>Ga0155472_183_pt1 | contig 47706 bp, 37 predicted proteins | sample RifCSPhighO2_12_FD_107130 | JGI IMG/M metagenome (GOLD analysis project Ga0155472, IMG submission 107130) | Gammaproteobacteria bacterium RIFCSPHIGHO2_12_FULL_63_22
AATTGTTGCCGGTAGCTGTTCTCGGTCACCAGCAGCAAGCGTCCGCGAAACCAGCCCTGGCCGCCGCGCAGGGGATCTAGCGCGCGGCTGACCAGGGCATTGATCGTCGCGCTGCCCGACAGCCCTTCGCGCACCGCGCACAGGACTCGAAACGCGCGGGCGCGCTGCAGTGCGGTGGCGACATCGGGCGCATCCAGCAGCGACCGGTAGGCCGGCAGGGCCTGCGCCAGCAATCCCGCGTGCAGGCCGGTGTCGCCCTCGCTTTGCCACGACACGCCCCGGAAGCTGTCCCGCACCAGGCCGTCAATGGCGCGACCGGCATCGCCGTCGCGCACGAGCCGCGCCAGTTGCGGCACGTCCACGTCTTCGCCCTGGCGATGGCTGTGGGTGAGATGCGTGCGACAACCCGACAGCGGAGAGCCTGCGGTTTCGCTCGCCTCGCACAGCGCGGCAAGCACGTCGCCGGTTTCCACCGAAGGCAACTGGTCACGGTCGCCAACCAGCACCAGCAAGGCGTCGGGCGCAACGGCTTCGACCAGCTTGCACATCATCGGCAGGTCCACCATCGACGCTTCATCCACCACCACCAGGTCGGCCGGCAGCGGGTGGTCGCGATCGTGGCGGAAGCTGCCGCCGCGTTGCCAACCGAGCATGCGGTGCAGCGTGCTGGCCTGGGTCGGAAGGCCGAGTGCGAGCGCGGCATCGAGTTCGCCCGCGTCCACTTGCGCGGCCAGTGATTCGCGTACCGATTCTGAAAGTCTCGATGCGGCCTTGCCGGTGGGCGCGGCCAGCAGGATGCGTGGCGGTTTCGATGATGAAGGCGAATCCGATGTCGCCATCGACGCAGACCGACTGAACTCGACCAGCAGGCGCGCCACCTGCGTGGTCTTGCCGGTGCCCGGACCGCCGGTCAGCAACTGCAACCGCGATGTGCCATTCGCGCGCAGCAGCAGGGCTTGGGCGAGCCGGTATTCGTAGTCGTGGTAGCGGCGCAGCGAAATCGCATCGCCCTCCAGCACCAGCACGAAGTCCGATCGCCCGACGGTGGCGCTTGCGCCTGCGGCGCCGGCATTCATTACCCAAGGCGAGACCGCGAGCATCGCCAGCCAGTCGTCCAGCGGCGGCAGGTCCCGCGCATCGTGGCTGGCGTCGATCTCGGCAAACAGATCCGCCAGGCGCGCCAGCGGCAGCCGGCTATGGCCGTTGCCCAGTGCGCGGCTGGCCAGCGCGACGGCGGCCAGCACCCAGTCACTGCTGTCCTCGCGTGCGTGGCGCAGGCTCAGCGCCAAGGCATGGTCCACGTTGCGCAGCCAGCCGTCCCGCCACAATGAGGCAAGTACGCTCATGCCGGCACCGACCCGTGCTGCAGCAACGCATCGATCGCCAGGATCGCGTCACTGGGCAAGCGCAGCGCATGCACGCCCGGGTGCGACGCATCGTCGCGATCCAGGCCGCGGCAAAACACATAGCGCACGCCGCCGAGGTGATGGTGGATGTCGTAATCCGCGCCGAGCCGAAAACGCAACCAGCGATGCAGGGCCAGGGTGTAGAGCAGGTATTGCAGGTCGTATTCGCCTTCGCGGATCGCTTGCGCCACGGCATCCTGCCCGTAATCGGGTAGCTGGTTGGATTTGTAATCGAGCACGTAGTAGCGGCCGCCGGCTTCATAGACCAGGTCGATGCGTCCGGTCAGCAATCCTTCCAGTCGGTTTCGAAGGCCGAAGCCCTTTCGATCGGGCAACAGTCCGTGCGCGTGCAACAGGGCCAGCCAGGCGTCGACCGCGAACGGCGCCAGCGCCAGGTGGAACTCCATTTCGATGCAGCGATGCGCGCCGGGCAGGGAAGCCAGGCGAGTGCCTTCCGGCATCGGTGCATTCAGCGTCTCGCTGACCAGCGCCGTCAGCAAGGGCAATCCCTCTTCCTGGTCCAGCTCGCTGGCGTAGCCCCAGTTGCGCAGTGCACTGGCGACTGCTTCAAGTTGCCCGGTAGGTGGCAGGGCATCGCGCCAATCCAGCCAGGCCGCGAAGTCGACACGCTCCAGCGCCTCATGCAGGGCGTTGCCGAAACGGCTGCCCGAAAAGCGCGAACGCACGAGCGGCGTCGCTTCGATCTCGTCACCCGCGCCGCGCTCGGCCATGCCACTGTCTTCGCGCGACAGTTGCGAAAAACTGTAGACCCACCAGTCGCGGTCGAGGTGGCGGCGCGCGACGCGTGCCGGCGCAATGCTACCCGACTCGGTGAACTTGAGCCGCGGCAGGCCGAACAGCGCAGCAGCGTCGATGGGTTCAGCAATGGCGATCGCGCCGGGCGCAAGCGCCTGCATAGCCTGCAACCGTGCGTATGCGCTGGCATCGTCGAGCGCGGGTAGCTTGGTATGGATTTGTTCGTCTGCGCCCCGATGCAACAACCAGCCCAGCGCAGTCTTACGCGCATCCTTGACCGGGCCCCAGCCCACCCATGTACACAGACGCGCACGGGTCAGGCCCACGTAAAGCAGGCGGATTTTCTCCGCGCGCTCTTCGCGCATATCTTCGTGCTGTGACGGGTCCTTGCTGGTCGCGAACAGCTGGCCCACCCGCGACAGGCCGTCGTGGAACCGGGCCATGGGTGGCACGGTGGTGTGCGGCTTGCTGCTGATCGTGGCGGCGTAGGGCAAGAACACCACATCCAGCGTCAAGCCCTTGCTGACATGCAAGGTCATGATGCGCACGCGTGTCGCATCCGATTCGAGGCGCAGCAATTCGTCATCGTTCCGATCGTCGGCCTCGTCCATCCGCCGCTCGAGTTCGGACAGCAACCCGCCCAGCCCCATCGCACGGCTGTCGGCGGCCTGCAGCGCCTCGGCCAACTGCAGGTAGTTGCTGAGCCGGCGCTCGCCATCGGGCCAGGCCAGCAGGCGCGGCGCTTGCTCCGCGCAAATATCGCCCAACAATGCCATCGGCCCCAGTTTGCGCGCACGCAGTTGCCAACCCTGGAAGCGATCTTGCCAACTGCGATGGCGGGCCAAATCGGTGTCCAGCGCCACGATGTCGGCGGCGTCCAGCCCGAACAGCGGCGATGCCAATACCGTGCGCAGGCGACCATCGTCGGCAGGCGCCAGCAAGGCCTGCAGCAGCCAGCACATATGGGCGGCTTCGTCGGTCTGGTACAAGCTGTTGCGGCCAGCGGCCACACTGGGAATGCCCAGGACCGCCAGGGCCTGCTGGATGCGTGCTGCGTCCTTGTTGCGTGGAACCAGCACGGTTATGTCCCGAGGTTCCAGCGCGCGTTGCCTGCCGTCCCGATCCTGCAGCACGGCCCGTCCGGCCTGGCCTTTGGCCAGCAAGTCGTGGATCGCAAACACGCAAGCCGCGGTTGCCTGGTCGCGTGCGGTTTCGATCGATGCATCACCCGGAGCGGGTTGCAGCCATTGGAATACCAGCCCGGGCGCGTCCTCGTGGTCGATGCGCAGCGCATTGTCGGGGCAGATTCCGCCCGCGCGCACCCTTTCAAATTCAATCCCCTGCTGGTCGAATGCGCCACCCCCACCGAGCTCGAACAGCGCTTGCACGGCGGCCAGCGCCAATGGACGCGAACGAAAATTGGTGGGCAGCGGATGTCTTTGTTCTGCCTCGTCCTGCGCGGCCAGGTAGGTCGCGACGTCGCCGCCGCGGAACCGGTAGATGGCCTGCTTCGGATCGCCGATCAGGAACAGCGCGCGCGGCACGTCGTCATCGGCGGCCGCGGGTTGCGCAAACAGTCGATGGAAGATGGCCCACTGGCGCGGGTCGGTGTCCTGGAACTCGTCGACCAGCGCAATGGCGTATTGCGATTGCAAGGCTGCGGCAAAGCGCCCGTCGTTGTCCGTTTCCAGCGCATGCGCGACGCCGCGGATCATGTCGTCGAAGCCGATCACGCCGCGGTCGTGCTTGAGCGAATCCATCCGGGCCAAGGCGAAATTCCGCGCCGCATGCACGATGGCGATCTTGCCCGACTGCAACGCGGCATCGGCGGCCCGCGACGCGTCCACCCAGGCTTCGATGGCATCAAATAGTGGTGACTGTGGCGTGGGCTTGCGCAAGTTGGTCTTTTCGACAAGGACGCTTCGGCTGTAATTGCCCAACTTGTCGGTGGGCGGGTCGCTGTTTAGTGGGTCGTCCCGCCATTGCCGCAGCGCGTCCCAGACGGGGTCGACCGCGCGGTCGCTGCTGACCCGGGCATCCACCTGCTTGGCGGCAGCGGCCTGGCGCAGCAAATCGCGAGCGCTGTCGCCATGGCGGTCGAACGCCGCGGCCAGTAATTCGCGCGCGGTACGTACGGCTCGTTCGGCGCCGCCGACATCGGCGTCCACAGGCGCCGGTGTGATCGCATCCAGCGCGAGCAAATCGCGCAAGCTGCCGGCAAGTTTCGCGGGCGATTTCCACACCGCGAGCAGGGCCTGGGCACTGTGCCTGTCGAGCGAATGCCTGCGCCAGAATTCGAGCGCAACCTCGTGCCGCAATTGCGCCTCGTTCGTCAACAGCTCGCGCGGTGCGAGGGGTTGACCAGCCTCCAGTGCGTGTTCGTTCAAGGCGCGCTGGCAAAAGGCGTGGATGGTGTGGATGGGCGCGATATCCATTTGATGGACCGCATTGCGCAGCCGGATCAGCAGAGGTGACAGGCCTTCGCGTCGCACTGCATCGCGCAACAGCTGCTTGCCCAGCAAGGTCTCGGCCTTGTCACCTTCAACTGCTGCCAGGGACAGCGGCGCGGACGGGTCTTCCAGCAACTGCCGTGCCCGCAGCAGGCGCTCGCGCAGTTGCTCGCGCAGTTCCTTGGTTGCCGCTTCGGTAAACGTGACGGCCAACACGCGCGGCACCGGCAACCCAAATTCGATCACCAGCCGCGCGTACAGCGTCGCCACGGTGAATGTCTTGCCGGTGCCGGCGCTGGCCTCGATTAGCTGGATGCCGCGCACCGGCAGCGTCAGGCCTAGGTCGATGGGGTCAGTCATCGTCGCAGGCCTCGTCGTGCGCGAATGCGATGCCAGCCACGCCGGGCAGACCTGAAAAAATAGTGTGCGCGATTTCCGAGAATTCCAGCGTTGCCATTTCGTTGGCAGCGAATGGTGTTGCGCCGCGCAAGGCCAGTTTCACCCAAGCATTGTTGCCCTCACCCCGTTCGCCCCACCACGATTTGGCCGCTGCGGCCAGGCCGTCGTCCGGGTCGGAGACCACCAGAGCCAGGCCGGCCCGTGGCATGAACGGCAACGCCTGTTCTTGCGCGGACTGTGCAATGTGCAGCAGCTGCGTCAGCTTGGCGCGTGCCTGGTCTGCAGAAATTGCGTCGATGCGTTGCAGTGGCGAACCGCTGACGATGCGTTCAATCGGCGCGGATTGACCCGCTGCAAACCAGGCAAGCGCGTCGATTCCCAGCGCGAGCAAAGTCTTGCCATGGCCTTTGCTCGCGCTGAACTGGCGAAGCCCATCGCCATGCACGCGCGACAGTGCGCCGGTCAATCGGTAGCCATCCAGATCGAGGTTGTAGGCCAGTTTTCCAGCAACCCCGCCGTGGCCGCGCCATGCCGACAGCGCCGGCGCCAGGCGCTGCAAGGATTGGCGGGTGGCCGCCATGCCGGCCGCGCCCGGCGCAATGCGGCCTTCCGCCAGCAACCGCATGACCAGCGCCTCGGTCGCCAGCGCAGGATCGTCCAGACAGGCGTCCAGCACGCGCGCGTCCAGGTGATATCGATCGAGCCCGTCAATGCTGTCGAAGGGCTCTTCCTCGGGCAGCCGGTCTTGCTTCTCGGGCAGGTGCAAGCCAAGGCCGCGGGTCAGGAAGGCTTGTGGCGGGTGGCTAAGAACGCGCACCAATTGTTCGCGTGTCCACTCCTTGTCCATCGTGTGCGCGCTTTCGCGCAACGGCGTGGCAAACGGCGGCGGCGGAGATCGTAGCGAGAGGGTCAGCGCCGCGGCCTTCGCCCAGCCCGCCTGGTAGGTGAAGCGCCGCGCATCGCTGCCTTCACCCACATCGCCGCCGACGGCCGCGATCGAGAAAGGTTGCAGCGGATGCGTGACGACCAGACCCTTGCGGGCATCGTCGGGTGACGCGAAGTACAACGCGGCGACATCGAGCAGTTCCGACACCACCACCGAGGGCGGCAGGGACTCGGCGCTGCGTGGATCGCGACCCAGGTAACTCACGTAAAAAACCTGGGTGGCCGCGGCGAACAACTGCAGGAACAAGCCGCGGTCGTCGTCGCGCACCGAACGATCGCCCACTTGCCGATGCGGCCCCGACAATTGCGCCGCGAGTCGATTCAGGCTGCCCGGCGGGTCGCGCCGCGGAAACTCGCCGTCATTCATTCCCAGCAGGCAGATGACCTTGAACGGCACCAGGCGCATCGGCACCATGCGACCGAAGGTGACGCCGCCGGTGAGGAAAGGCTGGCGACTGTCGCTTTCGGCCAGCGCCGCGGTGAACCAGGCGCGCAGCACGGGCGCGGGGACCGCGTCGGCCACCCGTGCCTGCGCCGCCTGACGCGCGAAGGCCGCCACCTGCGCGCGCAGGGCTTCGATGGCGTCGCGATCGGTCTCGTCGCGTGCACGCTCGGGAAAGAAGTCGGCGATCAATGCACCCAGTGCCGCCGCCCAATCGGCCGGTGCGCGGGCGATGGCCAATCCGCGTTGCCAGTGCGCGAGCCGGCGCAGCCCCTGCAACAGGCGGTCGAGCACCAACAGGTCGCCGCCTTCCAGCGTGGGCAGCGGGGCGACGCCGGCGACCATCTCGTCATCGCCCGTGGCGTGGCCGAGCAGCAGACGGTCCAGCGCCCAGGCCCAGCTGAAGGCGGCCTCCGGGGGTGCATCGAGTTCGGCGCGGTGTTCGGCATTCAGGCCCCAGCGCGCGCCGGCCGCGCCGAGCCAGTTGCGCAGTGCATCGAAATCCGCCGGTTCCAGTTCGAGTCGTTCGGCAATGGCGGCTACCGACAACAGGTCGAGCACGTCGTTGATCGCGAAGCGCGATCCGGGCAAATCCAGCAATCGCGCGAAGGCTTCGGCTACCGCGTCATTGGCGATGCTGCTGCCATCGCTCAGTGCGTAGGGAATGACCGGGCTCGAGCCCGCCTCGCCGGCGAACACCGCCTGCACGAACGGCGCGTAGGCATCGATGTCGGGAGTGAGCACGGCAATCTCGCGCGGCTGCAGTTGCGGATCGCGCTCGAGCAACTCCCGCAACTGATCGTGCAACACCTGCACTTCGCGCAGACGGGTGTGGCAGGCATGCACCCGCAAGCTGCCATCGGCCAGCGCCGCGGCGCCGAAGGGCGGTTGCGATGCAGGGTCGGCCGGCGGTGCACGCCGCGCCAGCAGGTCGCGCTGCAGGCGATGGAGCAGACCATTGCGGATCGCCGGATCGGGCGGCTCGTACATGGCAAAGTCTTCGTCCGGGTGTACCACCTCGTAGGAAAAAAGCGTGCGCACGAAATCGCGGCCGGCGGCGCCATTGGCGCGCAGCAGCGGGTTTTCCCCATCGTCGAACACGGCGTCGGCATTGGCATGCAGTCGTTCGCGTGCACTCACCAGGTCGCCCCACCAGCCGGCGACCGGCGACAGGAAGAAGAAGTGCAGCGTGCCCGCGCGCGCACTCGATGCGATGACCCGCAGTACATCGGGCGAAACGTTCTGGCAGGCGAAGGCGAACACGCGCGGCGGAAGCCCTGCGGGAACGTGACCGTCGGCGCCATCGAAGCGAGACAGGTAGCTGTCGAGCCGGCGGCCGCGATGGACCAGGCCGCGCGTCGCGCGCCGCCACAATTGCGCCTGCCAGTCGTTGCTGTCCGCGCCCTTGTCCCAGCGGCGCAACCAGTCTCGCCGCCAGGCCTGGTACTTCTCGAACGCCGACGCGAGTTCCCCGGCCAAGGTCCATGGCGCGAGTGCATCACCGGGCCGGCGGAACAAGGGCGCGATGGGCGCGAACACCGGCTCGGCCATCGCTTGCGGATCGCTGAGCACGCGCCAGAGCCGCCAACGCAACACCTCGGCATCGCCGACCGCTTCATCACCCGCGCCCGATACGTTGGCATCCAGCGCCTCGCGCACGAATTCGCCCGGCGCCAGGAAGCGCAGGTTGGCGGCGATGCCATGGGTTTCCGCCAGCGTCTTCTGCAGCCATCGACGCATCGCCGGCTGAGGAATGAGGATGGTGTCCGGCGCCAACAGGTCGCGACCCGGCAAGGGCCGCGCCAACTGGGCGGCCAATACCCGGGCAAGCATCTCGAGGTCGTTGCCGTGATAGAGGAGGAATTGGTTCGCCGGCGTTCCCATGTCGGCATGATGCCGGAAAGCGTGTCGCAGCCGGCGAGACCGGCGCCGAACCTATTTCCGATCAGATCAGGCTTTCGCCGCCTTCCTCGAACTGGATGCGATGGCGCACGCCCGGCGCCAGGTTCTCGACCCAGTAACTGCCCTGCTGGGCCAACACGCGATCGGTAATCGCCGCGAGTGGGTTGGGTTCGATCGGGAAATCCAGGAAAGGAGTGGCCTCGATGTCGATCTGCATTTGCACCTGCAGCCGATTGTCGCTGCCCGGCAGCACGTCCACGCGCAGCAGCAGTCGTCGAACCGACTGGCTGCGGCTGGCATCGCGCACGGCGGCTTGGCAGATCCGGTACACCGTGGTCTGGGTGTCGTCGTTCAGCGCTTCCACCCGGCCGCCGAACGCGGTTTCGTAGTGGATGCCCGCGTCCTCGGCCATGTCGCGCAGCGGGCCGAAGGCCATCGCCTCGCGCAGGCCGTGGGTGTCCAGGGCCTGCGGCCGCAGCTGGCGAAGCACGCGACGCAGGCTGTCCTGCATCTCGCGCACCTGTTCGCGCATCGATTCGAGCAGGCGCAACATGTTTTCGTCGCGCACGTCGCGGAAGGCCAGGCTGATGCGCGTGCTCAGCGCATGGATCGATCGGCCGATTTCGTAATCGAGTTCACCGGCGAGCTCGCGCTGGCCTTGTTCCTCCAGCCGTACCAGTCGTTGGCTGACATTTCGAAGTTCGTGGGCGGCGTCGCTGAGGGTTCGGTTCATCGCGCCCAGTTCGCGGTGTCGCTGCGCCAGCCGTTCGTGGCTGCGCCGCAACTCGCTGCTCGCCGCGCCCAGCACCAAGCCGCCACCGCCAACCACCGCCAGCGCCAACTGCAGCACGCGCATGTCCACCGGCACCATGCCCATCTCGGTCAAGCCCTGGATCAGCATGCCGACCAAGGCCACCGAAATTGCGGCGCCTTCCCAGCCCTGCCGGAAGGCGACGAAAAAGATCGGCGCAAATGCGAGCAGCAGCACGTACGGCGCCAGGTCGTCGCGAGCGCGCACCAGCCAGAACACGGACAGGGACAGCAGCAGCTGCAGTGCTACGTCCACCCAAAGGGCGGCGCGCAGGCGTCGCCGGGAAACTTCATGGGCCACCAGCACCATCAGGGGCGCCAGCACCAGTTGCCCGATGAAGTCGCCATAAAGAAAGGCGAACAGTCCGGCGACGCCGTCCAGCCGGCCGGTGTCATCGATCATGAATTGCTGCAGCACCGGCGACACCAGCGCCGCGCCGATCAGGCCGGTACCCAGCAAGGTCAGCATCCCTCGCGGATCATCAATCTGCGCCGGCGCCTCGCGGCCGCGCACCGCGCGCACCACGAGCGCATAGATCAACCACGGGCAGACGCTCATCGCCAGGAAGTGCGTGTCGAGCACTGCCCAGTCGTCGCGGCTCGCCATGACGGCCTGGGCGGACCATTCGCCCAGCGCCAGCCAGTGCCATCGCCGGGATGGGGTCAGCCACAGCGCGCCCAGGCGCAGGCCGGCAGGCAGGAACCAGAGCAGGTGCGAGACCGCCACCAGGCCGGTCCAGGCCAGTGCATAGGCCAAGGCAAGCAGCAGCCCACTATTGCGCAAGACGGTCCAGTCCCGGGCTGGGGCGGCCGTCAGGCGCGGCGGGTCGATCACGCGATCCGGAGGCGAAGGGGCGGGCATTCCCGGATTACCCCGCAAGTCCTGCCTGCGGTCAAGCGCCAAGCGGCTGGCGCTTCCGCTGGGCAGGGCCAGACCGATATAATCGCGGCCTTGACTTCATTCGGGCTGCGGCCCGCACCGGACCCACGTGCGCAACCACGACCTCGTTTTCCTCAAGCACTTCTCCCAGGTCATCGGCATCCTGGTGGGCATCACCATCGCGCTGATCCTGCTGGGCGCCTACATCAACGGCATCAAGCCCGCTGAGCCCAATCCCGCTGCGGAAGCCGCCACCTTGGCCCGCATCCAGCCGGCAGGCGCGGTATTCGCCGGCGCCACCGGCGCGGCCGCGCAGGCTGCCGCCGCACAAGCCGCCGCCGACGCCGCCAAGGGCCAGGTCGCCTACGGCGGTTCGCTGGATGGCGCCACGATTTACGGCGCGCTCTGCACCGGCTGCCACACCGCGGGCGTCGCCGGTGCACCGAAGCTTGAAAAAGCCGCCTGGGGCGCTCGCATCGCCCAGGGCGTCGAGACCCTGCACACCCACGCCATCAACGGCTACACCGGCCCGGCCGGCATGATGCCGGCGCGCGGCGGCAACCCGGCGCTTTCCGACGAACAGGTCAAGGCCACCGTCGACTGGATGCTGACCCAACTCAAGTAAGATCTTCGGTTCTTACCTGCCAGCGCCGCCTACGGGCGGCGTTGTCGTCTCTGGAGGTCGTGGAATGGTTTCGAAATCGCCGCACATCCTGCTCGCACTGGCCGCCGCCTGTTCCCTGTCGGCCTGCCAGGCCGCGACCGATCCGGCCGCCACGGACAAGGCCAATGGCGCCGACGGACGCGACGTGCCCCTGCCCGGACTGGTGACGATGGCCGAAGTACAGGGCCGTGGCGCGACCAGCCCCTTGCTCGACAGGCAGGTCACCGTGAAGGGCGTGGTGGTCGGCAATTTCGCGAAGGGCCTTCAAGGCGTCTTCGTGCAGTCCGAACGCGACGACGGCGACCCACTCACGGCCGAAGGGTTGTTCATCCAGCACGAGGGCAACGCGGAACCGGAGCTGCGCAAGGGTGATCGCGTGCGCGTGTCCGGTCGGGTTGTCGAACTGGGAGACAAGGGCGCGACGCTGACCGCCTTGCGCGATTCGGTGATCGAAGTGATCGGTCGTGGCCAGGTCGACCCGATCGTGATTTCGGAGCCGCCCGGCCATGCCGATGACTGGGAGCGCTACGAAGGCATGCAGTTGCGCATCGCCGCACCGCTCACCGTCACCGGCAATGGCGGCGTGGCGAGCTACGGCGAGATCGCGGCAAGTTTCGGCGGCCGTCTGTTCCAGCCCACCGAAATCGCCTTGCCCGGTTCGCCTGCGCTGGTCGTGAAGCAAGACAACGCGCGTCGCCTGCTGTTGCTCGATGACAACCGCACCAGCAAGGATCCGCGCAACCTGTGGTTCCTGCCGCAGGTGCTCGACGATGCGCATCCGCTGCGTGTCGGCAGCGTGTTGCGCAGCGTCGCCGGCGTGCTCGACCAGCGTCGCGGCAAGTACCGCCTGCAACTGACCGACAAGCTGGACATCACGCAGGCGCCGCGCCCGGATGTGCCCACGGTGCCTGGCGACGTGCGCATCGCCAGCCTCAACCTGTTGAACCTGTTCAATGGCGATGGCCGCGGCGGCGGTTTTCCGACCGAGCGCGGCGCCGAGACGGCGGCGCAATATGCACAACAGCAACGCAAGCTGGTGGCGGTGGTGCAGTCCTTGCGCCCCGACATCGTCGCGCTGATGGAAGTCGAGAACGACGGCATCGGCAAGGACTCATCGCTGGCGCAGTTCGTGGCGGCATTGAATGATGCCGGGCCCCTTCGTGATTACCGCCTGGTCGATGCCGGTGGTCGATCCGGTGATGACGGCATTCGGGTGGCGATGATCTATCGCAGCAGCAAGGTGAAGCCGCAGGGCCGCGCCGCACTATTGCGCGGCGGACCGTTCGCCGGACTGTCGCGCGTGCCAATGGCACAGGCTTTCCGTGCCGGCCGTGGACCGGTGTTCGTGGTCACTGCCAACCATTTCAAATCCAAGGGCTGCGGCCGCGATGAAAAGAAAGCCACGGGTGCGCAGGCCGACCAGGGCGATGGGCAGAGTTGCTGGAATCCGGCGCGCGTGGAATCGGCGCGGCTGCTTGACGCGTGGCTTGCCACTGACCCAACCCATAGCGGCAGCAAGCTTGGCCTGCTGGTCGGCGATTTGAATGCACATGCACTGGAAGATCCACTGCAGCTGCTGCGCAAGCGTGGATGGCGAGACGCCTTTGCCGATGCGCGCGGCGAACCGCCGTACTCGTTCAACTTCGACAACCAGTCCGGGCGCCTCGACCACGCCTTGCTGACGCCGGCGCTGGCGTCGCATTTGCGTGGCGCCGTCGAATGGCACGTCAACGCCGACGAAGTGCCCGTGTTCGGTTACGAAAGCGACCCCGACGGCGATCCGTATCGCGCCTCCGACCACGACCCGATGTTGCTTGGCTTCGACCTCGCCCGGCCCGGGCTATGATCGCGCCATGAGCCCGGTTGCCCCGCCCCCGCCCGCGTTTCCCGACGTCACTGGCAGCCTGCTGTTGCCAGGCCCGGTGGGCCTGCTGGAAGTGGCGGTGGAATTGCCGGTCCGGTCCGAAGCGCGCCGCGCGATCGCCGTGGTCTGCCACCCCAATCCGCCCGACGGCGGCACCATGCACAACAAGGTCGTGACCATGACCTCGCGCGCCCTGGCCGAACTGGGGCTGACCTGCGTGCGCTTCAATTTTCGCGGCACCGGGAATTCCGAGGGCAGCTTCGACGATGGTCGCGGCGAAGTGCTCGACCTGCTGGCCGTGGCCCGCTGGGCGATGGCCGCGCATCCGAAGCATGCGCTGTGGCTGGGCGGTTTTTCGTTCGGATCGTGGGTCGCATTGCAGGCGGCCCGCCAGTTGCCCGTGCAGCAGATGATCACCATCGCGCCGCCGGTCGGTCGCCGGGATTTTACCGGCGTGTTGCCGCCAGCCTGCCCGTGGCTGGTGATCCAGGGCGAGCAGGACGAGATCGTCGATGCGGCCGGCGTATTCGCCTGGGTGGCGAAACAGAATCCAGCGCCGACCCTGGTGCGCATGCCCGACACCGGGCATTTCTTCCATCGCCGTTTGCTGGACCTGCGTGGGGCGATCAAGAACGGCGTGCGCAAGAACCTGCCGCCGCTCGAGGGCTGACGGTTCGTGGCGACCGTCGAAACCATCGCGACCGTCGCCAGCGCCGGCCAGTTGCCGTCCCGCGCTTACGCGCAAGGCGTGGCGCGCGGCGAGTGGCAACACGACGAAGCGCAATCGGCGGCGCTGGTCGAACTCGATCGAATGCATGCGGCGCTGCAGTCGGCGCAGGACGCGTCCTTGCTGGAAAAACTGGCCTCGCGCTTCCGCGATCCGGTCGCCGTGCCGGGCCTGTATCTATGGGGACGGGTTGGCCGCGGCAAGACCTTCCTGGTCGACCTGTTGGTCGAAAGCCTGGGCGACGTGCCGCGGCAACGCTGGCATTTCCATCGCTTCATGGGCCAGGTGCATGCCCGGCTGCGGGCGCTGCCCGATACCGCTGACACGCTCAGCATCGTCGCGCGCGACCTCGCGAAGGACATGCGCGTGCTGGTGCTGGATGAATTCTTCGTCGGCGACATCGGCGACGCGATGATCCTCGGCCGCCTGCTGGACCAGTTGATCGGTCGCGGCGTCACCCTGGTCACCACCTCCAATATCCCGCCGTCCGAGCTGTATCGCGACGGCTTGCAGCGGGCCAGTTTCCTGCCCTGCATCGCGCTGATCGAAAGCCATTGCACGGTCTGGCAACTGCAAAGTGCGCAGGACTATCGCCTGCGCGAGCTCAAGCGCGCCGCAACTTATTTGTGTCCGCTCGGGGATGCGTCGGAAGCGGCGTTGCACGATCACTTCGAGCGGCTCGCCGCACATTCGCCACGCCTGCACGGGCCGCTGCAGATCAACGAGCGCGAAATCGCCGTGCGTGCGCAGGCCGACGGCATCGCCTGGTTCGATTTCACCGAGTTGTGCGAAGGTCCGCGCTCGGCGGCCGACTACATCGAGATCGCACGTGGTTTCCACACCGTGCTGCTGTCGAACGTGCCGCGCCTGGGCCCCGACCGGGAAGATGCCGCGCGCCGCTTCGTGCACCTGGTGGACGAGTTCTACGACCGCCATGTGAACCTGTTGCTGTCGGCCGCTGCCGATCCACTTTCGCTATACCAGGGCACGCGCCTCGAGCGTGAGTTCGAGCGCACCAGTTCGCGCTTGATCGAGATGCAGAGCAACGACTACCTGGCCAGCGAACATCGCCCCTGAGGCTGCGTGCTAGGCTTTCGCGGCAACTTTCGCCTTCCCGATTACATGGAGTTTCCATGCGCCTGATCCCGCTCGCCCTTGTACTCGCGCTGTGCCTGCCGGTAGGCGCGCAAGCGCAAGTTCCCGATGCGCAGGCGCTCAGCGAACAGGTCAATGCCCACGTCGTCGCCTGGCGGCGGCAGATCCACGCCAATCCGGAACTGAGCAACCGCGAATTCAAGACCTCGAAGCTGGTGGCCGATCACCTGCGTTCACTCGGCCTGGAGGTGCGCACCGGCATCGCCCACACCGGCGTGGTGGCCATCATCAAGGGCGGCAAGCCCGGTCCGCGCATTGCCCTGCGCGCCGACATGGATGCCTTGCCCGTCACCGAACGGTCCAGCCTGCCCTTCGCATCGAAAGTGAAGGCCAATTACAACGGCGAGACCGTCGGCGTAATGCACGCCTGCGGCCACGACGCGCACACCAGCATCCTGATGGGCGTGGCCGAGGCGCTGGTGTCGGTGCGCAAGGACCTGCCCGGCGATGTGATGCTGATCTTCCAGCCCGCCGAAGAAGGCGCGCCCGAAGGCGAGACCGGTGGCGCGAAACAGATGCTGGCCGAAGGCCTGTTCGCCGATTTCAAACCCGAAGCCGTATTCGGGCTGCATGTGCACAGCACCGTGCAGGTCGGCCAAGTGGGTTATCGAAGTGGGGCCTTCATGGCTGCCGCCGACAGCTTCCGCATCGTGGTGAAGGGCAAGCAGACCCACGGGGCGCGGCCGTGGCTGGGCGTCGATCCGATCGTCGCCGCCAGCGACCTTGTCGGCACGGCGCAGACCATCGTCAGCCGGCGAATGAACCTGGCCTCGCAGCCGGTCGTGCTCAGCTTCGGCATGATCAAGGGCGGCCTGCGCTCCAACATCATTCCCGACCAGGTCGAGTTGATCGGCACCATCCGCACCTTCGACCCGGCGATGCGTGAGCAGGCCTTCACCGAGTTGCGCCGGGTGGCGGAAAACACCGCGGCGGCGCATGGCGCGACGGTGGAGCTGAAGATTCCCGATGCCGAGGGTTACCCGTCCGTGTACAACAATCCGGAATTGCTGGCGCGCATCCTGCCCAGTGTGAAAAAAGCCGTCGGCGCGGATAACGTGCGCGAGATTCCCCTGTCCACGGGTGGTGAGGATTTCTCGATGTACGGCCAGTTGGTGCCGGCCGTGTTCCTGTATGTCGGCGTCACTGCCAAAGGCGTGGAACCGGCCACGGCTGCGCCCAATCATTCACCCCTGTTTAGCGTTGACGAAGGCGGGCTGGCCGTGGGCACTCGCACCCTGCTGCAAGTCAGCCTGGATTACTTGAGCGCCAGCACGCCCCGCTGATCGGGGCCCGTGCCAGACTAGACGCATGGACCCGATCAACGAATCCAAGCTGGGCAAGCCGGTGGTGTATTCCGGCAGCTACGACCCGGGCCTTCTTTTCCCGATCTCGCGCGCGCTGCAGCGCGAGGCGCTCGGCATCGGCGATCCGTTGCCCTTCATCGGCGTGGATATCTGGAATGCCTTCGAACTGAGCTGGCTTGATGCGCGTGGCAAGCCGCGCGTCGCGCTCGCCGAGTTCCGCGTGCCGGCGACATCGCCCAACATCATCGAGTCCAAGAGCTTCAAGCTCTACCTCAACAGCTACATGCAGACCCGCATCCCCGACACCGATACCCTGCGCCAGCAGTTGGCCGGGGATTTGTCGGCGGCGGCGGGCGCGCCGGTGTCGGTGGTGCTGGGCACGCCCACCTCGAAGCAGTCGGCGCTGATAGAAAATCTGGAAGGCGAGGTCATCGACGACCTGCCGATCGAGATCAGCCACTACGGTCCGCCGCAGCCCGATTTCCTGCACGCCAATCCCGATGCGGTGGTGGAAGAGAGCCTGGTCTCGCACCTGTTCAAGTCCAATTGCCCGGTGACCGGCCAGCCGGACTGGGCCAGCGTGCAAATCCACTACACCGGGCCGCGCCTGGGTCGCGACGGCTTGCTGCGCTACCTGGTGTCGTATCGCGAACACGATGATTTCCACGAGCATTGCGTCGAGCGGATATTTGTTGACGTCCTCGCGAAATGCCTGCCCTCCCGCCTGTCGGTGTATGCGCGCTACACTCGACGCGGCGGACTCGACATCAATCCTTTCCGCGCCACTCCGGGCTGGCTGATGCCCGGCAACACACGGACCTCGCGCCAGTGAACATCAACTTGCCTCGCCCGTCGTCTCGCTGGCTTCTTCTGTTGGCCGGCAGCTTGTTCGCACTGGTGCTGGTGGCCTGCCAGAAGGGCCCGTCCAACAATGCCGACGGCAGCGCTGCGGCTGGCGGCACTGATGCCGACGCGGCCGAGGTCGATGGGTCGGCAGTAGCGCAAGCACCGCCGCCGGACCTGGGCGATTTCAAGATTGTTTCGGTGCTGCTGGGAACGTCGCTGGATGCCGAGCGGATCGTGCTGGGCGACGCGGGAACCTTCGCGCCCCAGGACACGATCCATGCCTCGGTGCTGAGCACCGGCGCGCACGACGGCCTGCGCCTGTCTGCCAAATGGCTGGCGCCGGACGGCAGCGTGGTGGCTGAAACCGAACAGCCTTTGGCGCCCACCACGGCGACTGCCACGACCTTCAGCATCGCCAACCCGACTGGCTGGCCTGCAGGCGAATATCAGTTGCAGGTCGCGGTGAATGGCAGCACGCTGCAGACGCGAACCTTCAAGGTGGAATGACCGTGGCAGACGCCAACCGCTACGCCCCCGTCCTGCGCCGCTTGCACTGGCTGATGGCCTCGTTGATCGCGCTGGGTTACCTGGCGATCGAGCAGCGCGGTTTGTTCGCGCGCGGCTCGACCGCGCGCAACGCGATGGTGCAGTCGCATTACTGGATTGGCCTGACGATATTCGTGTTGGCCTGGTGGCGCATCGTGCAGCGCCGTCGCTTCGGCGCCCCCGCCATCACGCCGGCGCTGCCGGTTTGGCAGGCTGGCATCGGCACCTTGATGCACGTGCTGCTGTATGCGTTTTTCATCGCCATGCCGATCATGGGCCTCGCCACCGCCTGGCTCGATGGCAAATCGGTATTCCTGCCCTTCACCGATATCGCGCTGCCGGCCCTGCTCGCACCCGACGAGGCCTGGGCCAAGACCATGGAAGACCTGCATGGCCAGGTCGGTGAAATCTTCTACTGGATCATCGGCTTCCACGTCGTGGCGGCGATTTACCACCACTTCATCCGCCGCGACGACACGCTGCGCCGGATGGGCTGAGCGGCTTCGCCCGGCATTTTTAATCGCGCGGCATCATTCGCGCCGCATCAATCACGCGCGCCCTGCACGCGTTTCATCAGCGCCGCTTCGGACGCGCGCCAGGCAATCACTTCGTCCGTCAGCGGCCGGGCCAACATGCGCTGCAATTCTTCGTGCACCGCCTCGGGGAACGTCGACAGGTATTGCGACGTCGGAATGATGCCATCGCGGCCGACGGCGCCTCCTTTCATCATGCCGGCGGCATGGACCACGCCATTGCGCACGAATTCCACCGCCATGTAGTTCCAGCGTTCGTCCGAACACAGCCAGCTGAAGCGCAGCTCGTAGCGCTGGAAGAGGTTCAGCCCGCGCCGGAAGCTCATCACCACGCCGCCCGCCATCGGCCGCCAGCCGTTCTTCACCAGCGCCTTCAAAAAACCGGTGCGGGTGAAGCATTCGATCAGGGCCAGGTCCACCATCGTCAGGTAGCGGCCATTGTTCATGTGGAAGTTGATGTCGAGGTCGTTGGGCAGGACGCGCCAGCGCTGCACCAGGGTTTCGCCGAACGCCAGCGCCGGCAGCCAGTGCCCGCGCAACAACACCCACAACAGGCGCAGGTAGAGATTCACTCAGGGCTTGGCCTTGCGTCGGTACTGGCCGTCGAAGGCAATCGTCCAGGTCTTGCCGTCATCGACCGACGATTCCCACAACTGGCGAACGCTGCCGTCCGCATTCGGCGTCCAGGTGATGCGCTCGCGCTGGGCGATGCCGGTCTTGGCGTCGGGCTTGGGCTGCTGCCCGGACAGCACCATGCTGCCCGCGGCGAAGTTGCCATTGAGCACCAGTCGCGTGCCCTGGGCATCCACCCAGAACTGCTCCCACTGCCCGGTCTGGGCGTTGTACAGGTTGAAGCTCTTGCCGTCGCCCGCGCCGGGCGGATTGCCGCCGCTGGTCCAATGCTCGGCCAGGACGCAGCCATTCAAGACCGATTCGATCCGACTCTGCCCGACGGACTTGCCGGCGGGGTCGAACACCTGCCACTCCCCCAGCCAGAAGTCGAACTGGCGATGTTCGGCGGCCGAACACGGCACCGGCCGGGTGGGCGGGGTCTTGGGATCGTCGGCGGAGGCGGGCGTGGTGGACATCAGCAGCACCAGAAGCAGGTTTGCAGAGCGCATGGACGGCTCCCACCGGGAAAGGGTAGCCCAGCTTAGCCGGTGGCGCCGCCTGCTGCTTTCCGGCGACCGCCGGAACCGCGACAATGGGCGGTGGCATCATCCTGGAGAACTGCATGGCAGAACAAATCCTGACCCCGCCGCCTGGCGGCGCGTCGATCACCATTTCCGGCGGCAAGCTGTCGGTTCCCAACAATCCGATCATCCCCTTCATCGAAGGCGACGGCACCGGCGCCGACATCTGGCGTTCTTCGGTGCGCGTGCTCGATGCCGCGGTCGCAAAGGCCTACGGTGGTTCGCGCAAGATCCACTGGCTGGAAGTGCTCGCCGGTGAAAAAGCCAACAACGAACTCGGCACCTGGTTGCCCGAATCCACCGTGCAGGCCTGTCGCGACTACCTGGTCTCCATCAAGGGCCCGCTGACCACGCCCGTCGGTGGCGGCATCCGCTCCCTGAACGTCGCGCTGCGGCAGATGCTCGACCTGTATGTGTGCCTGCGCCCGGTGCGTTGGTTCAAGGGCGTGCCGTCCCCGGTGAAGGCGCCGGAGAAGGTCAACATGACCATCTTCCGCGAGAACACCGAAGACATCTACGCCGGCATCGAGTGGGCCGGCGGCAGCGCCGATGCGCAGAAGGTGCTCGACTTCGTGCAAAAAGAATTCCCGCAGATGTTCGGCAAGATCCGCTTCGGCACCGCGGAAAAGAATGCCGAATGGCAAGTTGCGCTGGAAGGCGTCGGCGGCCCGAAGCGCGAGACGCCGGTGATGGTCGGCATCGGCCTGAAGCCGGTGTCCTACCTCGGCACCGAACGCCTCGTGCACAGCGCCATCCAGTACGCGATCGCGCATGGTTCCAAGTCGGTGACCCTGGTCCACAAGGGCAACATCATGAAGTTCAGCGAAGGCGGCTTCCGTGACTGGGGCTACCAGGTCGCCAAGGACTTCTACGGCGCGGTCGAATTGGACGGCGGTCCGTGGATGGTGATTCCGGAAGGCAAGCCGGGCGCCGGTTTGATCATCAAGGACGCGATTGCCGATGCGTTCCTGCAGCAGATCCTGTTGCGTCCGGCCGAATACGACGTGGTCGCCACGCTCAACTTGAATGGCGATTATTTGTCGGACGCACTGGCCGCGCAGGTTGGTGGCATCGGCATCGCGCCGGGCGCCAACATCAACTACGTGACGGGCCATGCGGTATTCGAAGCCACGCACGGCACGGCGCCGAAGTATGCGGGCCTGGACAAGGTGAACCCGGGTTCAGTGATCCTGTCGGGCGAGATGATGTTGCGTTACATGGGTTGGAACGAAGCCGCCGACACCATCATCCACGCCATGGATGCGGCCATCGGCAGCAAGCGCGTTACCTACGACTTCGCCCGCCTGATGGAAGGCGCGACCGAAGTGAAGTGCTCGGAGTTCGGCGACGAGCTGATCAAGCACATGTAAAGCGGAATCTCCGCGGGTGGCTCCCCAGGAGCTGCCCGCAGGAGTAGGCTGGTCGGGTGCGGTCATTGCCTGGCCGGCCTTGGGGAGTTCGGAACATGCGATTGGCTTGCCTCCTGCTCGCCGCGACAGCGGCGGTGCTGACCTGTCCTGCCTACGCGCAGACCCCCACCCTGAAGCCCTTGCCCCGCGTGATGCCCGGCAAGCTGGTGCTCAACATGGCGCAGCCCTACACCGCGCAACTGGGCAATCCGCTTTTCTCCGGACAGGTTTCCGACGGTGCTGTCACCTGGGCTTGCAGCAAGGGTGTTTGCCGAACCCAGGCGACCTGGCCTGCCCCTGCAGTCGCCGCCTGCGCGGCGCTTGCCGCCAAGGCCGGCCGCCTGACCCGATTCGGCAATGCCCGCGCCAGCCTCGACGAAGTGCAGCTGGCCGCCTGCAACGGCAACCCGGGCGTATCCACTACCCGCATCCTGGCGCCGACCGTGCTCGCTCCCGCCACCCGCAATCCGGTTGGCGGCAAGGCGGCGTTGTTCGATGCCTTGCGACGCAAGCGCGAAGCGGCTGACGCGCAAGCCGCGGCGGAGGCGGCAGCACGCCGCGATTCGCACGAGGGCATGGTCCGATACGCACAAGGCGATGATTGCAACGACATGCGCCGCGACGTAAATCCGAATGCGTCGGAGACTTGCGATGGTCATGACAACAATTGCGATGGCGCGATAGATGAAGGCCAGCGCTTGTTGTTTTTCCTGGATGCCGATGGCGACGGCCATGGCGATCCCGCCCAGCGGATGGAAGGCTGTCCCTACGAGCAACGCGCTGCGGCCGAATCCGGGCGCTGGTTGGTATTTGTCGGCAATGACTGCAACGACGCCGATCCTTCCCTGTGGACGGGCTGCCCATGAACCGCCAGGAGCGCAAGCACATGCCAAGGGTTTCCCGGCGCAATCTTCCAATCTTCGCGCTTTGCCTGCTCGCGCTGTCCCTGCTGGGCATCGGTGCGCAGGCGCAAGCCGACACCGTGGTGCGAATGCGTTTCGTCACCGGTGGCGACGACCTGCGTGGCGGAAATATCAGTGGCACCGGAAACAACGTCTACGTGCGTTTCCTCAACCGCAGCGGCGTCGTGGTGGAGGAACTCCGCAATGGCAACAAGTCACTGACCTGGGGTGGTGGTTCGGTGAACGATGTCACCTTGCTCGATGTGGGCAGCGTGGGTGACTTTGCGAGCGTAGAAATAAGCGTCAGCGACCGCATGAAGAACGACGTCTTCGAGCAGGTGGACAACTGGAACCTCGACGCCCTGCGCATCACGGTAAGCGTGGACGGTGTCGAGCGCACTTTGCTCGACCAGCGCGGCACGCCACTGGCGCGATTGACTGCAGGGGCTGCGCCGACGCGCTTTTCCCTGTCGCGTGTCGAAGACCGCTGCAGCTCCGACGCCGATTGCGATGACGGCGTGTTTTGCAACGGCGCCGAGCGCTGCCTGCTGCGGGACGACGGCAGTGCGGTGCTTCGCCAATGCGCACCAGCCAATACGCCAGTAAGCTGCGCCGGCGGCATGAGCTGCAGCGAGGCGGCCGATCGCTGCATGACGACGATGGTGGACGCGGACGGGGATGGCGCCCGATCCACGGAAACCGGCGGCACTGACTGCGACGACAACAACCCCCGCCGCTATCCGGGCGCCGCTGAGGTCTGCGATCACGACGGCCTCGACGAGGACTGCGACTTGTCCACGGCCGGTTTCCTGGATTCGGACGGCGACGGCCACAATTCCGAACGCTGTTTCAACTGGGGGCCGCCGCGCACCTGAGTCAGCGTCCTCCGGACTGCACCTGCAGCGGCGCGTCGGCCGGATCGGGATCGTCGATCGGCTCGCGCTTGTGTTCGCCGGGTGGAACGTCTTCGGTGTCGTCTGGATTTTCGTCCTCGCTGGGCTTGCCCGGCAGCGCCGCCTCGACCTGGCTGGCCTCGTTGCCCGCGGCGAGCGGATCAGGCGCGTTGACCGCAGTGGCTTCGGAAGGTTTGGTTTCCGCGTAGCCGGACGACTTGGGCTTGCCGGCGCGCGGCGTGATCTGTTCGCGTGCGGGCTCGCCTTCGTGTGGCAGCGGAACGGTCGCGGGTTTCATCTGGGAAGTCATGGGGTCGGTTCCGTCCGGGAATCAGGACCAACACAGTGCGCTGGCGCCGGCGAACGCGCGCTTAATGCGGCCACGGCGCGGGGCGGCCGGCCGAGCAGTTCGGGAAGTCGATTGGGCAGGGGCACATTGTCCTTGTGCAGCAACTCCCAATGGCCGAATGACAGCGGCGAAAAATGCAGCAGGTCGAAGACGTGGCTGGCGACGCGCGCGACCAGTGACGGTATGCGGATTTCGAACGCCGGGGTCCGGGCGTGCAGTTGCCGAAGTCCTTGCAGGTAGGCAGCAATGTCCGGCGCCTGCAGCCCGCCGAGTTCGAACTCGCGCTGCGCCGCAGCGGCGTCGCGGGGCAACTGCAAGCTGCACAGGTTCGCCAGCGCCTCGCCCAGGTCGCGCGCGTCCAGCGCCGCGATATTCCCGGTGGCGCCGCGGGCCAGTACGTGCAGCGGCAACCGGGCGAGGGCGCGGATCCAGCTCGCGCCGAAGCCACCGTCGCCATCCAGCAGCGACGGCCGCACCAGGCAGTAGTCGGCGCCGCTGGCCGCCAGGCGGCGCTCGCCCTCGCGCTTGCTGCGCAGGAAACGGCTGCGATGCGCATGCTGCAGGCCCAGCGCCGACACATGCACCAGGCGCATCTCGCGCATCGCGCAGGCTCGGGCCAGTGCGCCCAGTGCCTGCACGTGTACGGCGTCGTAAGTCTCGCGGCCACGCTCGCGCAGGATGCCGACGCAGTTGACCACGGCGTCGCAGTCTTCAATCAGCGGCAGCCAGTCCGCGTCGGTGACCTCTTCGAAGCGCACCCGCCGCAGTTCACAGGCCTCGGCGCACATTCCCAGGCGTCGCGAAACGCGCCCCGGGCGTCGGCTGCCGACGATTACGGCCTGGCCCCGCTCCAGCAAGGCCGACACCGCGTGCCGACCAATGAAACCCGCTCCACCCAGCACCAGGATGCGCACCTTCCGCCCCTCGTTTACAGACATTTCTGTATTGACAGAAATAATAGGATGGAAATAGACTGTTGGCAAGCCACCGATACCGCCATGAACACGCCCAGCGAAGTCCTGCCCGATAGCCTGAGTCCGATCCGCCGTCGCTTCGTCATGCATTGGGGCGAGATGGGTTCGCGCTGGGGCGTGAACCGGACCGTTGCCCAGATACACGCGCTCCTGTTCCTGTCTGGCCGACCGATGGATGCCGAAGAGATCGCCGAGATACTTTTCGTCGCGCGTTCGAATGTCAGCAACAGCATCCGCGAGCTGCAGAACCTAAACCTGGTGCGTACCGTGCACCTGATCGGATCACGTCGCGAGCATTTCGAAACCTCGCGCGACGTGTGGGAGCTGATGCGCACCGTGGTGCGCGAACGCAAGGCGCGCGAATTCGATCCCACGGTAGGCGTCTTGAAGGAATTCATGGCCGACCCGCAATTCGCGGCCGAGGACAAGGAGGTTCGCAAGCGCATCGAGGATACGCACGGCCTGATGCAGGCGATGTCGGGCTGGGGCGAAGAAATGCTGCGCCTGGAACCCGCCACCCTGATGAAAGTGATGAAGCTGGGCAATCGCATCCAGAAGCTGCTTCGTGAGAATGGCAAGTGACGGTCGCCTGGCCGCTGCGCATCTATTACGACGCGGCTTGCCCGCTGTGCGCGCAGGAAATGCATGCGCTGGCCGCGCATGATGCTTTCGGCAAGCTGCAGTTGGTCGATTGCTCCACGCCGGATTTCCATGACCCGCACCTGGCCGCCGCTGGCATCAGCCCGAAGCAGGCCATGGACTTCATCCACGCCCGTGATTCGCAGGGTCGCTGGTTGAAGGGCATCGCTGTATTCGAAGCGGCCTACGCTGCCATTGGCGTGCGTGCAATGTCGCTTCTGTTGGCGAATCCCTGGCTGCGTCCCGCCTGGGACTGGATATATCCCCATGTGGCGAAAAACCGGATGTTGCTCTCGCGCCTGGGACTAAACCGCCTATTCGGAAAAGTCGTGGCGAGGGCCGCCAGGCGAGCGGCAACCCGGGCGACGGCTTGCGATGAAAACGGCTGCGATGTCGCCACGCCGAGTCGCCCGCATGCCTGAGCGTTCGCGCCAAGCCGCCGCCGAACCGACTCGCGCCAAGGCCTGCGCCCTGGCGATCCGCGATGCCTTCGCCGACTACAACCGCCGCTTTGGCGAGATCACCCGACGCGCGCGCGGCCATTTCGAAAGCCGCGACTGGCATGCGGCGCGCACCGATGCGGTGGCGCGCATCGAACTCTACGACCGCTGCATCCGCGAGATCACCCACGCGCTGGAAGCGCACCTCGGCGACCAGGCGCAGGACCGCGGGCTATGGAATGCCGTGCGCGACCATTACGCGAAGCTGATCGCGCCGCTGCTCGACCAGGAGCTGTACAAGACCTTCTTCAACACGCTGACGCGTCGCTTCTTCAAGACCCGCGGCGTGGCGCCGGACATCGAGTTCGTCGCGCTGGACATCGAGCCGACCGACCGCATCACCCATCCGGTCGCGCGCCACAGTTACGCGGTGTCAGGCGACCTGCTTGGCACGGTGCAGCGCCTGCTGGGCGACTATCGTTTCGCCGTGGGCTATTCGAACCTGGCGTCGGATGCCGCCGCAGTGGCAAAAAAGCTCGAAGCCTGCGTCGCCGGCGACGGCGAGCCGGAAGTGCTGGCGATCGAACTGCTCGACACCGTCTTCTATCGCGAGCGCCGCGCCTACCTGGTCGGCCGCGTGTTCGGTCGCGACCGTTACTCGCCCTGCGTGATTGCCCTGGTCAATGAAGATGCGGGCTTGCGCGTGGACGCCGTGCTGGTCAATCGCCAGCATGTGGCGGTGTTGTTCGGCTACACGCACAGCTACTTCCACGCCGACCTCGCCACGGTGGGCGACGCGGTGGTGTTCCTGCGCACCCTGTTGCCGCGCAAGGCGGTGGATGAAATCTATACCGTGCTCGGCCGCGCCAAGCAGGGCAAGACCGAGCGTTACCGGCATTTCTTCAGCCACCTGGCCCAGCATCCGGAACAATCCCTGGTGCATGCCGAGGGCGAGCGCGGCATGGTGATGGCGGTGTTCACCCTGCCCTCGTATCCGCTGGTGTTCAAGCTGATCCGCGACCAATTCGGTTACCCGAAGGAAAGCGATCGCGAGTATGTCCGTAACAAGTACTCTTTGGTGTTCAAGCACGACCGAGTCGGCCGCCTGATCGATGCCCAGGAGTACCGCCACCTGCGCTTCCCGCGCGCGCAGTTCGATCCCGTGTTGCTGGACGAACTGCTCGGCCAGTGCAAGGAATCGGTCAGCGCCGACGGCGATGACATCGTCGTGCACCACTGCTATGTCGAGCGCCGCCTGCGTCCGCTCAACCTGTACGTGAAGGAAGTCGAGCACGATCTCGCCTTGGCCGCGATCCTCGACTACGGCCAGGCCATCAAGGACCTGGCGCGCAGCAACATTTTCCCGGGCGACCTGTTGTTGAAGAATTTCGGCGTGACGCGCCACGGCCGCGCCATCTTCTACGACTACGACGAGTTGTGCCTGGTCAGCGACTGTCATTTCCGCCGCCTGCCCGAGCCGCGCAACGACGAGGAAGAGATGCACCACGGCGCCTGGTATTACGTGGGCGAAAATGATGTCTTCCCCGAACAGTTCCCGCGCTTCCTCGGCATGACGCCGGCACAACGCGAGGCCTTGCTGGCCGCACACGGGGAAATCTTCGACGTGCGCTGGTGGCAGGCCCTGCAGGACCGCTACCGCGCCGGCGGTTTCGAGGACGTGCCGCCCTATCCCGAGTCGGTGCGCTTGCTGGCTTCCTGAGGCATCCGGCGCGACGCGCGGGAACCACCGCCCGTGCACGAAGTCCAAACAGGCGCCGTGCTAGCCTCGGTCGCCCTGATTCGAAACAACCCGTCAAACCATCCCCCAGGAGTCACCGATGCGTCTTTCCCTGATTGCCACCGCCCTGTTGCTGGCCAGCGCCAGCGCGCATGCCCAGGAATCCATGATTCCGGCGATGCCCGCCTTGCCGCCGCCCGCGATGAAACCAGTCGTTGCGCCTGCATCGGCCCCGCAGCCAAGCGCCACCACGGAAGCAGCCACCAAACAGATCGGCCCCCTCGACAGCGCGCTCGCCGGCGACTGGCGCTCGGAGGCGAACAAGGCGCGCGATGTCTATCGGCATCCGCGTGAAACGCTCACCTTCTTTGGCGTGAAGCCCGACCAGACCGTGATCGAGATGTGGCCGGGTGGCGGCTGGTATGCCGAAGTGCTGGCGCCCTTGCTGCGCGACGCGGGCAATTACACCGGCGTCATCGTCGATCCGGCCAAGCAGCCCGATGCCGACGGCAAGTCGTATGCCGAGCGTACCAACAGCAAGCTGCGCGCCTTGCTCGAAAAGCGCCCCGATGTGTTCGGCAAGGCGAAATTGCTCGAGGCCGGCAGCGCCGCGCCAGTCCTGGGCGAAGCCAACTCCGCCGACGTGGTGCTGACCTTCCGCAACGCGCACAACTGGGTGATGGACGGCAATGAGAAGGCGATGTTCAAGGCCATGTTCGACGTGCTCAAGCCCGGCGGCACCCTGGGCGTGGTGGACCATCGCGCCAAGCCCGACCAGCCGGCCGAGGAGATGAAGAAGAGTGGTTACCTGCCCGAGGCCTACGTCATCTCGCTGGCCGAAGCGGCCGGCTTCAAGCTCGAGGCCAAGAGTGAAGTGAACGCCAATTCGCGCGACACCAAGGATTATCCGGACGGTGTCTGGACCTTGCCGCCGCGCCTGGCCAAGGGCGATGTGGACCGCGCGAAATACCTGGCCATCGGCGAAAGCGACCGCATGACGCTGCGCTTCACCAAGCCCGCCAAGCCCTGACTCACAGCAACGAGTCCAAGTCAGCGCGCGTCTTTCACCAGCGCGCCGCTCTTGATCACGACCGGGATGTTTTCCAATAGGGAAACATCCATGGTCGGGTCGCCGGCCACGGCCACCATGTCGGCCCAGCGCCCGGCCTCGATGATGCCGACATCCTTGCTGTCCAGCGCTGCCGCGGCATTCACCGTCGCTGACTGGATCGCCTGCACCGGCGTCATGCCGTAGCGCACCATCACCGCCAGCTGTCTTGCGTTCTGTCCATGCGGATAGATGCCGGCGTCGGTGCCGTACACCATCTTCGCGCCGGCCGCGTGCGCGCGCCGGAAGTTCTCACGCTGCAGGTCGCCGATCTCGCGGTCCTTGCGCAGGTTGTCTTCCAGCACGCCGTTCTTCTTGCCTTCCGATTGCGTGTAGTCGGTGTTGTAGATGTCCATCGATAGCCAGGCACCGTGCTGTTTGGCCAGCGCGATGCCTTCATCGTCGATCAGGCTGGCGTGTTCGATGGTGTCCACGCCGGCGCGGATGGCGGCCTTGATGCCGGCGGTGCCGTGCGCATGCGCGGCGACTTTCAGGCCCCACATATGCGCCTCGTCCACGATCGCGCGCATCTCGGTTTCGCTCAGCTGCTGCTGGCCCGGTTCGGTGTTGCGAGAAAACACGCCGCCGGTGGCGCAGATCTTGATCACCTGCGCGCCGTACTTGCGCAGCTCGCGTACCCGCTTGCGGCCTTCCTCCGGATTGTCGGCGTTGTAGTCGCTGTGTTGTTCCATTGACGGCGGGAAAAAAGTCGAATCGCAGTGGCCGCCAGTGGCGCCGAAGGAATACGCGGCAGTCACCACGCGCGGGCCCTGGATCTTGCCCTCGCTGATCGCCTCGCGCAGGCCGACATCGTTGAATGCGCTCGCGCCGACGTTGCGCACGGTGGTGAATCCCGCCGCCAGGGTGCGCTGCGCGTGCGGCACCATCAGCACCGACCAGAAGCGGTCGCTGAACTGCAGTCGCGTATAGCCGCCGTACGACGGGTCCGAGGTCAGGTGCACGTGCATGTCGATCAGGCCGGGCAACAGGCTCATGCCGGCTAGGTCGATGCGGGTGGCGCCCGGGCCCGCGGCGACCTCGTTGCCGCCGCTGGCGACCTGCACGATGCGCCCGTTTCGAACCAGCACGCTGGGCCGGTCGATCCATTTGCCGGTGCGCACGTCCAGCAGCCTGGCTGCGGTAACTACCTGATCGGTCGGTTGCGCCGCGGCGACCGGCTGTGCCTGGACGGCGGTACTGACCAGACCGGCGAGTCCCAGTGCGGCCAGGCCCAGGATGGCGGCCGAAAGGGGGCGGAAAAGGGGCTTCTGGCGCATGGGTGAGACTCCCGTCGTGGACCCCGACTATACCGGCGGTTCCCGATCCGACGGGAGCGCGTATTGGGCGACGAAGCGGGTCCAACCGGGGTTGACGTGACGCCCCGCTGTGTTTACTGTACTAACACACACAGTACAGGCAGGACAGCCAATGGCTCGCACCCAGGCCCTGATGCTCCAGATCGCCACCGGCGACCCGCGCCCGATCAGCAAGCAGATCGTGGACGGCATCCGCATGAAGGTCGCCACCGGCGAGCTCGCCCAGGGCGTGCAACTGCCCAGCGTGCGTGGCCTCGCCCAGCAGCTCGGCATCAACGCCAACACCGTGGCCAAGGCCTACGCGGAACTCACCGCCGAGGGCTGGCTGGATTCGCGACAGGGGCTCGGCCTGTACGTGGCCGCGCCGCGCCAGCGACTGAGCACGCATGAACGTGAGAAGCGCATGGACGAGGCGGTGAACCGTTTCGTGCACGACGTGGTCGCGCTCGACTATCCCGCCGATGAAGTCATCGCACGACTCGATTTCGAACTGCAGGCGCTTGCGCCAAAAAAAACGGCCTGAGCCCACCCTCTCCCGAAGACCCGGACCATGACTGACTACGTGATCGAAACCCGCGCGCTGACCAAGCGCTACGGCAAGAAGCTGGCGCTGAACCACCTGGACCTGCAGATTCCGCGCGGCCGCATCCACGCCATCGTCGGCGCCAATGGCGCGGGCAAGTCCACGCTGTTTCGCATCCTGCTCGGCTTCCTCGCGCCGACATCCGGTCAGTCCACCATCCTTGGTTGTGATTCGCAGTCGCTGACCCCGGCCTTGCGCAGCCGCATTGGATTCGTCAACGAAGAGCACACGCTGCCAGGCTGGATGACCGTGGCTGCCGTGGTGGCGATGCAGCGTCGCCATTATCGGCAATGGAATGAAGACGTTCATCGCGACGTGCTGGGCAACTACCACGTGCTGCCGGAACAGAAAGTCAGCCAACTTTCGCGCGGCGAGCGCGCCGGCCTGAATCTTTCCCTGGCGCTGGCGCAAGGCCCCGAGTTGCTGATCCTCGACGAGCCTACGCTCGGGCTGGACGTGGTTGCAAAGCGCGCGTTTCTCGAATCGCTGCTCAATTCGAACGCCGCGGAATCGTGCTCGATTATCTACTGCTCGCACCAGATGGAAGAGATAGAGCGCGTCGCCGACAACCTGATCATCCTCGAGCAGGGCTCGCTGGTGAACATGTCGCCACCGGATGAATTCTGCGAGCGCGTGCACTACTGGATCGCCGACATGCCCTTCAAGGGGCCGGACAAGTCGCTCGTGCCCGGGCTGCTGCAGGTACAGCGCATCGAGGGCCTGTTCCACTATGTGGTGATAGACCAGGGCGAGGACTTCGCCGACTTCCTGCGCAGCCACGGTGCGCGCAGCGTGCAGGGCATGCCGGTCAGCCTTGACCGCGCGGTCAACGGCTTCCTGGCAAAGAACCACATCGGCCCCGAAGGGCATGAGCCACGGCCATGATCGACCTGTTCAGGAGCGAACTGCTGCGCTTCCGTCACTGGGCCTTGGCCTACGCGCTCTTGCACCTGGGCATGCTGGGGTTCTTCGCGCGTGTCGTGGATCCCTTGCAGCAACCCGACGTCGTCTACCTGGTTGTCGCTGCGGTGTATGCACTGAGTGGACTGCTGTTGGCCCTCTACCAGATGGGCACCTATCGGCGCCCCAATACCTGGCTGAATCTCTTGCATCGTCCGCTGCCGCATTGGCAAGTCGCCGTCGCGCTGTTGGTGGCTGCCGCCAGCCTGTTGCTGCTGGCCATCGTGGCGCCCTTGTTGTTGATGTTGGCCGGCCAGGCAACGTGGACGGCGCGCGTGGTGGATTCGCGTCACTGGCTGCTGCCGCTCGCTGCCTTCCTCGTCACGTCGTGCAGTTATCTCGCCGGCGTTTTCGCGATGCTGGCACCCAGGCGCTATGCCGCCGCGGGCCTGTTCGGCCTTTTGCTGCTGACAGCAAGCCATGCCGTGGGCGCGTCGGCATTGCTGGTGCAACTAGCGCTGGTGCTGTGGTTGCTGGCCCTGGTGGCGACTGCTTTCCAGCCCGACCTGACGCGGCCGCCGGTGCGTTGGCCCGGCTTGATGGCGGTGGCGCTGACCGTGCAGATGGCGGTTTACGTACTGCTGGCCAGTGCCGGCCTTGGCTACCAGTTGTTGTGGATGCTGCAGGGCTCGCATCCGCTCAACAGCACGCCACCTGCCGGAGGCTACATCGAGGCAAGCCGCGCTGATGGCGCCGACCTGATGGCTGCCGGACTGGTATCGAGCCGCGTTGCCGAAGCGCCGGTATGGCGCGAGCAGGTGCGTCTGGCGGAAGTGTTTACCTGGCAACGCCAGTTCGACGCACTGCCGATCCGCAACGAGCTGGGCAACATCGCGCCGATGGAGTTCGACGATGACGCACGCCGACTGCGCTGGATATTCAGCCACGACACGATGCGTTTCACCGGCATGTCACTCGGAGACTCGCAGCCTGCCGGCCGCATGGGAATCGGCCCGGCGCAGGCGCCGTTTCCGAAGCCGCCGCTGCCGATCGGCGGCAAGTTCCTGGCCAGCGCCGATACCGTTTATGGCTATGACACGCAGCATCGCATGGTCTTGCCGCGCATCATCCTGCCTGCGGGCGAAACCCTGGCGCTGGCACCGTCTGCCATGGGGGAAGTCGTCCTGGTGATGAGCAATCGCGCTTTGTATGGCTACGACGCGCGCGCCTTCACCGACGGTGATTCCGTGCTCGCGCCGCGCTTGCGCATTGCCTTACCTGCGCCGATCGGCGATATCGACCGCGTCGACATGATCGAACTGATCGACGGCTACCTGGTTTCGTTCGTGACGGGCCTGGGCAGCACCGATGGGCCAGGTTCGCCCCTGCAGGCCATGGTGCATGTGTCGGGTGAGGGCAAGGCAACCCGGGTCGGCCAGCGTGCGCTGCAGCCGGATTTTCCACTGGCACTGCGCCACTACCCCTGGTGGGTTTCACCGGTGATGCATGACTTGCGCAAGTTGGCGATCAATGCGCTGGCCGCGCCCATGCCGCTGAAAGCCCAGGCTCCGCAGCCGATTCCGACGAGCATGAAATGGCTGGCCGCAGCCCTGCTGATGGCGTCGCTATTGGCCAGCGCGTACTGGTCGCGTCGCCAGGGACTGCCGAGGGCCAGGCGCGTGGCCTGGGCCTTGGCGTGCGCCGGCATCGGCGTGCCTGCGCTGCTTGCGCAAGGCTTGATCCATCCCGACAGCGAGGGCTGATTCCATGCTTTTCCTTCTCTCTCGCGTCCACCTTGCCTGGATGGCCTCATTGCTGGTCCTGTGCGCAGGCCCGGTGCAAGCCGGTGATTTTCGCGATTTGCGCAGCGCTCTTGAGCATGAGCGCAAGCGCGCACCGGCACCGCGCCTCGAGCGTGCCGACTTCCTGGCCAAGCCGGCCATCGCCGGTGCGCGCCTGTCGCCGCAGGGCCGTCATGTCGCCGTGCTGCGCGAGGGCGAGCGTGGCCGTAGCGTCTGGTTGCTCGATACAAAAAGCCTGCAATTGACTCGACTGGTGGCGATGACCGATGCCACGGACCTGTCGTGGTCGCGGGATGGCAAGTGGCTCTTCCTCGAAAGCACGCGCCAGCTGAGCAAGGTGTCCGTTACCGGCGCGCTTGGTTCAGGCGTGATGCTGCGACTCGACGATGCACGCAAGCTCGAAGTGGCCGGTATCGATCCCACGCAGCCGGCCGCAGTGCTGTTGTTCGAACAGGAGACGCGGCCCGGGGAGACACTGCCCTCGAAGTACCGCTTATTGCGGCTGGATGTGTCGGGTCGCCGCACCGTGCTGCACGAAGACTCGCGCGCGCTGCTCGATTTCGCATTGGCGCCCGACGGTCGCCTGGCCTTCCTCAAGCGCGTCGACGGCAAGTCCGTAAGCATCGTGGGCCGCGCGCCCGGCCAGCGCTGGCGCGAACTGGTGCGTAGCCACGCGATGGAACGCGCATCCTTGATCGCCACCAGCGACGGTGGTCGCAGCCTGCTGTTGGCCGGCGACATCGCCAGCGACCGGCGCGCCCTGCTGCGAGTCGACCTGCAAGGCAAGGTCCACAGGCTGCATGAAGACCCCGAGGCCATTGCCGATCTTGCCGACGTTGTCATCGATCCAGAAACGCAGCAGCCCCTGCTGGCCAGCTATCGCAGTCTCCGGCCTTCCACCCACGGCCTCACGCCCGCCATCGCCGCGCGCATGTCCAAGCTGCAAGCGCGGTTTCCCGACCGCATGTTGGACATCTCGATCGCGGCTGGCGTCGATGCGCCCTGGCTGCTGCACGAGCGGGGCGATGTCTTGCAACGAGGCCGCTGGTTCTTGTTCAACCCGCGATCCGGCGAATTTCGCATCATCCTGGACAAGATCGAAGACCCATCGAAATCGCTTCCCGCAGCGGCGCTGGCCCGGCGCATCGCCTTTTCCTGGCGGGCCTCGGATGGCATGCAACTGCATGGGTTCCTCTCGGTTCCACCCGGCATCGATCCCCGCCGGCTGCCACTGCTGGCGTCCGTGCATGGCGGCCCTTGGGCGCAAGCCAGGCCGGGATTTTCCACCACGACGCAATTCCTGGCCAATCGCGGCTATGTCGTGTTCGAACCGAACTTTCGCGGCTCCACCGGTTTCGGCCGCAGCTATCTGTTCGCCGCCAAGGGAGATTTCGGAAACGGTCGCGTGCAGCGCGACATCGAGGAGGGCGTGCGGCAGTTGCTGGCGCAGGGCATTGGCGATCCCAAGCGGGTTGGCATCACAGGCGTTTCCTTTGGCGGCTACGCGACCTTGCTCGGCATCACTTTCTCGCCGGACTTGTTCCGTGTCGGCGTGGCGGTGGTTCCGCCTTCGGACTTCGGCTGGACCTTGCGCTGGGCAACGACCAATAGCGACATCAGCCTGAACGCGGCAATTCCGCTCATCGATACCCTCAAGCTGTTGTCGCTCGACATCAGCGACCCGACGGTGCTGCAGAGGCTCCGTACGCAGTCACCCCTGGCCAACGCCGCGCGGCTGCAGCGGCCCCTGCTGATGATGGCGGGCGGCCGCGACCAGCGCGTCGCCATCCGTGGCGTGGTCCACTACGCGGCTACCTTGCGCGCGCTGGACAAGGACCTGGGCTTGTACATCGACCCCAAGGCGGGCCATGCGCTTGACGAGCCGGGCAGCCGCGAAGCCTACCTGTACCTGATGGAAGACCAGTTCCATCGCCACCTGCGCGGCGCGCGACCGACGCCGCCGAATGCCGAGCTTCGCGAACAACTGCGTCGCAACCTGCGCCTCGACGCGCGCCACTGACTTCACCCCAGGACTAACGCATGCGGGATTTCTTCCGGGCCGAGATGCTGCGCTTTCGCAGCTGGACGATTGCCTACGCGCTCATCCACTTGTTCGCCCTGGTGCTCATGGCGCGGGTGGTGGACCCGGCGCAGCAACCCGATCGCATCTACCAGTTGGTCGGACTGGTCTACGCCATCAGTGGGCTGTTGCTCGGGCTGTACCAGATGGGCGGCTATCGTCGACCCGGTACTTGGCTGAACCTGTTGCATCGCCCGCTGTCGGCGACGCGTATTGCACTCGCGCTTTTGGCTGCCGGCGCGGCCTTGCTGGCCATTGCCGTGCTGCTGCCCTTGCTGGCCATCGCGGGCTGGCAGGAGACGATGACGGCGCGCGTGCTCGATACGCGCCACCTGTTCCTGTGCCTGTCCGCGTTGCTGGTGACGCTGTGCGCGTACCTGGTGGGTTGTTACGCCATGCTCGCCAACAAGCGTTACGCCTTCAGCGGCTTCATCTTCCTGATTGGCCTGGCCCTCGCAGATGCGGTAGGCATGGGCGCGATCGCCTTGCAGTGCCTGGCGCTCGCCTGGCTGTTGGCCATGGTCTTGTTCGCTTTCAAGCCTGACCTGTCCGGTTTGCCGGGGAGCCGATCCGCGCCCGGTACGGCCTTCGCAGGCGTTATTGCCACGGCCTTGCCCTTGCAGATGACGATGTGGTTCGTGCTGCTGCTCGCTGGCGTGGTCGTTGAGACCGCGTGGATCGCCAGCGGCTCGCATCCCAACAACCTGGCCGTCAATCCGCCCGACAGCGTCAAGGCCGCGAACTACGCCGATGCAAAAACCTTGATGGTGATGGGCTTGCAAGCCAGCACTGCGGCCGAGGCCGCGGATTGGCGCGAACAGGCAGGCGTCGCCGAAGTGTTCGACATCGGCCCCAATGCCGCCGAGCTTCCGGTTCGCAATTCCCTGATGAATGTCGCGCCGATCGGATTGCACGATGAACAGCGGCGCATCCGTTGGGAGTTCAGCCACGACAGCCTGAAGTTTGAAGGCATGCGTGTTGCCGATTCCGGGGCGGCCGGCAGCCTGGGCATCGAGGGTAATGGCGCTTTTCCAGCGCCACCGCTGCCGGGCCCGGAAGGCATGCTGCTCACCGCGCACACGATCTACCAATACGACCGGCTGGCGAACGTGATCCTGCCTCGCATAAAGGCGCCGGCCGGTGAAACGATCACCGGCGGCGACCGCATTGGCGATCGTGTTGCCGTGCTCACTGACCGAGCCTTGTATTTCTTCGACGCACGCGACTTCCGCAATAACACCGGTTTGGTGTCGCCACGCCAACGCATGCCTCTGCCCGGCAAGACCGGCAACCTGACGCGCATCGTGTTGATGCCGCTTGTCGACGGCAGCTTGGTCAGCTTCCTTTTCTCGGCCCACCAGCACAATGCCGAGGGCGCACCGGCCTACCAGCTGACCCAGCGCATCGACGAAGGCGGGCGCATCCAGGACATTGCGCGACGGACGCCCCAGGTTCCTTACGGACCGAGTTGGCGTTACCAGAACTGGTATCCCTCGCCGCTGCTATACGGCGCCAAGAATGCGGTGCTCGACGTATTCTCCGGCTACGTGCCGATCCAGGACGACAAGAACCTGGCGCCGGTACCACGCAGCATGAAGCTGCTTGCGGCTGGGCTTATGGGCCTGTCCTTGCTGGCGGCGATCTGGCGTACCCGACGCGCCGTGCTTTCGCGCAGCGCCCGCGTCGCGTGGTTGCTGGCCTGCGCGCTACTCAGTGTTCCTGCCCTGATGAGTCTGTGGCTGATGGTTCCGTTGCGTGAGCGCGAACCAACGCCGACCCAGGCTTGATTCAGGCGATCGCTTCACCGGTCTGTAGTCGCCACAACGCAGCGTAAGCACCGTCGCGCGCGAGCAACTCATCATGGGTTCCGCTCTCGACGATGCGGCCCGCTTCCAGCACGTGGATCGCATCGGCCTGGCGCACGGTGGACAAGCGGTGCGCCACGATCAGCGTGGTTCGCTGGTGCGCGATGCGCGCCAGCGAGCGCTGGATGGCGGCCTCGGTCTCGTTGTCCACCGCCGATGTAGCTTCGTCCAGCACCAAAATCGCCGGCTCGCGATACAAGGCGCGGGCCAGCGCGATGCGCTGCCGTTGTCCGCCGGAAAGTTGCGCACCGCGTTCGCCGACGGCGCTCGCATAACCGAGCGGCATGGCGGAAATGAAATCGTGCGCTTCCGCTGCGCGGGCCGCGGCTTCCACGCGCGCTGCATCCGGTTCGCGTTCGCCATAGGCGATGTTGTCGGCCACCGTGCCATCGGTGAGGAAGGGTTCCTGCGCGACGTAGCCGATGGCGTGGCGCAACGCGGCTGGGTCGATGGAGGCGATGTCCACGCCGTCGAACAAGATCCTGCCGCTGGCGGGGTCGATGAAGCGCAGCAGCAGTTTCAACAGCGTGCTCTTGCCGCCGCCCGTGCCGCCTACCAACGCAACGGTCTGTCCGGCGGGCACACGCAGCGACACTGCGTCCACGGCAATGCGACCGTCGTAGGAGAACTGCACATTCTCGAAAGCAAGCGCGCCACGGGCGGGTTGCGCGGGCTGACCAGCGCCGCGCACGGGCAGTTTCGTTTCCAGCAAGTCCATCACGCGATCCACCGACGCCATCGCGCGCTGGTAGAGGTCGGTCATGTCGGCAAGGCGCGTCATCGGCCACAGCAGGCGCTGGGTCAGGTACACCAGCGCCGAATAACTGCCGACGCCCAGTCTGTCGTTCAAGGCCAGCCAGCCGCCATACAACAGCGTGGACACGAAACCAAAAAGGATCGCCATGCGGATCACCGGCGTGATCGCTGCCGATACGCGGATGGCATCGCTGTTGCGCGCGCGGAAGGCATCCGACGCGGCGCGCACCTGCGCGGCCTCGAAGCCTTCAGCGGTGTAGGCCTGGATGGTGGCCATGCCGGCCAGGTTGTTGCTCAGCCGCGACGACACGCTGGCCGCGGCTTCGCGCGCGGCGGCATAGCGCGGATACAGCCGGCGCTGGAACCAGAAGGCGCCGAACAGGATCAGCGGGATCGGCAACATCGCCAGTACGGCCAGGTCGGCCGTCAGCACGAAGAACACGCCACCGATCAGCAAGGACGCGCAGAACACCTGGATCAGGTCGTTGGCGCCGGTATTGAGGAAGCGTTCGATCTGGTTGACGTCCTCATTGAGCAAGGCCATCAGCCGGCCGCTGCGCTCGCGCGCGATGGTGTCCGGCGGCAGGGCCTGCAGGTGTTCGTAGGCGGCGTTGCGCAGCTCGTGCTGCAGGTTTTGCGCCAGCCCGCGCCACTTCAGGGCATACAGGTATTCGAACAGCGACTCGAACACCCACACGGCGATGGTCAGGCCGACCAGTGCGTACAGCTGCTGCATCGGGTCCACCAGGCCCAGCCGGGCCAGGAACGAGGCCTGGCGGTTGACCACCACGTCCACGGCCACGCCGATCAGCAATTCGGGCAGCACGTCGAAGAATTTGTTCAACACCGAGTAAATGCTGCCCAGCACCGCATCGCGGCGGTACGGCCGGGCGAAGGCGAACAGGCGGCGAAGGGGATGGGTGTCCGTCATGGGCGGCGTTCGGGCGGGAATCAGGCAGCAATTCTCGCATGGGGCTAGACTGGGACCATGATGATCGTCTTCAACAAGCCGTACGGCGTGCTCAGTCAATTCACCGACAGCGAAACGCCGCAGCGGCCGACGCTGGCCGGTTTCGGATTGCCGCCCGGCATCTATCCGGCCGGGCGCCTTGACCACGATTCGGAAGGCCTTTTGTTGCTGTCCGACGATGGCGCGCGCATCGCCCAGATCAGTTCGCCGAAATTCAAATGGCCCAAGACCTATTTGGTGCAGGTGGAAGGTCTGGCCACCGAGGAAAAACTGCAGGAACTGTGCGCAGGCCTGTCCTTGAACGATGGCCCCACGCTGCCGGCCAAGGCGCGTTGCCTGCAGGTCGTGCCGGACTGGCTATGGCCGCGCGATCCGCCGATCCGCGCGCGCAAGACCGTGCCCGACAGCTTTATCGAACTGACCATCCGCGAAGGTCGCAACCGCCAGGTGCGCCGCATGACTGCCGCCGTCGGCCTGCCGACGCTGCGCCTGGTGCGCATCGCCATCGGTCCGTATCGCCTGGATGGGCTTGCGCCGGGACAGTGGCGCGAGGAAGTCGCTTAAGGCCTTGCCCGTGGCGTTCCAGGACCATTTCTCCGGCCACGCCGCCGCTTATGCCGATGCCCGGCCGGGTTATCCGGACGACTTGTTTGCCTGGCTGGCGGCACAGTCGCATGGGCACCAGTTGGCTTGGGATGCGGGCTGCGGGAATGGGCAGGCGAGTGTGGCGCTGGCGGGGTATTTCGATTCGGTCGTGGCGAGTGATCCGAGCGAAGCGCAGATTGCCAGTGCGATGGCGAACGAGCGCGTCCGTTACTTTGTAGCTGCGGCTGAGGAGTCCGGCCTGCCAGGTTGCTGCGCGGACTTGATTACTGTTGCGCAGGCCTATCATTGGTTCGACACGGCGCGTTTTTGTGCCGAATCTCGGCGCGTGCTGAAACCCGGCGGCTTGATCGCGGTCTGGAGTTACGCGCAATCGGAAGTGAGCCCGGACGTGGACCGCGTCTTCAATGAGTTGCACGACGTGCGCCTCGCGCAGGACTGGCCGTCGGGCCGCGACCATGTGGTCAATCGCTATCGCGACCTGCCGTTTGACGTCGATCGCATTGCGACGCCGGCCTTCGAGATGCGTAGCGAGTGGAACCTGCATCAGTACCTGGCATACCTGCGCAGCTGGTCGGCCAGCCAACGCCATCTGGCGCGGACCGGGCGTGATGCCGTGCAGGAAATTTCCGATGAAATGCGCGAAGCCTGGGGTGAACCCGGGCTTGCGCGCATCGTGCGTTGGCCGCTGCTGGTGCTGGCGGGGCGGCCTTAGGTCTTTAACCCAACGCTTCGAATCAGGTTTCTGCGGGCTTGCGTACGCGCGGCGTGCGTGGGGCGCTGGGCTTGCGCGCAGCGCGCGGCTTGGCCTTGGTTGCCGCATCGGCCGACTTCGGCTTGGCGGTGCGCATGTTGGTCGCCGCCAGTCGCTTGCTGGTGCGCGCGGGCGCCTCGCCATTGATCAATTCGCGGCGACGCTTGGCGGCGGCAACCGCGAGGCCGAGACCCGCCAAGGCCACTGCGCCGGCAATCGCGGCCACCGGATGGCGACGGATGGCAGTCACTGCCACCTTGCCACCGCGGCGGGCCAGTGCCAGGCCTGCGCCTGCCGACAGCCATTCCTTCACGTGCGGATAGCTGCGTACCAGGCTGGTGCTGACGCGGCTGCCGGCTTCACCCACGGTGGCGCCCGCGTCACGTACCAGCTTCCATCCGTTGTTGATCAATTCTTCGGTCTGCTTGCTCATGGGCCTGCGTCCTGCTTGATTGGGGGTGTTGCGTCTGAACGGTAACGCTAGCGCAACCGGGATGAACCTTGACTATCCATGCCGTCGGCGGCCGGCCAATTCAAGTGCCGCGCGGCTTGGCGCGATGGGTCGGCAGCGCCGCCCACGGGTCTTCCGGCCAGGGATGGCGCGGGTAGCGGCCTTTCATTTCCTTGCGTACCTCCGGGTAGGTGCGGTCCCAGAACCCTTTCAGGTCCTGCGTGACCTGCAGCGGTTTGCCGCCTGGCGACAGCAGGTGCAAGGTCAGTGGCACGTGGCCGTCGGCAACGCGCGGTGTGTCGGCCAGCCCGAACAGTTCCTGCAACTTCACCGCCAGCACTGGCGCGGCGTCGTGCTGGTAGTGGATGGCACGGCTCATGCCCGAGGGCACGGTGATGGTAGTGGGTGCCAGCCGGTCGAGCGCCTGGCGCTGGCTCCAGTCCAGAAGAGAACGCAGGCCTTCGGCCATTGCGTGCGGATCGATGGCGTCGAGCCGCGACTTGCCTTGCAGGGCCGGCAACAGCCAGCCGCGCGAGCCGAGCAAGCTCTCGTCGGACAGGTCGGGCAGGCCGAGCTCGGGCTGCACCTCGCGCAACCAGCGCACGCGTTCGCGCCATTGCTGCAGCGAATCCGTCCATGGCAGCACGTCCAGGCCGAGTTCGGCGACAGCCTCCGACAAGGCTTCCGCCGCAATCGCCGGATCGAGCCGGCCGGCCGGTTTCGATTCGAGCACGATGCGGTCGAAGCGTCGCTCGCGCCGCGCCTGCAGCGCGCGGGCTTGCGGATCCCAATGGGCGAAATCCCGTTCGACGAAGCGGTCGGGAAAATCGCGTTGGAGGCGCGCCTCGTCCACCGGCGCGGCGCGTTGCACCAGCGAGTCGCGCGCATCGAAACGCAATTCGCTGGCGACGATCCAGGGTTCGCCAAACAGCGCGCTGTCATCGAAGATGCGCGCCATCCGCCCGCTCGCCAGCTGGTAGCGGCGCGGGTCGGATGGATGTTGCCGGCCGATACGCTCGGGAAACGCATGCACCAGCACGTCGCCGATGCGGTGCGCCGCCAAGGTGGCGGGTGCCGCCGTCGTGCAGCGCACGCGCCGCCGCCACTGTTCGCTTGCGGCATCGATGGCCGCCAATGCGCCGCGATTGAAATCGATCGATGCCGCTCGAGTTGCGCCCGCTTCGCGTGCCGCACCCGCTGCGCCCGCCGCAGTCGCGCGATGGCCATGGCGAAACTGGGCGAGCGCGCGCCAGCGCGAGGCCCAGTCGTCACCCCGATAGCCGCGCAACGGATCGCGCGCTTCCACCAGCGCCGCCATGTCGCAGGCCAAGGCCTGTTCCTCGCCGCGCGCCGCGCTCAGCAACATCGCGGCCAGGCGCGGATGCGTACCCAAGGCCAGCATGTCGCGACCCAGCGGCGTGATGGAGTGCGCGCCGTCCAGCGCGCCCAGGCGCTGCAACAACTCACGCGCCGCGGCCAGGGCACCGGCCGGCGGCGTGTCCACGAAGCGAAGTTCGCTGCTGCCCCAGGCGGCCAGTTCCAGCGCCAGTCCGGCCAGTTCGACTTGCGTGATTTCCGGGCTGCGCGCGGGCTCGAGCCGTTGCGACTGCGGCCACAGGCGATAACACGCGCCCTCGGCGACACGCCCGGCGCGGCCGGCGCGCTGGTCGGCCGACGCCTGCGAAATAGCGACGGTTTCCAATCGCGAGAAGCCGCTGTTGGGATCGAAGCGCGGCTCGCGCGCCAGGCCGCCGTCGATCACCACGCGCACGCCGGGCAGGGTGACGCTCGATTCCGCCACGTTGGTTGCCAGTACGATGCGCCGCCGGCCCTGCGGGTCGGGAGACAGCGCGAGCGTCTGTTGTTCCAGCGGCAACTCGCCATGCAAGGGCAGCACCTGCACCTGGCCCGATTCGACCTCGGGCAATGACGACAGGATTTTTTGCGCGTCGCCGATCTCGCGCTGGCCGGGCAGGAAGACCAGCACATCGCCGGGATGCTGCGCGACAGCCGATTCGATGCAGCGCTTGAGCTGGAAGGTCAAACCCTCGTCGCGCCGTGCCGGGAAATGCGATACGGCCACGGGAAAACTGCGCCCGGCCGAACTGAGCCGTGGTGCATCGATCAATCGCGCCAGCGACTCGCCGTCCAGCGTCGCCGACATCACAACGATGCGCAGGTCCGGGCGCAGTTGCGACTGCACGTCCAGCGCCAGCGCCAGGCCGAGGTCGCCGCTGAGGTGGCGTTCGTGGAACTCGTCGAAGATGATCGCCGCCACGCCATCCAGGCCGGGATCGTCCTGGATCATGCGGGTCAGGATGCCTTCGGTCAGCACTTCGACTCGGGTCGCGGCGGAGGTCTTGTTCTCGAAACGGATTCGATAGCCCACGCCTTGCCCCACCGCTTCATTGGTTTGCCGGGCCATGAAGCCGGCGGCTGCGCGTGCCGCGACGCGACGCGGTTCCAGCATCAGGATGCGGCCATCGCCGCGCCACGCGGCCTGCAACATCGCCAGCGGCACCTGCGTGGTCTTGCCGGCGCCGGGTGGTGCTTCCAGCACCAGGCGGGACGAGCCTTCCAGGCTGCGCAGGATGTCCGGCAGCAGGGGCGTGATCGGGAATTCGGCTGGCGGATTTGCGGCTTTCACCCTCGAAGTCTAGGCCATCGCGCGCACCCGACCGAAATCTTATGGCCGCGATGGCATCGGATAGAATTCCACCATGGAACTCATCGACATCGGCGCCAACCTGGGCCATGAAAGTTTTGCCCACGACCTGGACGATGTGCTGGCGCGCGCGCGCGTCGCCGACATCGTGCAGATGATGGTGACGGGTGCGAGCCGCCAAGGATCGAGGGACGCGCTACGGATCGCCCGCGCACACCCGGGCTTCCTGTTCGCCACGGCGGGCGTGCATCCGCACCACGCCGTCGAATACACCGACGAATGCGATGCCGAGATGCGCGAGCTGCACCAGGCGCCCGAGATGCTGGCGGTGGGTGAATGCGGCCTCGATTACTTCCGCGACCTGGCGCCGCGACCGGCGCAACGACGGGCATTTGAGCGCCAGCTGCAATTGGCGGCGGACCTCGGCAAGCCCCTGTTCCTGCACCAGCGTGACGCGCACGTTGATTTCCTTGCCCAGCTGCGTAATTTCGACGGCAAGCTGGGCCCGGTGGTCGTCCATTGTTTTACCGGCACCCGCGAGGAAATGTTCGAGTGCCTCGATGCCGGCTACTACATCGGCATCACCGGCTGGCTCTGCGACGAACGCCGCGGCTTGCACCTGCGCGAAATCGTCAAGCACATTCCCGCCGATCGCCTGCTGGTGGAAACCGACGCGCCGTATCTGTTGCCACGCAGCGTCCGGCCGATGCCCTCGCACCGGCGCAATGAACCGATGTACCTGCCGCACATCGTCGAGGAGCTCGCGCGCGACCGCGGCGAATCGTTCGAAACCACGGCGGCAGCGACCACAGCCAATGCCCGGGCATTTTTTGGCATGCCTGCGACCCGCGCGTAGACTCCCCGACATGCTTGAAATCAGCCCCGCCATCGCCATCGCCGACGACGAACTGATCGAACGCTTCGTTCGATCCAGCGGCCCCGGCGGCCAGAACGTCAACAAGGTCGCCACGGCGGTTGAGCTGCGTTTTGATGCCGCCAACTCACCGAGCCTGCCCGACGACGTGCGCGCGCGCCTGCTGGCGCGGCGCGACCGGCGCATCACCAGCGACGGCGTGATCGTGATCAACGCGCAGCGTTTCCGCACCCAGGATCGCAACCGCGAGGACGCGCGCGAGCGGCTCGCTGCGCTGGTGCAGGCGGCGTTGAAGGCGCCGGTGAAGCGCGTGCCGACCAAGCCTACGCGCGCCTCCAAGGAGCGCCGCCTTACGGGCAAGCGCGAGCGCTCGCAGGTCAAGAGCACCCGCGCCACGCGTACCTGGGACCGCGAATGAGACCGGTCGTGCCCGAGCTGCCCGCACATGCGCCGCGCAGCGGCGGCAATGCGCTCAGTCGCGCCTTCGGTCGCGCGGTGCTGCGCTTGGGTGGCTGGCGCATGGTTGGCAACTGGCCCTCGGTGGACAAGGTGGTGGTGATCGTCGCGCCCCATTCGTCCGCCTGGGACGCGATCTGGGGCATCGCCGCCAAGGTCGGCATGGGCCTGGGCATCGTCTTCATCGGCAAGAAGGAAGCGTTCTGGGGCCCGGTGGGTTGGCTGTTGAAGAAGTTCGGCGGCGTGCCGGTGGACCGCAGCGCGCCCGGCGGCATCGTCGACCAGGTCGCCACGCAGATCCGCGAGGCTGACCGCATGTGGTTCGTACTGGCGCCCGAAGGCACCCGGCGCAAGGTCGAGAACTGGAAGACCGGCTTCTGGAAGATCGCCCGTCGCGCCGACGTGCCGGTCTTTTGCGTGGGCTTCAATTATCCCGACAAGACCATCCGCCTCGCCGAGCTGGTGACGCTGACCGACGACATGGACGCCGACCTGAAACGGATCCGGGCCTTGTTTTCCCGCTACCAGGGAAAGCACCGCAACGCCTGATCGCGGCGCAAGGCCGACGCAGCGCCGCGTGAAGAAAGGCGTTGCGCATCACAGTTCCGCACTCTGCTGCTGCAAAAGCGTCCTGAGACCCTGCAAAACGCCCGTTTTTCACGGGCATTTCGTGGCGATCGCATTTCACTCATGTTAAGTTTTTGTTTCATCGCTACAGATGACAGGCCTTCAGTGGCCGAGAAGATACTTAAACCATTTTCAGGGGAAAATCCGATGTCGAACCGTAACCTGCTGCCTCAGCGCAGCCGGCTCACCGTTGCACTCATCGCCGCGTTGACGCTGCCGATGGGCGCCGCACTGGCGCAAGAAACTGCGCCCGCTGCCGCCACCACTGCCGAAGCTGAAGCCGCTGCCAAGAAGCAGCTTGAAAAAGTCACCGTCACGGGCTCGCGCATCGCGCGCGCAGAAATCGAAGGCCCCGCGCCGATCACCGTCATCTCCGCGGCAGACATCGAGCGTTCCGGTTACCAGACTGTCGGTGAAATCCTCCAGGTGCTGACCCAGAACACCACCTCCAGCTTCACCGGCGACCTCGCCGTCACCGGCTTTACGCCCAATGCGCTGGTGGTGAACCTGCGCAACATCGGTCCGGGCTACACGCTCACGCTCATCAACGGTCGCCGGCCTGCGCAGTATCCGCAGCCCTACAACCGCGACAACAGCGTGGTCAACATCAAGGCGATTCCCTCCGCGATCATCGAACGCATCGAAATCCTGACTGGCGGCGCATCGGCCATCTATGGTTCGGACGCGGTCGCTGGCGTGGTCAACATCGTCACCAAGACCAACTTCGACGGCAACTCCATCAAGGCCAAGATCGGCACCACCGAAGAAGGTGGCGGCGACAGCAGGTCGTTTGAATACACCGGTGGCAAGACCGGCGACAACTGGAGTGGCGTTTGGGCCCTGCAGTGGGGCGAGACCGATCCGGTGTTCGCTTCGCAGCGCGAGCTGCTGTCCAGCACCCTCGCAGGTCCGCGCGGCTACATCGCGGGCGTAACCAATCCGGCCCTGTCCATGATCGCGATTCGCGCGTCAGGCGCGAATCTCAACCAGAACGCCTACTATCCCGGCCAGGCCGCATGTGACGCGTTCGGCTACACCACGGTCACCACGGCGGCTCGCGGTACCTACTGCGGTGCGTTCGACCAGGCCGCGTCGCGCTCCATCGCGAACTACAACAAGTTCTATAGCGTGTATGGCTACGGAACCTTCAACCTGAGCGACAACACCGAGTTGTTTGCCAGTGCCACCTATTACGCCACCGACGGCAAGTCGAGCGGCGGAACGGAGTTCTGGGGCACGTCGGGCGACCAGTTCATGCGCAGCCAAAGCGGCGCGACGCGCTCGACCTACTTCGATCCGCAGTTCAACGCCAACATCCAGCTGCAGCGCATCTTCAACCCGTTCGAACTCGGCGGCGCCGAAGCGGCCACCACCCTGTTCGACGAGAAGACCTGGGATTTGCTGGTGGGCGCGAAGGGCACCTTCGCCGATCGCTTCGATTGGGAAGCCAGCGCTTCGACCTCCAAGTACGACTACACCGCGGATCGTCCGCGCTTGCTCGCCCAGGCAGTGCACGACTACTTCCTCGGCCCGCAGCAGGGCTTCACCAGCGGTGGCGTGCCGATCTACAGCCTGAACCTGGCGCGCTGGTCCACGCCGATCACCCCGGATATCTACGAGAGCTTCTCAACCCGCGCGGTCAACACCGGCACCAGCACGTCGTCGAACCTGAGCTTCTTCATTCGCGGCGACCTCTGGGAACTGCCGGCCGGCAGCATCGCGTTCGCCGCTGGTGCCGAGGCCGGACGCCAGGAGCTCGACCTCCTCAGCGACCCGCGCACCAACCCGCTGCGTCCGCGTGATGCCGGAACGATCTACAACCTGGTCAGCTCCGGCGAGACCCACGGCAAGCGTGACCGCTACGCCGTATTCAGCGAGTTCCGGGTGCCCTTGTTCTCGACCCTGACTGCACAGATTGCCGGTCGCTACGACAAATACGACGACATCACGGCAGTGGATGATGCGATCACTTACAACCTGGGCCTGGAATATCGCCCGTTCAAGACGCTGTTGCTGCGTAGCAGCTACGCCACCAGCTTCCGCGCCCCCGACATGCAATTGGTCTTCGCCGAGGGCGCCGCGTCGTTCTCGACGATCCTCGACGAGTACGCCTGCCGCAGCGGCACCGGCGTCGGCGCACCCACGCCACCCGTGCCGCGCAGCTTCGGGCAGTGCAATGTGACGGGTGATCGCACGATCTACCAGACGCAGACGCTTGTCGCGGGCAATCCGGGCCTGAAGGAAGAGGAAGGCAAGACCTTCAGCGCTGGTTTCGTCTGGGACATCGCCAGCGGCATGAGTGTCACCGTGGACTACTGGCGCATCAAGTTGACCGACCGCGCTGCGCAGTTCCCGGTCGCCACCATCCTGCGCAACGAGGCCGACTGCCGCCTTGGCGTTGACCGCAATGGCAATCCGTCGCAGTACACCCTGGACTCGGCATTCTGCCAAAACATCCTGGGCCTGATCACCCGCCTGCCGGCTGAGCCGGGCACGATCAACGACCTGCGCCTCCAGCGCGTCAACTCCGCTTACATCAATCTTGCGCTTACCGACACCAGCGGTATCGACAGCAGCTACCGCTATTCGTGGCAGATGGGTGGCCTGGGCAAGTTCAGCCTCGACCTGTCGCATTCGCTGATCATCACCAACCGTCGCCGCACCTTTGAAACCGATCCGATCGTCGACTTCCGCGACGACCCGTTCGTCAATGACCAGCGCAGCCGCATGAAGGGTTCGCTGACCTGGATGACCGGCGCATGGTCCAGCACCCTTACCGGTACCCGCTACGGCACGGCAGGCAACCAGGTAGGCCTGGACTACACCGATCCGGTCACGGGTGCCTTCCAGGGCAGGCGCCTGTCGCCGTACTTCCTGTGGAACCTGAGCGTTGGTCGCACGTTTGGCGAGAAGGTCAACGCGATCTTTACGGTCAACAACCTGGCCAACAACCAGTTCCGCGAAGATGCGAGCAGCATCACCTATCCGTTCTTCGACAATTTCATCGGTGCCGATCCGCTGGGTCGCCGTTACTACCTGAGCGTCGGTTACAAGTTCTGATTCATCAGGTGGTGGCAACAAATGAGAAGCCCGGCGAAAGCCGGGCTTTTTATTTGCGTGGCGCCAGCGTGCTCAGCGCTCGGAATGCCCCGATTCAAAATAATCGCGCCGCTCGAACAATCCAGGCTTCACCAGGTCGGCAAATGCGCGCGCCTGCGGCGACAGGAACTTTCCCTTGCGCACCACCACGCCATAACTGCGTGGCGGGAAATATTCGCTGAGGTTGCGCACTTCCAATCGCTCGCGATCGGCCTCGGTCAGGCAGATGCCGGTAACGATCGAGATGCCCAGGTCCATCGCCACGTATTGCTTGATGATTTCCCAGCCGCCCACTTCCAGCGCCACGGTGTAGGGCACGCGCCGTTGCTGGAACACCAGGTCCACCATGCGCCAGGTGGTGAGGCGCTTGGGCGGCAGGATCAGCCCGTACGGTGAAAGATCCTCCAGCCTGATTTGCGAGCGCGACGCCAGCGGATGGCCCTTGGCCATGATCAGCATCGGGTCAAAGGAATACACCGGCGCGTAGCTCAGGTCGGTGGGCACGTCCAGCATCGATCCGACCGCCAGGTCCACGGTGTCCGAGCGCAACAGGCTCAGGCCGTCCTTGCCGGTCACGTTGTGCAGCACCAGCTGCACTGCCGGATGTGCGGCGCGGAAGGCCTGCACCAGG
>Ga0155472_147_pt3 | contig 46258 bp, 43 predicted proteins | sample RifCSPhighO2_12_FD_107130 | JGI IMG/M metagenome (GOLD analysis project Ga0155472, IMG submission 107130) | Gammaproteobacteria bacterium RIFCSPHIGHO2_12_FULL_63_22
ATCGCGCCAGCCACCAGGAACACGCGCTTGCCACGACCGATTGCGCCGCCGAAGAAGAACGGCAGCAAGGGCATTCCCACGGCGCCCGAGGCGAGCGTGAAAATCTTGAACGGCACCGGCGTGAATCCGGCGATCAGCAACAACCAGAATCCGTTCGCCGCGGCTTCCTGCTTGATCGAGTCGAACTGCGCCGCGTAGCCCATCTTCTCGATGAAGGGCATCGCCATTTCGATGGCGTAATAGCCGATCGCATAGCCGATGAACATGCCGGCCATCGATCCAATCAGGCTTAGCGAAGCGAAGTAGAACCCGCGCCGCGGCTGCGCCACGCACATGGGCGCCAGCATCAACTCGGGCGGCACCGGAAAGAAAATGGCTTCGATGAAACTCAGGAAGGTCAGCAGCGCCGGTGCGTTCTTGTGCCGCGCCCAGACGATGGCGCGTTCGAACAAGGGTTGGAATATTTTCATCGGCTACAGGTTCTCATAGGACGCCCGACACCAGTGGCACGAACACCACCTTGCCCAGGTCTTCCTGCACGATGCCCTCGGGCGTCTTGCGCAGGCGCAAAAGGTTCTGCGACATCGCCCCGCCAACCGGCGCCACCAGCGTGCCGCCGTCGGCCAGCTGGTTTAGCAACGCGGCGTCGAGTGCCGCACCGGCAGCCGTGACGATGATGGCATCGAAAGGCGCGTGTTCCGGCCAGCCCATGCGACCGTCGTCGTGCTTGGTGCGCAGGTTCAGGCCCAGGTTGCGGAAGCGGCGTCGCGCCGTACGCAGCAGCTCGTCGATCCGCTCGACCGTGAACACTTCGATGCCCAGCGTCGCCAGCACCGCCGCCTGGTAGCCCGAGCCCGTGCCGATTTCCAGTACGCGTTTCGGCAGGCCGTGTTCGATAAGCGCCTCGGTCATCTTCGCCACCACCCAGGGCTGCGAAATGGTCTGGCTGTTGCCGATCGGCAGGGCCGTGTCCTCGTAGGCGCGCGAAGCCAGCGCTTCGTCGATGAACAAGTGCCGCGGTACGGTCCGCAGCGCCGACAACACGCGCTCGTCGCGGATGCCGCCTTCACTGCGCAGGCGTTCGACCAATCGATCGCGTGCACGTTGCGAGGTCATGCCCTGACCGTTGGCGCTCGGATTGGCGTGGAATCGGGGATTCATCGGTCGGTCTTGAGCGAATCCGAAAGACTGCTGACCCAGCTCGCGACATTCTCCAGCGCCTGGTAGCGGGTCAGGTCAACGTGGATGGGCGTGATGGAAATATAGCCGTTGCGCACCGCATGGAAATCGGTGCCCGCCCCTGAATCCTGCGCAGGCCCGGGAGGCCCGATCCACCAGATCGGACGGCCGCGCGGATCTTCCTGGCGGATGCAGGGCTCGGCACGATGGCGATTGCCCAGGCGCGTCACTTCGAAGCCGCGCACTTCACTCCATGCCAGGTCCGGCACGTTCACGTTGAGGATGGTGTCGGCGGGCAAGGGATCGGTGATCAGGCGCGCGGTGATTTCGACCGCAGCGCGCGCGGCGGTTTCGTAATGCTTCGCCTTGTGGTCCAAGCTGGCCAGCGACACGGCGATGGCGGGCAGGCCCAGGCAGCGACCTTCCATGGCGGCGGCGACGGTGCCTGAATAAATGACGTCGTCGCCGAGGTTGGAAGTGTTGTTGATGCCCGACAGTACGATGTCCGGATCGAAGTCGAGCATGCCCGACAAGGCCAGGTGCACGCAGTCGGTCGGCGTACCCGCGACGCTCCATGTGTCGTTGCCGCGCCGTGATGCGCGGATTGGCTGGTCGAGGGTCAGCGAGTTGCTGGCGCCGGAACGGTCGCGGTCCGGGGCCACCACGGTTACCTCGTGCCCTGCCGCGCGCAACGCCTCGGCCAGGTGCCGGATTCCCGGTGCATCCACGCCGTCATCGTTGCTTACCAGTACGCGCATCGGCTGTTCCCGCTGAAAGCACGATGATAACGGATGGGGCGCGGGCCGGGCAGCTTGCCATGCGCATTCCAGCGGTTAGTCTTGGCCCATGAGCCGGAAAAAGTTGCCGATCAGCCCCGAGGATGCCGCCCTGTTCCGCGACGCGGTGGGCGAAGTGCGCCGCATCGAAGCCGAAGCTGCCGCCATCGAGAAGCCGCAGCCGGCGCCGGTGGCGCGCAGCCTGCGCCGGGACGAAGCGGAAGCCCTGCGCCAATCCCAGGCCATCAGCGGCGATCCGCCCATGGATGGCGCGGAATTGCAGAGTTACCGACGCCCGCAAGTGGATGAACGCACCTTGCGGCAACTCAAACGCGGCGAATTCAGCATCCAGGACGAGATCGACCTGCACAACCTGCGCGCAAGCGACGCCGAGGCAGTGCTCAAGCGCTTCCTCAACGAGGCCCGAAGCGGCTTCCATCCCTGCGTGCGGATCGTCCACGGCAAGGGCCTTCGCTCGGAAGGCGCGCCCGTGCTGAAGCTGCTGGTTGACCGCGTTTTGCGCCAGCGAGGCGATGTGCTGGCCTTCGCTTCCGCGCCACCCAACCAGGGTGGTTCGGGCGCGGTGCTGGTGTTGCTGGACAGCCGCTAGGCGCGGACTTCACCCAATTCCGCCAGCAGCTCCGTCGCATAGGCGCCGGGAGCGAGCTGGAATTCCAGCCGCAATGCTGAGTCGTCGATCCATTCCCAGGCTAATTCGCGTACGCGAACCCTGAGCGATCGCCGTTCCTGGCGAAGTCCCGCCGCTTCCAGTCCTGCGCGCAAGTCGCTGAATGGCAAAACCGCCGCGTCTTCGATTTCACGCGCCAGCGCGCGCGTTCGCAGCTCACCGGCGCCCCACATCGGCCCGGTGGGATGGATGTCACCGCTGGCCAGCCGTTCCGCCAACGCATCATCGAGCGCAGCTTCCGGACCAAAGATGCTCTGGGTGCCGTCCAGCATCCAGACATCGCCCTCGACCCCGGTGTTCCAGGTGCCCGACGCGATGCGGCTGGAGAGGACGGCATTGAAGATCGCCGAACGCGCCGCCGACAGGTAGATGGATCGTTGCTCGCGGCGCACGCGTTCGCCGGCGAACATGCGCCGCGCCGATTCGACGTTGTCGCCCTCGCGGCCAAAGCGTTGTTCGCCGAAATAATTGGCGATGCCGCCGTTCGCGATCGCCGCCAGCCGCGCGTCCACGCTGGCGCGCGCGCCCTGAACCTCGCGCAGCATCAGCACGAACCGGTTGCCGGCCAGTGCGCCTCGGGAAAGCTTGCGGTTGTGCCAACTGTGCTCGAGCACCTTGAAATCTTCCGCTTCGAGCAGGCCCAGGTCCGGCGCCACCCGGCGCGGAAAATGCACGGTGAATCGCTGCCGCGTGCAGGCGTTGCGATCCTTCATGCCGGCGTAGCCGATGCCCATTTCATTGATGCCGGCCCAGGCGGCGAGTTTCTTCGCGGCAAAGGCGGTGTTCATGCCGCGCTTTTCAATCGTCAGCAGCAGGTGCTCGCCCTCGCCGGTGGGGGCGAAGGAAGCTTGCTCTTCGACGAAAAAATCCTCGGGCGTCGAACGGAAACGCGCCGTCAGCACTGCGTCTCCGAATGCCCTGGGCAGCGCAGCCAGCACGCCGTCGCTGGTACTCAAATCTTTTCCAGCAACACGACGGCCTGGGCAGCAATGCCTTCACCGCGCCCGGTAAATCCCAGGCGTTCGGTCGTCGTCGCCTTCACATTGATCTGCGACAACGAAACGTCGAGCGCCCTCGCCAGGGTCTTTCGAATGACCAGCGAGTGCGGCTCTACCTTCGGACGCTCGCAAATCACCGTCAGGTCCGCATTGCCCAACCGATAGCCGTGCTGGTCCATCAGCAGAATGCAGTGCTCCAGGAAGCGAAGGCTGTCCGCGTCCTTCCATCGGTCATCGCTTGGCGGAAAATGCTGGCCGATGTCGCCCAGCGCCAATGCACCCAACAGCGCATCGCACAGCGCATGGATCAGCACGTCGCCGTCCGAATGCGCAACCACGCCGCGATCATGCGCAATCCGCACGCCACCGAGCATGATGTGGTCGCCATCGCCGAAGGCATGCACGTCGAAACCATTGCCGATTCGCATCATCGGATCTCCTGCTGGGCGCCACGTTTCAGGATGAATTCGGCCAGGGCCAGGTCGGCCGGCGTGGTCACTTTCAAATTGTCTTCCGAGCCTTCGACCAGGCGCGGCTTGAGGCCCAGGCGTTCCATCGCCATCGCTTCGTCCGTCACCTTGGCGCCGACCCGCATCGCCGCCTGCAAGGCGCGGGTCAAGCCGCCACGTTGGAACATCTGCGGGGTCAACGCACGCCAAAGCTGGTCGCGCGATTCGGTCATGCTGCTGCGCAACTGGTCGTCGGCGCGCTTGATGGTGTCGCGAACGGGGGCTGCAAGGATCGCGCCGATCGGGTCGGCCTGGCCGATCGCGATCAGCCGGCTCAGGTCCGAGCTGCGCAAGCAAGGACGCGCGGCATCGTGCACCAGCACCCATTGGTCGTCGCTGACAGTGGCAGGCAAGGCCTGCAGCGCCGACAGCACGGAATCCGCGCGTTCGGCGCCGCCAATGCAGGTGTAGATGGGCTTGCCCTCCATCTCGCGCCAACCGGCCCAGAACGGATCATCGGGCGCCAACGCCACCATCACGGCGTCAATTCCGGGATGTCCGAGTAACGCGCGCAAGCTGTGCTCGATCAAGGTCAGGCCAGCGACTTGCAGATACTGCTTCGGAGTGCCAGCGCCGAATCGCGAACCGCGCCCGGCAGCCGGCATGATGGCCCAGCTCACGGCTTGGGCTCGATCTTGGCTTCGTCGCCTGCGTTCTCGCCGGCGTCGTCGCCGGACTCGGCGGCGTCCTTGTCCTGCAGCGAATGCGGCTCGACAACGCGGTAGAAGGTTTCACCTGGCTTGACCATGCCCAGCTCGCTTCGCGCGCGCTCTTCAACGGCGGTCTCGCCTGACTTCAGGTCTTCCACTTCCGCGCTCAGTGCATCATTGCGCTGTTGCAGCCGCGCATTTTCTGCGCGCTGTTCTTCCACGGTCTGCTGCAATGCCTTCGCATCGCGCCAACCGCCATCGCCCAGCCAAAGCTTCGCCTGCAGTGCGCCCAGCAGCAGCAACAGCGCGAGTATCGGCCACCAGCGGCGCAGCAGGCTGCTCACCTCAGCGCTTCAGGCTCACGAACGCGTCGCGTCCCGCGTAGCGGGCCCGGCTGCCGAGGGCTTCCTCGATGCGCAGCAACTGGTTGTACTTGGCGACGCGATCGGACCGGCAGAGCGAACCCGTCTTGATCTGGGTGGCCGTGGTCGCCACCGCGATGTCGGCGATGGTCGTGTCCTCCGTCTCGCCCGACCGGTGCGAGACGATCGCCGCGTAGCGGTTCGCGTCGGCCATTGCGATCGCTTCCAGGGTCTCGGTCAGCGTGCCGATCTGGTTGACCTTGATCAGGATCGCGTTGGCCACCTTCTTGTCGATGCCTTCGCGGAAAATTTTTGGATTGGTGACAAACAAGTCGTCGCCCACCAGCTGCACGCCCGTGCCGATGCGATCGGTCAGCAGCTTCCAGCCATGCCAGTCGTTTTCGGCCATGCCGTCCTCGATGGTCACGATCGGATACTGCGCGGCCCAGTCGGCCAGGAAGTCCACCATCTGTTCGGAACTCAGGCGCTTGCCCTCGCCCACCAGGTTGTATTTTCCGTTCTCGAAGAACTCCGTGCTGGCCACGTCCAGGCCCAGCAGGATGTCCTCGCCGGCGGCGTAACCGGCCTTGCCGATCGCCTCCATGATGGTTTCCAGCGCCTCTTCATTGGAACGAAGGTCCGGCGCGAAACCGCCCTCGTCGCCAACCGAGGTGCTCAGCCCGCGACCTTTCAGCACCGACTTCAGCGCATGGAAGATTTCGGTACCGGCGCGCAAGGATTCGGCAAAGGTACTGAAGCCGACCGGCAGCACCATGAACTCCTGCACGTCCACATTATTGTCGGCATGCGCGCCGCCGTTGATGATGTTCATCATCGGCACGGGCAGCACGGCTTCGCGATCGCCGGCGAGGTGCGCCCACAGCGGCATGCTGCGCGACGCAGCGACGGCGTGCGCATTCGCCAACGACACGCCAAGCAACGCATTGGCGCCAAGGCGGCCCTTGTTTTCGGTGCCGTCGAGGTTGATCAGCCGCGCATCGAGTCCCTTCTGGTCATTGGCATCAAAACCCTGAAGCGCCTCAGCGATGGTGGTGTTGACGTTGCCTACGGCCTTGCGCACGCCCTTGCCCATATACCGGGTCTTGTCGCCATCGCGCAGCTCCACGGCTTCCTTCGAACCGGTGGACGCACCCGAGGGCACGGCGGCACGGCCGACGTGACCGCTGTCCAGCGTCACTTCGGCTTCAAGCGTGGGATTGCCACGGCTGTCGAGTATTTCGCGGGCGTGGATCTTGCGGATCGAAGTCATTTTTGAATAACCATAAGTTAGGGACCGAAGTCTTATTTCAATGCCCGGTACATTGAGACCACCTCAAGCACCAGGATAGCCAGGCGAATCATCGCCGGCAGGCTGGAGTTCAAGTGGACTCCAGGAATCCGTTGCGCTTGGTGATCTCGTCGAGCGCCATCAGGGTCTCGAGCAGGGCCGCCATCTTCCCCAGCGGCCAGGCATTGGGGCCGTCGGAAAGCGCCTTGTCCGGGTCCGGGTGGGTTTCCATGAAGATGCCGGCGATGCCGACGGCCATCGCTGCGCGAGAGAGCACGGGAACGAATTCGCGCTGGCCGCCGCTCTTGCCATCCATGCCACCGGGCAGTTGCACGGAATGCGTGGCGTCGAAAACCACCGGGCAACCGGTATCGCGCATCACCGACAGCGAGCGCATGTCCGAGACCAGGTTGTTGTAGCCGAAACTGACGCCGCGCTCGCAGGCCATGATCTGCTCGTTGCCGGTGGCCTTGGCCTTGTCGGTGACATGCTTCATTTCCCAGGGCGACAGGAACTGGCCCTTCTTGATATTGACCGGCTTGCCCGCGCTGGCCACCTTCTGGATGAAGTCGGTCTGCCGGCACAGGAAGGCTGGCGTCTGCAGCACGTCCACCACGCTCGCCACTTCGTCCATCGGCGTGTATTCGTGCACGTCGGTCAGCACCGGCACGCCGATCTGGCGTTTCACTTCGGCCAGCACTTTGAGGCCCTCATGCAGGCCCGGGCCGCGGAAACTGGTGCCGGAGGTGCGGTTGGCCTTGTCGAAGCTCGACTTGAAGATGAAGGGAATGCCCAGGCGGCTGGTGATTTCCTTCAACTGGCCAGCGACATCGAGCTGCAACTGCATCGACTCGATCACACAGGGGCCGGCGATCAGGAAAAACGGATGCTCCAGACCGACGTCGAATCCACAAAGCTTCATCAGCCAACTCCTGTAGGAGCGACTTCAGTCGCGATTTGTTGCACGGAGGGAGAAGCATCACGGCTGAAGCCGCTCCCACCCTTGGCCTTGTAGTCACGCGCGGCGCGAATGAATCCGATGAAGAGAGGATGCCCGTCGCGCGGCGTGGACAGGAATTCCGGATGCGCCTGGCAGGCGACGAACCACGGATGGTTTGGCAGCTCGATCATTTCCACCAGCAGGTCGTCCATGGACTTGGCCGAGATGATCAGGCCGGCTTCTTCCAGCTGCACGCGGTAGCGGTTGTTGAATTCGTAGCGATGGCGATGGCGTTCGGCGACCACGTCCTTGCCGTACATCTCGCGTGCTTTGGTGCCCGGCTTGAGACGGCATTCCTGCAGGCCCAGGCGCATGGTGCCGCCCAGGTCGGATTCTTCCGAACGACGTTCGACTTCGCCGGTGGCGGTACGCCACTCGGTGATCAGGCCGATGACCGGATCCACGCAATCACGATTGTTTTCCGTCGTGTTGGCGCCCGGCAATCCGGCCAGGTTGCGGGCGACATCGACCACCGCCGCCTGCATGCCATAACAAATGCCGAAATACGGGATGTTGTTTTCGCGGGCGTGCTGCGCGGTGCGCACCTTGCCCTCGAATCCGCGGTCGCCGAAACCACCCGGCACCAGGATCGCGTCCACGCCGGCCAGCGCGCTGGCGCCTTCGGTTTCAACCTGTTCCGATTCCATCCACTTCAGGCGCACCCGCGTGCGCTGGCGGATTCCGCCGTGGCGCAGGGCCTCGGAAAGTGACTTGTAGGCGTCCTGGTGATCGACATATTTGCCGACCACGGCCACGGTCACTTCGTCCACCGGGTGTTCGCTGGCATCAACCACCGCTTCCCACTCCGACAGGTCGGCTGGCTTGACCTTGTCTTCCAGGCGCAAGGCTTCGACCACGATGTCGTCGAGATGCTGCGCATGCAGCCAGAGCGGCAGCTTGTAGATATTGTCCACGTCCACGCAGGAAATGACGGCGCTTTCGTGCACGTTGGTGAACAGGGCGATCTTGCGGCGCTCGCCATCGGGCAAGGGTCGCTCGCTGCGGCACAGCAGGATGTCGGGCTGGATACCGATCGAACGCAGTTCCTTGACGGAGTGCTGGGTGGGCTTGGTCTTGAGTTCGCCGGCAGCCGCGATGTAAGGCACCAGCGTGAGATGCATGAACACGGCCTTGCCGGGCCCGCGTTCAGTGCGAATCTGGCGAATGGCCTCCAGGAACGGCAAGGACTCGATGTCGCCGACCGTGCCGCCGATTTCCACCAGGCCCACGTCGTAACCGTCGGTGGCCTCGAAGATGCAGCGCTTGATCTCGTCGGTGATGTGCGGGATGACCTGCACGGTGCCACCGAGGTAGTCACCACGGCGCTCGCGCCGGATGACGTTTTCGTAGATGCGGCCGGTGGTGACGGAATTCTTGCGGGTCAGCCGGGTACGGACGAAGCGTTCGTAGTGGCCGAGGTCGAGGTCGGTTTCAGCGCCGTCGTCGGTCACATAGACCTCGCCGTGCTGGAACGGCGACATGGTGCCGGGATCCACGTTGATGTAGGGATCGAGCTTCATCATCGTGATGCTCAGGCCCCGGGCTTCGAGGATGGCGGCCAGAGATGCGGCCGCGATGCCCTTGCCAAGCGAGGAGACCACGCCGCCAGTAACAAAGATAAGACGAGTCATGGGAAATAGGGGCGCTGGAAAGCCCCATTCTACCGGCTGGGGGCCCGGAGGGCGAGCGCTGGCTGAAAAGCGCCGGAAACGGCCCGTTTCCTTGACCCCGGCGGCCCGGGTGGCCATCCTGTCGCATCGTCCACTTCAGCAATCTAAATGAGCAGTCGCTACAACGCAGCCGACATCGAAGTCCTTTCCGGCCTGGATCCGGTCAAACGCCGCCCGGGCATGTACACCGACACCACCCGGCCCAACCACCTGGCCCAGGAAGTCATAGACAACTCCATCGACGAGGCGCTGGCCGGCCACGCCCGCACGGTGGAAGTGAGCCTGTTCGAAGACGGCAGCTGCGAAGTTTCCGACGATGGCCGCGGCATGCCCGTGGACATGCACCCCGAAGAGAAGATGCCGGGCATCGAACTGATCATGACCCGGCTGCATGCGGGCGGAAAATTCAACAACCGCAACTACACCTTTTCGGGCGGCCTGCACGGCGTCGGCGTCAGCGTGGTGAATGCACTCTCGAAGCGCGTCGAAGTTTTCATCAAGCGCGACGGCAATGAATACCGGATGGAATTCCGCGACGGTTTCCGTTCATCGCCGCTGGACACGATCGGCACGGTGGGCAAGCGCAATTCCGGCACGCGCCTTCGGTTCTGGCCCGACCCGAAGTATTTCGACACGCCCAAGATTTCGGTGCGCGCGCTGCGCCATTTGTTGCGCGCCAAGGCCGTGCTCTGCCCCGGCCTGACCGTGCGCCTGTTCGACGAGGCCAGTGGCGAGCGCAATGAATGGTTTTTCGAGAACGGCTTGCTCGACTACCTGCTGGGCGAACTGACCGGGCGCGAATTGCTGCCGCCCGAATTGTTCAGCGGCAACCTGTCCAAGGAAAACGAGGTCGTCGACTGGGCCGTGGCCTGGGTGGCCGAGGGCGACCTGGTGCAGGAAAGTTACGTCAACCTGATCCCCACCGCGCAAGGTGGAACGCACGTCAATGGCCTTCGCTCGGGCCTGACCGACGCACTGCGTGAGTTTTGCGATTTCCGAAACCTGTTGCCGCGCGGCGTGAAGCTGGCGCCCGAAGACGTGTGGGACCGCGTCAGCTACGTGTTGTCGCTGAAGATGACCGATCCGCAGTTCAGTGGCCAGACCAAGGAACGCCTGAGTTCGCGCCAGGCGGCCGCGTTCATCGAGGGCGCGACCCACGATTCGTTTTCGCTATGGCTCAACCAGCACGTGGAAGTCGGCCTGCAGATCGCGCAACTGGCGATTGATCGCGCCACCACGCGGCTGAAGACCGAAAAGCAGATCGTTCGCAAGAAGATCACCCAGGGCCCCGCCCTGCCCGGCAAGCTCGCCGACTGCACCTCGCAGGACCTGTCGCGCACCGAATTGTTCCTGGTGGAGGGCGACTCGGCCGGCGGCAGCGCCAAGCAGGCGCGCGACAAGGATTTCCAGGCGATCCTGCCGCTGCGCGGCAAGATCCTCAATACCTGGGAAGTCGAAAGCTCTGGCGTGCTCGCATCCACTGAAGTACACGACCTGGCCGTGGCCATCGGCTGCGACCCCGGCGTGGAAGCGATCAACGGCCTGCGCTACGGCAAGGTCATCATCCTGGCCGACGCCGACTCCGACGGCCTGCACATCGCGACGCTGCTGGCGGCCCTGTTCCTGAAGCATTTTCCGTCACTGGTGCGGGCCGGCAACATCTTCGTCGCGATGCCGCCCTTGTTCCGCGTGGACGTGGGCAAGCAGGTGTTCTATGCGCTGGATGAAGAAGAAAAACGCATCCTGATCGAGCGCATCCAGAAGGAGAACATCCGCGGCCAGGTCAACGTGACGCGCTTCAAGGGCCTCGGCGAGATGAATCCATCGCAGCTTCGCGAGTCCACCATCCATCCTGATACACGCAGGCTCGTTCAGCTGACCATGGACGATCCGATCGAGACAAAAAGCCTGATGGACATGCTTTTGTCGAAGAAGCGTGCGCCAGATCGCAAATCATGGCTCGAGACCAAGGGTGACCTGGCCTCACTCGAGGTCTGATTGCGTTGGGCCTTCAGTAACTGTCCTTCATCACTTTGGGGAAATGAATGAGAAACGTATCCGGCCTCCGCTTGGCCGTATCACTCGCGCTTTGCGTATCCGCGTCCGGCACGGCCCTGGGCCAGGACGCCGCGAAGCTGTTCGCGAAAGAGCCTGAGTACCAGGGCGCCACCCTGTCGCCTACCGGTGAATATGTCGCGGTGACCACGCCCTTCGAGGATCGTCGCGCGTTGTCGCTCATCAAACTGTCCGGCAACTACGATCGCAGCGTCATCAAGTTCGACATCGGACCCGACCCGCGCTCCGGGATCACCGTCATTCCGCAACCCCTCTGGCCCACCTGGACCGATGACAACCGGATCATGGTCAACAAGGCGCAGGACTGGGGCTTCTTCGGTAGCGTCGCTCCGACCGGCGACATCTACGCCGCCAACGCCGATGGCACCGACCAGGTGCAATTGTTTGGCTACCTCAGTGACCGCGGCAACATGCGCTCGCGTGTCAAGGACGAGGGATACGCTCAGCTCATCGACGTGCTTCCTGGCACCAAGGGCGAAGCACTGTTTCGCTTCGTGCCATGGGTAACCGGAAATTCGAAGAACAAGACATCGGTCTACCGCGTGGATACCTATCGCGGCCAACGTACCCAGATCGACTCGTTCGACGATTCGGTTTTCGTGGATGCAGACAACAACGGCAAGTTGCGCGTGAACACCCGATGGGACCTCGCGGCTGTCCAGCATGTGCAGTTCAAGGCGCAGCCGGATTCTGAATGGAAGGACGCGCCGGCCGCCCTGGTCGGCAAGTCCTTCAGCCTGTGGTCGTTCGATCCCGACAACAATCGCGCCTACGCCGAAATCAGCGACAAGGGTGAACCCGCCAGCCTTTACAAGATCGATTTCGCTGCGGGAACCCGCGAAAAGCTGGCAGGCAATCCGAACCAGGAAATCACCAGCATCAGTCGGGCAGGAAGGCGCGGTCCTCCTGTCGTCCTCAACTACACGACCGGCAAGCCCAAGGTTGAATATCTCGACCCGACGTCGGAATGGGTGAAGCTGCACGCCGGCCTCATGAAGGCATTCCCGGGCCAGATGGTGCACTTTTCCGACATCACCAAGGACGGACAGAAGGTGCTTCTGTACGTTTACAGCGACCGCCACCCGGGAAGCTATTACGTGTTCGACAGAACCACCAACAAGCCGAGCTTGTTGTTCGAGACCCGCTCATGGATCGATCCGGCAAAAATGTCGCCGATGGCGCCGGTTGAATTCAAGAATCGCGGCGGCGACACGATTTACGGCTTCCTGACCACGCCGCTGGGTCGCACCGGACCGCATCCGCTGGTCGTGATGCCGCACGGCGGTCCGTTCGGTGTAGCGGACAGGTGGGGCTTCGACGACGACGCGCAGTTCCTTGCCAGCCTCGGCTACGCCGTGTTGCAGGTGAACTACCGCGGCTCCGGTGGGCGCGGCGACACCTTCATGGAAGCCACCGAACGGCAATGGGCGACCGGTATCCAGGATGACATCGCCGACGGCGTGAAGCACGTGATCGCCCAGAAGCTGGTCAATCCGGACAAGGTTTGCATCTACGGCGCCAGCTTCGGCGGCTATTCCGCGATGATGAACCCGATCCGGAACCCGGGCATGTACAAATGCGCCATCGGCTACGCGGGCGTTTATGACCTGGTGAAGCTGGAGTCGGAGGACGACGGTTCCAAGCAGATGCGCGCGTTCTTCACTCGCGCGGTTGGCAAGGATCCGGCAGAGCTGGCTGCGCAATCACCGACGACGCAGATCGCAAAACTCGATGTGCCAATCCTGCTGATCCACGGCAAGTCCGATCACCAGGCGCCCTTCAGCCAGTACAACGCGGCCGTTGCCGCGCTTAGCCTCGCGCGCAAGCCCTACGAGTCGCTGGTCAAGCCCAACGAAGGACACGGCTTCTACAAGGAAGAAAACCGTGTCGAAGCGTACGAGCGGATGCGCACCTTCCTGCTCAAGCACAATCCGCCGAACTGATCGGCATTGTCGTGATGAGAAAAGCCCCGCATTCGCGGGGCTTTTTCTTTACCGGCCCAGTGCTGCTTCCAGCAAGTCCTGCAACACGGGCTGCAAGTGCACGGCGCGCGCTTCGTCATAAGCGAAGCTGTCTTCATCCATGTAGTTGAGTTGCGCCAGTTCCAGTTGCACGGCCTCCACGCGATTGTCCGGGCGACCGTGGTGGCGCGTGATGTAACCGCCCTTGAAGCGGCCATTGCTGACCCAGCTGTAGCGCGATTGCCCGGACAGCACGGCTTCGATTCGTTGCTGGGTTTCGGGAAGGCAACTGGCGCCCGCGGCGGTGCCAAGGTTGAGGTCGGGCAAACGTCCGTCGAACAGGAAGGGAACCTGCGAGCGGATCGAGTGGCCCTCCCAGAGCAACACGCGACCATGGCGCTCGCGCAGGCGCGCGATTTCATCGGCGAGCGCACGGTGGTACGGCTGCCAATACGACGCTACCCGTCGGTCTATTTCGGCAGGCGACGGCTCCTGGTCGGGCAGGTAGACGGGGCCGCCCGTGAACTGCACGATCGGACACAGGCCGGTCGTGTTCTGACCCGGGTACAGCGAGACATCGTCGGGCGGGCGATTCAAGTCCACCACGTAGCGCGAATAACGCGGCACCAGCATCGATGCGCCCATCGCCAGCGCGAAATCGTAAAGCCGGCTCACGTGCCAGTCGGTGTCCGGGGCGATCCGGGCCGACGCGACCATGGTCGCCATGAGCGATTCCGGAATTTCGCTGCCGTCGTGCGGCAGGCTGATCAACAGCGGCGTCGTGCCGCGATGCAGGCGGAAGGTTTCCATGGCGCCGATTCTACTCAGGCAAATCGGCTTGCGCGGTACGGATAAGGATCGATGCAGGGCTCGCGACCCGTCATAAGGTCTGCGACCAGCCTGCCCGTGGCGGCGCTCATGCCCATACCCATCATTCCATGGCCGGTGGCGAGCCAGAGGCCGTCGTGTTTCGGTGCCCGTCCGATCAGGGGCAGGTCGTCGTAGGTCATCGGCCGCCAGCCGAACCACTGTTCGCGCCGTTCCGGGCCCACCGGTTCGCGCAGGTAGCGGGCCGCGCCGCGCTCCAGCGCGTCGAGGCGCACGGCATTCAGGCTGTTGTCGTAACCGGAAAACTCCATGGTGCTGCCCAGCCGGAAGCCACTCTGCCAGGACGTGACGCACACGCTGTGCTCGCGCAATACCAACGGCGCCGAGGGCGCAACGGAGGGCGGCGAATACGTCATCGAATAGCCTTTGCCGGGCTGGATCGGCAGGTTCAGACCCACCGAGGTGAGCAGCGACGCCGACCAGGGCCCAAGGGCCGCGAGCACTTCGCGCCCACGTCGCGCACCTTTCGTAGTGTCCACGCCTTCGATGCGGCCGGCACTGCTGCGGAAGCCTTGCACTTCAACGCCTTCCTCGATCACGCCGCCCAACGACCGCACCAGCCGCGCAAGCTCGCTGGTGAATCGTTCGGGTCGCAGTTGCGCGTCACCGGGAAAATGCACGGCGCCGGCGAGGCCGGGAAGCAACGCAGGTTCCGCAGACGCGAGCGCACTCCCGTCCAGCAGATTCGATTCGATTCCCAGGCTTGCCAGCAAGGGTAAGGTGTCGCGATCAGTGTCGAACGCCTGCTGGGTGGAATAAACGTAACGCAGGCCCTGCGCCTGGAATTCACAGTCGAGCGAACGTTGCTCGACCAGCTCGCCGGTCAGTCGACGGGACAACTGCAGCAGTTCGCCCTTGGCCTCGGCGGTGCGTCGCCAATCGCGGCCGTTGCAGCGCGAAGCGAAGTGGACGAGCCAGGAGGCAAGCGCGAAGTCCGCACGCGGCTTCACGTAGAACGGCGCATCCGGCCGCAGCATCGACTTAAGGGCCTTGGCGATGGCGCCTGGGCCCGCCAGCGGCAGCGCATGGCTGGGCGTGATGGTGCCGCAGTTGCCGTGCGAGGTGCCGCTACCGATTTCCTGGCGCTCGAGCAGGTGCACCGAGCGTCCCGCCTGCAGCAGGTTGTACGCGCAGGCCAGGCCAATCACGCCACCACCAAGGATCAGGACATCGGGAACGGCTTCGCTCATGCCGCCCATTGTAGGGCGGGATGGTCAGGCAGTCGCCGTGCTGGACGCCGCCTCTGAACTTTCGCCACGACGCAGCGGCGGGACGTGCCAGTAGGTGATGGCGCGCCAGATCCATTCCAGCGGGCCATAGCGGAACCGCGACAACCACCACCAGCTGACCACCATCTGCACGGCGAACACGACCGCCACGAACACGACCTGCCCGGCCCGCGGCACGTGCCCCCAATAACCCAGGCCGTAGCCGGAGAAGAACCACATGCCGATGGCGTTTGCAGTGATGTAGTTGGTCAGTGCCATCTGGCCCGCGTAACGCAGCGGCGACAGCAGCTTCTTGCCCAGGGGCGTGTAGAGGAAGCAGATCAGCAGGGCAACGTAACCGATGCTCTGCGGCATCATTCCCCACTGGAACAGGGCCTGCGCCAGGCGGGGGGCTGTCTTGTCCCAATCAGCATTCAGGAAGCTGCTGGTGAGGGAGACCGAGGCGAGAGTCATCAGCAATCCGATAGGCAGCGCGGTGATCGCGAGCTTGCGGAACAAGGGCAAGTGTTCCTTGATGTTGCCGATCACGCCGGATCGGACGAACCAGAATCCGATCAGGAACATCGGCAAGGCCAGGAAGCTCAGGCCGCCGGCAAACGGCAGGTCTTCCATGTATTCCTTCGTACGGTAGACGATGGATTCGTAGTAGCTGCCCTTGGTGTAGAGCGCGACTTCTTCCGCGCGCTTCTTCTCGCGCTTCGCCTTGTTTTCCGCGCGTTGCTTGGCTTGCTCCTTCTGCTTTTCGGCCTCGGTCTTGGGCTTGGACTTGTCCGGCTTCGTATCTGCTGCCTTCGGATCTGCTGCTTTCGAATCGGCTGCCTTGGCCGTTTCGGCCTTGGCGGGCGCAGCCGCGGTGTCTTGCTTGCTCGCTGCCTGCGTCTGGCTCGCTGCCTGGGTCTGGGCCGCCGCCTCCTTCTTTGCGTCCTTGGGCATCAGCGCGCTGACAGCCGCAACGGTCAACATGATGGCGAAGGGCAGCGAGTACAGGACAACGCCCCACTTCCAGTATCGCGATACCGGCCCGCGATTCACGAAAAAGGTCACCAGCAAGGTAACGGCCAGCAACATCGAGTGCATGGCGAACGGGCCGACCGAATCTTCACCCGCAGTGAGGAAGACGGCCGCGCCGGTGGCGACAAAGGAAAGCAGCAGCGCGAGACTGGTCCGCCAGCTGTTGGTGGTGATCAACAGGAGGAATATCGCAGTCAGCGCGTAGTTGTGCAGGATGTCGCCCGTCCAGACCAGAACGTAGTGCGCTGAACCGAACAGGAAAAGGCCGAGGATGCGTCGGACATAGGGAATGACGAAGCCGCGATCGGCGCTTTGAGCACGGCCCAGCATGACCGCGAAACCCATGCCGAACAGCAGCGAGAACATGGTCCAGAACTTGCCTTGCACGAAGGTATAGATCAGCCAGCTCGCGGCATAGTTGATGCCGGTTTGTTTCAGGTCGACACCGGTGCCGAGTTCCGAGATGGGGCGGCTGAACCACTCCACGTTCATCAGGAATATGCCGACCAGCGCGAATCCGCGGACGATGTCGAGCGCGTGGATGCGCTCGCTGGCTGCGATTGGGCTGGACAACCCAGGGCTTGTCGAATCGTCAGAATTCATTGCCTGATCTCCCCGATCATGCGTGTGCAGTTGCGGCAACTTGCGGCTGCGCCTCGCGGCGCATCGGCGGCAGCTGCCAATAAGTGATGGCGCGCCACAGCCATTCCATTGGGCCATAAAGGAAATACGAGAGCCACAACTTGCTGAACAAAAGTTGCAAGCCGAACACGACTGCCACGAACAACACCTGCCCTGCGCGCGAGACCTGGCCGAAATGGCCCAGCCCGTAACCGAAGAAATACAGGCCGGCGACCAGCGAAGCGCCGAGGTAATTGGTCAGCGCCATGCGCCCCGCATGCCGCAGCGGCGACAGCAAGCGCGCGCCCCATTGGCTGGACATCAGCAACACCAGCCCGCTCACGTAACCCAGGCACAGGGGCAGTGCGCCCAGTTCGAACAACAGGCGCGACAGGATCACAGTCGGTTCGCGACCGTGGCCCGGCACATAGCTGGAATGCAGGCCGACGCTGGCGAGCGTCAACAACAACCCGGCTGGTAGCGTCCATGAGGCCAGGCGTCGGAATACCGGAAGATTTTCCCGGATATTGGTCATTACGCCTGAGCGAACGAACCAGAATCCGATCAGGAACAGGGAAAGAGCCAGGAGTCCGCCTTCGGCCATCTTCGGAAGTTCTTCCGAATATTCCTTCGCGCGATGGCGAACCGCGTCCATGTAGGTACCGGTCGTGTACAGCTTCTTTTCCGCTGCGATTTCTTCCGCGCGCTTGACCAGCCGCTCGTCCCGTTGCTTCTGCTGCTCGACCGTAACATTGGGCTTCATCGACGGAACGGTGAGCGTGCCCACCAGGTATCCCAGGCCCAGCACCAGCGGGAGCAGATAGATCGCCACGCCGAATTTGTAGAAGCGGGAAATCGGGCCGCGATTGAGGAAGTAGATGAAGATGGCCAGCAAGCCCATCACGCCGGCATTGACCGCCATGCTTTCAGACGTCGGGCCCAGCGCCACCACCGCAGCGATCGCCGCCAGCAGCATTCCCAGCAGCTTGTACCAGCGATCTATCTGAGTGCGGAACACCAGCACGCCGGCAAGGGCGGCGAGCACGAGGAAGGCCCCGGTGGTCCACCAGGAATGCGAACCCGACGCGAAACCGGTGGCCGCAACGGAAAGCAGGATCGCGAACCAGGCCTTCCAGCCCCGCGTCACGATCAGCAACAAGGCCAGCGCGGTCACTGCATAGTTGTGCAGGATGTCACCGGTCCAGAGCATCACGAAATGCGCGCTGCCGAACAGGAACAGGCCGACGATGCGGCGCAGGTACGGCGTGACGAAGGCGCGCTGGTTGTCTTCCGACCGGGTCAGCATCACCGCGAAGCCCATGCCGAACAACAGCGAGAACATCGTCCAGAACTTGCCCTGCACGAAGGTATAGATGAACCAGCTGGCCGCGTAGCTCAGTCCGGTCTGGGTCACGTCCACGCCGGTGCCCAGCTCCGCAATCGGGCGGGTGAACCACTCGACGTTCATCAGGAAGATGCCGACCAGCGCGACGCCGCGGATGACGTCCAGCGCCTCGATGCGCTCGCGCACCGTGATGGGCGCCAGTGCGCGCGGGGCGGCTGGGTCTTGCGAGTCCTGCGTCATGTGTTTCCCCTGTGATGACGCCGTGAATTAGGCGCCAGGCCCCGGGTGGGCACCATGTGTCATAGGTCCCTCCCCCCACAGGCACAGGCGTCGTCAGGGGTATTGTGACGCAGTCCTCACAAAAATGAACAGGGCGCGATCACTCAGTGCTGGTGGCCGCCGTCGCCGTGCACGTGCTTGTGGCTGATTTCTTCGGGACTGGCTTCGCGCACGTCCAGGATCTCGACGTCGAAGCTGAGCGTCTTGCCAGCCATCGGGTGGTTCAGGTCGACATCCACCACGCTGATACCAACCTTCTTCACCGTCATGGCGCGCTGGCCCTGGGCGGTGGGCAACACGACCTGCATGCCGGGCGCCAGCTTGGCGCCCTTGAAGTGCTTGCGCGGAACCCGCTGTTCCATACCCTCGCGACGCTCGCCGTAAGCTTCCGCCGGGCTGATCGTCACTTCGAAGGTTTCACCGGCTTCGCGACCCTTCATGGCCGACTCCAGCCCGGCAATGATGTTGCCATGGCCGATCAGCACGCTGAGCGGCTCGATCTGGCGCGAGGATTCGATCTGGCCCTGGCCGGGCTCGGACACGGTGTAGTGGAAGCGGACGACGCTGTTCTCTTCGATCTTCATTTGGTATCCACGATGGGGCAAACTCGCCCGTGATGACAGGCGCGCATTATCCGCAGGCAAGGGGCCGTGCGCCAGTTCGGCGTCTTGGGGGGCGCTTGCTGCCCCTGATCCCCTTGCTGGCGGTCCTGGCCGCCTGCGCCTCCTCTCCCGGCCAACCGGGTGATCCCGGTTCGCGATCCGCCCGCAGCTATGGCCAGGCGACCGCGGACAGCCGACGCGCGAATGAAGTCCTGGTTCGCGCGATCAGCCTGGTCGGCACGCCCTACCGCTACGGCGGCAACACGCCCGCAGGCGGGTTCGACTGCAGCGGACTGGTGGGCTACGTGTTCCTGGATGCGGCGGGTTTGCGCTTGCCGCGCAGCACGTCGGAATTGATGGATTTGAAATCGAGGCGGATCGCGCGAGACAAGCTGCAGCCTGGCGACCTGGTGCTGTTCACGCCGGCCAGTGGCGGGCATGTCGGCATCTACGTCGGCGAAGGCCGCTTCGTGCATGCGCCCAGCAGCGGCGGCACGGTTCGCATGGACAAGCTCGACGCCCCCTATTGGGCGCGAGCATATTCGGGGGCGAAGCGCGTCCTGGACTGAGCGACGCGCTGCCCGCGCTTGACGACGGGATTACTTCGCCGAAACGGTGAAGTCGCCGTATTCCTTCAACTGCTCGGTGATGGCGGCCTGGTCACCGACCACGATGATGGATTGCGATTCGGGCGAGAAATATTTCTTGCCCATGTCGCGCACCTGCTCGGCGCTTACCTTCTGGATCATCGGCACGAACTGGCCCAGGAAATCCGACGGCAGGCCGATCAGCCAGTTGTTGGCGAGCGTGCCCGCGACCGACGCCTGCAACTGGTTGCTGATCAGGTAGCCGCCAGCGACATAGCGCTTGTTCATGTTGATCTCGTCGTCGGGAACGAGGTCCGTGCCGAAGCGGCGATACTCGTCGAAGTACTCCTTCAACGCCGCACCGGTCACCGCATTGCGCACGTCCGCGCCGCCGATGATGGCGCCGCCATTGCGATAGTTGCGCGCGCCCGCGGACGCACCATAGGTGTAGCCCTTGTCTTCGCGCAGGTTCTGGTTGATTCGGCTGCTGAAGCCACCGCCCAGGATCGTGCCGGCCAGGCGCAGGGGCACGTAGTCGGGCGACGTGGCGGGAATGCCGGGCCGACCCAGGCGCAGCGTCGACTGCACGCTGCCGGGGCGTTCCAGCAATACGCGTGCCGGCTTGGCCGACGATGCCGCCGCAGGCGTTTCCGCCAGCGCCGCGCCTGCCGACGTCCAGTTGCCGAAAGCAGCTTCGGCCATCTTCATGGCCTGGGCTTCGTTGATGCGACCGGTGATCACCAGCAAGGCGCGATCAGGGCGGAAGCGCTTTGCGTGCTCGGCCTTCAGCAGTTCGGCCGTGATCGAGGTGATCGAATCGCTGGTCGGCTGCGTGTGGCCGTAGGGATGGTCGCCGTAAACCGACTGCGCGATGGCGCGCTCGGCGCGAAACGCGGGCGTGGCTTCGGCGGCCTTCAGCGCCTGCAATGAATTGGCCTTGGCCAACTGCACTTCGTTGGCCGGGAACGAGGGCTGCTGCGCGATTTCCGCGAGCAACTCCATCATCGGCCCGGCATTGGATGCCAACGCATTGGCCGACATCGAAATGCCGTCGAAGCCAGCGCCTGCACCCACCGATCCGCCGAGCGATTGCGCGGTTTCGGCGATGGCGCGCGAATCACGCTTCTGCGTGCCTTCGCTCAACAGTCCTGCCAGCAAGCTGGCAAAACCCGGATGCGTGGCATCGTCGGCAGCAAGACCGGCACCGCGCATGGCCAGCACGAAATCGACGCGCGGCAATCCGTTGCGCGGCACGACCCAGACTTCCATGCCGTTGGCGAGTTTCTTCTTGGCGATCTGCGGCACCGGAATCGGCTTGTCCTGCCCATAGGCAGGCAGGTCGGCCGGAAGCTTCGCATTTGCGCCGGCGTAGGCAGTGGTGGATGTCGCGAGCGAGATCGCGATGGCCAGCATCAGTTTGTTCATCGATGCGATCCTCATTTCTTGTCTCCTGCGGCCGGGGCGGCGGCCGGTGCGGCAGCTGCTGCGGGCGGGGCCGGCTTGCGGTCGATGACGGTACGGTTGGCCTGGGTCAGGTAGGTGCGGGCGGTGCGCTGCACGTCCTCGGACGTGACGGCGTCGATCCATCCGGGAATCTGGTTGGCGACCTTGGCGTCGCCCCACAGGGTCTGCAACTTGGCCAGCGTATCGGCGCGACCCATGAAGCTTTCCAGGCCGTTGTACCAGTCTGCGAGCATGCGGGTCTTGACGCGCTTCAGCGTCGCGTCGTCAACACCCTTGTCCACCACCTTGGCGATTTCCTCGTCCATCGCGGCCAGCAGGGCATCGGCGCTGCCGTTGGGCTTGTACAGCGCGAACACCGTGTACAGGGTCGGGCCGTCGTATTCCCACGGACTGGTCAAGCCGTACAGCGAATCGACGTTCAACGCCATTTCGCGGCCTTTCACCAGGCCCTGGTAGAAGATCGATGCGTCGCCACCGGCCAGCAGTTCACCGAGCACCGCCATCGGCGCCTGGTCCTTGCTGCCGCGGCCGGGCATCTTCCATGCCGCCGCGATGGCCGGCACCTGCGCCAACGCATCGCTTTGCTCGATGCGTTTCTCGGCGGTGTTCAGGCCTTCGGAAAAATCAGTGGCGGCAGGCGTCGGACGCTTTGCGATGCCGCCGAAGTATTTCTGCGCCAGGGCAAAGGCCTGTTCCGGGGTAACGTCACCAGCGATGGACAGCACGGCGTTGTTCGGTCCGTAGTAGTCGCGATGGAAATTGCGCACGTCCTCCAGGCTGGCGCCTTCAAGGTCCTTGAAGCTGCCGTAACCGTCGTGGTTGTTCTCCCATTTCTGGAAGGCGTGCTGGCCGATGTCGATCCACATGAAACCGCCGTAGGGCTGGTTCTTCACGTTGACGCGGATTTCTTCCTTTACGACATCCTGCTGGTTCTTCAGGGTCTTTTCGTTGAAGTCCAGGGTCTTCATGCGGTCGGCTTCGAGCCACAGCATCGATTCCAGCGCGGATACCGGCGCGGTCTCGATGTAGTTGGTGAAGTCGGCGCGGGTCGAGCCGTTGTTGCGGCCACCGCCGCCGGTGATGACCTTGTCGAACACGCCTTCGGGCGCATTGGGCGTGCCTTCGAACATCAGGTGCTCGAACAGGTGGGCGAAGCCGGTACGGTTGCGCGGTTCCAGGCGCATGCCCACGTGGTACACGACGCTGACGCCAACGGTTGGCGAAGAATGGTCTTCTGACACGACGACGGTCAGGCCGTTATCGAGCTTCTTTACTTCGACTGGCAGGTTCCAGCGGTCGCTGTCGGCGGCGAGCGCAGGCAGTGACAGCGTGATTCCCGCAAGAAGCAGGACAAGTTTGGGGGCGCGCATGATTGACCTCGGTTGGGCGGATAGCCCGTGGAGCGTACCCTGAACCCCCGCTTCACCACGTAGGGCAGAAGTCATGCTTCGGGGCGCCTTCGGCCCCCGCAACTCGCCCAAGCCCCTGAATTGCTGTATGCTTAGCCAGTTTGCTGCACCGGCTTCGTTTTCCCCCGGTCGCCAAAGCCGATTTCAACGCTTCCTCCGGCCCAAGCCCACTCCGCACGTCACGCTGCGCAAACACGCCACTCTGGCGTTTATTTTTAGCATCAACTCGCAGCGCGGTTTCAGGGAACGCCTCGGGTACATCGGAGCATCATCAATGTCTTTTGAATCGCTCGGGCTTGCGCCCGCGCTTCTTCGCGCGCTTGCCGAAATCGGCTACGCGACCCCTACTTCCATCCAGATCGAGGCCATTCCGCTCGCCATGGCTGGCCACGACCTGCTTGGCGGCGCCCAGACCGGCACCGGCAAGACGGCGGCGTTCGCGCTGCCGATGCTGCATCGCCTGTCCACGACCGCCGTTGCCGGCGCGCCGCGCAAGATCCGCTGCCTGATCCTCACCCCCACCCGCGAACTCGCCGTGCAGGTGCATGACAGCATCCGCACCTATGGTAAGCACGCCAAGCTCGCGTCCACCGTCATCTACGGCGGCGCCGGCATGAACCCGCAGCTCGACACCTTGCGCCGCGGCGTCGACATCCTGGTCGCCACGCCGGGTCGCCTGATCGACCATCTCGAGCGCGGCAGCGTGCAACTGCGCGACGTCGAAATGCTGATCCTGGACGAAGCCGACCGCATGCTCGACATGGGCTTCATGCCCGCGATCAAGCGTATCCTCAACAAGCTGCCGGCCACCCGCCAGACCTTGCTGTTTTCGGCCACCTTCGAAGACGCCATCAAGAAGTTGGCAATGGAATTCATGCGCAACCCGCGTGAAGTCCAGGTTGCCGCGCGCAACACCGTCGCCGAAACCGTCACGCACATCGCCCATCCGGTCGATGGCGCGCGCAAGCGCGACCTGCTGATCGACATCCTCAGCCAGCGTTACCAGGACCAGATCCTGGTGTTCGGCAAGACCAAGCACGGTTGCAACCGCCTTGCGGAACAGCTCGAGAAATCAGGCATCAAGGCTGTCGCCATCCATGGCAACAAGAGCCAGTCGCAGCGCCTGAAGGCACTGGGCGATTTCAAGTCGGGCAAGGCCCGCGTGCTGGTTGCCACCGACGTCGCCGCCCGCGGCCTCGACATTCCGCAGCTGCCGCTGGTCATCAACTTCGACCTGCCGATGGTTGCTGAAGACTACGTGCACCGGATCGGCCGTACCGGCCGAGCCGGCGCGTCGGGCGAAGCGATCTCGCTGGTGTCCCCGGATGAAGCTGGCCTGCTGCGCGCGATCCACCGCGTGCTCAAGCAGGACATCGCGATGACGGTGGTCGAGGGCTATGCGCCCAGCCGCCAGATCCGGATGGGCAACGACAGCGCAAGCAACGGCCGTCCGAGCGGCCAGCGCACGCCGAGCCGCCGCACGCCGCACACCGCTGCCGCACCGCGCCACGCACAGGCCCACGCCGGCGCCAAGACGCATCCGGCTGCGGATCGTCGCGAACGCCGTGCAGTGAACGCGCCGCGCCCCGTGCGCTGATCGTTTCCTGATAGTTTCGAGACAAGGGCCGCTGATGCGGCCCTTGTTTTTTGCCGCGGCCGGCATGATGCTCGCGAAAATCCGGAAGGGGAACGACCATGTTTCGAAGTTTTTTTGCCGTCATATCCGGCCTGTTCGCGATGATGATCGTGATCACCTTCACCCAGATCGCCAACGTGAAGCTGTTCTATCCGCCGCCCGCCAGTCTCGACTTCAACGACAAGGTGGCGGTGGCCACCTACGTGCAGACGATGCCCTGGCAAGCCGTTGCAGTGGTGGTGCTCAGCTGGCTGCTGGGTACCTACATCGGCGCGACGGTCGCCGCACGCATCTCGAAGGACCACGTGATGGCCTGCGCGTTGATCATCGGCGTGCTCGACGTGGTGCTGACCGCGATCAATGCGCTATCCATTCCGCACCCAACCTGGGCGCTGGCGATGGGATTGCTGCTGCCGATACCGCTGGCCTGGCTGGCTGGCAAGCAGGCCGCTCAGAAAGGCTTGGCCAGCACCAGGTAGATGATCGCGAGCAGCGCGAACACCGGAAGCTCGTTGAACCAGCGAAGCTTGCGCGAGGTCGGCAATGGACCGCCGGCCATCGATCGCTTCAGCATCCGGCCGCAGGCGATGAAGTAGACCAGCAGCAGCGTGACCAGGCCCAGTTTCGCGTGCATCCACGCGCCGCCGGCCACGACGTCCGGAAAGGTCGCCGGCCAGCCCTTGTGGCCCAGCCACAGCAGCAGGCCGAGGGCGAAGGCGATGCCGAACATGTTGTGGCCGAAGCCGTACAGCCGCTTTCCCATCAGTTGCAGGCGTTCGCGCACCGGCGCCACGTCGCCTGCTTCCGCCAGGTTTACGAGGATTCGGGGCAGGTAAAAGACGGTCGCCATCCAGGCAACGACAAACAACAGGTGCAGGCTCTTCGTCCACAGGTAAACCATGGGTTTGCTCCAATCGGATCGGCGATGATGCCGGGAGCGCCCGGACAGGGCGTCGTGTCGGCGTAAGCGGTAGAATACGCCTCCTTCCTGCCGCCCCAGCCATCCTGGCCCCGGCGCTTCGAGAAAATCCCGATGAATTCCGATAATGGCGCCAGCGCGCCGACCACCAGTTTCCGTGAGCTCGTGCTGATCGCGCCGCTGTTGCGCAAGCTCGACGAGCTCGGTTACGAGCTTCCCACGCCCATCCAGGCCGCCACTATCCCGCTGCTGCTGGCCGGCAAGGACGTGATCGGCCAGGCCCAGACCGGCACCGGCAAGACCGCTGCCTTCGCCCTGCCCTTGCTCAACAAGCTCGACTTGTCCAAGACCAAGCCGCAGGTGCTGGTGCTGGCGCCGACCCGCGAACTCGCCATCCAGGTCGCTGAAGCCTTCCAGAGTTACGCCCAGCACATCCCCGGCTTCCAGGTGCTGCCCATCTACGGCGGCCAGAGCTACGGCCCGCAGCTGAGCGCCCTGCGCCGCGGCGTGCACGTGGTTGTCGGCACGCCCGGCCGCGTCATCGACCATCTGGAAAAGAACACGCTGGACCTGTCGCAGCTGTCGACGTTGGTGCTGGACGAGGCCGATGAGATGTTGCGGATGGGCTTCATCGACGACGTCGAGCAGATCCTGAAGAAGACCCCGCCCACCCGTCAGGTCGCGTTGTTCTCGGCCACGATGCCGGCGCCGATCCGCCGCATCGCGCAGACCTACCTGCGCAACCCGGAAGAAGTCTCGATCGAGGCCAAGACGCGCACCGCCGACAATATCCGCCAGCGCTTCTGGCAGGTCAGCGGCCTGCACAAACTCGACGCGCTGACCCGCATCCTGGAAGCCGAACCCTTCGACGCGATGATCGTGTTCGCGCGCACCAAGCTGGCCACCGACGAACTCGCGCAGAAACTGCAGGCGCGCGGCTTTTCCGCCGCGGCCATCAACGGCGACGTACAGCAGGCGCAGCGCGAACGCACCATCCAGCAGTTGAAGGACGGCAAGATCGACATATTGGTTGCCACCGACGTTGCCGCCCGCGGCCTGGACGTCGACCGCATCAGCCATGTCGTCAACTACGACGTGCCCTACGACACCGAAAGCTACGTGCACCGCATCGGCCGCACCGGCCGCGCCGGACGCAGTGGCGAGGCGATCCTGTTCATCGCCCCGCGCGAGCGCAACATGCTGCGCTCCATCGAGCGCGCCACGCGCCAGCCGATCGAGCCGATGGAACTGCCCAGCGTCGAAGCCATCAACGACGTGCGCATCGCCAAGTTCAAGCAGCAGATCACCGAAACGCTGGAGAGCAGCGACCTGGCCCTGTTCCAGCGCCTGATCGAGGACTACGAACAAGCCAACAACGTGCCGGCGGTGGAAATTGCCGCAGCCCTGGCCAAGATGGCGCGCGGCGACGTGCCCTTGCTGCTGGTGGCGCCAAAGCATGCCCCGCGTCCGACCTTCGAAAGGAACGAGCGCAGTTTCGAACGCCCGGAACGTGCCGAGCGCGCGCCGCGCGGCGATCGCCCCGAGCGCGCAGAACGGGTTGACCATCCGCCCCGCGCCGAGCGCGTCGAAGGTGGCGATCGTTTCGAACGCCCGGACCGTCCTGCGTTTCCGAAGAAGGAACGCAGCGAGCACAAGCCCGAGCCGGGCCTGGAAACTTTCCGCATCGAAGTCGGCTACGACCATGGTGTGAAGCCGGGCAACATCGTTGGCGCCGTCGCCAACGAAGCAGGACTCGACGCCAAGCACATCGGTCGCATCGAAATCTTCGAAGACCATAGCCTTATCGACCTGCCCGATGGCATGCCCGCCGATGTACTCACGCACCTCAAGTCGGTCTGGTGCGCAGGCCAGCAATTGCGCATCACGCGTGACGGCCAGCCACCGGATGTGGCGGGCAAGAAGCCGGCCGGTCCGCGCCCACCGTTCGCGGGCAAGAAATCCTTCGGCGACAAGCCGCCATTCAAGGCCAAGCGCGATTTCGGCGACAAGCCGTTCGGCCAGGGCAAGCCCAAGCCAAAACCGCACCGCAAGGGTCCGAGTTCGGAATGATTTGATGGACTTGTGAAGAAAAAAGCGCGCCTGAGGGCGCGCTTTTTCATTGTTTCAGTCGCAATACGCACTGCCGGTCGCGCAGACACTATGATGATCGCCTCGCCTTCCGGAGCTTGCCATGACCACCGTCCGTTCTCTTCACCTGGTTTCACGTCCCGAAGGCCATCCGAAAGACAGCGACTTCGAAATGCGCGATACCGTGGCCGTTCCCTTGCAGGACGGTGATATCCGGATCGCCGTGAAGTACTTGTCAATCGACCCGGCGATGCGGGTATGGATGACCGAAGCGAAATCGTACTGGCCGCCCGTGCCGCTGGGCGACGTGATGCGCTCGGCCGGCATCGGCGAAGTGGTGGAATCGAAGAATCCGAAATTCAACGTGGGCAGTTGGGTCAGCGGCATGACCGGCGTACGCAGCGAACTCGTGTCCGACGGCAAGGGCATGCAACGCTTCGATGCCAGCCGCCTGCCCCATCCGGGCTGGGCGCTGAGCATCTTCGGCGCGACCGGACTCACGGCGTATTTCGGCCTGACCGATATCGGCCATCCGAAGGAAGGCGAAGTGCTGGTGGTGTCCGCGGCCGCAGGCGCGGTGGGATCGGCCGTGGTGCAGATCGGCAAGGCGCTCGGCCTGAAAGTGATCGGCCTGGCCGGCGGTCCCGACAAGTGCGCCTTCGTGAAGGACACGCTGGGCGCGGATGCCTGCATCGATTACAAGAGTGAAAACCTGTCTGCCGCACTGCGCGAACATTGCCCGGACGGCGTGGACATCTACTTCGACAATGTCGGTGGCGACATCCTGGATGCGGTGCTCAAGCGCCTGCGCCTGAAGGCGCGCATCGTCCTGTGCGGCGGCATCTCGCAGTACAACGCCGGCGGCGAAACCCGCGGCCCGGCCAATTACCTGTCCCTGATTTCGGCGCGCGGCCGCATGGAGGGCTTCGTCGTGATCGACTACCTGCATCGTGCCGAAGAGGCGATTGCGGCGATGGCGCCGTGGGTGGCAGCCGGCAAGCTGACCAGCAAGCTCGATGTCGTCGAAGGGCTGGAAAACTTCCCCGAGGCCTTGCGTCGCCTGTACACGGGCGCGAATTTCGGCAAGCAGCTCGTCCAGGTCTGAATGCTCGAATCCGATGTGATCATCATCGGCGGCGGCGCCGCCGGATTGATGTGCGCGCTGGTCGCCGGCCAGCGCGGCCGTCGCGTGCGCGTGCTGGAACACGCCAACCGCTGCGGCAAGAAGATCCTGATGTCGGGCGGCGGTCGCTGCAACTTCACCAACACTGGCACCACGCCGGCCAATTTCCTGTCGGCCAATCCGCATTTCTGCAAGAGCGCGTTGGCCCGCTTCACGCCGGCCGATTTCATCGACATGGTCAATCGCCATGGCATCGCCTGGCACGAGAAGGAGCTCGGCCAGTTGTTCTGCGATGACTCGTCGAAGCAGATCGTCGCGATGCTGCTCGAGGAATGCCGGCTGGGCAACGTGGACATTCGCATCAGTTGCAGCGTTGAAGGAATCGCCAGGGTTGGCGATGGCTTCGAGCTGGAAACCACGCAAGGCCGAATGCAGGCAGCATCGTTGGTGGTCGCGAGCGGCGGGCTTTCCATTCCCAGCATGGGCGCCACCGGCTTCGGTTACGAGGTCGCGAAGCAATTCGGCCATGCCGTGCTGCCGGTTCGCGCCGGGTTGGTGCCACTCACGCTCAGCGGCAAGCACCTGGAACATTACGCGGAGCTGGCTGGCGTGGCGCTGCCGGTTTCCGCGCGCTGCGGCAAGGCGCGCTTCGACAACGCCATGCTGGTGACGCATCGCGGCCTGAGCGGCCCGGCCATCCTGCAAATATCGTCGTACTGGGAACCGGGCAAGGAACTCTTGCTCGACCTGTTGCCCGGACGCGATGCGCCGCAATGGTTGGCGGAACAACGCAGCCTGCATCCGGCAGCGGAACTGAAAACGGTCCTGGCCGACGCGCTGCCGAAGCGATTCGCACAACGCTTGTGCGAAGTCTTCCTCGACAACGCCCCGATGCGGCAGATTGATCCACCAAGGCTGCGCGACATCGGCCTGCGCCTGCAACGCTGGCCCATCGTCGCCAGCGGCACCGAGGGTTACCGCACCGCCGAAGTGACACTGGGTGGCGTGGACACGCAGGGCCTGTCCTCGACCACCATGGAATCGAAGCTCATCCCCGGCCTGTACTTCATCGGCGAGGTGGTGGACGTGACCGGGCACCTGGGCGGCTACAACTTCCAGTGGGCCTGGGCCTCGGGCCAAGCTGCCGGAGAGGTAGCGTAAACACCCGGTCTTGACGCATACTTCGGCAACATACGCGTGAGTATGGATCCCCGGAGCCGACGATGCCCAGCTACACCGCCCCCCTGCGCGACATGCGCTTCGTGATGTTCGAAGTGCTCGATGCCGAGCGCGAACTCAAGGCCATCCCCCGCTACGCGGAGGTGGACCGGGAGACCATTGATGCGGTGATGGAGGAAGGCGCGCGCTTCGCCAGCCAGGTGGCCTTCCCCTTGAATTCAGTTGGCGACATCGAAGGCTGCACCTTCCACGGCGACGGCATAGTCACCACGCCCACCGGCTTCAAGGAAGCCTACAAGCAGTTCGTCGATGCCGGCTGGCCGTCCCTGTCCTGCGACCCGACTTACGGCGGCCAGGGCTTGCCGGTACTGCTCAACAACCGCCTGTACGAAATGCTCAACTCGGCGAACCAGGCCTGGTTGATGTATTCGGGGCTTTCGCACAGCGCCTACGAATGCCTGATGACCTTCGGCACCGAACAGCAGAAGAACACCTACCTGCCGAAGCTGGTTTCCGGCCAGTGGAGCGGCACGATGTGCCTGACCGAGGCGCAGTGCGGCACGGACCTGGGCATGATGAAGACACGCGCCGAGCCGATCGCCGACGGCGCCTATGCACTCACCGGCACGAAGATCTTCATCTCGGCCGGCGAGCACGACGTGACCGAAAACATCCTGCATCTGGTGCTGGCGCGATTGCCCGACGCACCTGCAGGCACCCGCGGCATTTCATTGTTCCTGGTGCCGAAATTCCTGCCCGATCAAAACGGCGAAATCGGCGAGCGCAATGCCATCAAGGCGGGCTCCATCGAACACAAGATGGGCATCCACGGCAACGCGACCTGCGTGATCAACCTTGACGGTGCGAAAGGCTGGCTGATTGGCGAAGCGCACAAGGGCCTGGCCGCGATGTTCGTGATGATGAATTCCGCGCGACTGGGCGTAGGCATGCAATCGCTGGGCCTGGCCGAAGTGTCGCTGCAGAACGCAGTCGCCTATGCACGCGACCGCATCCAGGGCCGTTCCGTAAAGGGTGCAACGCAGCCGGAGAGAGCCGCCGATCCCATCATCGTGCACCCGGACGTGCGCCGGATGCTGCTCACCTGCAAGGCCTACACCGAAGGCGGCCGTGCGCTCGCCACCTATATCGCCCTGCTGACCGATCGCGAACAGGCACACCCGGACCCGAAGGTTCGCGCCGAAGCCGACGAACTCGTCGCCTTCCTGACGCCGGTCGTGAAGGCCTTCATCACCGACAACACCTTCGAGACCACCAACCTCGCGCTGCAGGTTTACGGCGGCCACGGTTACATCCGCGAATGGGGCATGGAGCAGTACGTACGCGATGCGCGCATCAACATGATCTACGAGGGCACCAACGGCATCCAGGCGCTCGACCTGCTCGGCCGAAAGGTGCTGCACGACCAGGGCGCGAAGCTGAAATTGTTCGGTGGCCTGGTGCGGGAATTCATCGGCGCGGAAATGTCCAACCCGGCGATGCAGGAATTCATCGTGCCCCTGGCCGAACTAGGCGAGCAGGTTGCGAAGCTGAGCACCGAAATCGCGATGAAGTCCCTGGCCGACCCCGATGAAGCCAGCGCGGCGGCCACGCCTTACCTGCGCGTGGTCGGACACCTGGTCTATGCCTGGCTGTGGGCGCGAATGGCGCGCGTGGCGCTGGACAAGCTCGATTCGGGCGATGATTTCTACAAAGCGAAGCTGGCCACGGCGCGTTTCTATTTCAGCAAGCTGCTGCCCGAAACCGCATTCCAGTTGCAGGCTGCACGTGCAGGCGCCAAGCCCCTGATGGAACTGGACGCCGCGCTGTTCTGATCAGTCGGCCTTGTCGGTCCACAGTTGCTTCCAGCCGGCATGACCGAGGCTGCGCAGCGTATCCATGTTGCGATCGTAGATGGACGCGGCGTCGGGAAACGCGGCGACGGCGCGGGCGATGCTGGTCTCGCGCAACAGGTGCAGCGTCGGGTACGGCGAGCGGTTGCTGAAATTCTCGATGTCGCCAGGAAGGCTGTCGGCAAACTGGTAGTCGGGATGGAAACTGGCCACCTGGATTTCGCCGTCCAGTTCAAGTTCCGAGACCGCGGCGTCGGCGATGTCCAGGAACTGGTTGTAGTCAAGGAAATCGCCTAGCACCCACGGATGGATCAGCAAGGTCGTTTCCACCACGTCCGGATCGGCGTCGTAGAGCGACTCCAGTTCGTGCAGCAGGTCGGCCAGCAGCGTTTCTTCATCGGTGGCGTCGCTGACCACGAAACGCACCTGTCCGCGCACGTGCACGGCCTTCGCAAACGGACACAGGTTGAGACCGATCACGGCCTTCTCGAGCCACTCGCGGGTGGCATCGATGATGGCGGATTGCGAAAGCGCGTTCATGCCGCGGCCTTCATGCGTTGCGCCTTCAGCTGGGCTACCAGCTTGCGCGCGAACAACCAGGCATCGCCCGGCCAACGCGCGGAAATATAGTTGCCGTCTTCCAGCACGAAGGCTGCGCTGTCGTCGTCTTGCGTGCCGCGATCGCCAAGCGTGATCGGCCCACGCTCGAACTGCGAAGGCGACGCCAGGGCGGCGCGCACTTCCGATTCCACATAGGCCGGATAGGTCCGGTAATAGCGCCCTAGCTTCCAGAAGCTGAGGCCGAACGCGAGCGCTTCCATGTACCTGGGCAGGCAGGTCGTGCGCCGGCCGTGCAAAACGCTGCGATCCGAGCCCGGCTGCTTCGCGCGCGCCATCAACAACACGCCATGGCAGATGGCCGCTATGGGTCGGTCGAGCAGCGCGAATTCCGCCACGAAAGATTGCAGCAAGGCACTGTCGAGGTACTGGCGCATCCCCTGGGCGTGGCCGCCCGGAAGCAGCAAGGCATCGAAGTCGGTCGCCACCAGCTCCGGCCATGCGCGCGGCTGCTTGAATTCGGACGACTGCGACACCTGCCGATAGCAGTCAATCGCGGAAAGGTCGGCCCCCAATTTTCCGAACACGACGCCGGTGAGCAGAAGCGGATCGCAAGTCGCAACGCGGCCGGTTTCAGTGGCGAACACCACGGCATGCCCGGCGTCGGTCAAGACGCGCCAGGGCACCGCGACTTCGGTCGTGTCGAAATCGGTGTCGGGCAGGGGGATCAGGATTCGGGCCATGGCGGCCACGATACCGCATGCCCGGCCCCGCTTTGCTAGAGTTGCCCATTCCCTGACCCGACCGAGCCGCCATGACCCTGCACGCAGCGTTGATCACCCTGTTGAACGTAGTCCTTATCGGCGTCGCGATGTACTACGTCGGGCGAGCTCGCGGCATCCACCAGGTGCATGCGCCAACGGTGGTCGGCCATCCAGAATTCGAGCGCGCCTTCCGCGCCCACCAGAACACGCTCGAGCAAACAGTGATGTTCCTGCCCACGCTGTGGGTCGCCACCGTGTTCGGCAATCCCACTTACGCCGCATGGCTCGGTTATGCCTGGCTGATCGGTCGCACCTGGTATCTGTTCGGTTACCTGCGCGCAGCGAACAAGCGCAGCTCGGGCTTCATGGTGTCGGCGATCGCCTGGATGGGCCTGTTCGTGCTCGCGCTGGTCGGATTGGTGCCGAAGCTGCTCGCCTGACTTCTCGCCTGACTGGCCGGCGCGCTCAGGGCTGCGCCGACTTCACCAGTTGATGCTTGGCCAGCGTCGCCTGCAGCACGCCCAATCCGCGCGCCGCATGCAGGGTCAGGATCAGCAGCAGCAGGCCGATGGCTATCGTGATCGGCAGGCTCCACAGCGGCAGGTGGATCTGTGTGCCAAACCAGTACAGGTGGTTGTGTTCGCCAAAGGTCTCCAGCACCGGCAGCGCGGCGATTCCGAACGACAGCGACAGCGCCACCACGATGAAGGTGAAATAGATGACGCCCAACGGCATCATCAGCACCATGTAAACCAGCGTGGACCAGGTGCGCGGATCAAGGAAGACAGTCTTGATCCGTTCGAGGATGGGTCGCTCGCTATCCGTATACAGCGGCCGGCGCGGCATGCGCTCGCCCAGCATCACTTCCACCAGGCGACCTTCGACCAAGGACAAACCGCGCACGCTGGCGAAGAACAGGATGGTGAAGGGAATGCCGATGACCAGCACTGCCAGGCTCGCGGACAAACTCAGCCCCGTTACCACCCAGGTGAAATAGAAGATGCCGGTCACCAGCGACAGCAACAGGTACAGCACCGACGTATAGGCGTGCGGGTCGGCGAGCACGCCGAAGAATCGGCCGGCTGCGGACACCCGCGGTTTCGGTGGCGGCACGCGCAAGGCGCGATGCACGGTCACTTCGGTATCGCGATAGATGTCCGCCACTTCGGATGGCGCGCCGTAGCTGCCGGCGACGCTCGCCAACAGGCTGGCTTCATCCATTTCCGGATGCTCGGCCCACTCGGAACGCAAATAATCCTCGGCGTCGTACAGCGCATCCTGCACCAGCGCTGGATCGGAGCCGGCAAGCGCCGCCCTCAACTGGTCGAGGTACTCGGGGATGGACTTGGCGATGGCAGTGTTCATTGCTGGGTTCCTTGCAGCACGGTGTCGACGAATTCGCGGGTGGCTTGCCAGTTGTCAGTCCACGCGGCGAGGACCTCGCGGCCCTGGTCGGTGATGCGGTAGTAACGGCGCGGCGGCCCCGCAACCGAGGGCTCGACTTCACTCGCCAACAGCCCGGCGGCATCGAGGTTGCGCAATACCGGATAAAGGGCGCTCTGCTTGCCGCTGAGGAATCCCTCGCCGCCCCGCTCGAGGCGCTTGGCGATCTGGTAGCCGTACATTGGCTCCTTCGACTGGCCGAGCACGCTCAGCAGGACCAGCGACACCGTGCCGGCGCTGAGTTCCTTCTGGAACTTCCTGAGGTGGGAATCGATCTCGGCCATACCCGTCCTGCCCTGGCTATCCTTGAGGCCAAGGTATTACTAACTTAGGTATAGCGAACCTGCCATAAGTAATGGCGGCGGGCTCTTGAAGCCGGCGGCGCTAGGGGTAAGCTGGAGGCAACTCCCGATGGCCCCGCCAATGACTACGCCCCAACCCGTGCTCTTCCTCGGCCATGGCTCCCCCATGAACGCGATCGAGGACAACGAGTTTCGACGCAGCTGGCAGGACCTGGGCAAGCGACTTAGACGCCCCAAGGCGATCCTGTGCATCTCGGCGCACTGGGAGACGCGCGGCGTCTATGTCACCGGCAGCGAGAAGCCCGACACCATCCACGATTTCAGCGGCTTCCCGCGGGCCTTGTTCGATGTCCGCTACCGCGCGCCGGGCAGCCCGGAACTTGCCCATCGCGTTGCCGACCTGCTGGACACGGTGCGGGTGCACGTGGATCCACAACGCGGCCTCGACCACGGCGCCTGGGGCGTGTTGCAGCCGATGTTCCCGGACGCCGACATTCCGGTCGTGCAACTGAGCCTTTCCGGCCTGCAGCCCGGCGCCTGGCATTACGACCTGGCCAAGTCACTCGGACCATTGCGCGATGAAGACGTGCTGGTGGTCGCCAGCGGCAATATCGTGCACAACCTGCGCCTGTTCCGCTTCAACGATCCCAAGCCCTACGACTGGGCCGAGCGATTCGACGAAGAAATCGCCGAACATATCGAAACCCGGCATCACGACGGATTGTTGGGATACGAAACGCTGGGTACCGATGCCCTGTTGGCGATCCCGACACCGGAACACTACCTGCCGCTGCTGTACGTGCTCGGCATGCAGCGCGACGAAGACGAAGTCAGTTTCTTCAACGAGCAGGTGGTCAGTTCGATATCGATGCGGTCGATCATCATGGGTCAGGTTTGACCGGGGATTTCGTGCGCGTTTTCGCTGCGCGCGCCGCCTTGGCGACCTCCGGCTTGCGCAACGCGGCAGCGATCGCCAGTTTCGCCCAAGGGCGCATGTCGTCGGGCGAGTCCATCGCCTCCTCCGGCACGTTCCAGTAGCTCATCTCGACCGTCTTGCCGCGGCTTTCGTAGACGAAAGGCGCGCTGCCCGCCGCGCGAAACCTGGCCTGGCGGTCGGCATCCACCTTCAGGTAGAGCCGGCCGTCGATGACAATGGCGATGAACAATCCGTCGCAGTAAACGCCATGGCCACCGAACATCCGGCGCGTGCTGATGGTGCCGCAGGGTTCGAGCAACTCATGCAGGTAGTCGAGGAAACCATCGTCCTTCTTCATGGCTTGCAGCCTGGGGCCTGGTTCAAGCTCAGTCGCGGAAGCTGGCGTCGATGCGATCGAGCTTGCGCAGCAGGCCGGGCCACGCCAACTGCCCACCGAGGTTGCGCGTGACTTGCGCAGCTTGTTCCTGCGCCGTCGCGACGATCATCGGATGCACCTGCACCAGTTCGCCGCCACCGCTTTGCGCGCGCAACTGGATGGCGCAAGTGGTCTCGAACAGGTACATCGCGAGGAAGGCATCGGCAATGCTTGCGCCCACGGTCAGCAGGCCGTGGTTGCGCAACATCAGGAAGGTGTTGCCACCGAGGTCGTTCACCAGCCGCGGCTTTTCGTCCTCGCGCAGCGCAACGCCTTCATAGCCGTGGTAGCCGAGGCTGGACAGCACGAAGATGGATTGCTGCGATATCGGCAGCACCCCGCCCTTCTGCGCCGACACGCCGATGCCGTTGACGGTATGCGTGTGCAGCACGCAACCCACATCTTCGCGCGCCGCGTGCACGGCGCTGTGGATGGTGAAGCCGGCAGGATTAACCGGAAACGGCGAGTCGCCGATGATGTTGCCCTGCCCGTCCACCTTCACCAGGCTGCTGGCGGTGATTTCCTCGAACAAGGCGCCGTAGGGATTGATCAGGAAATGGTGATCAGGCCCGGGCAGTTTCGCCGAAATATGGGTGAACACCAGGTCCGACCAGCCATGCAAGGCAACCAACCGGTAGCAGGCGGCCAGGTCCACGCGCAGCTGCCATTCTTCAGCGGAAACGCTGGCCTTCAGGTCGGGGCGGATCATCGGATTCATGGTGGTCTCCTGGATCAGCCGCCAGCATACGTCGGGCCGGGGCCGGATTTGAGTGCCGCGCCTCGTGTAGGCTGCCGACGATGACCAAGACCTACGATGCCTCCTATTTCCAGCGCTGGTACCGCGACCGCGGCATGGCCGGTCGGGCCGGGCTGGCGCGCAAGGTGTCCATGGCGGTCGCCACCGCCGAGTACTACCTGGAACGCCCCATCCGCAGCGTGCTCGACGTGGGCTGCGGCGAAGCGCCCTGGCGCGCGGAGCTGCTGAAGCTGCGGCCGAAGCTGAAATACCAGGGCGTGGACTCCAGCGAATATGCCGTCGCCCGCTACGGCCGGACCCGGAACATCGCCCTGGCCAGCTTCGGCCAGCTCGGCGAGCTGCGCTTTGGTGCGCCGGTGGACCTGCTGGTGTGTTCGGACGTGATGCACTACGTGCCCAGCACGGAATTGCGGCGCGGCTTGTCCGGATTTTCCGAACACTGCGATGGCGTCGCGTTCCTCGAGCTGTACACCGATGTAGATGCCATTGCCGGCGACAAGCTCGGATTCCTTCCGCGCAATGCGGCCTTCTATCGGCGCCAGTTCAAGCGGGCCGGGTTCATCGCCTGCGGCTCGCACCTGTACCTCAGCGAAAACCTGCATGCCAACGCCGTGGCCCTGGAAAAGCTGGACTGAAGCCAGGCAAGCGTCGGCTTGTGCCAGAATCGCATTCGGACCGAAGGGAGACTCCATGATGAAACCACTCAAGCCTGCCTTGCTCGCGCTCGCACTGGCTGCGGCAACCCAGTTCGCCGTTGCGGCGGACCCGGCCGAGGATCCGGCCGCTGAAAAGCCCGCGCCCTACAAGTCGTGGATGGACATCCTGGCCGAGTCCCCTGCAGCGGATTGGCGTCCGCTCGACCCGGCCAACACCCTGTACATGGAACTGCCGACCGGACGCGTCGTGATGGAACTGGCGCCGGGCTACGTGCCCCTGCATGCGGCCAACATCAAGACCCTGGTGCGGGAAAAATATTTCGACGGCCTGGCCATCCTGCGTTCGCAGGACAACTACGTCGTGCAGTGGGGCGATCCGGAAGAAGATGAGAAGAAGTCGAAATCGCTTGGTACGGCGAAAGCCAATTTCGATCCCGAATTCAGCGTCGCGGTCAGCAAGGACACGCCGTTCACCCGACTGCCCGACACGGACGTTTACGCCCCGCAAGTAGGCTTCGGCAATGGCTTCGCGGCAGCGCGCGACGGCGATGGCAAGCAGACCTGGCTCACCCATTGCTACGGCGCGGTGGGCGTTGCCCGCGGCAACGATCCGACCGGCGGCAATGGGTCGGGGCTGTACGTGGTGATCGGCCATGCGCCGCGCCATCTGGACCGCAACGTGACCATCGTCGGCCGCGTCGTGCAGGGCATGGAACTGCTGTCCACGTTGCCGCGTGGAACCGGCCCGCTGGGTTTCTACGAGAAGCCCGAACAGCGCACCCCCATCAAGATCATTCGTGTCGCCGCCGATGTCCCCGTCGCGGAACAGACGCGGCTCGATGTATTGCGCACCGACTCGCCCACCTTCGCCGCGGTGACCGAAGCGCGTCGCAATCGTCGTGATGGCTGGACGGTCGCGCCGGCCGGCGCCATCGAAGTTTGCAACGTGCAATTGCCCGTGCGCCCGAGCAAGGACTGAACCGCGCTGAACGGGCAGCCTGTCCAGAGCCTGGAACAACAACTGGCGATCGCGTCGCGCCTGCTCGCCTCCGATCCCGCGCAGGCGGGACGGCAGGCGCAGGCGATCCTGTCCGAGGTCCCGGGGCAGCCGATGGCGCTGCTGATCCTGGGCGCTTCGCACAATGCCCTGGGTAATTCGGCGGAAGCACTCGACGTACTCACGCCGCTAAGCGTTTCGCAGCCGGGCGTCGCCATGGTGCAGATGGAATTGGGTATTGCCCTGGCGCAGTTGCGTCGCCCCGCAGAAGCGGCGCGCGCACTTCGTCGCGCCGTGGGCCTCAGGCCGGATCTTGCAAGGGCGTGGCTGGCCTTGGGTGAGCAGTTGGATGCGATGGGGGACCGCACTGGCGCCGAAACTGCGAAGGCCTGGTACGCACGTCAGGTGAACCGCGATCCGTCGCTGGCCCTCGCAGAACGAGCCGTCGCGGAAAACCAGTTGCAGAAGGCCGACAGCCTGCTGCGTGCGCGCATGGCGACTGCGCCCGGCGACATCCTCGCCCTTCGAATGCTCGGCGACGTGGCCGCCCGCATGGGCCGCGACGAGGAGGCCACGTCGTTGTTCCAGCAAGCCCTGGTTATCGAACCAGGCTTCCATGCGGCGCGTCTCGACCTCGTGATGGCGCTGAACCGGCGTGAGCTTCCCGACCAGGCGCTGGACCACATCAAGGAATTGCTCCAGGTAGAACCTGACAATCCGGCCTACCGCACCCAACTCGCGCAGACCCAGTGCAAGCTCGGCGATTTTGCGGCGGGCATCGAGACCTACGCCGGCCTGACGCGCGAATTCCCGCACCAGGCCAGCCTGTGGCTCAACAGCGGCCACGCACTGAAGACGGCGGGACGCGGCGACGATGCCGTGCAGGCCTATCGCCAGAGCATCGAACTGGAGCCTGGCTTCGGCGAAGCCTGGTGGAGTTTGGCCAATCTCAAGACATTCCGCTTCACCGACGACGACATCGCCACGATGCGCGCGCAACTCGGTCGCCCGGACCTTGCCGACGACCACCGCCTGCATTTCGAATTCGCGCTGGGCAAGGCGCAGGAAGACCGGGCCCGCTTCGAGGAATCCTTCATCCATTATTCCAGGGGCAACGCCGTTCGCGCCGGAAGCGTGGCCTACAGCGCCGACCAGAACAGCCTGCGCGCACGGCGGGCGCGGGAATTCTTCACCCGCGAAGTATTCGCGAACCATGCGGGCAGCGGCGTTGCCGACCCCGATCCGATCTTCATCGTCGGGCTGCCGCGTGCCGGCTCGACCCTGGTCGAACAGATCCTGTCGAGCCATTCGCAGGTGGAAGGCACGATGGAACTGCAGGAAATAATGGCGATCACGCGCGAGCTGCGCGAGATGTCCGCCGCCCCGCAGTCCACGGCCTACACCGAGGTGCTGGCGACGCTCGAGCCCGACCAGTTGCGCGGCCTCGGCGAGCGTTACCTGCAGCGCACCCGCATCCATCGCAAGCTCGGCAAACCCTTCTTCATCGACAAGATGCCGAACAATTTCTCCTATATCGGGCTGATCCACCTGATCCTGCCCAACGCACGCATCATCGACGTGCGCCGGCATCCGATGGCCTGCTGCTTTTCGGGCTTCAAGCAACATTTCGCCAGCGGCCAGAACTTCAGCTACCGCCTGGAAAACCTCGGGCGCTTCTACCGCGACTACGTCGAGTTGATGGCGCATTTCGACGAGGTCCTGCCGGGTCGGGTGCATCGCATCTTCTACGAGACCCTGGTGGACGATACTGAAACGCAGGTACGCGCGCTGCTTGAATATTGCGGCCTGCCATTCGAGCCGCAATGCCTTCGCTTTTTCGAAACGACACGCGCCGTCCGCACCGCCAGCGCCGAACAGGTGCGCCAGCCGATCTTTCGCGAAGGCCTGGACCAGTGGCGACACTACGAACCCTGGCTCGGCCCGCTGAAGGATGCGCTGGGCCCCGCCCTGGACGACTACCCGATCCCGAATTGAAGATCGGCGTCTAGCGCTTGTCCTGGCGGCAGGCCACGGCAGCGTCGGCGGCACAAACCAGCCGGCCCGCCTGCACTACCGCCTGCACCTGGCGAAGGATTTCGATATCGGCAACCGGATCGCCTGCCACGGCAATCAGGTCCGCCGATCGCCCCGCTGCGATCGAACCGAATTCCGATTCGCGCCTCATCAATCGCGCGGGTTCGATGGTGGCGGACTGGATGGCGCGCATCGGGCTCATTCCCTGGCGAACCATGTAGGAGAACTGGCGGGCATTGAGCCCGTGCGGATACACGCCGCTGTCGGTGCCGAAGCCGATCCGCACCCCGGCGCGTACTGCCTTGGCAAAACCAGCACGCTGGGTGTCGGTGGTCTCGCGATTCTTGCGCAGGATTTCTTCCGACCAGCCATCGCGACGGCCCACGTCCTCGATGTAGTCGCCGTTGTACACATCGGCCACCAGCCAGGTGCCGTGCTGCTTCATCAACGCAATGCCCTCGTCGTCCAGGTAGGACGCGTGCTCGATCGATCGCACGCCAGCGCGCACTGCGCGCTTGATGCCTTCGGCGCCGTGTGCGTGGGCAGTGACGAAGCTGCCGTGCAGGGCGGCCTCTTGCACCGCTGCACGGATTTCCGCTTCGCTGTACTCCGGCGCGCCGGGTTCCGTGCCGGCGGCCAGCACCGCGCCGGTCGAGATGATCTTGATGAAATCCGCCCCGCCCGCCAGCAACTCGCGAACGCGTTGGCGCACCTGGGCTTCGCTGTCGGCGACGCCGCGACGCATCTCCGCCGGCACCTGCACATCGGGCGCCAGGCCGGTCACTTCGCCGCCGCCAAGAGTTACCGTCACGTAAGCGCCGGCGACGAACATGCGCGGCCCTTCCACGGTGCCGGCGGCGATGGCGTCGCGCAGGGCGACATCGGTGAAGGCGCGGTAGGCGCCGACGTCACGCACCGTCGTGAAGCCGGCGCGCAGCGTCTCGCGGGCATTGCCAACGCCGACCAGAGCATCGCGCGCACTGCTGCTCATCAGCGGCGCGGCGTAGTTGGACGACTGGATGTCGCCGACCAGGTGCGTGTGCAGGTCAGTCAATCCAGGCAGCACCGTGTAGCGCGACCAATCCAGGATGCGGGCGTTTCTTGCGGCCTGCTGTTCGAGCGCCCCGTCTGGATAGGGTTGCACCTGCACCACCTTTCCGTCCCGCACCTGGATCCATTGGTCGGACAGGACCCGACCCTGGTCCACGTCGAGCATTTTTCCGGCCCGGATGTAGAGTTCATCCGCCTGCGCGCCACCTGCCGCGACAGACAGCGCGGTGGCGAGCCCCAGCGCCAGAAGTGTGGAAGGAGTTTTGCCGGCCGTGTGCATCGATAAGCTCCTTGAGTGCATCATGTCGCATCACTGTCGCGAGATTCGAAACCATGCCGAATATCCCGAAGCTTATCCTCGCCGGCGTCCTGTGCGCGACCAGCCTGGCTGCCAGCGCGAATGACGCGGCACGGGCGCGCGGCCTGGGCATCCCCTTCGAGGGAAGACCCGGCGCCTTGAACGCGATTACCGATGTCGCTGGCGTAACGGTCGGGCAAGTCACGCTGGTGCAGGACCTGGCAGACGGCCGGAAAGTCCGCACAGGCGTCAGCGCCATCCTGCCACGAGGCAAGGCCAGCTACGACACGCCGGTCTTCGGCGCGTGGTTTGCGCTCAATGGCAACGGCGAGATGACCGGCACTGCCTGGCTTGACGAGTCCGGGCAACTGGAAGGCCCGGTGCTGTTGACCAACACCCATAGCGTGGGCGTGGTTCGCGATGCCGCCATTGCGCACCGGGTTCGCGTCGGCGGCGCCGACGCCAGCGGTTACTGGTGGTCGTTGCCCGTCGTCGCGGAAACCTGGGACGGCCACCTCAACGACATCAACGGCTTCCATGTCCGCCCCGAGCACGTGGACCAGGCCCTGCAATCGGCCAGGGGCGGGCCGGTGGCGGAAGGAAACGTCGGTGGCGGCACCGGCATGATCTGCCACGAATTCAAGTGCGGCATCGGTACCGCGTCGCGGATCGTCACCGCAGACGATGGAAAGATCGAGACAGTCGGTGTCTTCGTGCAAGCCAACTATGGATTGCGCGACAGCCTGCGCATTGCCGGCGTTCCGGTCGGCCAGCACTTGCGCAGCGACCGCGTCTACAGCGAGCCCGATCCCAAGGCTGGCGATACGGGTTCGATCATCATCGTCGTGGCGACCGACGCCGCCCTGCTGCCGCATCAGCTCAAGCGCATCGCCAAGCGCGCCGGCCTGGGACTGGCGCGAATGGGAAGTTACGCGGGCAACGGATCGGGCGATATCTTCGTCGCTTTTTCCACGGCGAATGTCGGGGGGCTCGGCGGAAAGGCCGACAATGCGGCGCACTTCATCGGCAACGACCATCTCGACGGCTTGTTCGAAGCCACCGTACAGGCGACTGAAGAAGCGATTGTGAATGCAATGGTCGCCGCGCGCGACATGCGCGGACAGGACGGGCACTACGCCAAGGCCATTCCGCACGATCAACTGGTCGAACTGATCAAGCGCTACCAACGGTTCGAACGCCCGCGCTGATCTCATTGCTTCAGGTACTGGTCGTACCAGGCCAGGTTTCGCGCCATGCGGTCGCGCAGGTAGCTCGGCACCACCAACTGGTGGCCCTCGCCCGGATACACCACCAGCCGCGTCGGCACGCCCAGTGACCTCAGCGCCTGGTACATCTGTTCCGCGCCCAGGCAGGGCACGTTCAAGTCCTGCTCGCCGCACTGGAACATCGTCGGCGTCCTGATTCGGTCTGCGTGCAGGAAGGGAAAGCTGGCGCGGTCGTACCCTTCGCGATTTTTCCAGGGCGAGCCAAGCTCCAGCTCGTATTCACGTATGTACTGGTCATGGCCGTACAGCGCATACATGTTGGACGCGCCGGCGCCGCTGATCGCCGCCTTGAAGCGCGTGTCCTGCGCGATGATGGCGTTGGTCAGGATGGAACCGTAGCTCCAGCCGCCAATACCCAGTCGATCGGGGTCGGCCACGCCCATTCGCACCACGTGTTCGATGCCTTCCAGCACGTCGCGCGCGTCGCGATTTCCCCAGTCTGCGTAAATGGCCTTCGAGAATTCAAAGCCGCGACCGGATCCGCCGCGTGGATTGATGGCTACCACCGCGTAGCCCCTCGCCGCATACAGTTGCCAGTCCACCATGAATTCGTGGCTGAACTGGTACACGGGTCCGCCGTGCACGCGCACGAGGGTGGGATAGCGCTTGCCCTGCTGATATCCGAGCGGCTTCAGCAGCATGCCTTCGATCTTCAGCCCGTCGCTGCTGGTGAAATGGATCGCCTCGACGGGTGCCAGCTGCCTTGTTGCGAGGAATTCATTGTGGTCGGCGACCGTTCGCAGGCCCTTCGCATCGACCACGGATATGTCGTAGGGCCGCAGGTCGCCTCCGCCCAGCACGGCGATCCGTCCGCCTTTCGACACCGACAGATCGTAGTCGAAGCGGTTGCCATGGGTGAGTTCCGACACCTTGCCGCTGGCCAGTTCCACTCGCGAAAGATGCGTGACCCTGCTTTGTTCGATCAACAGGTAAACAGACTTCCCATCCGGCGCCCACTGCGGCTTCGACATGCAGCGATCGATCGGCGCGGGAATGCTGGCCTCGCCGCTGTCCACGTCCACCACCGCCAACTGCCAGGGAGCGTAGTAGATCCACTTGTCCTCGCCACCCTGCAGGTAGGCGATGCGCTTGCTGTCCGGGCTCCACGATGGCCGCGTTTCCCAGTAGGGATCAAGGTCCGCACCCGTGAACGTGGTCAGTTGTCGCTCGCTCGCGCCGACGCGCGGCTCGATCAGGTAGATGTCGAAATTCAGGTGGCGGTCCGGATCGGCGCCACGCTTGCTGACGTAGGCAATCCATCGCCCGTCCGGCGACCAGGCGGGCAGCAGTTCGTCATGCGCGCCCGAAGTGAGTTGATCGGTCTTGCCACTGGCCACGTCCAGCAACACCAGGTGCGTGCGGCGATGGTCGAGATAGCCGACGCCGTCTTCCTTGAACTGATAGCGATCGATGACGATCGGCAGGGGATTCTTTGGCGCGACCGTGTCGGGCGGGAATTCCGCATCGCGCACCACCAGCACCAGTCGCTTCGAATCCGGCGACCAGCCGAAATCGTCCACGCCGCTGGCATGGTTGGTGAGACGGCGCGGCTTGCCTCCGGCCGCAGGCATCAACCAGACCTGCGTGCCCGGTTCCTCATCCTTCGCGCTATCTGCATCCTTCGCGCCATCGGCAGGCGCATCGGAAAGAAAGGCGATGGACCGGCCATCGGGCGACCAACGCGGCTGCCATTCCGAAACGTCTGCCGTGTTGGTCAATCGCTGCCGGCCGCGACCATCGTGACCGACTCGCCACAGGTCCGATTGCGTCAGGTCGGCCTCGGTATTGGCGCTGCTGGCGGTATAGACGAGCGCTTCGCCGTCGGGGGAGAAATCGGGATCCGACAAATCGACAAGTCGCGCCATGTCGTCGAGCGACAAGGGTTGCGTGGCATTCGCCATCCCGGCGAACAAGGCAGCCACCAGAAGCCAGGAAATCCGCATGCGCTAGTTGTCCTTTCCCCGGCCGATGTAGATGGCGCGCGAGGCGCGCAGGTAATCAAGGGTCGCGGATTTCTCGGCGGCGTTGTTGTAGTCGTCCCTGGCGTCCGCGGCGGCGATCACGCGATCGAGCCAGGCCACGAAATACGCCGCGTCGGCGGCGGCCGGCGGCGCGCCACCCGGCATCTCGATCCAGACCGGATTGCTGGTCGCGTACGGATACAGGTCGAGCAACATCGGATCGGCGCCGTCGTTCCACGCCCGCAGCAACAACCAGCCACCGCTGCCGATTTCAATCTCGCCGTCCGCGTCCAGGCTGCGATGCTCGCCTTCAAGCGGGAAATCCTTCACGACGCGACCGTTGAAAACGAGCTCCAGGTGATCCACCGCCACCGGCGAGCGCAGCGCGATCCGATACGCCAGTTTGCCGGCGCCGCCGAGCTTGGCCGTGCCACCAGGCTTCTGCCCACCTGCCAGCAGGCCCAACAAGGGACCGTTGCTCGCGAACCCCTGCCCCGCCTTGATCGCCGCATGCACCGATGCCGCATCGCGCTTGCCGGCGGTATCGAGGAACAAACGATTCAATCCGACCGGCCCGCGCAGCGAAGCGTAGTTCGCCATCGCATCCGTGCCCGCGCCGGCGCTGATTCGATAGCCAAGATTCAGCAGCCGATACCAGACCGCGGCCGTCGCCTTGTGATCGGAAAATCCCACCACTTCCAGGTAATCCACCTTGCCCTGCGCCACGTCCGCGGGCAGTTGGTGGGTGAGCACGGGGTCTTTTACCGGATCGGGAACGGTGTCGAAGGGATGCACGTAGCCGACCAGTCCGCCTTGCGCGTGCGCCAGGTCTGCGATGACGCCGTTATGCGGATAGGGACTGGCCAGCGCGGTATGCCGGTAGGACGCGAAATCCGGATTGAGGTAATGGTCGGTCAGGTTCAGAAGCCCGAGGTGTCCCCAGAAGCTGCTGTGGTATTCCTGCGCATGCAGCACGCGCGAACCGGTACCGCTCCGCGCGCCGTCGTCACCGCTGCCGAACCACGCCATATCGGGAATGCGTTCTTCCTTGTTGACGATCAGGTTTTCGATCACGTCCAGGTCTTCGGCCGCCGCCTGCCTCGCCAGGTTGGTGGGCGTGTTGCGGTAGTGCCCGCCATAGTTCATGTGCACGTGCAGGTCGGTGGACACCCAGTTTCCGAATTCCGCCGGCAGCGCTTGGGACTGCAACTGCACACGCATCGGATTGTCTCGACCGGCGACCAGTCTCACGTTGCCCGACCACGGCGAATGGGCGAATCCGTGCTGGACGTTGATGCTCGCCTCGCCTGCGGGCAGATCCAGCACACAGGGCGACGAACAATGGAAATACTGCGTCTCGGTGGACTGCGCATTGCGGTCGAAGCCATCATCACCGTGCATCCAGGCAGCGGC
>Ga0155472_162_pt1 | contig 43222 bp, 35 predicted proteins | sample RifCSPhighO2_12_FD_107130 | JGI IMG/M metagenome (GOLD analysis project Ga0155472, IMG submission 107130) | Gammaproteobacteria bacterium RIFCSPHIGHO2_12_FULL_63_22
CGTCCACTCACACGCCGGCAGATTTCAGCGCGAAAATAGGAGGCACTCGCCATGCGGACCAAAATCGTGATTGACGACAAGCTGCTGCGGGACACCCTGCAGGCCACGGGCCTGCGAACGAAACGGGAAGTAATCGAGCTCGGGCTACGCACTTTGCTGCGTCTGAACCTGCGTCAGCAGGAGCAGATCAAGCGCTTTCGCGGCAAGTTGCAGTGGCAGGGTGATCTTGAAGCGATGCGAAACCTAGCCTGAGTGCGCGGCCTCACGGCCCGCCGACCTCAGCACTCTTCTTGTAAGGCACGATCGGCCGCGACATTGCCATCCGGGCGGCGAAGAACTTTCGTGCGCTTCGGTCGCTGGGTATCACTGTCCGCAAGACCATTGATGTGGTCATCGCGACGCGATGCATCAACAATCAGATGCCGCTGCTTTTCGGCGACCGGGATTTCGATCCGTTCGTGCAGCACCTGGGATTGAATTCGGCGCTCTGACTCCTGCGCTGCTGTGCTTGATCTGGATTCTTGAGCTTGGACGCGTAGGGGTTCTTCCGGGACTTCAGCTTTGACAGATCGTATTCAGTTTTCATGGCTGGTCTCGTCCATAGAAAGTGCTTTCGACTTCTTGTAAGGCACCATCGGCTGCGGCTTCGCGCCGGCCTCTTCCATCCGGCGCATGAAGTTCGGCGCCGCCGCCGGGTCGAATGGCAAGCGCCCGGCCAGGCCGCTTACTTCGCCCAGCAATTCGAGCGATCCCAAGGGCCGCGCGTCCACCTGCGCGGCCAGCTGGTTGGCTTTTTCGATGTCGCCCAACTGGAAATACGCCAGGATCAGCGTCGCCGGACGCTCGCCTTCCACCTCCAGCGCGGCGAGTGATTTGCGTGCAGCGGCCTCGTCGCCATTTGCCGCCTGGGCGATGGTCAGGAAGGCTCTGTTGGGGCTGCTTTTATCCAGCGTTGCCAACACGGCCAGCGCCCGGTCCGGGCGGCCGCGGCTAAGCGCGGTGCGAACTTCCGCTTCGGTGATCAAGCCGGTGCGGCCGACCTGGGCGAGGCTGTCGCGTACCATCGCATCGCTGCGGTCGTAGTCGCCTATCGCCTCCGCTGCCTGCGCGCCCTTGCCGCGTTGCTCGCGATCGAGCGGATTCAACTTCGCGCCGGCCTCCACCATTTCCAGGTAGTCGCGGGCGTGTCCGGTGACGGTCATCATGTCGCTGAGCCAGATCATGTTGAATTGCTTGCCGGCGGCGATGCGCTGGCGCAGCTGTACGATCAGCCCGGGGATGCGGTCCCAGCGGTCGGCGAAAATCTGTCGTTCGAGGTCTATCCACAACTTGGTATCGGGGTCGCGGGCGGCATCGAAGGCGCGGTCGAAATGCCCGCGCACATTGGCCAGCGCCGTCGCCGTGTCGATGCCGCCATCGGGCGGCGGGATGTGGCCCATCAGGTAGTGTGTGTAGGGGTCGGCGCTGTCGATTTGCGCCATCACGAAATTCGGATCCAGCTTGGTCGCCTGGTCCAGTACCGCCAGCGCATCCCACATCATGCCGCTGCGGCGGTCGGTGGCATGCCAGTCGTCGAGCATCTGCAGCGCGCGCCGATAGGCCAGGAAGGCTTCGACATTCTGCGTGCCGCTGGCCAGCATGCCCTCGCGCCGCTTGGCGTCCAGCACCACATCCAGCGCGCGTGCGATGTTGGCGGCGATGTCGGCCTGCACGGCGAAGATGTCGGCCACCGGGCGGTCGTAGGTTTGCGACCACAAGTGGAAGCCATCGCTGGCGCGGATAAGCTGCGCGGTAACGCGCAGGTTGTCGCCGGCGCGGCGAACCGAGCCTTCCACCACGTGCCCAACGCCCAGCGTCTTGGCGATGTCCGGCACGGGCACGTCGCGGCCCTTGAAGTGGAACGCGGAGGTGCGCGCGGTAACGAGCAGGTCGGGCAGCGTGGTGAGGGCGTTGATGATTTCTTCGCTGAGTCCGTCGGCGAAATAGCCGTCTTCGGGCGATTGGCTCATGGCCACGAAGGGCAGCACTGCTACAGATTTTTGATTCGTGTTGATTGCACTTGCAGTCGCGGCGGCTTGCGCGGTGTCTACCTTGCCCGCGGCGGGTGCGTCGCCGGTGGCGGCGCCGCGCCAGTACCAGCCGATCGCCAACACCATCATCACCACCGCAGCAATATAGAAACGCTTCGACCCAGCGCCGGCACGATCCACGCGCACGCCGTCTTCGCCGAACTCCAGCGCCCAGGCCAACACCAGGGCCAGCGGAAAACCCAGCATCACCAGGAAGGTGACAAGGCGCGGCGTCCAATCGGGCATGCCGAATTGCGGCGCGACGGTGGCCGCCACCTGGATGAGCACCCAGCCGGCGACGAGGTAGGCCGCACCGATGCGGAACACCTTGCGGCGCTTGAGTTCAACCATCAGGCTCATTTCAGCACCGGCTCCGCTTGTTCGAGCATGTCGCCCCTGACCCTGCCCCAGCGGCCACCTTAACCGCGATCGGCCGACGCCGGGTAGAAGACATCCAGCTTCATTTTCCGAAGCAGCTCCCGGTAGCGCGGATCTTGCCGAACGGACTCATAGACAACACTCTGGCCCAGGAAGGGCATTTGCGGATCGCGCAGGTCGTAGGCTTCCTGCAATTTGGCAAAGGCCAGGTCGCGATCGCCCAAACCAAGCACGACTTCCGCAATCAGTTGGGGCGAAACGTAATGGCGCGTGGCCTCCTGCTGCAATTCCTGCAAGATCTCGCGGGCTTTCGCGGGCCGGCCCGCCTGGGCATAGGCCCAGCCCAAAAACGCCTGACGACCCAAGTTGTCTGTCCGGCGCTCGCCCGACAGGCGGTCGAGAAGTCGCAACGCCTCGTCTGGCCGTCCGGTCCTGATCAGGGCAACCGCCCTCCCGGCAAGTTGATCGCCTAGCTTCGACGGCGGGATGGCAGCAGTCAGGTCCAACACTTCCTGGTAACGCCCCTGCCCCAACAAGTAAACAGTTCCAACCGCATCGGCGCGCGTTGCAGACAGATCGTTCGCGCGTTGTTCGAAGGCCATCGCTTCATCGAATCGGCCCCATCCAGCCAGATGACCGGCGTGCCGCGAGTACGCGATGGCGTAGTTGGGGTCGATGGCGATCGCGCGCAACATCGACTTCTCGGCCTCCGGCCAATCCCAGGCGAAGTGAAACGCCACTTCGCCCAATGCCGTATAGGCCTGCACCACCTGGTCGTCGAGTTCGATGGCGCGACGTGCCGATGCCTCGGCCAGGGGAAACGCCTCGGCCGGCGGTGCGATTCCGCCCATGGCCAGATAGATATAGGCCTCGGCCAGCGCGCCATGGGCCAGTGCGTAGTTCGGATCGAGCTTCAATGCCTCCTTGAACAAGCGGACCGACTCCTTCGCCGAGCCATCGGTCCACTGCTTCCTGCCCTTGAGGAACAGCTCGTAGGCGGCAAGGTTTTCAGTGGTGCCGGCCAGGCGTCCCCCGCCCGCCGTCCTGTCGAGTTGCAGCTTCAGGGTGTTGGCGACCGCCTCGGTTATTTCCTCCTGCACGTCGAAGATATTGGTCGCGCTAAGTGTCCGGTCGTAGCGTTCGGACCATTCGGTCTGGCCGTCGCTGGCGCGCACCAGCTGCACGTTGATCCGCACGCGATCGCCAGCGCGCTGCACGCCGGCCTCCACCAGGTGGGTGGCACTCAATCTTTTCGCAACCTGCGCCAGGTCCAGTTTGGAATCACGAAATGGCAACACCGCCGTTCGCGCAATGACGGTCAGGCCCGGCACCCGCGAAAGCGTGTTGATCAGGTCCTCCTGGATGCCATCGGCCAGGAAAGCGGCATCCTCGCCGCCGGCGCTGCGATTTTCGAAGGGCAATACCGCCACGGCCTTGCCTGACTGGGTGTTCGGTCCCGAAAGCGCGGGCACGGCCGCAAGCCCTGGCGCCGACGCCGTCTCTGCGTTGCCCGCGCCGGCACCGGGCGCGAACTTCCACATGAAGCCGCCGCCAATGGCCAGCAACAGGGACAACAGCAGCAGTTCGGCGCTGCTTATCTTCTGCTCGCCGCGCTCACCGTGGTACCAGGCCAGCAGCAGAGTGACGAAGAATCCGACGAAGGAGGCGATGATCAATGCGCGGGTAATTGATTCCGGCCAGGCGAACCGCTGGGCAACGATGTCCACGCCTTGCAAAAGTGCGAAGGCCGCGGCCGCATAGGCGACGGACCATTGCACGATCTTGCGCTGCTTGAGGCGGGCGAACAGACCAGCCATGCGCTCCTGCATCCTTCGGAACCGGCTGGCCAATCTTCCGCCAGAATGCGGCGAAACGCGAGTCGCCCGGGTACTTCGAGAATCCGACCTCCGCAGTCAGTGGGCCTGGGTTGGCTGCAGGTAAAGGGTCTGGGTCGGATAGGCGAAGTGAATGCCCAGCCGGGCGAAGTCGCGGAAGATGGCCAGGTTGATCGCCTGCAGGATGTCCATATGCCGCAGGTAGTCGGGCGACAGCACGAAGTACACGCACTGCAGGTCCAGCGAATGCGCGCCGAAGCTGGCGAAGTGACAGCGGTCGAAGCGGGTGTCGGCCTGCGCCTCGATGATGGCGCGGACCGTGCCGGGCGCCGCTTCCAGCAGGTCCGGCGTGGTTTCGTAGGTAAGGTTGAGCACGAAGTCGACGCGTCGCTCGGACATTCGCCCGTAGTTGCGCACGCGGCTGCTGAGCAGGTCGGCGTTGGACACCACCACCTGCTCGCCGGTCAGGCTGCGCAGGCGGGTGCTCTTGATGCCGATGCTCTCGACGGTGCCGCGCACATCGCCCACCGACAGCGCATCGCCGACCACGAAGGGCTGGTCCAGCGTGATCGCCAGCGACGCAAACAAGTCGCCCAGGATGTTCTGCAGGGCCAGCGCCACGGCCACGCCGCCAATGCCTAGGCCGGCGATCAGCGCGGTGATGTTGACGCCCAGGTTGTCCAGCGTCAGCAGCACCACCAGGGTCCATATCAGCACCCGCACCACGATGCCGATGATGGTGATGGAACCGATCTTGGACCGGTCCTGGTCCAGGCTGTGCCGGCGCTTGCGATCGAGCCAGGCCAGGAAGGCGGCCGATGCCCAGATGCCGATCTGCCAGAAGGCAATGATGGTGATCGCCTTGTTCATGCCGGTGTCGACCGACGCGGGCAATTCGAGCAGCTTCAGCCCGGCGAAAGCCGCCACCGCGATGAAGAACAGCAGCGTCGTCCGCGACAACACGCCCAGCGGCACTTCCAGCAGTTCGGTACGCTCGGTCGCCAGCATGTCGCGATAACGGCGCCGCACCAGGCGGCGCAGGCCCAGCAGCAGGGCCAGCAACAACGCGGCGGTGGCGCCGGCAATCATGCGGGCGACGACGGGATCGTATTCGGCCAGGGACGGCAGGAAGCCCAGGCTCATGCAGCCACGGCCTCGGGACTGTCGGCGGTTTCGGTGCCGCGCGCGGCATGCAGGAAATCATGACCCCAGCGCGACAGGTCATAGTGGCGCACGATATCGAACAAGGTGCGTTGGCGGTCGTCGCGCTCGGCTTCGCCCATGGTCAGCGCCAGGCGCAGCGTGGACACCATTTCTTCGCTGTCGTGCGGATTGGTCAGCAACGCGCCTTTCAGCTCGGCCGCCGCACCGGCGAATTCCGACAGCACCAGCACGCCCTTGCCGTTGGTCAGGCCCTGGGTGGCGACGAATTCCTTGGCCACCAGGTTCATGCCGTCGCGCAGCGGCGTTATCCACATGACGTCGGCCGCGGCGTAGTGCGCGATCACCGAATCGAAGGGCAGCGCGCGTGCGAAGAAGCGCACCGGCGTCCAGTCCAGGCGCGACAGCCGGCCATTGATGCGCCCGACCGATTGTTCGATCTCGGCTTGCAGTTCGCGATAGACGGTCATCTCGCGCGCCGCCGGCACGCAGACCACCACCAGCGTCACTTCGCCGCGCAGGTCCGGTTCGCGCTCGAGCAACAGTTCGAAGGCGCGCAGTTTTTCCAGGATGCCCTTGCCGTAGTCCAGGCGCTCGATGGACAGCACTAGCTTGCGCGCGCCAATTTCTTCGCGAATGGCGGCGACGTGCTTGCGCACCGCCGGCATGGCCAGCAGGCCTTCGATCTTTTCCACGTCGGTGCTGATCGGGTGCGCACCCAGGCGGATGCTGCGGCCCTGTGCCCGTACTTCGGTTGGCATGCTTTCCAGGCCGACGCAGCAGCCATAGGTGAGGAAGCGTGGCGCGCAGGACACGCGTGACACGACTTCCACCGGAGCGGCGCCGCGCAAGGTATCGACGAAATTCTCGACATGGCGCGGAATCTGGAAGCCGATGTAGTCGCAGGCCAGCAGGCTGCCGAGGATCTCGCGCCGCCACGGGATGATGTTGAAGATGTCGCCGGTCGGGAAGTGCGTGTGGTGGAAGAAGGCGATGTTCAGGTCCGGGCGCAGCTCGCGCAAGGTCGAAGGCACCATCCACAGGTTGTAGTCGTGCAACCAGACGGTGGCGCCCGGCGCGGCTTCGGCCGCAGTCGCCTCGGCGAACAAGCGGTTCACCTGCTTGAATACTTGCCAGTCGCTTTCGACGAACCGCGCGCGTTCCCAGAAGGTGTTGATGATCGGCCAGAAGGCTTCCTTCGAAAAACGCTTGTAGAACACGTCCACCTGTTCCTTGCTGAGCGGTACGCGGGCCGCGGTCAGCAAGGGATAGCGCGCGGCATCGACCGCGGTATGTACCTTGAAGGATTCACCCTCAGCGCCGGCCACGCTCCATGCCACCCATGACCCCGGATGGCCGTCGCCGAAAAAACTCAACAGGCTGGGGATGATGCCATTGGGCGAACTGTGCGGCTGGCGAACCACCTTGTCCTGGACGAACTTTTCTTCATACGGCAGGCGGTGGTAGACCATCACCAGGTCGGCCTTGCCGATGCTGCCTTCAAGATCGGGCACGTCAATGGCTTCGTCCACCATTCCAAAATGGCGGATCGCTTCGAGGATGCCGCCGCAGCCGGGCGACTGCGCGTGCAGCACTTGCGGCAGTTGATCGGTGGCCGCCAGCAGCGCGGGTTCTGATTCCGCCACGCACACGCCACGAAAGCCCACGCCGAACATGGACAGGTCATTGAGCGTATCGCCGGCAACCAGCACGTTGGCAGGCGCGATGCCCAGCAGTTCGGTCAGCGCCAGCAGCGTCGAGCCCTTGTTGGTATCTCGCGGCAGGATGTCGAGGTAGCGATCGGCCGAATACAGTACGTCGCACGACAACAGGCTGGCCTGCGCCTCGATGGCCAGGCGCATGGACGCGAGTTCACCGGGTTGGCAATAGTAGGAACAACGACGTTGTTGCGGCACGTCCTGGCGCACCATCGGCTCGAAGCCGGACATGCCTTCCACCACCACTTGTTCGCCCGGCCAACGCGATTCGATGTCCGACTGCAGCGGTTGCAGCGGCTGCATGTCGTTGGTGGCGATGACCGTCGCGCCAACGTCGCACACCACATAGTCCGGACGTGGCAGCAAAGGGTCCGACAAAAGCGGAAGCACTGTCTCCAGTCCGCGGCCCGTCACCCAGGCAGTGTGGATTCCGGGATGGTTGGCGAGCAGGCGATACAACTGGCGGCGATCGCCGGCGTCGCCGGCCAGGAACGTACCGTCCAGATCGGTGGCCAACAGCATCGTGGGCCCTGGAGTGGAAGTCATCATGGGCACCTCTGTTCTTCAAGCGCGCGGGATGAAACACGGGCGCATGTACAGCACAACGTGCCCCCTGCCGCTTCATCGTTGACGAAGCGACCAGCACTGGCTGCGAACAACCAAGAACCTTCATGGATTGCGAAACGAATTGTGAGGTGATTTTAACAGCGTGCGCTTTTGGGATGAAAACAAAACGTTAAGTCATTCATGTAACGTGGTTGCACTCGCGACTCACGATCACTTCAAAGCGGCGACGCCCCTTCACTGAGGATGGCGTAGTAGTCCTGGTACAACCAGACCCGGTTGCGTTGCTGGCCGGTAATCTCGTTGATCAGGCCCAGCTTGCTCAACTCGACCAAGGCCTTGCGCACCGTCAGCGGTGACAATGAAAGTTGCGCGGCGATTTGCGGCGCCCCCAACACCGGCCTGCGTGCGAACTGCTCGAACACCTGTCCGGCACTCGCGGCCTTGCGGCCAAGGCTGCGCAGCTTCAGTCGATCGGCATCGAACAAGGCCAGGATGCGGCGCGCGGTGTCTACCGCTTGCGTCGAGGTTTGCTCGACGCCTTCCAGGAAAAACGCCAACCAGGTTTCCCAGTCGCCGGTGCGGCGAACGCGATCGAGCTGGTCGTAGTACTCGCTGCGATGTGCCTTGAAGTACAGGCTCAGGTACAGGCTCGGCTCGGCCAGTACTTTGTCTTCGCACAGGATCAGCGCGATCAGCAGCCGCCCCAGTCGCCCGTTGCCGTCGTTGAAGGGATGGATGGTTTCGAACTGCAGGTGCGCGAGAGCTGCCTTGATCAGTGATGGCATCACGTCGTGTGGCAGGTGCAGGAATTGTTCGAACGCGTGCAGGCATTCGTCCAGGCGTTCCGGCGGCGGCGGGACGAAGCTTGCGGTGGCCGGCGTGCGCCCGCCGATCCAGTTTTGCGTGCGGCGGAATTCACCCGGCGTGCTCTTGGCGCCGCGCCCGCCACGCAACAGCACGGCGTGGATCTCGCGCAACAATCTCAGCGACAGCGGAAAGCCGCCGCGCAAACGTTCCAGGCCGTGGTTGAGCGCGGCCACGTAGTTGGAGACTTCCTCGACATCGTCGATGGGTACTCCCGGCGCTTCATGCAGTTCGAACAACAACAGGTCGGACAAGGACGACTGCGTGCCCTCGATCTGCGACGACAGCAGGGCTTCCTTGCGCACGTAGTGATAGAGGAACAAGTCGGGGTCGGGCAGCATCCGCGCCATGCCGTCGAGCCGGCCAAGCGCTTGATTGGCGCGCTCGAGGCGCGCGACCAGACCGGCATCGAAGGCCAGGGGTGGGTCGGGTGGCAGCGGCCTGGGGACATAAGCCTGGTAGCGGCTGTCCGCGAGGCTGCCAGGAACCGTCTCACCGCCGATGCGATCCATGCGGCGCCTCCCTTGCTCAAGACGCCCTAGTTTGCCATTTGCGTTACTTTAGTCAACTAAAGTTACCTAATATGGGGAAATATTCATTTAAGGTAAGTTTAACAAGGGCCCCCAGGGGCGTCGTCAGGAACGCCGGGCAAAAAAAACCGCCCCGGGCGAGGGGGCGGTATGTTTTCGCCCGCGTCCTTGCAGGCACCTCACAGACATGACGCTGGTCTTCCTTGACCAGGTTGCAGGATCCCGGTTTGGCCGCCGCGGCTCGGTGCGCTTCCGCACATTGGGCGGGCGGCGGTTTTGATCGGTTCAGGTGGGAAGCGCGCAGCCAAAAGTCGCTTGTATCGCCCGGTATTTTCCGCAGGAAGTCTATTTCCTTCACGTTTGCCGACGGAACGCACACTAAGGCCCGGACCGGACATGTTTATCTGTACCCGGGTGACTCCAACCCACGGCGGGCCCTTGGACAACAACAGCATCATCCTGTGCGTGGACGACGATTCGACGGTGCTGAACGCGCTGCGCAGCATGCTGTCGAGCCACTTCGGGCCGGAGCTGCAGGTGGAGTTCGCCGAAAGCGGCGAGGAGGCGCTGGAGATCGAGGCCGACCTGCGCGGCCAGGGGCGCGAGTTGGGCCTGGTGATTTCGGACTTCATGATGCCGGGCCTGCGTGGCGACGAGCTTCTCGTCCAGTTGCATGAGAAGTCCCCGAATACGGTCAAGATTCTGTTGACGGGCCAGAGCGACATGTCCGGCGTGAAGCGCGCCATCAACGACGCCAACCTGTACCGCTTCCTGGAAAAGCCCTTCCTCAACGACGACATCGTGCTGACGGTGCGCGCTGCGGTGCGCGCCTACTGGCAGGAACGCGACCTGATCCGGCAAAACGAAGAACTGCGCCGCATGAACGCCGAGCTCGAGAACATCGTCGCCGCGCGCACCGAAGAACTGGTGGAAAAAAATCGCCTGCTGGAAGTGTTGTCGGTCACCGACAAGCTGACCGGCCTGTACAACCGGCGCAAGCTGGACGAATTGCTGGACGAGGAATTGATCCGCGCCCGCCGCTACAAGGTGGACGTGTCCATCATCATGCTCGACATAGACCACTTCAAGCGGGTGAACGACACCTACGGCCATGCCGTGGGCGATGAGGTGCTGATTGCGATGGCGCAGTTGCTGCGCGACAACACGCGCGATGCCGACGCCCTGGGCCGCCTGGGTGGCGAAGAGTTCGTGGTGGTGTGCCGGCATAGCGATGCCGCGGCCTGCCTGCGCACGGCCATGAAATTGCGCGAGGCGATTGCCGCGTTTCATTTCCCGGGCGTGGGCCAGGTGACATCGAGCTTCGGCATTGCCTCGTGCCGCGCCAACGACACGGCGGCGACGCTGCTGGCGCGCGCCGATGCCGCGCTGTACCGGGCCAAGGATGCCGGCCGCAACCGGGTGGAGCTCGAGCATGCTTGACGAGACCGCGCAGCTTTCCGAGCGCATCGCCAACCTGGAGATCGAGCTGGCCGAACGCCGGCGCGCGGAGGAATTGCAGCGCGCGCTGTACGAGATTGCCGCGCTGTCGGCCGCCGACAGCCCGCAGCACGAACACTATGTGGAGCTTCACGAGATCGTCGGCCGCTTGATGTATGCGAAGAATTTCATCATCGCGTCCTTCGATGCCGAGCAAGGCATGATCCGCCAGCAATACCTGGTGGACGAAGATCCGAACGAGGTGATGGAGTCATTTCCGTTTGGCGAAGGCATCTCATCCTTGGTGATTCGCAGCCGCCTGCCATGGCTGATGGACCATGCATTGTTCGAATCGCTGGTGGCGGCGGGCGAGATCCGCGCACCACGCGGCGTGGTGGATTTCAACAGCTGGATGGGCGCGCCGCTGATCGCGCAGGACCGCGTGTACGGCCTGATCATCGTGCAGAGCTACAGCGCGGACGTTACCTACACGCAGGCCGACCTCGACCTGCTGAACTACGTGGCCAGCCACGTGGCCGCCATCGTCGCGCGCTGGCAGTCGAACATTGCACTGAAGCAGGCCAACGACGAACTCGCCGCGTCGGCCGAAACGCTGCGGCTGCTGGGTGATATCGGCAAGGACTTGACGGTGAGCCTGGATGCGCTGGCGATCTGCATGACGATGGAAAAACACATCGCCGCGCTGCTGCCGATGGATGCCTTCGGCGTGGCGCTTCTGGCGCCGGACGGCGACTCGCTGGACTACATCTACTACATCGAGGATGGCGTGGTGGATTCGGCCAACTCGTATCCGCTGGACCATCCGACCTCGCTGGCGGTGCTGACTTTTCGCGAAGACCGCGAGCTGACCTTGTTCAACGACACGCAGCTGGGCAGCGCGCCGACCGCGACCAATATCGAGGAAAGCGCGCCGATTCTTTCTGCGGTATTCCGGCCCCTGATCGCTAACGGCCGGCGCATCGGCGTGGTAACCGTGCAAAGCCACCTGGCCGACGCCTACCAGGAGCGCGACCTGGAAGTGTTCCGCTCGGCCACCGCCTATGCGGCGATTGCGCTGGCCAATGCCGATGCCTATGCCACCGCCGAAGCCGCGCGCGCGCAGGCCGCGCAGGCCTTGCACGACTTGCACCAGGCCGAAGCGCACCTGGTGCATTCGGAAAAGATGGCGGCGCTGGGCCAGCTGATTGCCGGCGTGGCGCACGAGATCAACACGCCGATCGGCGCGATCAAGTCGAGCGGTCGGAATATTTCGGAAGCGCTGGACAGTGCGCTGCTGGACTTGCCGGGTTTGCTGGATGAACTCGATGCCGCGCACCGCGTGCATTTCAGCGAACTGTTGAAGCGCGCCAGCCAGCCCAAGGCGGTGCTGAGCACGCGCGAGGAACGCGCGATCGTGCGCGAGGTAACCGAAAAACTCGAAGCGCTGGGCCTGGGCCAGGCGCGGCACCGCGCCGGCTTGCTGGTGCAGCTGCAGTCGCACACCGACGTGGACGCGATGCTGCCCCTGCTGCGCCACCCGGCCGTGGACCGAATCCTGGACACGGCGCATGGCATCGCCACCATCACCACCAATGCCGACAACATCAACACCGCGGTGGACCGCGTCGCCAAGATCATCTTTGCGCTGAAGTCCTTCTCGCGCTTCGGCGGTGTGCAGGTGTGGACGGAGTCGGACCTGCGCGAGGGACTCGAAACGGTGCTGACCATCTACCAGAACCAGATCAAGCACGGCATCGAGCTGATCCGGAATTTTGACGACTTGCCGCCCGTGCGTTGCCTGCCCGACGAGATCAACCAGGTCTGGACCAACCTGGTGCACAACGCGCTGCAGGCGATGGACCACAAGGGCAACCTGACCCTGGGCCTGCGCCGCGACGGCGACAATGCGCTGGTGTCGGTGACCGACACCGGCTGCGGCATGACGCCGGAAGTGCGCGCGCGCATCTTCGATGCCTTCTTCACCACCAAGCCCGCTGGCGAAGGCACCGGACTGGGCCTGGACATCGTGCGCAAGATCATTGAAAAACATGGCGGCCATATCTTCGTGGAAAGCGAAGTCGGCCGCGGCAGCACCTTCACCGTCAGTTTGCCAATTGCAGGAGTCGAGTGATGGAAAAGGGCGTGCTGTTATGCGTTGACGACGAGATCATCGTCCTGACGGCATTGAAGGACCAGTTGCGGCGCGCCTTCGGCAGCGACTTCCACATCGACGTGGCCGAAAGCGCGGAAGAGGCCCTGGAGCTGCTGGACGAGTTGGCGCTGGACGGCCACAAACTGCTGGTGATCGTGTCGGACTGGCTGATGCCGGGCATGAAGGGCGACGAGTTCCTGATCAAGGCGCACGAACGCTTTCCGTCGGTGGTGAAGATCATGCTGTCGGGCCAGGCCGAATCGGCCGCGGTGGATCGCGCGCGACGCGAGGCGGCGCTGCATGATTTCCTGTCGAAGCCGTGGAATGCGGCGGCGCTGGTCGAGTCGATCAACCAGGGCTTGAAGGAACGCGCTGTCTAGTTGCGCAGTCGTGCGCGCAGTCGTGCGCCTGCTAGTCGCGTTTCGGTTGCCAGTCGATGACCGGCGGTGTCTTGCCGTCGTCGCAGACCCAGGCCACGGCGCGCATGCCATCGATCAACACGCCCGGTGATTTTTCTATCTGCGCGAAATCCGCAGCGGTGAAGGGCGCGCCCCACAGCAGGTAATGCGCGCGGCCGTCGGCCTGCCCGTCGTGGTCCACGGCAAGCGCCTCGACGGTGTCTTCGTCGGTGCTGATTTCGAAATGGGTGTTGTCGGGATCAACGCGATAGCCACTGACGACACCGGAATAGGAGGTGAGGTTGTTGCGGTCGCAGGCGAGCTGCGGCGAGGGCCGCAGGCGGCCGGAGGGTGCCGATGCGTCCGCTTGCACCGATGCCTCGGGCGGCGGGCTGTCTTGTGCGGCCATGGCGGTGCATCCCAACAATCCTGCCGTGAAGAACGCAAAGACGAAGGGGCGCACGAGGCGCCCCTTCGGTTGTTGCTGGCGGTACGTGTTCGGCATTACTTGCCGGCGCGATACGCGGTCCACATGTCCTTGGTACGCGTGGCCTGGCCAGCGCTGAACTGGTACATGCACTGGTCGTCCGTGTAGTCCATGAAGTTGGTGATCGGATCGAGACCGGCCTTGTTGGGGCCGCTCTTGCAGGTGTCGCGGCCGGTCGGGCAACCATAGGCGGCCGACTTTTCAGCGGGGGTGTCGGAGACGTAGTCGCCGCTGCCATTACAGCCACCCTGGAAGGTGTGGTACAGGCCGAGCCAATGGCCGACTTCGTGCGTACCGGTGTCGCCCAGGTTGTACGGGGCAGCGGTGCCGCCCGGCAGGGAGGCGGTCAACACGACCACGCCGTCCTTCAACGGGTTGGAGGCGTAGCTGGACGGGAAGGTCGCCCAACCGAGCAAGCCGCCGCCGATGTTGGCCGAATAGATGTTGAGGTCGTCGGCCGAACCCTGGCGCAGGGCGGACTTCATTTGGGTTTCAGCCGCGGTGCCGTAGCCCACGGTGTACCAGGTGTTGTTGGCAGTGGTGGTCGTGCCGGCCAGCGTGAACTGGAAACCCTTGCCGTTGTAGGCGGCGTTGAGCACGTTCATCTGGGCGGTGATCATCGCGCCGGTGGCGCCACCAGCACCCGAGGAATTGGTGATGTTGTGGAAATAGACATTGATGACGGTGTCGCCGACGGCGTTCGTGCCGACGGTGCCCGAGCCCTTGGCGGCCTGGTTGCCCATCAGGGTGCGCACGAAGTTTTCTTCGCGCAGCAGGGCGTCCATGTCGGACGGGTTGTCGGTGCCGCAACGCAGGAACTTGGCGTTGCCGTTGGCATTGCTGATGCCGCTGTCGACCGGCGTGGCCGTGGCGGACATCGGAAGCACCAGGGCGCAGCCCAGGGCGATGGTGAGAAGTTTGATACGCATGCTTGTGAATACCCCTAAATCGATCAAGAAATTAGGCAGCAACGAGCAATAGCTCGCCATCGGCCCCCGGAAAACCGTTGAAGCGGTCACACCATAGCGGTAGTTCGGACGATTGGATAGCTGCTATGCAGCAGAAACCGCTTTCAGGTCGCACCGTTGGTCGGAAATGCGACTGAAAGCGGGCCGCCAGCGTGAAGTGGCCCTGCCCCAGGCGTGAAGAAGGGGCGCACCGGGCGCCCCTTCGGGTCTGGCGGTGTCGGCTGGACTTACTTGTCAGCGCGATAGGCGGTCCACATGCTCTTCATGCGATCGGACTGGCCGGGCGTGAACTCGTACATGCAGAAGTCGTCGGAGTAATCCATGAAGTTCTCGATGGGATCGACCTCGCCGCCGCGGCAGGTGTCACGACCAATCGGGCAGCCATAGGCCGGGGAACGTTCCGCTGCGGTGTCGGCCACATAGTCGCCGGACTTGCTGCAACCGCCCTGGAAGGTGTGGTACAGGCCCAGCCAATGGCCGACTTCATGGGTGGCGGTGTCGCCTTCGTTGTACGGGTCCGCGCTGCCGCCCGGCATCGACTCGGTCAGGATGATGACGCCGTCGTTGAGCGGGTCGGCCGAATAGCTGGACGGGAAGGTGGCCCAGCCGAGCAGGTTGTTACCGATGTTGGCCGCGTAGATATTCAGGTCGTCGGCGCTGCCTACCCGCAGCGCGGCTTTCATCTGGTCTTCGGCCGCCGAGCCGTAGCCGACGTTGTACCAGGTGTTGTTGGCCGTGGTGTCGGTGCCGGCAAGCACGAAGTTGAAGCCATAGCCGGCGTAGGCATCGTTCAACACGTTCATTTGCGCGTTGATCTGGCCGGCGGACAGGGCACCGTCACCCGACGTGTTGGTGATGACATGGAAGTACACGTTGACCGTACCGCCCGTGCCACCACCACCGCCGCCGCCCGGCTTGCCCTTGCCGACGGCGTTGAAGGTCTTGAGGAAGTTCTCTTCGCGCAGCAGCGCTTCCATGTCGCTGGGGTTCTTGGTGCCGCAACGCAGGAATTTGGAATTGCCGTTGGCGTTGTCGAGGCCGGACTGGCTCGGCGTGGCCGACACGGAAAGTGGGAGCGCCAGGGCGGCGCCGAGGGCGAGGGCAATAAGTTTGGTACGCATGCTGTTTGATACTCCTGGGTCGAGTGATGAGTTCGGGCAGAAGCGAGCAAATGTTCGCCAAGCACCCACGTAAAACCGCAAACGCCATCACACCATAACCCCAGTCTTGCCCGTTGGGTAGCCGTAGCGCGGCTCCCCTGTAAACTGCCGGCTGTCCTGAATCACGAGTCCGCCCATGACCAACCCCGTCTCGCCCCGCCTCGGCCCGCTGCCTGCCCTGATCTTCTCGTCACGTTGGCTGCAGTTGCCGCTGTATCTCGGCCTGATCGTCGCGCAAGGCGTGTACGTGGTCTTGTTCATGAAGGAGCTTTGGCACCTGATCCTGGGCGCCACCAGCTACGGCGAACAGGAAATCATGCTGATCGTGCTGGGCCTGATCGACGTGGTGATGATCAGCAACCTGCTGATGATGGTGATCGTGGGCGGCTACGAAACCTTCGTTTCGCGCCTGGGACTGGAAGGCCACCCCGACCAGCCCGAGTGGTTGAGCCACGTAAACGCCAGCGTGCTGAAAGTGAAACTGGCGATGGCGATCATCGGCATCTCGTCCATCCACCTGCTGAAGACCTTCATCGAGGCCGGCGCGCTGGGCGGCCTGCCCCTGGTCGGCACGCCCGAGTGCCTGGCCGCCATCGAGGCGATGCGCGCGGCCGGCTTCACGTCCAGGACCTGCACCATCGTCACCGCGACCGGCGTGATGTGGCAGACCATCATCCACACCATCTTCATCCTGTCGGCGATCGGCATCGCCTGGACCGACAAGTTGATGTCGCACACGGCCAAGCCGGCGCGCGCGGAGCATTGATCCGCGCCGGCGCTTGCCGGCGCCAAGCATCAAGCGCTAAGCACTCAGCGTGAAAACGGCCTCGGCGACGTCGCGGCCGTTTACCTGCACGGTGATGCGGTGCTTGCCGGGGTAATAACGGCGAGTCGTGATGGGCCTGAGTGAATGTTTCTTGGCCAGGGTGCGGGTTTCGCCCGGCGCCAGTTCCAGCTGCCAGCCCTTGAACACTTTCGGACTGGTGCTGCCGTTGGCCTTCACGTGGTGCACGGCGTAGTCGACGGCAATGCGCTGCTTGCTGCGCGCCGTTGATTTCAATTCCAGGGCCAGTTGCACGGCATCGCCGATGCGCACGCGCTTCGGCGAAATTTTCAGCGTCGCCTCGCCTTTGTACTTGCCGCCGATGCCCCAGGCCTGCAGCACGGCCGGGTGGCCTTTCTTGATCAGTGTGCGACTGGCATGCCGGAGCAGCGCGCGGCGCTCCGCACTTGCATCGGGTAAATGTGTTTGCAGCCAGTCGGCCAGGACGCCCGGATGGTCCTTGGCGATGTCGTTCAAGTGGTTGGCGACACTGCGCCGCACGTAGGCGCTTTCATCATCCTGCAGCGCGCGCAGCAGCGGCAGCATGGGCGTCGGGTCGGCGATGAAGGGCTTGAGTTGCACGCCCCAGGGCAGGCGCGGGCGGCTGCCTTCACTGGCCAGGCGGCGCACGTGCGCGCTGGAATCGGTGGACCAACGCATCAGGATGTCGACGCCTTGTTCGGGATGCGCCAGCAGCAGCGGTCGGATCGCGAACTCGGCGCTGAAACGCTGGGTGAGCGCATGCAAGGCGGCGAAGGCGCGCGCGGGATGGTCTATGCCGCGGCGCGCGACCACTTCGCCCAGCGACCAACAGATCCAGCCGGCCAGCCCTTGGTGGTCGGTGGCGAAACCGAGACCGTCGCCCTCGCCCGCCGGGCCCAGCGCGTTTTCGATGACCCGCGCAGCGTGATGGAAGTCATCGGGCAGCGTCGCTTCCAGCGCGTCGGCGACCTGCATCGCGCGCGCCTTGAGTTCCAGCGTGTCGAGTTGGTGCAGCGCCTGCTTTTCGAATGCGGCGCGATCGAACTCGGGCCAGGTGCGGGCAAGGTGTTCGCCGGCTTCGCGCACGCGCGCGGCATTGATCAGGTTCTTGAAGGCGTCGGGCATGGCCCGGCGACTTTACATCAGCCGTGCGCTGCCCGACACGCGAATGGAACTGCCCGGCTCGGCCGGAATTTCCGCATGCAACAGGGACCGGCTGCCCATGTCCTCGCCTTGCACCACGTCTATCGCGCCGCCATGCGGCCAGCCGATGTCGCGCAGGTAGGCGGCGAAGGCCGCGGTGCCCGCACCGGTCGCCGGATCTTCGTATACGCCGCCGGACGCAAACGGATTGCGCGTGTGGAAGCGCTGGTCGGTTTCCGGCCAGGCAATGACCACCGTTACCAGGCCGGCCAGGTTCATCAGCGCGCGTCCGGCGGCGAGGTCGTAGTGCATGGCGGCGAGTTTCTCGCGCGACTTGAGCACCAGCGCCAGATGGTCGGCGCCGGCGTGGATGCGGAAAACAGGAAAGCGCGGATCGAGGTCGTCGACCGTGTAGCCGAATAAATCGAGGATGGCGTCGACCAGCGGCGCCGGCATCACCGACGTGCGCGTGGGCGGCGATTGCAGCGCCGCGCTGAAGCGGTCGCCGTCGCGATGGCCTTCGACGGTGATGCGGGCATTGTTGAGCGCCAGCGGAAAGATGCCGTCGCCTTCCTGCATGGCCAGGGCCGCGCCCAGCGCGATGGTCGCGTGGCCGCAGAACGGCACTTCCGATTCCGGCGAAAAATAACGGACCCGCCAATCGCCATCCTGCGGCGCGGCGAAGGCGGTTTCGGAGAAGCCGATGTCGGCGGCGATGCGCTGCATCTCGGCGGCATCGGGCAGGCGCTCGCTGATCAACACGCCGGCCGGATTACCGCCCGAGTCGCCGTCTGAAAACGCCGCGATCCGCTGCACTTGCGTACTGGTGGCCATGTGGTCGCCCCCTGCATCCGGTGCGACAGATTGTAAGCCTTCAGTCGATGAATCGCGCCTGTCCCGAGATGCGGATCGGGCTGCCTTTTTCTTCCCCGATGTCGGCGCGGATCAGGGCGCTGTGGCCGCTTTCTTCGCCGTGGACGATCTCGATGCTGCCACCGTGCGGCCACTTCAGGTCGCGCAGCCGGCCGCCCAGGGCGGCGGCGGCCGCGGCGGTGGCCGGGTCTTCGAATTGCGCCGCCGAGGTGAAGGGGTTGCGGGTGTGGAAACGGCGCAGGTTTTCCGGCCAGGCCAGGATGACGGCGGCCAGGCCGGCGGCCGACATCAGCATGCGGCAGGCGGCCAGGCCGTAGGCGCGCGCGACCAGCGCCTCGCGATTGGCCAGTCCGATCAGCAGGTAGTCGTCGCCGGCGTTGGCGCGTGCGGCGGGAATGCGCGGGTGCAGGTCCACCTTGCCGAAGTCGAAGATTTCCAGCACGGCCTCGACCAGCGGGCCGGGGGCCGCGCCGCTTTTGGTCGGCCCCGATTGCAGGCTGGCGGCATAGCCTTCGCCTTCGCTGCGGCCTTCGACGAAGATGCGGCCGTCGTTGAGCGTCAAGGCAAACAGGCCGTCGCCTTCGCGCATCGCCAGTACCGCGCCGAGCGCGATGGTGGCGTCGCCGCGAAAACCGACCTCGGCCACGGGTGTAAAGGTGCGGACACGGAATCCGCCGGCCACGGGCATGGCGAACACGGTTTCAGGCAGGCCCGATTCCGTGGCCAGGCGCTGCATTTCCGCATCGTCGGGATGCGTCTGGTCGACGTAAACGCCCACCGGGTTGCCGCCGGTTTCGCCATCAGAAAATGCCGCCAGCCTCAGTACCTTTGCCATTCAAACGCCCCTGTTAACGATGGACCTTCTGCGGCACCGATTCGCCGAAGCGGAAATACGCGACCGGATTGGTGGCGGCCGGAATGCGCAAGGTTACGGCGCGGCAGGTGCCGGCCCAAGCCTTGGACGGACGCCAGTCGATCGAGTAGTTGTCGCCGGATTTTTGCAGGCCCGTCGCCGACGACAGCGCGATCGGCGCCGCGCTGGTCGGTTCGAGCGTGGCGCAATCGACCTGCTGCGTGTCGATGACCAGCGGACCGGTCAAACCCGTGACCGAGAACTGCAAGGGAATGGTTTGCGTGGTCGGAACATAGGCCAGGTTGAACGCGGGTGCAGCAAGGATCGGCGCCTGGAAGCCACCGAAGGTCGCGGCGCTGCAGGCGGCCGGCAAGTCGAACGCCTGCACGCCATCGCTGCGATTGTTGCCATCACCCTGGGTGGCGCTGACGCCGAGGCCGCGCTTGGCGAAGCCGCGCCAGATTTCGCAGGTGTTGGCGCCGCCGGTCAGGGCGGTGTCGGCCGCGAGGATCGCGTTGCGCCCGTCCACGAAGCCGGGACTGCAGGGCTGCATCTTCATGCCGTCCATCACCAATTGCATCGCCAGGTTGTTGCCGCCGGAATTCCAGCCCTGGTAGAGGTTGGGGTTGAAACCGTAGCGATTCACCAGGTTCCAGTACACCTCCCACAGCATGCTGTTCCAGACATAACCGATGCCGTGTGGCGAGCTGATGCTGGTGGTGTTGGCGACCGCGAGGTAGTTGGCCGGATTGATCGCCATGTCGGTGCTGTAGGGGGTGTTGCGCAGGCCGGTGCCGGTGATCGGCTGGTAATAAAGATAGCTGGCCATGCCGCGGCGCGTGCTGCCCACGTCGGAGGGTCGCGCGGTGAAGGTGGACGCGAAAAAGTCGCTCCAGCCCTCGCCCATCTGCTCGGCGTTGCCGAGGCACGAGGTGGTGTTGGGACCGCCAGTGAGTCGGTTGGAAATGCCGTGGCCGTATTCGTGCACGATCACGCCGGCATCCAGGTCGGAGTCGCGCTGCGCCGGCGGACTGCCATTGCTTTGCGCGGTCGCCGTGGCCGGCAAGTGCGGCTTGAGCTTGTTGCCATCGGCCAAGCTGATCATGCCCGACGGAATGGTGATGGTGGCATCGGTGCCGCCCATTGAAATCGGTTCGCCGTCGATGTTGTTGACCATCACCACGGCGATGGCGCTGGCGTTTTGCGCGTTCTTCACCTTGACTACGAAAGTGCATGAGCCACGATCCATCATCGCGATGGCGCCGGCGGGGAAGCCCACCAGTGCTTCGCAACCATCGCTGGTGGCGCCGGTGCCGTCGTTGGCCAACACCAGTGAGCCCGCCTTCGCGCCGCTGGCCGAATACAACGGGCCGAAACCGGCGGCCGTGGAAATATAATTGCCGACGGCCGGCGCCGGTGCAGTGACGTTGACCACGTTCGGGAACGGATACAGCCAGCGGTACATCTGCATCCTGGGTGCTTCGCCATCCGGCCCGGTGCTGAAGTTGGCATTGTCGGTGCCGCTGCCGTCTTGCGCCTCGGCGCGCACCTGGTCACCTTCGAAACCACCCTTTCCGAAATTGTTCAGCTGGAAATTGCCGGACGCTTCATTGAAGCCGTAGCCGTAGGTGATGTCGTGGACGATGTTGTTCCAGTAGAAAAGATTGACGACCGCGGCGTTCTTGTACGCGGCTGGCTCCTGCCCGGCCAGGATCGCCGGGGCAAAATTAAGCGCGCCGCCGCCATCGACTTCGCTGCCGGCGTCGACACTGTCGTTGCCGTCGGTGTCGGTGTAGGCGCGCACGTTATTGCCGCGCGTCACCGTGGACTCGGGGCCGGCCGCGCCATTGGTGTCGTGCCAACCATGCGGCGATGCGGTCGGGCTTGCCGCGCCGGTCACCGAACGACGGCCGCCATCGCTGGGGCTTTCGAACGGAAAGGGATAGACGGTGTAGGACGCGCCGTCGATGTTCGGGAACACCGGCAGTGGATCGGGCGAGGCGGGCACCAGCGCGCCTGCGGAAGTGAGCAGGGCCATCGCGCCAGGGCCGGCATTCGCCGTTGCCGTCGCACCGGCGATGGAGCTGTAGGTTTCATGGATGACGCGGTCCTTGGCGGCCAGCGGCTCGCCATTTTCCGCATCAACGAAGACATCCCAGTGATGGGTGCTTGAGCTTTCGATCTGCAGGCGCCATGCCAGGCGCAATTGCTTGATGTCCTGCGCGTGGTACCAGACCAGTTCGGCTTCGATCGGGCGCAGTGCAACGCCGCCGGTGCTGAGCGTGTGCTTCTGCGCCGGGCCGCCGCGATTGGCGGTGGCGCGAATGGGCTGTTTGAGCTTGAGGCCGATAAAGCCCGCCGCGACCTGCGCAGCCTGCACCGGATTGCGGCGCACGGCCTGGCCGGCGGTGCGCGCGGCGAGCCGGTTGAAGAATCGGTTGCCCGGATTGATCACCGAGCCGTCGCCCGCGACGTTGACGGTGAACACCGCGTTCCACACCCGGATGCCACGCGCGTTCTGTTGCAGGTAAACATGGCGCATGCCACGCGCGGTGCCAGGCACGTTGGCGCTGATGGTCATCTCGCGCAGGTCGGCAGCGTCCAGCCCGAGGCTTCGCTGGTTCTTCTGCAGGAAGTCGCGGGCAATTTTTTCAGCGTTGCCTGGTGTACCGGCCGACGCGATCGGCATCGAAACCAGGCAGGCAAGCAGTGCGGCGGAAAGGAGGGTGGGCGTGTTGCGGGTGACTCGGGCCACGGGCGTCTTCCTGTCGGATCGGGCCCGGTGGGAGTGGCCCACCAGCGCCCGGCTCCGCATGGTAACGCGCCTCAGTGCGAGAACAGCACCGCCGTGCGCGCGCCCTCCAGGATGTTGCGGGTTGCGCCGCCCAGCACCACTTCACGCCAGCGGGCATGGCCGTAGCCGCCCATCACCAGCAGGTCGGCGCCTACGTCCTGAACGTGGCGGAGGATGGCGGCGCCATCGCTGCGGCCTTCACGCGGCTGTGCGACGACGTTCACGGTTAGGCCGTGCCGCGCGAGATGGTGGGCGATGTCGGCGCCGGGCTGCTCGCCATGGCGACCTTCGGTAACCTGCGGGTCGATCATCAACACGTCTATCTGTGAACTCGCGGCGAGCAGGGGCAAGGCTTCATGCACGGCGCGCGCGGCTTCCGCCGTGGGCTTCCAGGCGATGACCACGCGACGCGCCGGCGCGCTGACCGTGGCGCCTTGCGGCACCACCAGCACCGGACGACCGGAATGCATCAGCAGGGTTTTGAAGTTCAGGCCGAAGTGCGGCGACGGGTCCTGCGCATCGGGCCCGCCCATCACCGTCAGGTCGCAGTGGCGTGCGTGCAGCGCGGCGGTTTCCTCGCTCCACAGCAGCATCACTTCGGTAACGCGGACTTCACTGGTGACATCTTCATGCGCGAGTTGGGCGCGGGTGCGGGCCGCCAGGGCCTCGGCGGCGGCGCGTGATTCATCAAGTTGCCGCTGGCTGGCCTCGCTCGGCACGTAGCCAAATTCAGTGACCAGGGGCATTGGGTGCTCGAGCGTGACCAGGCTGGTGACGTGGGCCTTGTGGGCCCGGGCCAGGACCATGGCCGCATCCAGCGCGGCGCCGTCGCTGGCGCTACGCAGCAGGGGAACGAAGATCTCGCGAATCATGGCGGACTCCAGTGGTGGCTGGATAGGAACTCTAGACCGTTTGCAGCGGGCCGCATTGATCCGGGTCAATCGCGGTCTTTGCTTTAGGCGCAGGCTGGCCTCCCGTGGCAAACTTCTGCCCCCATGGCCGACCTCACCTTCCGTTCCCCGCCCGAGCAACCGTTTCGGATCCTGTCCCTGGCCGGCGGCGGATACCTGGGCCTGTACACGGCCTGCGTGCTGGCCGAGCTGGAGGAAATGGCCGGCGAACCGCTCGGTCGACGCTTCGACCTGATCGCCGGTACCTCGGTGGGCGGCCTGCTGGCGATTGCGCTGGCTTTTGAAATGCCCATGTGGGACTTGCGTGAATTGTTCCTGCGCCACGGCACCGAGATTTTTTCCAAGCGCGGGTTGGCGACCGGCGCCATCGGCAAGCTGCGCGACCTGACCCGGTCGGTGATGGGCCCGAAGTACGACGGCAATGCCTTGCGCCACGCGCTGGTGGAACACCTGGGCCGCGCGACCCTGGGCGAGGCGCTGCACCCCGTGGTGATTCCGGCCACCAACATCACGCTGAGCCAGACCAAGATCTTCAAGACGCCGCATGCGCCGGGCTCGGGCGGCGATGAAAAACGGCACGCGGTCAGCGTCGCGATGGCGACCAGCGCGGCGCCTGCCTATTTTCCGTCGGTGCGCATCGGCCGCTATCTGTATGCCGACGGCGGCATGTTCGCGGTGGCGCCCGACCAGGTGGCGCTGCACGAGGCCGAACACTTCATGGGCATTCCCGCCTCGCGCATGCACATGCTGTCGATCGGCACCGGCACGGCGCGTTACGCACCCGCGACGAAAGTGAGCGAGCGCGACGGCGCGGTGGACTGGTTGTCGGAGGGCCGGCTGATACTCACGCTGATTTCGGTGCAGCAGCAACATGCGCAGGCGATGGTGGAAGACCGCTTGGCCGATCGCTACCTGCACCTGGATGGCGACTGGCCGCGCGACGCCGCGCTGGGCATCGACGTGGCGACGCCACAGGCGGTGGCCGTGCTGGGCAAGATGGCGAAGGACACCATGCGCCGCGTGGACAAGGCGCGGCTGGCGCGGGATTTCCTGTCGCCGCGTTGATTTTTGCCCGGTCAGCGCTTCACGTCGAAGCGGGCCTCTCCGGCACACGCCAGGATGTCCGCCTCGCTGGCGAGGTTGAAATCACCGGGGATTGAATGCTTGAGCGCGGCCGCGGCCAGCGCGAAGCGCAGCGCGGCCATGGCATCGTCCTTGCGCGTCATTGCGCCGCCTTGCTTTGCGAGTGCATGCAAGAGTCCGGCGGCGAAGGCATCGCCACCACCGATGCGGTCGACGATGCCGGGCAGGTCCATGGCCGGCGCCAGCGTGCTTTGTCCGTCGCGCGTGATCATCACTGCGGCCAGTGCGTGATGGTCAACGCTGTGCTGGGTGCGGATCGTGCTGGCCAGCATTTGCAGGTTTGGAAACGCGGCGAAAGCCTCGCGCGCGGCGGCCTGCACCTGCAGCGCGGGTCCTTCGTCGGCGAATTGAATGCCCAGCACGACGGACATGTCGCGGTGGTCGGCGAATACGAGGTCGGCTTCGGCGATCAGTTCGCGCAGGATCCCGGGCGCGTCGCCCTGCCAGGCCTGCCAGAGCTTGGGCCGGTAGTTGCCGTCGAAACTGACCTTCACGCCCAGCTTGCGGGCGGCGCGGGCAGCGGCCAGCGCGGCGGCGCTGGTGCGCTGGCCCAGGGCCGGGGTGACGCCGGACAGATGCAGCCAGTCGGCGCCCGCCAGCAGGGCGGGCCAGTCGTAGCCGGCCGGATCGGCCAGGGCGAAGGCTGAATCGGCGCGGTCGTACAGGACTTCGCTGGGCCGCAGGCCGGCGCCGGTCTGCAGGAAATACAGGCCCATCCGGCCTGGGCCGGTACGTAGCGCGGCGGTGTCCACGCCATGTCGGCGCAATTCGCCGGCGGCGGCGTCACCGAGTGGTCCGGCCGGTACCACGCCGACCATGCGGGCCTGGTGCCCCAGCCGGGAAAGGGAGACGGCGACGTTCGCTTCGGCCCCGCCAACCTGAACGGACAGCCGGGGCGATTGCAGCAGGAACTCTCGTCCCGGGGCCCCCAAACGCAGTAAAAGCTCGCCAAAACAGACAATTTCCATGGTCCCGCCCCCAGGTTTAGGGGGGTCGCCGGACCCCCTTGTGCAGACTGCCATTCTTTTTGGTACGCTTTTCTGACCACCGGTGTCAGAAACTCCAGGAGGAAATGATACCGGTGTCAAAGCGTTTATAGAACCGGCGACCCACGCCGGTCCACCATATGTCTGGAGGGAGACATCATGAACTCAGTTAGCAAGGGCCAACGCGGCCCCTTAGTGGCGGTGCTGTCGGCAGCGATTGCGCTTGCCTTGCCCGCGATGGCCCAGGCGCAAGCCCAGGCACAAGCCACGACCGAACAAGCTACGGCCGAGAAAGAAAAAGCCGAGGCAGAAGCCGAGGGCGTGAAGACGCTCGAAAAGGTGACTGCAGTCGGTTACCGCGCCAGCCTCGAGAAAGCGATGGACATCAAGCGCGCCGAAACCAGCGTGGTCGATGTGATCGTCGCCGAGGACATTGCCGACTTCCCCGACCTGAACCTGGCCGAATCGCTGCAGCGCATCCCGGGCGTCTCCATTGCCCGCGACGCCGGCGAAGGCCGCAACATTTCCGTGCGCGGCCTGGATTCGCAATTCACCCGCGTGCGCATCAACGGCATGGAAGCACTGACCACCACCGGCGGCACCGACAGCTCGGGCGGCGCCAATCGCGGCCGCGGCTTCGACTTCAACGTGTTCGCGTCGGAATTGTTCAGCCGCCTGACCGTGCGCAAGACGGCCGCGGCTGAGGTGGAAGAAGGCTCGCTCGGCGCGACAGTGGATTTGCAGTCAGCGCGACCGTTCGACTACGACGGCTTCACCTTCGTGGCGGGTGGGCAGTACGGCTTCAACGACCTGTCCGAAGACTACGATCCGCGCGCATCGATGCTGATCAGCAATACCTTCGCCGAAGGCCGCCTGGGCGCACTGCTGTCGGTGGCCTACACCAAGCGCAACCTGGTGGAAGAAGGCCACAGCACCGTGCGCTGGGACCGGGGCAACAGCAGCGGTGGTTTCAACGCGTCGTCGCCGTTTGCTGACGCGCGCCTGGCCAGCACTTTCCATCCGCGCCTGCCGCGCTACGGCATCCTGGAACACGAGCAGGAGCGACTGGGCGTCACGGGTTCGCTGCAATTCAAGCCGGCGCCCGGCACGGAATTCAGCCTGGACATGATGTACGCGGAGTTCGATGCCAAGCGCACCGAAAACTTCCTGGAAGCGGTGTCCTTCAGCCGCACCGGCGCCGGCAAGCCGCAGACCATCGTGCGCGATGGTGAGATCGATGGCCGCGGCAACCTGGTCTATGGCTTGTTCGACGACGTGGACGTTCGATCGGAGGCGCGTTACGACGAACTCAATACGCGCTTTACGCAGTTGGGCCTGACGGGCTCGCACATGTTCACCGACTCGCTGGAACTGAGCGGCTTCGTTGGCCATTCGAAATCGGATTTCGACAATCCGATCCAGACCACGATTACGCTCGACCGTCAGAACACGGATGGTTTCAGCTGGGACTACCGTGACAATGACCGCCTGCCGGTGATTGACTACGGCTTCGATGTGTCCGATCCGAACAACTGGACCTTCGTCAACGGCACGTCCGAAATCCGGCTGCGCCCGCAAAAGGCGGTGAACTCGTTCGACACCGGGCAACTGGACCTGGGCTGGTCGCTGTCGCCCACCTGGAAGCTGTCCACCGGCATCGTGCAGAAGCGCTACAAGTTCGTGAGCCAGGAATGGCGACGCAGCAGCGAGCTGGCCGTACCGGCCTTGCCGCCGGGCACCACGCTAGCCGACCTGACTACGCTGATCGGATTGAACGGCACGCCGGTCGGCGCGGGCAATGATTCGCAGTGGCTGATTCCCGACATCGACGCCTTCAACGCGCTGTACAACATCTACAGCAATTCGGGCACGTTCGCGGTCAGCCAGAACGTGGCCAGCGTCCGTGGCAACAACCGCAGCGTGATCGAGAAGAGTCTTGGCTGGTACGTGCAGGCCGAGTTCGATGCCGATATCGGCAGCGTGCCGGTGAAGGGCAATATCGGCGTGCGCCGGGTGGATACCGAACAGAGCTCGACCGGCTTCTCGGTGGTCGGCGGTGTGCCGGTACTGACCACGGTTGATCGCGAATACAGCGACACCTTGCCGTCGCTGAACCTGGTGGCGAACCTGACCGATAGTTTCCTGGTGCGCTTCGGCGCCGCCAAGGTGATGGCGCGTCCGGGCCTGGGCAACCTGACGCCGGGCGTGACGGTCAACGTAAGTGGTGGCAGCCGCACGGTAAACGGCGGCAATCCGCTGCTCGAACCGTTCCGCGCCAAGACCTACGACCTGGGATTTGAATGGTATTTCGCCGAGGAAAGCCTGTTGTCGCTCGGGTTCTTCTACAAGGACATCGGCAGCTTCGTGCAGACCTCTCGCGAGACCCGTCCGTACAACACCTCGGGCTTGCCCGACAGTTTGCTGGTCGGCACCGGCGCGTCGCCCACGGATGATTTCCAGTTCAACATCCCGGTCAACACGCCCGGCGGTCCGCTGAAGGGTTACGAGATCACCTACCAGCAACCGTTCTCGTTCCTGCCCGGGTTCTGGAGCAAGTTCGGCACGCAGCTGAACTTCACGCACGTCGCCTCGCAGATCCAGTACGTGACGTCCACCGGCGCCAATTCGCTCAAGACCGACCTGACCGGCTTGTCGGCGAATGCCTACAACGCGACGCTTTATTTTGAAGGCGAGCGTTTTGGCGCGCGCGTGTCGGCGGCCTATCGCGATGACTACCTGACCACCGTGCCGGGTCGCAACAACGCGGACGTGGAAGGCACCAAGGGCGGCACCAATATCGACATGTCGGCCTCGTGGAAGGTCAATGACCAGGTCGAGATCACCTTCGAAGGCCTGAACCTGACCGACGAATACAACGACCAGTGGGTGGACTCGGTGGGCGATCGCGCATCGGTGTACCACCACACCGGACGCCAGTACATGCTGGGCGTGCGTTTCAAGCTCTGACTGTCGTTGAAGCGCAGGGATTTCATAGCCCTGGGGTTGATGGCTACGGCGGGCCTGGTGGCCTGTCGTAGCCGGTTCGCTGCGACGCGCATGGATGCGCGCGTGGGAAGCGCGGAATTCCCGACGCTGGCCGCCGCGATTGCCGCGGCGCCTGCGGATGGACGACACCCCTTCCGCATCCAGGTCGGCGCCGGTCGCTGGCACGAAAAGCTGATCATCGACAAACCCAACATCCATCTGCTGGGTGAAGGCCGCGCGCGCAGCATCATCAGCTTCGATGCCGCCGCAGGCCTGCGCCGTCCGGACGGCGAGCCCTGGGGGACCTGGGGCTGCGCCAGCGTGATCGTGCGCGCGCCGGATTTTCGCGCCGAGCACCTGACCATCGAAAACAGCTTCGACTACGTCGGCAACCTTTCCGCGCCGAAATTCGAGCCGATCGGACCCAATGGCGCGCAGGCCGTGGCCTTGATGCTGGACGCGGGCGCGGACCGCTGCCTGCTGCAGGACGTGGACATCCGCGGCCACCAAGACACCTTGTTCGTCGATGCCGGGCGCAGCTTGTTCCGGCGCTGTCGAATCAGCGGCAGTGTCGACTTCGTTTTTGGCGCGGGGCAGTCGTGGCTGGAGGATTGCGAAATTCTTTCCCGGTTCCGTCCGGGCAAGGAACGGCAGGGCTACATCGCGGTGCCGAGCACGCTGCAATCGCAGGCGCATGGCCTGGTGTTTTCGAAATGCCGGCTGATGCGTGAAGCCGGCATTCCCGACGGCAGCGTCGCACTCGGGCGCGCGTGGCGACCGGGGCGCAGCTTTGCCGATGGCAAGTATGGCGATCCGGCGGTGTTGGGATCGGCCGTGTTCCTGTCGTGCTGGATGGATGCGCATATCGCGCGCGAAGGCTGGGATCCGATGGCCTACACCGCGCGCGATGGCCGCCGCGTGATGCTGCAGCCGCTCGACGCGCGGCTATTTGAATTCGACAGCCGCGGGCCCGGCGCCGCGCAGTCGGCCGGTCGGCGCTGGCTGGATGCTGCGAGCGCAGCGCAGGTTTCGATGCAACGCGTATTGCAGGGTTGGACTATCCTCGACTGATCGCGATCAATGGATCGCCGGCCCGTCACATCGACAGACTGTCGCAAGGTCTTGCGCCGCCCGCTTACTTCAGCGGCGCGCGACGCGGCAGCGGCTTCAGCGGCTCCATGGTGTCGAGGTCCCAGTCGGCCGGCACGAAGGCTTGTCGCGTCTCGGCCTGCACCGGATAACCTCCCACTTCGCTTTCATTGTCGATGATCTTGCCGCGGCCTTCGATCACGTCGGCCAGGATACGGCGATCGATGTCGTCGCGGTCCCAGGGCCGTGCGCCCGCTTGCGCGACCACGGCGTCCTGCACTTTCGCCGACGGCAGGAGTTTTACGCCGAAAGGCAGCGATGGCATGGGCCCGCTGCGATCGATGGTGACGGGAGCCGTGGTGTAGCGGCCTTCGATGTCCATGCGGCGTCCCACGCGATCCACTGCCAGGTTGTCTTCCATGTGCAGCTCGAGATCACCCGAGCCGCCAATCATGAAGAAGGCGAGATCCTCGGTGGACGGGCCGGCGCGCATCACGTTGCCGCGCACCACCATTTGTCCGCGCGAATACGGATGGCCGATCCATTCCTCGGCGATCAGGTTGTAGTGCACGGCGCGCTGGCCGGGGTTGTAGATGAGGTTGTTGATGACCTGCCCGCGCGCGCCGCCCTTGAACAAGGGACTGCGCTCGTAGTTGTGCGCATACAGGTTGCCGACGATCAGGATGTCATTGACATGGTCGTGCACCAGCGAGCCCTTGGAATGTTCGCCCTTCTTGTGCGCGGAATTGGCCAGGCCTTCGGCCAGCAGGTTGTTGCTGAAGGTGATGGCGTGCGAGGCGGATTTTTTCCACGCCGCTTCGTCGGGTCCGTCAAAACGCGTGCTGGACGCTGACAGGTTTTCATCGGTGGCCCAGGTCATCGAGCAATGGTCGACGATGATGTTGTAGGCGCCGCGCTGGGTGGTTAGCGCGTCGAAGTCGGGCCCTTCCATCTTCGCGGAACCGGCCTGGCCGGGGCGCACGCGCAGGTGGCGGATGACCACGTCATGCGTTGCGATGACGAGGCCGCCGCGGATGAGGGTGATGCCGGGCATGGGCGCGGTTTGTCCGGCGATGGTCAGGAAAGGTTCGGTGATGCGCACGTCCTCCTTGCCCAGGTCGATGACGCCGCCGACTTCGAACACGACGGTGCGCGCGCCGGGCGTGGCCAGCGCCTCACCGAGTGAGCCGGGACCCTTGGGCGCTAGCGTGGTGACGCGAATGAGTTTGCCGCCACGGCCGCCGGGCGTGTGCGCGGCCCAGCCCTGCGCGCCGGGGAAAGCCAGCGTCGGTGGGGTGGCGGTGGCGGCAGCGGCAGCGACGGTGCCGGACTGCAGCATCGCGGCCAGCAGCGACGCAGCAAGCAGCAACGGCGCCCCGCGCCAACCCGCGGGGGTCCTGGAAAGGGTGGATGGCTTGATGGGCATGTCCGGCTCCGCAGGTTGGGTTTTGGCGAGGAATCGTGGACGGGAGGACCGTTGCCGAGCATCGGCCCGTGGCGACCGATTGTAAATGACACCGGTTTCCTTTATACAGATTACGCTTGGATTCGCCCCCGCGGCGAACCGGAAACCAGGGCCCAGGGAGGCCGACCGCGTTGGACAGCAGCCAGCACACGAGCGAATCGCCAGGAACCCAGGCCATTGCGGCGGCGTTCGTGCGGGCGCGGTTGGCGGGCACACCGCTCGATGGCTTCCCCGGGCGCATCCCGGACGACCTCGAGGCGGCGTACGCCTGCCAGGACGCGGCCATTGCCCTGTGGCCGGACCAGGTGGTCGGCTGGAAGGTTGGCTATATCGCCCCGGCGCAGCGCGATGCCGGCGGGGACCCCAGGCTGGTCGGTCCGATCTTCAAGCACGCGGTCTGGCCGGAAAATCCGGGCGGGATCCTCGACTTTCCGGTCTTCGTCGGCGGCTTTGCCGCGGTCGAGGCCGAATACATCTTCCGACTGGGCAGCGACGTGCCCGAAGGCAGGACCGAATTCAGCGCCGACGAGGCCATCGCACTGGTGGCTTCGCTGCAAGTCGGCGTCGAAACCGCGGGCAGCCCGCTCGCGACTATCAACGTGCTCGGCCCACGCGTCGTGGTTTCGGATTTCGGCAACAATGCCGGCCTGATCCTGGGCCCGGAAATTCCGGACTGGACGCACATGCCGGACTCGCAATTCAACTGCTCGTGCAGCATCGACGGCGTGCTGGTCGGCCGCGGCGGCGCCGGATCGGTGCCGGGTGGGTTGGCGGCTGCATTGGCATTTGCCATCGGACGTTGCGCACGGCGCGGCATTCGCCTGCGCGCGGGCACACTGGTCACCACGGGCGCTGCCACCGGCATCCACGATATTTCGGTCGGCCAGGTCGCGCGACTCGACTTCGACGGCATCGGCAGCATCCAGTGTCGCGCCGTGCCGGCGACGGCAAGCGCAGGCCAGGCATGACCAGTCGTCGCGGCTTCCTCGGCATGGTGGCCGCGGCGGGCGCGGTGGCGCTGGCCTCGCGTTCGCGCGTTGCGGGCGCGGCGGCTTCAGCAGGCACGAACGCCTCGGGCGCGATGGTGCTGACCGCCACCGACGTGCACGTGAAGGACTATCCGACGGTGAAAGCCGTGCAATGGATCGGCGAGCAACTGGCGCGTGAAACCGACGGCCGCATCTCCATCCGCCAGTATCATTCCGGCCAGCTGGGCCGCGAGTCGGAAGCGATCGACATGGCGCGCTTCGGCGCGATCGACTTCACCCGCGTCTATACCGGCGCGCTGAACAATGCGTTTCCGCAGACGCAGGCGCTATGCCTGCCCTACACCTTCGACTCCGTGGCGCACTTGCGTCGCACCCTGGATGGAGCCGTCGGTGCGCAGGTGTTGAAGGGGTTTGAAGCGCGCGGCCTGGTCGGCCTGGCCATCTACGATTCCGGCGCGCGCTGCTTCTACAACACGCGCCGGCCCATCAACGTACCGGCCGACCTGCACGGCCTGAAGCTGCGCGTGCCGCCGTCGGACATTTTCATGGCGCTGATTCGCCAGCTGGGCGCCAACCCGACGCCGCTGCCCTATGGCGAGGTCTTTTCGGCGCTGCAAACGCACCTGATCGACGGCGCCGAAAACAATATCCGTAGCTTCCATTCCAGCCGCCAGTTCGAAGCGGCGCGCTACTGGTCGGAAACCGAACACTCCTACGCGCCAGATGTATTGGTGATGTCGAAATCACGCTTCGATGCACTGTCGGCCGACGACCGCGAGCGCATTCGCCGCCTGGCTGCCGCCTCGGTGCAGGTGATGCGCGGGTTGTGGGACCAGGGCGCGAATGAGGCGCGGTCGAAATTGCTCGAGCAGGGCGTGCAGATGAATGCGGTGGACATGGCGGCGTTCCGCCAGGCTGCCGAGCCGGTGCTTCGTGCCTATCGCGACGATGCGACCGTCGGCCCACTCGTACGCGCGATTCGCGCGTTGGCCTGAAGGACCAAGGCATGACCGATCAAGCCACTCCCAACACGCAGCCCAGCACCGGACTCGATTCGCTGGCGCGCATCGCCATCGGCATCGCCGGCCTGTCATTGATTGGCGTGGTGATCGTGCAAGGCTGGCAAGTGGTGGCGCGTTACGTGTTGAACGATTCGCCGGGCTGGACCGAACCGGTGGCCGTGCTGCTGCTGAACACCGCCATGAGCTTCGGCGCGGCGGCGGCGGTGCATGGCAACGCGCATTTTTCGTTTCCATTGTTGCTGGCGAAATTGCCGCCGACGCTGCGTCGCGCCTGCGCGGTCCTGGGCAACCTGGCCATCGCTGGTTTCGGCGCGGCCCTCGCCTTCTGGGGGACGCAGCTGCTGATCGACGGGCTGGATGTGCGCATGGCCGGCGCGATGCTGCCGCAGAGCGCCGCCTTCGCACCGATGTCCATCGGCGGCGCGCTGATGGTGCTGTTTGCGCTGGCGCGATTGCGCAGCGACGGCACGAAACCGACGGAGTCGCACTGACATGGCCGTTGCGCTGCTGTTCGCGGTCTTCGCGCTGCTGCTGGCCATCGGCGTACCGGTGGCCTTCGCCTTGGCGACCTCGTCGCTGGCGACGCTGCTGTACCTGGGGCTGCCGCCGATCGTGGTGGTGCAACAGACGGCGGCGGGCGCAGGTTCGGCCTCGCTGCTGGCAATTCCGCTTTTCATATTCGCCGGCGAGATCATGCTGCGCGGCGGCATTTCGGAGCGATTGATCGCGCTGGCCTCGGCGCTGGTGGGCCATATGCGCGGCGGCCTGGGCCAGGTCAGCGTGGTGTCGTCCCTGTTTTTCGGTGGCGTGTCGGGTTCGGCCATTGCCGATGTATCGGCGATTGGCGGCGCCATGATCCCGCAGATGGCCAAGCGCGGTTTTGATCGCGACTTCGCGGTGAATGTCAGCATTACCGCGGCGCTGGTCGCCTTGCTGGTACCGCCTTCGCACAACCTGATCCTGTATTCCGCCGCGGCCGGCGGCGGCCTGTCCATCGCCGATTTATTTGCCGCAGGTCTGTTGCCGGCGCTGTTGATGACCGCCGTGCTGATGCTGACCGGCTGGGTGATCGCGCGCAAACGCGGTTACGCGGTCGAAGCCTTCCCGGGCATGACGGTGGTGCTGACGCGTTTCCTCGCGGCCTTGCCCGGCCTGTTGCTGGTCGCGCTGATCTTCATCGGCATCCGCGCCGGCGTTTTCACGGCCGTCGAAAGTGCGGCGATTGCGGTGGTATACGCGTTGGCGGTGACCGCGCTGCTGTATCGCGGCCTGAGCTTCACGGGTTTCATCGAGGCTTGCAGCGGCGCGGCACGCACCACCGGCGTGATCGTGTTCGTGATTGCCGCGGCGTCCACCTTCGGCTGGCTGCTGGCCTACCTGCAGGTGCCCGCGGCCGCCGTGGATGCGCTGCGCGAGATTGCCCACGACAAGACTGCGGTACTCGCGCTGATCGTGGTGGTGTTGCTGGTGCTCGGCACCTTCATGGACCTGGCGCCGCTGATCCTGATCTGCACGCCAATCTTCCTGCCCGTGGCCAAGGCCTACGGCATCGACCCGATCCACTTCGGCGTGGTGCTGATCCTGACCGGCGGCGTCGGCCTGATCACGCCGCCGGTGGGTTCGGTGCTGTTCGTGGGCGCGGCCATCGGCAAGATCAGCGTGGCGCAAACCCTGCGCAGCATCTGGCCCTTCTACCTGGCGGCCTTGTCGGTGGTGTTGATGGTGACCTTCATCCCGGCGCTGTCGCTGTGGCTGCCAGCCGTGATGAAGTGATCGGCGGCTTGCCTTAGAATCAGGGACAGACCGCTTCGGGATCCGCATGCCACCGCGCCGCGCCAAGGACACTCGCCCCGCCGCCGCGCCCAAGCCCAGCGCCGCCGGCAAGACCACCATCAACGACATCGCGCGCCTGGCCGGCGTGTCGAAGAAGACGGTGTCGCGCATCATCAACCACTCGCCGCTGGTGCGCGAAGACACCCGCGAAAAAGTGCAGTCGGTGATGAACGAGCTGGGCTTCGTGCCCGACCCGATGGCGCGCGCGCTGGCCTTCCGCCGGTCCTTCCTGATCGGCATGGTGTACGACAACCCGAACGCGGAATACATCGTCAACATGTTGAGCGGTGCGCTCGACAGCCTGCGCGGCACCGGCTTCGAGCTGGTCGTGCATCCCTGCGACAGCAAGAGCCCCGACTACATCGAGGGCGTGCGCCAGTTCGTGTTGCAGCAGCGCCTGCATGGCGTGTTCCTGGTGCCGCGCGTGTCCGAGGACCAGGCGCTGGTGGACATGCTGAAGGAAACCGATTGCCGTTACGCGCGCATCGCCGCCATCAGCCTGGACGACGCGGCGCGCATGATCACCACCAACGACCGCGAAGGCGCGGTGGAAGTGGCGAAGTACCTGGAGTCGCTCGGCCACAAGCACATCGGCCTGATCACCGGCCCGCAGCGCTACTTGTCCACGCGCGAACGCGGCGCGGGCTTCATCGATACTTTGTCGAAACGCGGCGCCGCGCTTCCTGCGAAATACATTGCCGAAGGTGGTTACACCTTCGAGTCGGGCGTGGCCTGCGCCGAGCGCCTGCTGGCCCTGAAGCCGCGGCCCACCGCCATCTTCGCGCTGAACGACGAAATGGCGGCGGGCGTGTACAAGGCCGCACACAAGCTGGGCCTGTCGGTGCCGGAGGATCTGTCCGTGGTCGGTTTCGATGACAGCCCGATCGCCTCGCGCCTGTGGCCCTCGTTGAGCACCGTGCGCCTGCCGATCCGCGACATGGGGCTGCACGCGGCGGCGATGCTGCTGGCCGACCCGGCCCGGCCGCGCCCGGCCCCGGTCATCACGCCCTACCTGGTGGTCCGCGAGTCCTGCCAGCCGCCGCGCGGCTGAATCCCTGCATCGAGGCCCACGGCGTCCGGGTCGCCCCCAGCACCGCTTGCCGAGGGCAAAATGACACCGGTTTCCTACCGGGCTATGATGCGCCAACTGATGCTGTAACCCGGAGCCCGCCCGCATGTACGCCAAGACCTACCACGCCACCCATCCGGACATGATGGTCGGCGCCAGCAACGACCAATTGCGCGACCGTTACCTGTTCACCGGCCTGTTCACCGCCGACAAAATCGCGCTGAACTACACGCATTACGAGCGCATCGTGGTCGGTGGCGCGGCCCCGGTGGCCGGCGCGGTCGAATTGCCCGTGCAGATCGAACCCGCGTCCGCGGTCGGCAAGCCTTTCCTCGATCGTCGCGAACTGGGCGTGGTGAATGTCGGCAATGGTTCGGGCCGCATCACGGTGGACGGCGCGGTCTTCGCGATGAAGCCGCGCGACGGCCTGTACGTACCGATGGGCAGCGCGCAGGTGCGCTTCGAATCCGACGATTCGGCGAACCCCGCGCAGTTCTACCTGGTATCCACGCCGGCGCATGCGCGCTTCGAAACCGTGCACATTTCCATCGACCAGGCCGTGCCGCTCGAACGCGGCGCGCTGGAAACCTCCAACCAGCGCGTGATCTACCAGTACATCGTGCCGGCCACCTGCCGCAGCTGCCAGTTGCTGCTGGGCCTCACGTTGCTCAGCCCGGGCAGCGTCTGGAACACCATGCCGCCGCATTTGCACGACCGTCGCAGCGAGGTCTATTTCTACTTCGGGCTGGCCCAGGGCCAGCGCGTGATGCACTTCATGGGCGAGCCCAGCGACACGCGCCACCTGGTGGTGAATGATGGCGAGGCGGTGGTGTCGCCGCCGTGGTCCATCCACATGGGCTCGGGCACCAGCAACTATGGTTTCATCTGGGCGATGGGCGGCGAAAACCTGGACTACACCGACATGAACCAGCTCGACATCTGCCAGCTGAAATGAACGCCGCCAACAACCCCTTCAACCTGCAGGGCAAGGTTGCGCTGGTCACCGGCGCCAACACCGGCCTGGGCCAGGCGATTGCGATCGCACTCGCCGCCGCGGGCGCCGACATCGCTGCCGCGGGTACGTCGGCGCCTGATGAAACGAAAGCGCAGGTGCTCGCGCTCGGCCGCAGTTTCGCCGCGATCGAGGCCAATCTTTCCAGCATCGAACCGGTGCAGCGCATCGTCGAGGAAACGATCGAGGCGCTGGGCGGCATCGACATCCTGGTCAACAACGCCGGCACGATCCGTCGTTGCGATGCGGTGGACTTCACCGAGGCCGACTGGGACGCGGTGATGGACGTGAACCTGAAAACCGCCTTCTTCCTGAGCCAGGCGGCGGGCCGGCGGATGCTGGCGGCCGGCCATGGCAAGATCATCAACATCGCCTCGATGCTGAGCTTCCAGGGCGGCATCCGCGTGCCGTCCTATACCGCCAGCAAGCACGGCATCGCCGGCGTCACCAAACTGCTGGCCAACGAATGGGCGAGCCGCGGCATCAACGTCAACGCGATCGCGCCCGGCTACATGGTGACCAACAACACGACGGCGTTGCGCAATGATGAAACCCGCAATCGCGACATCCTCGCCCGCATTCCGGCCGCGCGCTGGGGCGAGGCGAAGGATATTGGCGGCGCCGCGGTGTTCCTGGCGTCGGCGGCTTCGGATTACGTCAACGGCATCGTGTTGCCGGTGGATGGCGGCTGGCTGGCGCGCTAGGCGACCGTCGCAGTTCTTGCGCGCAGGAAACCCGCGAGCTGATCGGGCGACAACGGCTTCGCATACAGGTAGCCCTGTGCCTGGTTGCAGCCCAGGCGCAGCAGGGCATCGGCAGCGGCCTGGTCCTCGACGCCTTCGGCAATCGTTTCGAGTCCCAGCGATCGCGCCAGCTGGATGATGGCGGCGACGATCACCTCGCCATCGTCGCGCGCGCCCATCTCGCGCACGAAACTCTGGTCCACCTTCAGCTTGTCGATCGGAAAATCGCGCAGGTAGGCCAGGCTGGAATAACCGGTGCCGAAGTCGTCGATGGAAAGGCGCACGCCCAAGGCGCGCAGCTGGCGCACGGTGGCGAGCACCTGCACGGCATCCTGGATGAGGATCGATTCGGTGAGCTCGAGCTCGAGGTCGGTGGCCGGCAGTCCGGATTTCTCCAGCGCGCCCAAGACCATGGCAACGACGTTGTCGCGCTGGAACTGCACCGCCGACAGGTTGACCGCGACGCGCGGCACGCGGATGCCGGCCGCGCGCCAGGCCATGGTCTGGCGACAGGCTTCGTGCACGATCCACTGCCCGATCGGCACGATCAGCCCGCTGGCCTCGGCCTCCGGGATGAAGCGCATCGGCGCCACCATGTCGCTGTTGGGCGGCTGCCAGCGCACCAGCGCCTCGACGCCCACCAGCGCCTGCGACTGCAGGTCGAATTGCGGCTGGTAGTGCAAGACGAACTCGCCGCGCTCCAGCGCCTGGCGCAGCCCGTTGCGCAGTTGCAGGCGTTCGGCGACATCGTGGTTCATGGTGGCGTCGTAGAAACGCCAGCAGTTGCCACCGCCTTCCTTGGCCCGATGCAGGGCAATGCTTGCGTTCTGGAACAGCGCCTCGAAACTGGCGCCATCGGCGGGTGACAGGGCCACGCCAATCGAGGCGGTGACGTGCGTTTCCTGGCCGAACAGGTGCATCGGCCGGCCCAGTTCAAGCAGGATGCGTTCGAGCACCAGGGCCGCATCTTCGCCGTCGGCGACATTGCGCAACATCACGGCGAATTCGTCGCTGCCCAGGCGCGACACCGTGTCGGCATCGTCCAGGCAACGGGGAAGGCGCTCGGCGATCGCGTGCAGCACGGCGTCGCCGAAGCGATGGCCGAAGGAATCGTTGATGTGCTTGAAGCCATCGACGTTGATCAGCAGCAGCGCAGCCTTGCCCTGCCCGGCGTGTCGCGCCGCCAGGGTCTGCGTCGCGCGGTCGCGCAACAGGGCCTTGTTCGGCAAGCCGGTGAGCGAGTCGTAGAAGGCCAGCGCCTCGACCTGCAATTCAGCGGCCTCTTTTTCCTCGATCTCCACGGCGAGCCGGTCGTAGGGTTCGCGAACGCTGGCCACGAACGCCAACCGATAGATGAAGAAGAACGCGAGCACCTTGCACAGATGGCCGAGCAGGCTGAAGACGTCGTTGACGTTTTCGTAGCTCATCAGGGCCAGCTCTGAAATGATCCACAGCAGCGTGGCAGTCAGCATGCCCTGCACGTCGTAAGGCGGATCGATGCCCTTGCTGCGCCACAGGCGCAACGCCACCACCGACAGCACGACCACGACGCCGGTTTCGATCGCGATCTTGATCGGCGTCAGGCCCTGCCCATCGATGAAAAAGCGCGGCCACGCCGATTCGTGCCACAACAACAGGTAATAGACGGCGGCGACCACCGCCAGGGTCGTGCCCACCATCCAGTAGCGCGTCCCCGGATTCACGAACGGATTCCAGGCACGGAACGCGATCACCAATACCGTCAGCGCGCCAATGATGCGCGCGCACAGCCAGAACGAGATGGCTTTCTGCGGCGAGGCTCCCGTGATGAATTGCGGCATGTCGCGATACGACATCAGGTGGCCGAAATCGAGCAATGCCGTAGCCAGGAAGCCGCAGGCCAGGATCATCAGGTTGCCGGGCCGCTCGGGCCGGTAGGCATGCCAGGACACGGCAAACACCATCACCGACACGACGATGGAGAAGGCTTCTGTCACGGTGTGCAGGGCGACGGGGAACCAGCTTTCGCTCTGTCGCAGCTGGTCGGAACCGGGCCATAGCCACAGCGCGACGAAGACAAGGGTGAATACGCTTACCAGCGCGATGCGAAACCGGGCGGACCCGAACAGGTCCTGGCCGACTTGCATGCCTGCGAACACCCGGGGCCTTACCGGTGGAGTCATGTTCCCCGCCAGGGAAAGAGTCGTTTCGACACTGACACCGATCGGATCAAAAATCCACCGACGGTGGGCGACGCAGGTTGATCAGTCGTGGGACGGTGCGGCGTGGTTCTTCAGGATCAGCTCGGCCAGCCAGGGCTCGCCCTTTTCCATGATTTCCAGCGGCGTGAGTTCCCAGTTGGTAAGCACGATCGCTTCCGACAGGCTGAACTCAAGTTGCCCCTTGGTGAAACGACGCTCGCCGGCGATGACGGCTTCGAGCACGGCCTGGCCGGGAATCGGCGCCTCCATCTCGGCTTCCTTCGCCGCCAGCGCCGCATGCGGATCGGTGCCGCCGCGACTGGCCAGCCATTCGATGCGGCGCAGCGCGATGTGCTGCGGCTCACCGTCTTTTTCGCCCTCGTAGTTGGGCGTAGCGGCAGTCAGCGTCTTGTACAGCGTGTTCAGTTGGCCGAACACGCGCATGCGCGCGAGGTTGGCGGCGTCGCGCGTGTGCTCGGCGTCTTCGATGTCCTGGCGCAGGCGATCGATCTTCGAGGCCTGAGCTTCGAGCGTCTTCGCAATCGCGTCGATGCGCGCCAACCAGTCCTCGCGCGCCGCCAGCGCCGGGGCGATGACAACACGGGAACGGAAATCGGCGAGCAGGGTACGCGGGTCTTTCATGGGCCGATTATGGCTTATTTACAGTCCTGTTTTGTACGAGGCCTGCCGAAGTCAGGGTCCTCCATCGCCAGCGCTTTCATAGCCATCGCTTGCCGGCGCCGGGGGCCGGGTCCGCCCTGGTCGCCCCGGCGTAGCCGCTCCATGCGGACTCAGGGTCGACCGGTTGGCCATCCATGGCCAACCTCCTGTGCGAACCCGCCCCCCGTCACCAGCAAGCGTGGGTACGACTCCACCAACCTGATGAAAGAGCTCAGATCAAGATCAGTTCTTGACCAAACCCAGATCGATTGTGTACGCCATCACAGTTTGCTGGGAGGCAGTCCATTCAAGACTGCTGGGCCTTCGCCGGATGTCGGGATGCACTTCGTGCGTTCGTGCCGAATTCGCGCGCGATGCTGAAGGACGACGAGGGTGGGGTTCGCACAGGAGGTCGGCCATGGATGGCCGACCGGTCGACTCTGAGTCCGCAGGAGCGGCTACGCCGAGTCGACCAGGGCGGACCCCACCCTCGGCGGCATTCAGCATTGCAACAAGAAATCTCAGCAAGAAGTCTCAGCGCGTGTTCTGCATTCCGATGAACTGCAGGAATTCGGATCGCGTGCGTGCATCGTCGCGGAATGCGCCGAGCATCGCGCTGGTGACCATGCTGACCCCGCGCTTGTGGATGCCGCGCGTCGTCATGCATTCGTGCGCCGCTTCGATCACCACCGCCACGCCACGCGGCTGCAGCACTTCCTCGATGGAGCGGGCGATTTGCGCGGTGAGTTTTTCCTGTACCTGGAAACGCCGCGCGTAGGCTTCGACCACGCGCGCCAGTTTGCTGATGCCGACCACGCGGCCGTTGGGCAAATATCCGACGTGCGCCTTGCCGATGATCGGCGCCATGTGGTGTTCGCAGTGGCTTTCGAATTCGATCGCGCGCAACACGATCAGCTCGTCGTAGCCTTCGACTTCCTTGAAGGTGCGACGCAGGTAATCGGCCGGATCCAGTGCGTAACCGGAAAACCAGTCCTTGTAGGCGCGAGCGACGCGCGCCGGCGTGTCCAGCAAGCCCTCGCGTTCGGGATCTTCGCCGGCCCACTGCAACAAGGTGCGGACGGCGGCTTCGGCATCGGCCTGGGAAACGACGGGGGGTGGCTGGGCCATGGCGGTACTCCTGGCGGATCGCCTGCGCGAACTTGCGCGACGCTGCGTCCCCACATCGTACCGAAGCGCGGCTCAGGCCGGGCGGGTGGCGCGCCAGGCCATCACGCCGGCCACGATCAGCATCGCCGCCGCCAGCCAGAAGGTGACGCCGGCCCAGCCGCTATGCAGGTCGCGACCGGTCACTTCGGCGAAGGCGCGGGTGAACACGGTCGGCCCGAAGATGCCGGCCAGGCTCGACAAGCTGACGATGGCGCCCTGCAGGCGGCCTTGTTCATGTGGATCGACCTGGCGCGTCATCAGCGCCTGCGCCGCGGGCATGGACACGCCCCACAGCGCGGCAATCGGCATCGCCAGCCAGAACCAGCCGCCGGTGGGCGCGAGGCCGTAGAGGATGAAGCCGACGCTGCCGAAGCCCAGGCCCATCAACAGCGTCTTTCGTTCGCCGAAGGCGCGGATGAAGCGACTGATCAGGCCACCCTGCACGATGGCGGACAGCACGCCGACGCCGGCCAGCGTGTAGCCGACCATCTTCGCGCCCCAGCCGAAACGATAGTCGGCGTACAACACGAAGGTGCTTGGATAGACGATGTGCGCCATCTGCATCAGGAATACCACGCCCGCCAGCGCGAACACTTCCGGATGGTGGGCGAGGAAACGCAGCGAGGCTATCGGGTTGGCGCGACGCCAGGAAAACGGCGTGCGGCGATCCTTGGGCAAGGATTCGGGCAAGACGAAATAGCCGTAGCAAAAATTCGACAGGCTCAGCCCGGCGGCGATCCAGAACGGCAGGCGCGGGCTCATGTCGCCAAGCAGGCCGCCGATCGCCGGCGCGAGCACGAAGCCGATGCCGAAGGCCATGCCCAGCTTGCCGTAGGCCGCCGCGCGCTTTTCCGGCGGCGTGACGTCAGCGATGTAGGCGTTGGCCGTACTGAAACTGGCCGAGGTGATGCCCGACAACACGCGGCCGATGAACAACAGCGGCAGCGTCTGCGCCACCGCCATCAGGATGAAGTCCAGGCCCAGCCCCAGGTTGGACAACAGGATCAACGGCCGCCGACCGAAGCGGTCCGACAACGCGCCCTGCACCGGCGAGAACACGAACTGCATGACCATGAAACTCGACGCGAACAAGCCATGCATCACCGCGGCCCGCGACAGGTCGCCATCGAGGAAGCTCGCGATAAGGTGCGGCAACACCGGGATGATCATCCCGAATGCCAGGATGTCGAGCAGCACGGTGATGAAGATGAAAACCAGCGCGGCGCGGCGCACGGGAGTTACCGCAGCATCCACGGACTTCTCGCTTTTACGGGGGTGTCAGTATTGTAGCTGTACGAGTTCGGGGCGGTTTAGCGTACTAGCGGTACGCGTTACGGTGCAGCTGGGTCCGGCATTCATTTTGAGTCGCGTCCCTCCGCCTGCGGCGTCGGGCCGACTTGGTCAAAAGTGAACGCCCGCCCCTGCTCCTATACGTAATCCGTAGTTCAGTCCTGCTGTCCTCACGACTAGGTACCCATCCAAGGCTTCCACTTCGTCTCGGCGAATGGCAGGGTCAGAGTGAGCGCGCGATGGGGTCGTCGGTGTCGTTCTTATTCTCTCGAAGCGCCGCTTGTCACGTGGTGAAGCCACGTGTGCGCTTCCCTTGATGTTGCGCTACTTCGCATTGGAAGCGCGGCTTCGGCTTTTTCATGTCAGGAAGAGGCGGCTCGAGCGCCCTTGATCTCAGCCCGAAATGTGCGGTCGTGATTGGGTCAACGTCGGGGCAGGGCATGTTCGTCCGAGTGGTGCAGGACGCAATGAACGGCGGCTTGTAAA
>Ga0155472_191_pt1 | contig 43163 bp, 58 predicted proteins | sample RifCSPhighO2_12_FD_107130 | JGI IMG/M metagenome (GOLD analysis project Ga0155472, IMG submission 107130) | Gammaproteobacteria bacterium RIFCSPHIGHO2_12_FULL_63_22
TCTCACGCGGAGATTTTTTTTGCCGACGTAAATCCTGGGAGTCGATTGCCGGTAAATACCGGCTCGGAGCGATATGGGCCGTCCTGCTTTCAAACCGACCGATGAACAGCGCGCCAAAGTGGCGCGGTTGATCAAAGGCAAGGTCCCAATTGAGGAAATAGCGCGCCGCATGGAGTTGGCGGAGAAAACGCTCCGTAAATATTTCGGCGCCGAGTTGGGGTTAATCCCGGTAGAAACAGTAAATACCGGCTTGGCGATGGCGCGTCCGCGCACCGAAGTGTTCCGGCCAAGCGATGAACAGCGCGAGATGGCGATGATCCTCGCGGGCGCACGGCTTTCGCATCCGGAAATCGCCCGCAAGTTGGGAATCACGGAGGAGTGCCTACGAGAGCACTTCGGCGACGAGCTCGAGAAGGGCCCGATCAAGTGCAAGGCCGACATCCTTGCCGCGATGTTCTATTCCGGCAAGGGCGGCAACGTCGCCGCGGCGAAGGTCTTCCTCCTGTTCAACGGCCAGGGCGATCCTGGGCCCGACCAGCAACCCGCGAAGGTGGGGCTGCAGGGCAAGAAGGTGCAGGCCGCCATCGCGGCACAGACCGCTGAGGCTGGCACCAGTTGGGAAGACGTCGTTCCTCCGTCCGGCCGACCGAACTAGCGCATGCAACTATCCCTGGCGGTCCCCGATTGGGAAGACCGCATCCGCCGCGGACTTTCCCTCGTCCCGAAGATCAACATCAATCCCGCCGAGCAGCTGCGCGCTGTCAAGATGTTCGGCCGCCTACGGTTGCCGGACGTCCCCGGCCAGCCGACGCTCGAGGTCGCCTGCGGCGATTGGTTCAAGGATATCGTCGGTCCGGTGCTGGGGTCACTGGATCCTGAGACCGGCGCCCGGGTGATCCGCGGTCTTTTCCTGCTGGCCCCCAAGAAATCGAGCAAAGCGCTCGCCTTGGATACTCAGATTGCGACGCCGTCGGGCTTTACGACAATGGGCGCTGTCGCTGTTGGCGATCTGGTTCTGGATGCAGCCGGAGTTTCGACGCGCGTCACGGCTAAGAGCGAATGCTTTCTTGGGCGCCCCTGTTTTGATGTCGAGTTCAGCACCGGCGAAACCGTCACCTGCGACGCTGACCACCTCTGGATTACGGATGCGCACCGTGACCGCGAGCGGCTTAATGCGCGCGCTCAGCGGGCAAAGCCGCGGCCATCGGTTAAGACGACGGCGGCGGTTGCAGCATCAATTACGGTTCCGAGTGGCCGGTATTCGATCAACAATCACCGCACGGCGCTCTGCGGAGCCCTTGCGCTCCCAGCCGCCGAACTGACGATCCCGCCGTATGCCCTTGGCGTTTGGCTAGGAGACGGCGCTACTGATGCGGCCCTAGTTACCACTGGACTCCAGGACGCCGACGCGATTGTCGAGCGTTTGGTTGCGAACGGCCAGCCGGCCTATGTGCGAGCGTGGTATCCCGAAAAGGGCTCAGCGACGATAACACTGGGTGAGCCCAACACCCGAACGGAACGGCTACCCTACAGGTTTCGCACTGAGGCCGTGAAGCTTCACGTCCTGGGAAACAAGCATATTCCCGGTGCCTACCTGCGCGCCTCCCATGATCAGCGCCTTTGGTTGCTGCGCGGATTGATGGATACGGACGGCCACGTCACCACCAGCGGTGAATGTGTTTATACGACTACCCTTCCCGCGCTTCGCGACGATGTGCGCGAGCTCATTGCTTCGCTTGGGTTCAAGCCCACGTATTCCGAGCATCGGGCGATATTGCGTGGTAAGGATCATGGACCTTATTGGCGCGTTCGATTTACCGCATTTGCCGATACGCCGGTTGCGACGATAGAACGGAAGTGCCGTCAGAAAAAGCGGCCAGAGCGCACGGCGCGCTCCGAAAGCCGCCAGATCGTCGCGGTGCGTCCCGTCAAGAGCGTGGCTGTCCAGTGCATCGCCGTTGAAAGCGAGACGAAGCAATATCTCGTTACGCGCTCACTGATTCCGACGCACAACACGACGTACGGCGCCGGCATGATGATGACGGCGCTGCTGATGAACAGGCGCCCGAACGGCGAGTTTCTTCTCACCGGTCCTACCCACGACATTTCTGAGATCGCCTATGGTGCGGCCGAAGGGATGATCGAGGCCGATGACGACTGGCAGCGCCAGGAAAACGGTCAGGAAGGCTACCTCAAGAAGGTCTTGCACTCCCGCGATCACCTGAAAACGCTTGAGCATCGGCGCACGGGCGCAAGTCTGAAGATTAAGACCTTCGACATGGACGTCGCCACCGGCGTGAAACCGGTAGGCGTGCTGGTCGACGAGCTCCATGTCATCTCGAAAGACAAGAATGCGTCCCGCGTGCTCGGCCAGCTCCGCGGCGGCCGCATTTCGAATACGGAAGCGTTCTTCGCCATTATCACCACGCAGTCGGATGAGCCGCCCGTCGGCGTCATGGCAACGGAACTGTCGAAGGCTAGGGCGATCCGCGATGGCCGCGCACATGGCGACACGCTCAGCGTGCTGTATGAGTTTCCGCCAGAGATAGCGAACTCCATTCCGCGCTGGTACGATTCTAAGCTCTGGCCGATGGTCACGCCGAACCTCGGCCGGTCGGTGACCATCGATGTTCTTGAAAAGGAATTCGACGAAGCCAAGCAATCCGGCGAGACGGAAATCCGGCGCTGGGCGTCGCAGCATCTCAACATTGAGATTGGGCTGAACCTTCGATCGAATAGATGGGCCGGCGCCGAGTTTTGGGCGAAGCAGGCGGACCCGGAGCTTTCGAAGCTGAAGCCTTTCGATGCGCTCACCGCGGTGCTGGATCGCAGCGAATCGGTGGTAGTCGGTCTTGATGGCGGCGGCCTGGACGACCTTTTCGGCTTCAACGCCCTTGGGCGCTCACCCGATACGATCGACGTCAAGGGCGTGGTGAATGGCCGCGAGGTCATCACCAAGATGAAGCGCTGGTGGTCCTGGTCGCATGCCTGGTGTCATGAAGGCGTGCTGACACGGCGGCAGTCGATCGCCTCGACGCTGCGGGACTTTCAAAAGGCAGGCGAGCTGACGATCGTTGGCGACGAACTCGGCGATATCGCGGCGATGGTCGAGATCATTCGGCAGATTAAAGACCGCGGACTGCTCGCCGGCGTGGCGGTCGACCCTGCTGGCCTCGGTGAATTCGTCGATGCCCTAGCCGAGATCGACGTAACCCAGGAAAACAAGCTCCTCATCGGTGTGCCGCAAGGCTACCAGATGATGAACGCGATTAAGACGACGGAGCGGCGCCTCGCAAACGATACCTTCCGCCATTGCGGCGGCATCATGATGCCGTGGTGCGTTGGAAATTTGAAAATCGAGCCGCTCGCCACGGCAATCCGTGCGACCAAACAGTTTGCCGGTGACGCGAAAATAGACCCGGTTATGGCCGTATTCGATTCCGTCAGCGTGATGCAGACCAACCCTTCGCCGGCCGGCGGAAGGTCTTATCTCGAAACGCAAGATCTTCTCATCCTGTGAGGGCAAGGCATGAATTTGCGTGCGCGCGCCCTCGCGGCGATCGCCTGGGTGGCAAGCAATTCGCCGGCCCTGTCGCGGGACGTGGCCGGGCTGACCGGCGCTGGCTTGATTAGCTATGGCGTTGGCCTCGTCTATGAACCGGCCGGCTACATCATCGCCGGCATGATGCTGGTCGCGACTGCACTTCTGACAGGGCGGGGCAAGTGATGCGCAGCCTTTTCGGAAGTCTCGCGGAAGGCCTGGAGCGGAAGTCGACCGACATTTCCGCTCTCACCTGGTCGAAACTCTTCGGCGACGACGCCCGTGCAAAATCAGGCGTTTCCGTCAATATCGATTCAGCGCTTCGGGTTTCGGTCGTCCTGGCCTGCGCGCGTGTCATAGCCGAGGGCGTGGCCCAGACACCGATCAAAGCCTACATCGAGACTGACGACGGCGATAAAACGGTTGCCCGCAATCTGCCGCTCTATGGCTTGCTGCACGATCAACCCAACGAGTGGATGACGGCCTACGAATTCATCGAGACGCTGACGCTGCATGCGGTGTTGGCGAAGGGCGGCTACGCCTTTATCAATCGGATCAAGGGTGAGCCGCGCGAAATCATCCCGCTGATGCCGCACCAGGTCAAAGCGGTGCAGTCTGCCGATTACACGCTCGGATATGAGGTTTTCGACCTTCACGGAAAGACGCTGGAGACGCTGGCGCCTTCAAGCATTCTTCATCTCCGCGGCCCGTCCTGGAACGGCTATTGCGGCCTCGACATCGTTCAGGAAGCACGCGATGCCATCGGGCTCGCGATCGCTACCGAAGAGACCCACGCTCGTTTTCACGCGAATGGCGCGCAGGGCGGCGGACTCATCTCGTTCAAGAACGGCCTGAAGGATGACCAGATCAAGCGCCTGAAGGAGGGCATGAAGGAATTCACCGGGCTGGCGAACAAGTTCAGGACCATGATCCTGGACGACTCCGCAAAATTTGTCCCGATGTCCATGTCTGGTGTCGATTCACAGCATCTCGAAACACGCCGTATGCAGATCGAAGAAATTTGCCGCTTCACGCGGGTGTTTCCGCTGATGGTGATGCACTCCGACAAGACCGCAACATTCGCGTCGGCAGAGCAGTTCTTCAACGCGCACAACATCCACACGCTCGGCCCGTGGTTCGCGCGTTGGAAGGGCATCATCCGCCGGGACCTAATTACGCCAGCACAGCGCAACGCGGGCGTGGTCGCGGACTTCGTCATCGAAGCGCTGTTGCATGCGGACATCGCCGCGAAGGGTCAGTTCCTGCGCGAGATGACCGGCGCCGGCATTATGGATCGCAACGAGGCGCGTCAGAAGCTGAATCTCAACAAGCGGACTGGGCTCAGCGACCCATTGGTTCCGCAAAACATGGCGACGGTCGATGAGGAAGGCAATGTGGTTCCTGTGTCGGCGCCACCGAGCAAGCCGGCCGCTTCCGAAGAACCCGAGGAATGAGAGGGTTAGGGCAAATGCATAGCGCAGCGACACCACACCTCGAACGGAAGGATTCCTCCGCGAGCTCGGAGCGTCGTGACTTCGAAATGAAGTTCGAAGCTGGCGAGAAGGCCGGCCTCTTCACCGGGTACGGCGCCATTTTCGGCAACGTCGATTCCTACGGTGATGTGATCGAGAAAGGCGCTTTCAAGGAGACACTTCGCGAATGGGAAGCGAAGGGCAAGCTGCCGCCGATGATGCTGCAGCATGGCGGCGGCATGTTCGGCGGCACGGCTGAAGATATGCTTCCCGTTGGGCAGTGGCTGTCGATGGAAGAGAATTCGAAGGGATTGAAGGTCGAAGGCCAGCTCTTCGCGCTGCAAACCGAAAAGGGACAATACCTCTACGAGGGCATGAAGTCGGGCGTGCTCGACGGCCTGTCGATTGGGTATGTCACCAAGAAAGCCACCAACGGGACGAAGCCGACAGATCCGCGCCGGCGATTGGAGGCGGTCGATCTGCGCGAGGTCAGCATCGTGACGTTCCCGGGTAATGATCGCGCGCGGGTGAGCGGCGTAAAGGCCGCCCGCGACATCAAAACGATTCGTGAATTTGAGGACTTCCTACGGGATGTAGGCGGGTACTCGCATAAGGCCGCCAAAGCCATTGCGGCAGGCGGCTTCAAAGCCAGAACGGACCCTCGGGATGAGGACGGCGACGGCGAAGGTGCGGAAGCGCTGCGTGCGCTCACCCGCAAGATCCGTTCCACCCTATAAGGAGTCCTTCAATGGAACCCGAAGTGAAAGAGGCCGTCACCGGTCTTATGACTGCGTTCGAGGAATTCAAGGCCACGAACGACACCCGCCTGAAGCAGATCGAAACCAAAGGCACCGCCGATCCGACCACGGTCGACAAGCTTGCGAAGCTCGAGGCCAAGATCGCCGCCTATGAGCCGATGGGCCAGAAGGTGACCGCGGTCGAACTGCAATCCAAGGCCGCCAAGGACGCCGCCGACGAAGTGAAGACGGCTCTTGACGCGCTCACACTCAAGATGCAGCGCCCCGGCGCTGGCGGCGACAACAAGCGCGCCGAACTCAAGGCGATGGTCAACACCTGGGTTCGCGGCGCCGTCGGTGCGCACACGATGGGCGTTGCCAATCTGCCCGACGATCAGCGCAAGGCCCTCGAAGATGCGACCGCCGAATACAAGTCGCTGAACGTGTCGGCCGACACCGCGGGCGGATATCTCGCGCCGATCGAGTTCGTCGCGGAGATCATCAAGGGCGAGACCGAAATCAGTCCGGCTCGCTCCTTGGTCCGTGTCCGACAGACTGCGCTGAAGTCGATTCAGATCCCGAAACGGACGGGCCAGTTCGCGGCCGTCTGGGTTGCCGAGCAGGGAACTCGCTCGGAAACCACCGGCCTTGCCTACGGGCTGGAGGAAATTCCCACGCATGAAATCTATGCGCTGATCGATATCTCCCAGCAGATGCTGGAAGACTCGGCCTTCGACATGGAAGCGGAAGTGCGCGGGGAATCGATCGAGCAGTTCGCGGTAGCCGAAGGCGCGGCGATCGTCAGCGGCAATGGCGTTGGCAAGCCGCAGGGCTTCCTCGCCCATCCCGATCTGGCGACCACCAACTCCGGCGCGGCGACGACCGTGACGGCCGATGGCTTACTGACCCTGAAGCACGCCATCAAGACCGCTTACACCCGGAACGCGAACTTCGTGCTCAATCGCACGACGCTGGGTTCCGTGCGCAAGCTGAAGGACGGCAACGGGCAATATCTCTGGATGCCTGGCCTTGCCAGCGGAAAGCCGAACACGATCGACGGCGATCCGTATGTCGAGATGCCCGACATGCCGAACGAAGGCGCCGGCGCGAAATGCGTCGCCTATGGCGACTTCCGCCGCGCCTATGTGCTGGTCGATCGTATCGCGATGCAGATGCTCCGCGATCCGTTCACGCAGGCAACCGCCGGCAACATCCGCTTCATCATGCGTCGCCGTATCGGCGGCCAGATGGTGCTGGCGGAAGCCGTCCGGGCGCTGGTCTGCTCGGCGTAACGCGTAACGGAGAAGAGTGTCGGGCCGGTTGAGCCGCCGGCCCGACACTCGTTCGACCATTCATCGGACAGGAGACAACAAAATGAAAGACCTCATGAACAATATCCACCTGCAGCCGGCGTTCGCGCCCAAGGCTGCGGTGACCGACGGCACCGCTCAGGTTTCCGCAAGTTGCAATCGTCAGAACTATGAATCCGTCGTGCTTGCCTTGATCACCGGTACCCTCACCGATGCCGACGCCGTGTGGTCGGTTTTGCTTGAGGAAAGCGACGACGACAGCACCTATACCGCCGTCGCTGACGCCGATCTGATCGGCACCGAGGCGCTCGCCGGCTTCGCCTTCGGTGATGATGGGGAGTGCCGGAAGATCGGTTATCGGGGTACCAAGAAATACTTGCGCGCCACGATCGATGACACCACGGCCAACACCGGCAATCTGTTCCTGGCCGGCGTCTGGATTCTTGGCAATCCGCGGCACGCCCCGACAGCAAACCCGCCGGCGTAATTGTGGCTTAGCTTTGGCGGGCGGCACTTTGCCGCCCGTCCCCTTCTTCACCCGTCCCTTGAGTGGGTAGGCGGCAATCTTGTCGCTGCAACTAACGGAGACTGCAATGGCAGACGGAACATATCAGCCCAAGGTTTACCGCGCACAAGGTGGTGACCGTCAGGTCGTCGCATCCGGCGGCGAGATCGACATCGAATCCGGCGGCGCGCTCAAATTTGCGGGAGAGGCGATCACCGCGACCGCGGCCGAGCTCAACGCCGCCGCCGATGTGTCCGGCCGCCTCGTCACCTTGACGGGCGACACCGCCATCACAGCCGCGCTCCACGCCGGCAGAACCTGCCTGCTGGGCGAGGTGGGCGGGGACGCGGCTCTTGCCGCCACGCTGCCCGCCGCGACCGGCACGGGCGATCGCTACCGCTTCGTCGTGTCCGTGCTGAACACGTCCGGCTATACGATCAAGGTGGCCGATGCGACGGACACGTTCAACGGCCTGTTCATCCTGCTCGACAACGATGCGAACGCCGTGACGGGATATGCGGCGATCGGCGGTGACGACACGCTGACCCTCGACGGCACGACCAAGGGCGGTCAGGTGGGCGATTGGTTCGAGGTCGAGGATATCGCTCTCAATACCTGGGCGGTCCGCGGTAGCGGCATCGTGCCTGCCGGATCGAACGTGGCCGATCCGTTCACCGCCGCCGTCTAATCGTTTCCCGTTTCGCGAGGAGACTTAAATGTACGTCCAGCGACATGCCGTCACGGTAACAACCGCCTCCGATGGGTCGGCGACGGTCTATTCGCCAACCGTCACCGGGCGGCTGTCGCAGATCCGCTATGTGAAAACGGATTTCAGCGACGGCGTGGATTTCAACATTACAGCCGAGGCAACAGGCGAAACCCTGTGGGCCGAAGATAATGTCAACGCCAGTGCCACGCGCGCGCCACGTCAGGCGACGCATGGCACTGACGGGGTTGCTTCGCTCTTTGCCGGCGCCGGCACCGCAGTTCAGGCGCCGATAGCGCTCGCAAACGACCGCGTGAAGATCGTGATCGCTGCTGGCGGCGACGCAAAGACGGGCACCTTCCACTTCGTTTTTGAGTGAGGGACAAGCCATGAAGGTTCTCGTGCTGAAATCGTTTTCCTACGCCGGCGACGAAATCGGCGTGCAATCTCGTGAGGCAGTTACTGGCACGGAAATCGAAATGTCGGAGGCCTTCGTTCCGGGGCTTATGAAAGAGGGTTACGTTCGCGTTCCGCCCCCGCTGCCCGCACCCCGCGCGGTGCGTGTTGTCGAGCCCGACGCCGTCGGCGAAGTAGCCAAAGATATCGCCGCACCGGTGGATGTCGCGTCGGCCACACCTGAGCCCGCGCTCGCCGCGGCGTCTCCGGGAAAGCCAAAGCGTAAGAATAAGTAGACGATTCACCCATGGCGACTTCGCGAACCACAACCACAATCAAGGCCGCCAGCACTCGGAACTTGACGACCATCGCGCTGTTCAAATCGATGATCGGTAAGGTCGAAACGAATTCGGACGAATATCTGAATTGGGCAGTCCGGGCCGCCTCCGCAGCCCTTGATGGTGCCTGTCGCCGGGTGTTCGCCCGAGAATCTCTTTTGGACTTCTTCCGGGCAGATTCATGCATCGCCGCGCTCGTTCTCAGTCGTCCACCCATTACCAACATATGGGCGATCATAGACCCGGGCATCTCGGCGGTGGCGCTGGCGTCCGCCATGGACGCTTCTCAGACCACGTTGCCGGCGACCGTAGCGCTGACCGGCTCCTTTCCGTTCAAAGCGGTCTTGGATGCCGGCGCCAGCCTCGAAGTCGTCACGGTCCTGAGTCTACAGTCGGGAACGACTTACAACGTGGCGCGCGGTGTGAATGGTAACGCGGTGGCTCATGCGAGCGGAGCCGCCTGCACGGTCGCGATGGATCCTGCGCTGTACGAAATTGATGCCGCCGCGGGGATTGTTCGGAAAATCGACGGGGCTTGGTCGGAGGGCGCCACGTCAGTTCTGTACACCGGCGGATATCTTCTGCCCGGCGACACGAACCGAGACCTTCCCTGGGAGCTCGAAGACGCGGCGCTGCGGTATATGCGCTATATGTGGTTCAGCCGTGAGCGCGATCCGGCGCTCCGTAGCGCTGGTGAGCCCGGTCTATCCAATCAGACTTGGTGGATCGGCCCGCCCGGTGAAAGCAGCAACCTTCCACCCGACGTCGAGGCGATCTTGGTGCCATATCGCCTTCCTCTGACCTATTAGCGCACATGGATTTCGACGTCGTCATCAGCGGCGATCGTGAGATTTCCGCCAAGTTCGATGAATGGCCGCACCAGTTTTACGAAGGGCTCTACCGTAAGATCGTTGACCTGATCGGCCCGCTCGAGGGCCTGGTAACAGGCGCGGCTCCGGTCGGCGCGACGGGCGCGCTTCGTGGCGGCATTGGCAGCGACGTTCACCGCTATCCCAATGCAATCGTCGGAAAGGTGTTTGCTTCGGGCGAGCATGCGCACGTCGCGCGGTTTCTCGAATTCGGCATCCACACCGAAGTTCATGTTGGCACTCATCAGCGCTCCATCTCTCAGGCGTTCGGCCGCACGATCGATCCAGTGCAAGCGATCGTCGATCCCTATACCCGGCTCGTGAACATCGAAGCGCAATATTTCATGCGCAACAGCCTGCAGAGCATGCAATCGCGCATCGTCGATGATCTTCAGGACGAGCTCGATCGGATAGCCGAGGCGGAAAATCGTGACTAACAATGTGACGCCTCGCAATGTCGTCATGGACGCCCTGTTCACCGTAGCGAGCGGTGCGTTCGAATTCAAAACCTTCGACCAACGGCTGCGTCCAGCGCTCAAGGTGAATGACTTTCCCGCGCTGTTCGTCATCAGCGCCGGTGAGGACTATCCGCCGCGGCAGATACGGCAATTGCCGCCGAAGATCGTGATAGACGCGCAAATCTGGATTTATTCAAACGGCGGCAAGGAAAATATCGACGAGCCGCCGGAGCGCTCGCTCAACGATGCGCTCGATTCGATCGAAGAGGCCTTGCAGCCAAACATCGTCACGGGGGTGCAGACGCTCGATCTTCCCGAGCGTGTCTCGCACTGCTGGATCGAAGGGCGGATCGAGAAATATCCGGGCGTTCTCGACGGCATTGCCAAAGCAATCGTGCCCGTAAAAATCTTGCTCAAATAGGAGACGCAATGAGCGACCCAAACAACAAGCCGGCGAAGGCCTCTGCCGCCCCGGATGATCAAAAGCTGGCGAAGGCTGAGGCCATTTACGTGAACTGGCGCAACACGCACATGAACCAAATTCCGGTCGAGCTTTTCAACCGGCTCGAGGCGGTCAAGGAACACCTGATCGCGGATATCGCGAAGGCCCTCTGACGTCCGCCGCCGCGCCGAAACACCTTTCTCCGTAGACTGAAGGAGTCAAACAATGCCTTTGGAGCAATATGGCTTCGGCGTCGGCGGCATCTTTGCCGTCAGAACCGATATTTCGAACCCGACGCCCACGCGTCTTGGCACCGTGCAGGACATCTCCGTCGAGCTCTCGCACACGGTCAAGGAACTGATGGGCCAGTACCAGGCGCCGGTTGCCGTGGCGCGCGCCGGCATCAAGATCACCTGGAAGGCCAAGATGGCCAAGCTGAACGCGCGAGCCTGGAACGATACGTTCTATGGCCAGACGCTGGCGACCGGCTCGGCGGTGCAGGTGCTGGACGAAGGCGGCCCTACCGGGACCGCCATTCCCGGCACGCCCTACGCGCTGACCGTCGCGAATTCCGCATCCATGTCGGCGGGGACCCCGGGCGTCGATCTCGGTGTATATTTCGCGGCCACCGGCGTGCAACTCACCCGCGTCGCCTCGGCCCCGACCACCGGCCAATATTCGTTCGCCAGCTCCACCGGCATTTACACTTTCGCCGCCGCCGACACCACGCTGAAGGTCGTGATCTCCTATCAGTATGAGCAAACCACGACCGGCGGGCGCATCACCGCCAGCAACCAGTTGATGGGTCATGCGCCGGCGTTCCGCTTACATCTGGGCAATTCGTACCAGAGCAACAAGCAGAACATGATCCTTTATGCCTGCATCGCGACGAAACTGTCGTTCGGCATGAAGAACGAAGACTTCGAGATCCCGGAAATCGATGGCTCCGGCTTCGCCGATTCGCTCGGCCGCTATTACGACTGGTCGAGCGACTACGTCTAACGCTGCATCTCGCTTTCGATCCGGCCCGACACCGGAACAGCGTCGCCGGGCAACCGGTGACGTCGCGCGACCGTGGGGCGGCGTTGTCGGCGCCGCCCCACACCTCCCCGACAGAGGAAACACATGGGCAATACCAACACGATCACGCTGGGTGGACAAGAATACCCGTTCGGCGATTTTACCCTCGGCGACATCGAAGAACTGCAACCCCTCTTCGCCCTAATCGGTGATGATTCACGTCAGGGGGCCCAGGCGAGAACGACGATCATCTGGATGGCGCTGCGCACGGCCAATCCGAATTTGACTGTCGCGCAGGTCCGCGCAATACCGCGCTTCAAAATCCCCGAAATTCTGCCGGCCATCCGCAAAATCGCGATCGCGTCCGGACTCGAATGGCAGGATGAGCCGAAGGATCCTCCAGCGGGGGAAGCGAAGCCGGTGGCGAGCCCGGGAGAACAAGCCTCGCAAACTGGGACTTCGCCGAGCTGAAGGCCGAGTTGCGAACGGCATGCGGCTACACCACAGACGAAATCGACCGAATGAAGCTCCGGCATTATCTGGAACTCCGGCGGTATTGGGCCAAGCACCCACCAATCCACGTGCTGGTGAAGGCGCTGTTCACGAAAAAATAGGGGCTGCATCGTGACAACGCTCAACGTTGAAGTCAGAGCGGGCGTTACCGACCTGACGGCGAAGCTCGCTGTTGCAAAGGCGGAATTCAACTCAGCCAGCGCCGATCTGCGTCGGATGGCCGAACAGATGCGTCAGGCCGGCTCGGCCGCGAGTGCCGAGCTGAAATCCGGGCTGGCTGCTGCTGCTCAAACCGCCGCTCAGACGCGCACGCAGGTCGAAACGCTCAATCGCGAACTCCGCCAGGCCACCGGTAATATCGGCGGCGCCAGCGGCGTTCGCGGCGCGCTCGACGCGGTAATGGGCCCGTTGCGCCAGATGGGGCTCGGCTTCACCGCCATAGGCGCTGCCTACAAGGCCTGGGACATCGTAAAGACCACGGCCGACATCGCTGACCAGGCGCAGGTGTTGGGCATCAGCACCGATGCTCTGCAGGCCTACCGCGGCGCTGCGGTCAGCGTGGGCGCCGATACGAATTTCGTTGACGCAGCCATTCAGCGCTTCACGCGCAGTATCGGCGAAAACAGGAAGGAGTTCCAGGAACTCGGCATCTCGGCGTTTGTGCTTGGCAAGGGGCCAGAAGCGGCCTTGCCGGCCGTCGCCAATGCGCTCCTGCAAATCGCCGATGGCTCTCAGCGCGCACGCATTGAGACACAATTGTTCGGCAGAGCCGGGCAAGAGGTGGAGCAGGTTCTTCGGCAGTGGGCCGATCCTGACATCATCGCCAAAATGGACGAGATGGGCCTTGTCATCGACAAGGCTCTGATCGCCCGCGCGGATAAGGTTGACGCCGCCTTCTCGTTGTTTTTCACGCGCATGAAGGTTGGGCTCGGCGAGGCCATCCTCGATTGGGAACGGCTCGTTAGAGCCATAGCGACATTTGGAGCATCGCCGGCGCTTGAAGACGCCGCGAGGCGCATTCAGCAGATGATTCCGAAGGCGCCAGGTGCCTCTAAAGATTCGCCCTTGCGCGGGAACTTTCCCCTTCCCGGTGACGACGCATTTCTAGGAGATTTTCGCGCGCCGGTAGGAAAGTTTGAGGCGCCTGACATTACGGTCGAATTCGTATCGGCCAAACAGCAAGCGACGGAACTCTACTCGACTTGGCGCGCCGAGCTTCAAGAGACCGAACTGCGCCTCAAGATGTTCGGCGACAGCGCCCGGTCCTTCGAACTGAATTTCTGGCGCGAGAAACTGCAGCAAGCCCGTGGCGGCGGCGAAGAGTGGAAGGGTATTGTTGCCCAGATCAATTCGCAACTCTATCAGATCGAGAACGCGCGCTATCAGGAGGAGGTCCGTGCTGCTGTCGATGCGGAGCAGAAGAAGCAGGAATCTCTGAAGCGCCAACTCGAGGCGCAGCGCAAGCACAACGAAGAGATGCTCACACTCGTCCGCGAGCAGGTGCGGATTCTCTCCGAAGAACAGAAGAACCGCGAGGACATGCCGCGCAAGGAGATGGAAAAGGCCGTCGACGCGGTCATGAAGCCGTGGGAGCGCGCGGTGCGCGGGATCGGCAGCGGCTTCGAAGATATGTTCCGCGGCGTGTTGCAAGGCACTCAGACGTTCCGCCAGATGATGGCGAACATGGCCACCAACATCGCTCTCACCTTCGCCAGGATGGGGATTAAGATTCTCGAAGATTGGGCGCTGACGCAGATCAAGCAGATGATTGTGACGCAGGTGACCGAGACCGGCAAAACGGCGGCTGTCGCCACCGGGGAGACGGCGCGCGTCGGCATCCGCACCGCAGCCGCGATCGAGGGTGCCGCCGTTGAGCAGGCCACCGGCGCCGCCAGTGTCTTGGCGTCGGCTAACAAAGCCGCAGCCGGCGCGTTCTCGGCTGTGGCCGGGATTCCGTATGTTGGCCCGTTCCTGGCCCCAGTGGCCGCCGCCGCGGCCTTCGCCGGCGTCATGGCATTCAACATCTTCTCAGCCGAGGGCGGCTTTGACGTTCCCGCCGGCATGTCCCCGGTAACGCAGCTTCATGAAAACGAGATGGTGCTTCCGGCCAATATCGCCGAGGGCATCCGCGATATGACGGGAAGCAACGGCGCGGCGAGGCGGGGCGGCGCCGGCCGCCCGGTCAATTTCCACATCCATGCCGTCGACGCCAGATCCGTGCTGGAGCTTTTCAATCAGCCGCAAGTTCTCGCCGGCATCAAACAAAAATTAGAGACCATTTCATGACGGTGAAGATGCCATTCTGCGTTGGCATGGAATATCCGGTAAGGCGGACGCCGATCATTCGACGTGACAGCATCGAGGCGCAATCGGGACGCACAACAAACCTGCCGCGTTGGTCGCAGCCGCGGTATCGGTTCGGCGCATCGTTCAATCTGCAAGACGCAGACTGGAAACGGCTCGAAGGTTTTTGGAAGCGCGCCATGACGTCGCCAGGGCAGCTCTTCCTTTTTCCGTTTCTTGAAGACAGCCAGGCGAAGGATTGGCGCTTTGGTCATGCGGCGGTCGGGCGGGAGGTTCAGTACCTCGCGCCCGGCGATGGATCGACGACGGAATTTCAATTGGTCCGCGACGTTGGCGGCTTCAGCGAAGTCGTGACGGCGCCGCGCGTCAATATGGTTGTTGAGGATTTCTGTCTTCCGGCATGGACCAAGACCGGCACTAGCATTGCGTCGGCCAATTACACTGATCCGTTTCAGACCAACGCGGTCAAGATCAACGAAGACACATCGACTGGCAATCATCTTGTCGCGCACTCGATGTCATCGGCGATCGGGAATGAAGAATATACGGTCAGCTTCTACGCAAAGGCCGGGGAGCGCACATGGGTGCTCTGCCACGTGTATCCGAAGGACGGAAATGACAACGGCTATTTCTTTGACCTGTCGGCAGGCAAAATCGGCAGCGTCCTACGCGCGACCGAAACCAATGTGCGCAACGTCTTTATGGAGGCTCTTGGAAGCGGTTGGTTCCGGTGCGGCTTCACGATCAACATGCGCACTGGCGCCACAACGCCGGAGTTCTGGATTCAGACGTCGACAGGCGATGGCGTCTACAATTTTACTGGCATCGCCGCCAATGGTCTGTACCTGTTCGGTCCGCAGGCCGAACAGGGTGCGCAAATCTCGCCGCGCGGTGGTGACGTCGCCTCGCCCTACCCGCTTGGGCCAGTGATCTATCAGCACGATTATCAGGAGTTGTGTTCCCCACGAAAATATAGTCACGCGCGGACCAACGTCGTCATCAGGTCGCAGGATTTTTCGAACGCGTCGTGGGCAAAGGTGGAGACAACGCTGCCGTCCACCTCGCAAAGCGCGCCGGATGGAACCGGCACCGCTACGCAGGTTCGTGAGACGGCCGTCAACTCGACGCATAGTGTGCAGGCATCGTCGATCGCGGGCCTGGCCGACAACCTCATAGTGACGCTTTCGGTGTTCGTAAAATCCGATGGTCGTAACGCCATTGCCCTGGACCTCAATCTCAAGAACGGGCTGTATGTTCGGCAGTTTTTCAATCTTGCCGGGGCCACGCTGGGAGCAACTGCCGGAACCGGGGTGTTGCTCAGGGCCGAGATATTCGACATAGGCGTTTCCGGTTGGCATCGGTGTTCGGTCACGGCCAATATCGGATCGGGCGGGAGCGCGGTCATTCCCGATATTCTGCTTTCCGACGGGACCGGCGTGTCTTATCTCGGCGACATCACCAAAGGTGTTTTACTGTGGGGCGCGATGGTCGAGAACGGTTCGCGCGCCACGCGTTACATTCCAACGACGGCAAGCGCGGTGGCCGTTACCGATTATACTCTCTCCGCAGTTGGGAAGGTCACGTTCGCCGCGGCGCCGGCGAGCGGCATCTTGCAGAGCTGGTCAGGCTCTTTCGATTGGCTCTGCCAGTTCGATGGCGAAGAGGCTGAATTTGAGAACTTCGCCTATCGGTTCTGGAACCTCGGCGACATTTCATTCACGAGTTACAAGGTGCCATGAAGACGCCTTGGTATGAGACTAGCGCCGGCGCGACGGCTGCGCTGCTTCTGTCAGGCGCGTGGGTCGATTGCGATCTCTACACGATCACGACGCCAAGCGGCACGGTTCTGCGCTATGCGACCGGCGATCTGAATGTCGACGTCAGCGGCACGATCTATTATTGCAACCTCGCCCTTGTCGATCTCGCGGGCAGAACACCGCGCGGGCATTGGAAAGTCGGCACCGGAGTCGACACATGGCAATGGATGATGGCGCCGCGCGCCGTCGATCCTGCGACCGGCACGGCAAATCCGGACACGATCAATTCCCTGCCGTGGACGGAAGCCATCCTGAAGGGTGCTCTCGATGGCGCCGACGTGCAGGTCGACCGCGCGATCTTCTCGGCCTGGCCGGCGCAACTCGCTTCAAAGGCTTTTCCAACCGGCGTTTTCACGCTCTTTAAGGGCTTCATGGGCGCGTGCGATGTCGGCGACAGCGCGGTTGCCTTCACTGCCATCAGCTATATGGACCTGCTTTCGAGCAACAGCCCGCGCAATGTCTGGCAAGCCGGTTGCCGGTGGACATTGTTCGATGCCGGGTGTGGCCTTTCCGCGGCGGCCTGGGATCAATCCAGCACCGTGCAATCCGGCAGCACGCCTCTGGTGATCAACACCAGTTTAAGCCCGCTTTCCGGCTCGACGTTTCCGCTCGGTCGCATCCTCTTCACCGGCGGTCAAAACAACGGCTTTGCTCGCGGCATCCGATCCTTCTCCGGCGGCGCGCTGACGCTTACCGCGCCGCTGTTCTGGCCGGTGAACACGGGCGACGGATTCACAATCTTTCCTGGCTGCGACAAGACGACGACCGCATGCTCGGCGTTTTCCAATCTCGCGAATTTCGGCGGTCAGCCCTACATCCCGAAGGCGACGACAGCCCTATGATCGACCAGCGCGCCGCGGTCGTGCTCGAAGCCCTGAGCTTCGAGGGCACAGCCTATCACCATATGGGCCGGCTGAAGATCAAGCGCGGGGCCGATGGTGCGGTGCTCGACCGCGGTGGCGTCGATTGCGCCCAGCTCCCGTTTCTCGTCTATTACAACGCCGGTCTGATCCCGTTCATTCCGCTCGAATATTATCCAGAAGAATGGTTCGTGCACCGCTCGGAAGAGCGGTTTCTTGCGACCATCGAAGCCTATGCGCACCAGGTCGAAGAGCCAAAGCCGGGCGATCTCGCCATCTGGAAATTCGGCCGCTGTTTCTCGCACTCTGCAATCGTGATCGATCCGGCCTGGCCGGCGATCATCCATTCGGTGCGATCTGCAGGTTGTGTGCTGCGCGACAGCGGCCTTGGCGGCCACCATGCGGACAAGCCGCGCCGCTTCTACAGCCTGTGGTGATCCGATGGGATTTCTGATCACCAGAAGGCCGAAGGTTAAGCAGCCAAGCGCCGCATCCGCAATTCGCGTGCAGACTTCGATTCAGGGGCGGGCCATCCCGATTGGATGGGGCGAAAGCATGCTGCCTGGCAACCTGCTTTGGTATGGCGACTTCAAATCGACGGCCCATTCGCAGAGCCAGGGCGGCAAGGGTGGCGGCGGTAAGGGCGTCAAGACAACATCCTTCACCTACCAGGCGGCCGTGGCGATCGGCCTGTGCGAAGGCCCGATAGATTCGGTGCAGACCGTCTACCTTAACAAAGGCGAGACGACGCTTGCCGAACAGGGCATGACGCTGTTTGACGGCTCCTATTCGCAATCCGCCTGGGGCTATCTCACGACCAACCATCCCAGCGAGGCGCTTAATTATCGCGGCATAACCTACGTCGCCGCCGGCCCGCTCCAGCTCGGTGATAGTGAAGAGCTGCCGAACTACCGGTTCGTTCTGCGCTTTGACATCAATAGTGCGATCGCCGGCAAGCCCGATGCCGATCCGCGCGACATCGTCAACGATCTTCTGACCAATGCAAAATACGGCGTGACGGGATTTCCGCCGTCGCTTATCGCCGCGATGACGACATATTCGAATTACTGCCGCGCCATGGGCCTCGTCCTCTCACCCATCATGACAGGCGATGCGACGGCGAAAGATTTTTTCGACGAGATGATGGTCGCGACCAATAGCGAAATCGTCTGGAGCAACGGCAAGTTCGATGTCGTGCCATACGGCGATCAATCCGTCACCGCGAATGGCTCGACGTACACAGCACCATCGGCGCCGGTCTACGGTCTGACGGATGAGGATTTCGGCGCCAACCAGGCGGCCAACTCGTCATCGTCCGCATCATCGGGTTCGGGCGACAAGATCGTCGTCACGCGGCGGCCGCAGTCCAAGCAGCTCAATGCCATTCGGGTTGAGTTTCTTGACCGCGCGAACCAATACGATCCGGCGATCGCCGAAGCAAAAGACGACGCGCTGATTGCCGTGAAGCTTCGGCCGTCCGATGTCAAACAGCTTCACATGATCTGCGACAAAGATGCGGCGAACACATGCGCAGAGCTGATGCTTGGGCGCGAGTGGGTTTCAAATACCTACGCGTTCACCATCGACGCGGCCTTTATTCTTCTCGATCCAATGGACATTATTTCGGTGACGACGCCGGCGGGCTCGCGGCTGGTGCTCGACGAACAATGGATGCGCGTCAAGGAAATCACCGAGAATTCTGACCGCTCGCTGTCGATCATTGCCGAAGAGGTTCTGATCGGCACCGGCCATCGGCCTTTGTACACGCGACAATCTGGCCTTGGTTATGTCGCGGACTATTTTGAGGCGCCCGGTCCTGTCAACACTCCAATCATCTTCGAAGCGCCGATACAGATCGCGCCAACTGGCCTTGAGGTGTGGGTAGCAGCATCTGGATCTGTGCCGGCAACCTTTGGCGGTTGCGAGGTTTGGGTGTCATGGGACGGCTCGAATTATCAATTTGTCGAACGCCAGGTCGGCCCCGCGCGCATGGGCGAGTTGACCAACAGTCCCGCCGCTGGCTCTGGCGATCCAGATACCGGTGTAACGGTCTCTGTCGATCTCAGTGAGTCGCAAGGCGTGGTTTCGTCTGGATCGACGACGGATGTGAACAATCTTTCGCCGCTCGCCTATGTCGATGGCGAGTTGATGGCGTTCCGCGATGCATCGCTGACGTCGACCTACAATTACGATCTTTCGTATCTGAAGCGCGGCCTCTATGGCACAACGCGGGGTGCGCATTCGAGCGGCACAAAGTTTGCCATGCTCGACAATCAGATCATGGCAATTCCATATTCGAAGGACCAAGTCGGTAAAACGATCAAGATCAAGCTGCCGGCCTTCAACCTGTACGGCCAGGCGATTGAATCGCTGGCAGCTTGTACCGAATACACGCACGTCTTGGGTGGGCCGTCGATCGCCTATGAGCCATCAAGCCTGACGGCGACCGGGTCGTTCAAGTCCATCCGGCTCAATTGGACAAACGCGGCCAATGTCGGCCCTGAAGTCGTTGAGATATGGCGGTCGGCTTCGTCATCGCATGGCGCTGGCGCGAAGATCGGTGAAGCGGCCGCCGGCACGACAACATACGTGGACGAGAACCTATCGACCGCGACCGCCTATTGGTACTGGATAAGGTATCGGGACCGCGCCGGCGGCGTGTCGGCCTACTCTCCGTCATCCAGCGGCGCCGGCGCGACAGCCACTACGACGCAGACCGCTACGGCTGATTATCAGGATGCCAGCACCACAACGCCAAAGTTGGCGACCAATGCCGCGACGCTCCTTGGTGATGTCACTGGCAGTACGACACAGGCGGCCGCGAGCGAGGCATGGACTGCGCTCTGTAGTTTTACGGGCTCTTTCTACGGCGCCGGCGCTATAGCGCAGTTTTTCATCGAAATCAGAAACGATGATGCCGGTCAGCACAAATACGGCATCCGCATCAAATACAATTCGACTGTGATCTACGAACTCGCATCGAGCGCGGGCTTCTGGTGTGCCGGCCAGGGTTTGCACATGCCGGCCACCGTAGTGCTTGAGCACGATCCAGCCGCTGGCTCGCAAACCTACTATCTGGAATTTGCGTCCGACTCGACGGCGGTTTACGCGCTCAATCCCACGATTGTTCTCCTGGAGGCGCGGAGATGAGGGTCACCTATGTGATCTATAGCATCAGCACCTACAAAATCCTTAGGCATGGAATGCTCGAAGAAGAAATGGTCCCGTTGCAGGTGCAGAACGCCGACGAATGGTACGTCATTAGCGATGAAGCAAATCTAAAATACGAAATGCAGCAGGCGGCGCGGCAGAGTTTGCCAAATCCATTCAAAATTGACGTCAATGAAAAGGGCGTGGCCGCCGTCCGTCTCACGGTAGATGAGGCGAAGGCCGAAAAAATACTCATGGATGCTGAGCGTCTAGCGGTAATTGAAAGCGTTCGACCAGCCCCAGGAACTGACGTCAAGGTGCCGTCCTCATCTGATTGGGACGAGCTGACCGGCACTCTGACCGTCTCTGAATTCAGCCAGTAAAACCGCGATCTTTCGAGGAAACCGATGCACATCATTGGCGTCGTAGCGAATCCCGCGCCTGAGGCGCCGCCGGGGGTCAATGTCCCGGACACGGACCTTGCGCCAGGCACGCTGCAAATCATCTATGACAGCGCGCACGACATCGACTTGGCGATGCTTGCCGCATCGGGCGGCACGGGCACGGGTCCGGTCTACACGCTGCAAGACAACGGCGGTGCCACATCGGTCACGATCCTTGGCGGCGCGCTGAAACTCGGCACGGCGCTAACGATTGGAACGTATGTTCTCGTCATTCGCGCGACCCGCGGCACGGCGCCTGACGACGTGTTCACGGATTTCCAGCGCGTTCTCACGGTTCTTGAAACGCCGACACCGAACACTTATCCCACGCCTGACATCGAGAATGATGTCAATTACGCGGGCAACTGGGACGAAGCGACGCTGACCGGAACCGATGCGCTGTGGACCATGGCGTCCACAGATCGGCCGACGCTGAACGGTACGTTCGACAATCTCAATGCGGTTCGCCAGCGGATCACTGATTTCGGCGGGCAGGTAAAACTGCACATGCCTGCGTATGAAAGTGCGCAGACGATCCAGATTGCCGGCACCGATCTTCTTTTGATCGGGCAGGTGGATGGAAACGGTAAGTCAACAACGCTAGTTGCGGGCATCTTTGGCGGCGTCGGTCGGGCATGGGGTCAGCCCAATGCGAAGTTCTGGACAAAGAATGTCAAGGCCGGCCCGTTATCGTCTATTGTCGAGGGCGATCCAGAAGGCACGTTCACAAAAGAGCGGGTCATTCAAACGTGGTCGGTTGCCGATTTCACCAGCATCACGATCACGGGTGGCGGCACGACTGTTACGCTTGGTTCCAACACGTTCGCCGGCTTGGGCCTGCAAGTTGGGCATCAGATCGACTTCCAAAAAATCTCACCTGCCAACAATAGCTCGGGAGGAACACCGAAGCGCGTTTTGATCGAGGCAATTGTCGATAACGTCGCCACCGTCACGTCCGGCGTTCTGGTGGATAACCCAATCGACAACGTCGATGCCATCATGCGTCGGCAAGACCCGAACTACACCGGATGGACCAGGGGGCCGTTGGCGATCAGTGGCGGTTCGGCCGTCAGTTGGGGGCCAACTGCCGGGCCGATTGAGTTCATCGCCGTCAACATGTTCGCGCGCGGCTCTGGCGCGGGCGCCGACGGCTGCATTGAAACTTCCAACCATGCCGGTGTGCCGTTCCGGTATCTGACTTCGGTCATAAAGCTGTACGACTGCCTTGTTGGATACAGCGGAGCGGACGAAAGGAAGCACCCGGTTTATTCCAAGGATGTGCGGATTGAATCGTATCGCACAGGCTTCGTTGTCCCATGTGCGGGCGGGCACGCTTACAAATCCGAAGCATATCTCGACTTCTCATACGGATGTTTCTTCGTCATCGACGACGGCGAGGAGGAGTCGATAACGCAGCGTCAGCCGATTGCGGCTGGAGCGTTCTCGCTCACGCTCAACGGCGTCGATGCCGGCGAAGACTTTCTCGAAGACAAGATCATCAAGGTCAGTTCTAATTTCAATGGCGTCGGCGGCACCGTTACCGTCGAAGGCCTGACGAAGCTGGGAGTCCCGGTCTCGTCCACGCGCCCACTGGATAATTCAAACAATAGCAGCAACAAATTCGCTCTCATGGGCGTGCGCATGGCGCGCGTGACAGCCGTCTATGGGAATAGCCCGAACGGTGGCACGATGTGGGTTGGCCACGGCGTCGGCTTCATTCAGGAAAGCACGGCGGCAATAGACGGGTTCGATCACGGCGACTGGCGTTTTGATCGCTTCGCCGTTCTCGATCCGCGCGCCGGAGGTTCGATTTTCAAGCCGAACCATCCCCGGATGCCGTACAGCCAGAACCCGACGAAATACCCGAGCGAGTGCGACAACCAGGGCGGCCTTATTCCATCGCACGAAGATATTGTCGCTGTCTCCAACCCATCGCACTCGAGCTTAAACAATGGCGGCAGCCTCACGACGTTCGCTGGAAAAATCAGTCGCACAGGAGCAAGCCCGCCAAGCAATGCATCCTCGTCCACCTTCACAGTGTCCGGCTTGGTGCGCGCGGGTAAGGGGATTTCCGTCACGCCGACGACGGGGGTGAATTATACGACCCGGATCAGGCGAAGCGATTATACGATCAAAGAAGGGGTTGGCCAGTTTACTGTCGCGGGGAACGGAAGCGGGACTTTCGTACTCAACGCCAGCGATACCGTCGGCAATCCTGGAACAGGGCTCGGTCAGTGGCCGGTTGCCTTCAAACTCGCGACAGATGCATGGGATTCGCTTCTTCCAAACCGGCGCTTTTACGATCCGGCGAGCGTCGATGAATTCGGCACGCCCAACTATTACTGGGCCGATACCGCGAAGGGCTGCTTGAATGCGAGCGGCGAACTCAGTCCAGAGACGCACTGGGACAACATCAACAACCACTTGATGTCGAACGGCATCATCATTAACGGCCGAACCGGCAACCACAACCTCATCTATAGCGACGGAAATATTATGCGGCACGACTTCACGACCGGCGCGACGGGCATCAACACCCGCATGGGCCTGCCGCCCATGAACCATCCCGACGATGCGCCGAACGCGAATTACGGATCGGCTGAAATTATGTCGAGCGCGGGCTCTGACCATCGCGCGTGCTTTGGCACCGATCCGGCTGGGTTCGTGAGCTACTCCAATCGTGGCGCGAATTGTGATTTTCCGCCAACGGTGGCAAACACAATTCTTCTTCGCCAGGTCGGTTACTGCAAAACCGGCTCGGGCACCATGGATGAGTTCGCTGGAACATCCGACGCCGGGAGCCTCTCCGACCATCAGAATTGGTGGCCCGCCTATATCGGGTACATCGACAACGCCGGGGCCTTGCAGAAGATTGCCATCGGCGCAACGTCAGGCATCCCGCAACGCGGCTATTCGACGATTGTCGGCAATCACACGGCGGGTGCTGAGTTCATAACCGCCGTCGCGGTCCCTGCGGGCACGGCGGCCGGCGACGTTCTCATTCTGCAAAACAGAAGCGGCATAGGGCCACATTTCATTCATGGGCGTGAGGCTGTGCACGTCGCGGCCATCACCGCCGTGAATGTGGACGGCGCGAATACGATCAGGTTCACAGGCGCGCCGCTTGCCTATGACGTTTACAAGCGCGCTGGCTTCGTTGTGGTGCACGCCGCCCCATGCCCAGCATGGATGCCCCCTCCCGAAGATTATTTGACGCGATAAGGATCGAACCTAGATGACCCTAACGCTCATCCGTAATCCCGCCCTGTTGATGCCTATAGGTTTGCACCCGGCGACGATTGGAGCGAACGCCAATCAGCAGTTCAACGCGGCGGGCGATAAGCTCGCGATCATCTTCCACTGCCCGAGCACGGATGTGCCCGATCAGATCACCTTCGAAGTGGCGGCGGTGACGACGGCGGGTACGGCCGGAAATATCGAGGCGACCCTTGAGACGGTGGCGGCTGACGGCACGCCATCAGGCACACCGGTCACGAACTCAGCGACAGGTTCGGCCGCGATTTCGACAACAGGCGTCAAGACCATTCCAGGAATGGACGGGACGGCCACCGTTGCCGAAGGCGATCTTGTCGCGCTCGTTCTGACTGCCGGAGCAGGCTGGGATCGCGACCTGACCATCAAGTATCGCGGCGGCGCCGTTGGCGCCGGCCTCTCTATTCCATACTACGCGACCAAGGACACCGCTGGCTCGTGGGTCAAAGCCAGCGCTCACAATGTAGGGCTGCCATTCGGTGTCGCGAAGGCTGACGGAACCTATCTGCATATTCCAGGGCTGCATGGGTGCTTTACGACGAACATCACGCAGACAGCTTACGCCGACGCCTCCAATCCCGATGAGATGGGCAATCAGTTTATTCCTGATGTGCCGTGCGCACTGGTCGGCGCGCTGGCGTTCCTTGCCCTTGGCACAAACCGCGACTATTCGCTGTCGCTCTATTCCTCGCACCTGGCGACACCGAGCCAGCTTGCAACACGCGCCTTCGACGGCGATCACGACGGCGGAACCAATCTTCTGCGTTATCTGCGTTTCGCCGCCCCTGTGAACCTGACAGCAGGCACGACTTACGCGATCACGGTCAAGGCGCGCGGCACCAGCAATATCACGCTGCATCAATGGGACTTCACGTCCAACGCCGAGCTGGATGGCTTCGTCACCAAGGACTTTTTCTGGACCCAGCGCGACGGCGGTGCTGGTGCTCCGGCTAATCCCGGCAACAATTTTGCCAATACAAACACGCGCGTCGCCGGGGTATTCCCGATCTTGAAGAAGTTCGATGACGGCGCGGCGGCCGGCGGTGGGTTGGTTAGACATGGCGGAATGAGCGGAGGACTCACAGGATGAAAAGAGCAATCGCCAAGGGCGCAACGAGTCAATCAATCGACATCGTTGTCTATGACTCGTCCTCCACGACCGGCGGAAAGCTGACCGGCCTTGCCTTCGACACCGCCAATCTTACGGCATACTACCGCCGTCCCGGTGCAGCCGCAGTGGCAATCACGCTCGCGACGCTGGCCGCGATCACAACGGCCTGGACCTCTGGCGGGTTCAAGGAGGTAGACGCAACAAACATGCCGGGGCACTACCGCCTCGATCTGCCGGACGCCGTTGTTGCCACGGGGGCGGACAGCGCCACCCTATGTCTGCGAGGCGCCACCAATATGGTGTCAGTGGACATCGAAATTCAATTGACCGCGCTCAATCTCCAGGATGCCGTTCGCGGCGGCATGACGGCGCTTCCGAACGCCGCGTTCGGTGCGGCGGGCGGTCTATACAGCAAAATTCTCAGGGCAAGCACTCTTCAAGCTGGGGGGACAACATCCGCGACCCTGGACGCCGGGGCCAGCGCGACAACAAACGCATACAATTATACGATCTTGCAAATTACGGGCGGCACCGGATCGGGCCAGCAGCGCGTCATTACCGCTTACAATGGCACGACGAAGGTTGCTACAGTGCATCAGGCTTGGGTCACGACGCCCGACAACACGTCAACCTTTGAGATCGTGCCGTTCGGCATCGAGCCGGCAACCACGGCTTCGGTCGCTGCCGAAACGTGGGCTTATCTGCAAGCCAATTCTGTTTCGAAGATCGACAATCTCGCGACCAGCCTATCGGCATTGGCGGTGACGCTCGCCGAATTGGCCGCGACATTGGGGACGCCCGCCGGCGTGAGCCTCGCCGCCGATGCGGCGGCAATCAAGGCGGCGGCCGACGCTATCCTGGTTGATACCAACGAACTGCAAATCGATTGGGTGAACGGTGGGCGCCTTGATCTAATCCTAGATGCCAGGGCGTCGCAGGCCACTGTCGATATCATCCTGGTAGACACGAACGAGCTGCAAGTTGACTGGGCGAATGGTGGACGGCTGGACCTCATCCTGGATGCTAGCGCGTCACAGGCGTCGGTGGATGCGGTGGACGACCTTCTTGATACCGAGATGCCGGCGCTTACGGCTGCCGTCGCCGCGGTCTACGCAAGGCTCGGTGCTCCGGTCGGGGCTTCCACGGCGGCAGACATCGCGGCGGTCTTCGCCGCCCTGCCTCGCCAGTTTCGAAAGAACACGGCGTTCCCGAATTTCACCTTCCGGATGGTCAGCTCAACCGACCACGTAACTGGTGCACCAAACCTTACAATCACGGCAAAACGTCGACTCGACAACGGCGCGTTCGCGGCCTGCGCCAATGCGGTTCAGGAAATCGCATTTGGCTGGTACACGATCAATTTTGCAGCCGCAGACCTGAATGGTGACTTTGTCTCGTTTGAATTCAAGGCCGCCGGCGCCGACGATAACTGTTTTGGGTTTCCGTGCCAGCCATGATGCCTCTTTTCAACTGGAGTGGCCGCTCAATCGCGTCAGCGTTTCTGCAATGGGGCGGGGCGGGCGCTTTTGCGGCCGCCAGCGAGGATCCCGATACGCCGGCGGGCTATCATGTCGTTCGCCTAGCGCAGCGGCAAAACCCACAAGCACGTGATTTGCCGCCGATCGTCGCTGTTATTCAAAAGGCGACTATAAGTTTCGACTTCGGCTTACTCCTGGCGCCAGACGTCGAGCTTGAAGGCGTGCCCGCCGTGACAGTCTTCCCCTACGACGGAGTCGATGAGGATGCCCAATCACGGGTGCTTTCATCCCCTCGGATTGCGACGGTGGCAAAAGCAATCGGTGGCACCGGCCGGACCAATGCGGCTGTCAATTTCAGGATCGGCGACACATTGGGTGGTGTCGTCTACACCCTCGTTATTTCATGCGAGGCGTCGAATGGTGACGTTCTGGCAGGGTGGACTCGCATCCGCTCCATCGCGCCCACATAAGGTCGCCCCAATGTTTGAAGTCGAACGCCTTGCGCGGCTCTGCCCGCGCGAGATCCCCGGCATTATGGAAGCTGCCGCCGACGCGCTGGAAACAGAGGCGGCCAAGTTCGGTGTCAACACACATCTCCGGCGCGCCCATTTCCTTGCGCAAATAGCTCACGAGAGCGCCGGGTTCACGCGGCTTGAGGAAAACCTCAACTATTCTGCCGCGCGGATTCCGGCCGTGTGGCCGCGCCTGGCCGATCGCGCCAAGGCCCTCGAGCACAAGCCCGAAGCGCTGGCCAATGCTGCCTATGCCAACAAGCTCGGCAATGGTGATGAAGGATCCGGCGATGGCTATCGCTACCGCGGCCGCGGGCTGATCCAGCTCACCGGCAAGGAGAATTATCGCCGGCGCGGCGCGGCGCTCGGCATCGACCTGGTCGCGGTGCCCGAACAGGCCGTCCGTGTCGACGTCGCGGTGCGCATCGCCCTTTCCTTCTGGAAGGCGGCCGGCTGCAACGCGCTTGCCGATGCCGACGATGTCGAAGGCGTAACCCGCAAGGTGAACGGCGCCGCGATGCACGGCCTCGAAGAGCGCCGCGCCCTCACTGCGCGCGCCAAAGCCATCTTCACCGATGGCTCTGATCTTATCGCGTGAAACGAAGGAGAAGACTTTGAAGCGTGCCCAGATATTTGAAATCTATCGCGACCGCAAGCGGCAGTACCGGTGGCGGCTTCGCGCCGGCAACGGGAAGATCATCGCGACGTGCCATGAGGGCTATGTGCAGCTCCGGCGTTGCGTGGAGGGCATGCAGATGGCGTGCCCGCTCAACAAGCGCGAGCGCGTCGTCAGGGTGATGCTCTGATCCATGACCCGCTGCACAGTATCAGGCCAGGCGGCCGTAGAGCCGGAGGATGCAAGCGTTCCGAACGCTGCTAAGCGGTCTGATGGCCAGTTCGTCGATCATTGGGTTTTGTGCGAGACGGAACGGGCGAAGGGCTTTGTTCGCCCGGTGCGCGATGGCTACGTGCATGTCGGCGCCCCCGGCGCCAAATTTCCGCTTCGCGAACTGACACCGGAAGAACACGAGCGTTACGACCGTTTCGGATACGTGAAGTTTGAAGCATATCCGGACGGCGCCGGCATGTTCTGGACCCAGGACAGACTCGACAAGATTGGCAAGGGGTGCGGGACGCGCACGCTGATGCCGCAAGCCATCGCTGAGACCTACGCGCGCAAGCCAGATTACTATGGCTCGACGTTCTGTTGCGGCTGCGGAAAGTATCTTCCGGTTGGATCATACGGCGAATTTGTTTGGGATGGCACGGCCGAGCGGGTGGGAACATGACGCGCGAAGATCAAATGCTATTTGCTCTTGCGCCAACGAGCGACGGCCAACCGCCGATCATCATCTTCGCGATATCGCAGGCGGCGTGGGAATACATGAAGGATGGCAAAACGCACACCTTCGACCTGACCAAGAGTGGCATTCCGCTCCGTCTTATGTGCTTCGGTGCCAAGTCGCACTCAGATGCCATGAAAACTCTCAACGACGCGATGGCAAAACTAGGCGTGCCGTACCTTGATGAGCGCAGCAAAGACTTTTCGATATGAAGCTCGATTGGGACAAGGTCATCGTTCGCATCGGCGAGGTAGCGCGGCCGCTGGCGATGATTGTCGTAGCGCAATCGTTCGCGACCGCGGTGCTCCTGCCGTTTGTCGATTCCGCCAAGCTCACCGTCGCCGGCGGTGTGTTGACGGCCCTCTTCGCCGTTAAGGGCATGGACAAGCGGGCTGAGGTGAAGGCCGACGCTGAAACCAAGGTCGCGAAGATCAATGCCGGCAAGCCAGAGGAGTAATCATGGCGGACATCGAAAAGGCCAGAGACGACGCCCGTAAGGGTTGGGCTTCGTTCCGTGCCTTCATAAAGCCGCGGCCGCTCACCGCGTTCTGGATCGGCACAGCCTTCGGCTCGCTGGTGCTGTGCTGGCCAGTGTGGGGAGTGTTGCGATGGGCATTCTGAGGTTGTTGGCGGGGCCGATCATTGGGCCCCTCACCACCGCAGCTACCGTCGCGCTCGGCCTCGCCTTGGCGTTCGTCTGGATCCGCGATCGCGTCGTGATCGGCCGGCTCGAGCGCCAAGTCACTGAGCTGCACCAGCAGATCGATGATCCTGCGACGGGCTGGCGCGCCAGGCTGTCCACCTGCCAGACGAACGGCGTGACGCTCACCGAAGCGATCGGCCGACAGAACACGGCCGTCGAAGAGATGCAGCGCAACGCTGATGCGATCGCCGCTTCGGCTCGAGCCGCCGTCGCGGCCGTGCGCGCTGAGGGCACTAAGGCCGCCAGCGCCGCCACGAACATCCTCAGCCGGCCTAGGCCGGCCGCCGGCGACGAATGCCGTGCCGCCTTCGACCTATTGCGGGAGCGCGCGCCATGAGGCTCCTGGCCATCGCTGTCACCCTGGTGCTCGCCGCGTGCGCAACCGATCGACCGGCGCCGGAGCCGATCGTCCGCACCGTGGAGGTAAAGGTCCCGGTCCAGGTGCCGTGCCGGCCGGAACTCGGCGAGGAGCCCGCCTATCCCGACACCGATGAAGCGCTGGCCATGGCGCCGGACATCTTCGTCGGCGTCCAGCTTTTGAAATCCGGCCGAGGGCTACGTATCCAGCGCGATCGCGAGAAGACGGCGGCGTTGGCAGGGTGTGCGGGCGCGCCATAACGATGCCGCGTGGCGGCGGTCACCGCTGAAATAGAGGGGCACATGGCTCAGATCGACGAGGTGAGCCTGGCGCTTGGCGAAATGAAGGCCGCCCTAGATTTTATTAAGACCGAGCTCAGCTATGCGAGGGTGGTGCGCAATGAAATTGCGACACAGGTCCAGAATTTAGGAGTGGTGAGCAACGAAGTCGAGGCCTTGAAACTCGAGGTCAAAGCTCTTGAGAAAATCGTCGGTATTCATGAACGGTGGCGCCAACGCGGAATCGGCATCGTTCTGTTCTTGTCGTCGATCGCCGCGATTTGTGGAGCGGCCCTAACCATCGTTTTGCACAAGGTATTTGGCATTCCACGATAACCGCCTTGGCGGTCGCGACCTCACGGGGTTGCGTCCGCTGCGGCGCTCTCTCTCCTCCTGCACTGCAGCGTTTCCTCCCCAATGAACTGGCCCGGGCCCCTCGTGGGGTTCGGGCCTTTTTTCATTTGCGGCGTGATCGGCGCGCTGAATCTGTATTCCATCGCTTACTCCGCAGGCCTTAGGCGGCCGAGCTAGTCCGTAATTGTGCCAAAATGCCGAATGGTCCTGCGGTGTCATCATCCATTCCCCGGCTCGGCCCGAAAGGTCCGGGCCGTTTTTGTTTGTGCGGCGATCAGGCCAACGCCGCAAAGGCAATCACGCCGATCAGCGCCGCTATCCCCACGAATGCCCACCATCGCAGCCCGTGATCAGGAGCCGCATCCATCTCCGCAACGCGCTCGATCGTGTAGGCAACCTCAGCCTCGGAAGCGTCTCGGTCGGCTTGCTCTTGCAGAAGGGTGCGGATGGGGTCAGACATTGGGCGGCCCGAGGATGGTGAGGTAGGTCATGGGGGATACTTAAGAGCTCGGTTTAGTTTTGGAAGGCTCGCACCATTGCAGCGCAAGCCGAATCCCAGTCTGGACATCCTGCACGCGCTGCATCGGTATTTCGATCAACCCATTCTGTTCCTGTTCGATTATCCAGCCGCCAAGAATCACACGCTCAAGCTCGGGGATGTGCGAGTCCCCAGCACGGACGGGATGCGCGTGCGGACGCGTGTGGCGACACTGCGGATGATGGCACTTAACAAATTCGACCATAGCGACGCACCCCCTCAATCCATCAGCCCGTCATCGGCGCGCTGAAACTTCTCAATTACGCGGAGCAGCACGGCAAGCTTATCCACATATTCGCGGATCCTTGATCTCATCGGCGCGCGGCGGACGGCTCGCGAACAATTGCAGGGCAGCGGCGACCTCCTGCCTAATTTGGCAGAAGCGGTAATAGTCGCCATAGGTAGCGTCTATCTCCGCTTTGGTCGGGCTTGAGAGGGTGGGTTTCGTCGCCATCGCTCCTATTCCTGGCAGGGGGGTCCTCTCCGAAATTTGGACGTATCGGCGCGCGCGGCTGCATAGGAGGCGTCCAGCGCTTCCGTTGCACTCGCGCGTGGGCCGGTCGGGTCATCCATCAGCGGGGTTTTGCTCTGTCGAAGTACCAACACTGGAACCTCGCCCCGTGGCCCTCGCGCCGCTCGGCGCACAGCCGCCCGCATGGCGGAGGTAAGATCGGGCTCGCGCTCTATTGTCACCCCTTCTGCCATCAGGGTACCGTTGATGTAGCGATCAAACTCAAATATCGGCATCGGTCACTCCCTCAGGTGCCACTCCCAAATCCGGATCCCTAAAATGCGCCACTGAAAACGATCAGCAGCACAACGCAAGTCACGAAGCCGATCACGGCATGGGTCATCTCAATTGTTGGCGCCCGATTCCTATCTGGAAAACACCAAGCCGTGTACATGGCCTCGAATACGTCTTCTGCGAGTTGCTCCCGGGTCCTACCCTTCGCATCTTTCAAGATAGCGGCACCGGTCTTCGCCATGGCAGGGGTAACACCGAACTGCATTAACGCCGCGACCCTTTTTCGTGTTGTGGCCGGCATGGTTAATCCCGGCCTGCTGATTTATAGATGGTATCACCTATTCCGGCTTTGTGCAAATAGCTGATGTCATCTAAGTTATGACGTGGGTCGCAAGCGAATCAACGACGAAGCTATGGTGGCAAGGTTCCCCAAGGGCACCGCCGCTCGTATTAAAGCGCTCCTCGCGGACAAAGAGAAGCGCTCTGACTTTGTTCGCGAAGCCGTCGAGCGGGAGATCAAGCGCCGCGAGCGCGACTGGTCCTGAAAGAAAACCCGGTTAGCGTGCTAAGTAAAGTATATAATAGGGAAAGAAAAAGGGGCGCCCGGACGTGGCACCCCCTTTCCCCCTAGAGACGATATTTTCGGTCAGATCGCTTTCCCGATGAACCCTTTCCTTTCTGTTGAGGTGCCGGCGCCCTGCCCCGCCGGCTTGGGCAACAGCTCAGGCCGATGCGCGGAACGAAATGCGTTCCTGTCCTAGGAATAGCGATGTGCGGTGCCCCGCAACTCGCGATTCCTTGGGTCCACCGGCAACGGTGGACCCTCGGATTGCTCCAGCCGAAGCAACATTCAGAATCCCCGCCAGATCGCCGATCAGGTCAACGCTGGGCCCTTCCGGCGCCATAGTGATGACGATGCGGTCTATCAGACTTCGAAGTGTCTCACGGGCCTTCGCGGCCGCGGTTTGCTCGCCTGACAGCGATGCCGCGAGTTCGCTGACCTTCCGCCGGTACACCTCCGCCATGTTGGGGTGCAGGTAAGGCCCTGGTGCTTCTTCCTGTCCGGATTGGGCCAGCAGCACCGCGCGGCGCTCTTCGAGTTCGACCATGCGCTCTCTCACTCGATCGGCCGGGACGCCTTGCGCAAGCGCATCAACGAAGCGGTCCAGTTCCCTCGTAACCTTGGCAAGGTCTGCCTCGCGGCCGCGAATGCTCACCGCCTGCTCGCGTCGGCGCTCGTTCATGACGCGGGTGAACGTCTCGCAGAACGCGGCAAAAGCCTCCGGACGGACGAGGTTGCACTCAAGTGCGGTAAGTATCCTGCGCTCCAGCTCTTTCTTGTTGATGCGGGCGGGGTCGGGGCATGTGCCGCGATCGTGGGCTGTCGAGCATCCGAACTGCGTCTGATTGATCGCCGACATGCCGCCGCCACAACTGGCGCATTTGATCAGCCCGGATAGAAAATGCTTCGGCCGGCGCCGGCCGGAAAGCGGCTTGTGCTCATAGGCGCCTTGGCGCTCCTTCACGCGCTGCCAGATATCGTCGTCAACGATGCGCAGGTGCGGCGCCGGCACCCTCACCCAAGCATCGCGCGGGTTCGCTCGCGCCTGGCGCTTGCGGGAATCGGGATCCTTCACGAAGCGCTGCCGGTTCCAAACCATGGTGCCGATGTAGATCTCGTTATTGATCACGCCGAGCCCGCGATGCCGGTTGCCTACCACGGTCGATGGGCCCCATAGCCGACCGCCAGGCCCGGGCACCGCGGCCGCATTCAAGCGCTTGGCGATCTGCCGTGGCGATAGGCCCTGATCGTATTCGATGAAAATGCGGCGCACGATGGTAGCCTCGCCCTCGTCGATCGACCGCTCTCCGACGGCTGTGACGCGATAGCCATAAGAGAGACCAGCGACAGCTTTGCCAGATTCGAGCTTGCCGCGCATACCGCGACGGGTCTTATCAGCGAGATCCTTCAGGAAGATGGCATTCATCGTGCCCTTGAGCCCGACGTGCAGCGCGCCAATCTCCCCTTCCGACAATGTCACCAGCGCAACGCCAGCGAAGGAGAGGCGCTTGTAGATGCCGGCGACGTCTTCCTGATCGCGCGAAATCCGGTCGAGCGCTTCTGCGATAATGATGTCGATTGAGCCATCGCGTGCCGCCGCAAGCGCGCCTTGCAGTCCCGGCCGGAGAATGGTGGCGCCCGATACGGCGGCATCGGAATAGACATGGACCACGGTCCAGCGCTGCTTCGCTGCATGCTCACGGCAAAGGCGTATCTGATCGTCGATCGACGCCGCCGTCTGAAGGCTCGAGGAATAGCGGGCGTAGATGGCGGCGCGCATCACGTAGGAGCGTCGACACATTCGGTGATTTTGCGCGCAATCTCATCATACTGTAATTGGAAGTCCTCTCGCATGATCTGGCGCACCTTCGCCGCGGCGGCGGCGGACATGGACGGGCCGATTTCGCAGGCGTCAGCATAACCAGCGCTTTGGCTATCCGATGCGTCCTGGCCGGCCAGTCGCGCAAGCATGTCCCTCAGTCTCCGGCGCGCTGCAACCAAGTTTGCAATTTCTTCGACTTTATCATCGTTCATTGCGCTTCTCGCTCTCTAGCGATTATCTCTTCTGCCGCCATTTCCCCCAACAGCCCGGCCAGAATGATGATTGGATGATCCGGCGGCAAGGGTGATTCCCGTCTTTCCAACAGGCGAACGGGTTCTGACTGTCCTCGTTTTGGGCGAACGTGAGCGGTCACCGCCTGCCCCCATACCCCATCGCACCAAGGGCGACGGCAACTAGGTTCCAGACGTGAACCGCTTCAGCCGGCCACTCCTTGACCGTCGCATTTCGCTGGGCCTGGCCCCGATTAAGCGCCGCGGTCGATCGCCCGCGCAGCGTGCGGACGAGATAGTTGCGCTTCTGTGTGGTGCCGGTTTCATCGTTGGCAAGCTCCATGCGGGCGAGCTCGGTCTTTTGACCGGTGCGGGCACTCCATAGCTCGACGCGAACGACGATCATCGCGTCGATCCTTTGTTTCGCCACACGAAGGGAAGCGGCTCGGGCAGCACCCACAGGTGCCGTATGTTTGAGACGTTCACGACATCGCGGTCGCGAGGAAAGACCTCAACAGCCTCCTTATCGCCGCGGCCGCATTCCATCTTCAGGCGCTGCAACTCGTCCCATGTGATGCCGTCGGCCCATTGGTTGCCGTCGTGGCATGTCCGAATGACTGAGAGCCGTACAACGCCGGCTTTTTCATTGAAGACCTGAACGAGAAAATCGCGCGAGCGCCACACCTCATCTGGCTGATGATCACGCGGGATGATTGATCTGCGATCCAGCGCCTCTTCGGGCACCCGCACCAGGTTGGCGGGCCACCTCTTATTTTCAGCCTCCAGTGCACGCCGCTCCTCGCGTGTCGGGCTGACCCTGAGTGCAAACAGATGCTTCATGCCGCCTCCCGCTGCCGCAGGAAGGTGTCGATGTTAATCTTGTGGACGGTAAAGGTGAGGGCGACGACTTCCGGATTTGCGTTCCAGACCTCATCGCCATGAAGCCAACAGAATAGGCTTTCGAATGACCGGGTCGGGTCTGACGCATGGTAATGGGGACCACCATCGTCCGGCTCGCTCGAATACCCTTCAGACATGGCGCTCCAGCCAATGCCTTCGGCGATCGCGTCTGTCTCATTGATCTCCTGAAGATGCTGCAAGCGAACGGCTGCGATCTCCAGCGTGAGGCGCGAAGCCCAGCGCGGCATGTGAAGAGGCGAGGCCCAGTGGATTGCTTTGCCAAGCCGAGTGAAGTTACTGGCGACGGTAGGAAACTTAGCGTCGACCTCGTCCGCCGGACCGCTGAGCGAAAAATAAGGATGTCCGTCATGAACTCGCCACACCTGCAGCGGCTCGCCATCGGCACGATAGATCACGCGATAGTTGATAGGTGGTGGGCCTGGAATGCCGGCCCGGCCCTCCTGGGAATACCGCCCCTCCTGCACAGCGAGCGGGTGTTCCTGGGCAAACGTCTCCTTCACCCAAAACAGCTCACCCGGCTTCACCTTCTGCCAGAGTGACGGCTTTGCCTCACGGACGGCGACGACACCGCCTTCATCCTTTGGGCCATCGCGCCAGGCGAGCCGGCGCGTCTGAGTCTTGCGGCCCTCAAGAAGCGCCCTGATCATCGGCGCCGAGAAAAGGATCGGTCGGTCTTTCACAATCCCGCCTCCGCTCGCCCAACGCCGCTCATGGTTTTGCTTTCTTCCGCGGTGATGGGCGCTTTGGCTTTTCAGGCTTAGGTGCTTTCTCGCGCACCTTCGGAGCGCCGATGCACACGTGCCGCCATTCGGCGACTCCGCAGGTACGGCACAGCGGTGGGCTCATTGGCATGCTGCCACCTCCGGGAATTGGTTCCATTCCTTGCCGTCGAGAAGGCGGCCGGCGGATTGCTTGCCGACGCGAATCATCGTGTGTCCGGAGCTGTGGTGCTCGAATTTGCCTTCGCGGCCGGTTATGGCGGCAAGGATTGCGGCGTCATCGAAATTGAGCGGGCGCGCCGGATTCCAAGGTGTGGGATAACTCTTGTAGAGCACCGTGCCCGGGCTCATTTGGTCGAGCCAATGATCGGCGTCAATCCACGAACCCCACTGTTTCCAGAAGAACGGAACCGAGGCGGTGGCGCACTGGTCGCGAAGTAGCCTTGCCCAATCGGGATGTCCCGGCCTCGCCTTCGATCCGCTCTCGAAGCCGCAGATCACCTGAGCGCGCCGCCCGAGCTGTAGAAAGTCATCCGGTAGAACGATGTGGCCGAGCATCGGCTCGATAGACACGAAGACCGTCCAACCGACTTCGGCGAGCTTGCGCATGTGCGTCCAGCGTTCGTCGAATTCCTTCTGGCGCTCCGCTGAGAAGCCGAGCCATAACCGATCGTTCGGAAGCCCGCCGCAATCGTCGATCTCGCGCCGGCACCAATGCGCCGGCGCGTGCAAATCCATGACGCCGGAGATCAGTTCGCCGCGTTCTGGATAGAGAAAATAGTCGGCCATGATATCGGCGCGCTTGGTCAGAAGCTGGCCGGTGTGTTGGGACAGGAGAATGGTTCCGACGACGCGGTCGATCGTGGTGAAACCGCGGTCCCTGTGAAACAGATCCGACATATCGCCGACGAAGATCAGGGATTGCTTGCCGTGGCCAAGCACCGGTTGCTTGGCGCCACGCCAGGTCAACGGCCAGCGCCAGCCGGCGTGATCGTCGGGAAGAATGGTGAGGGTGCCGTTGAACACGGGCCCCGCCTTCGACGGCGACGTTGTGCCCTTGTACACGGGATGATCACGAAGGCGGCCGGATGCTGCGATCCCCTGCGCATAGCAATTGATGCAGCCTGGCGAATGGATTTCGCACCCGCCTATCGGATTCCAGGTTGCGTCTGTCCACTCGATGCCGGTCTGAGCGCCCATCAGTTGGTGCCCTTCGCGCCAGGTTCCCGGTCATCGAATTCCTGATCGGCGCCCCATGCGACTTCGCGGCGAGTGTTGACCAGGAAGCCGTTGGCCAACTCGCGACTGACGTCGACCGCTTGGCTTGCCTGCATCAGTTCGTCGTGGGAGATGCTCATTGTGCAATCTCCGGTTCGGCGCGTTGCTCCGGTTGCACGCCCTCATAAGGCAGAACCCATCCACCGCCACCGGCGAACTTTTCGCGTTCGTCATCAGGAATGACGGTGTAAACGCCGCGCTCTGCTAAAATTCCCGATACGACGCCGCTCTTGGTGCCTCGCCAGAAGCCAGTGAAGGTGCAACGATCACCCGTCGCCAGCGCGGGCGTGATGCCATTGGCGATCACCCATGCACGGACGGCCTCTTCATGCGCTTTGCGCATCGCACAAGAGCCATCCAGCAACTCAACAAGCACCGCATCGGGCTCGTAGTGGAGACGTTCCAATTCCTTTGCGAAACTGTAGCCATCGTTCGGCCACGACCTAATTCTCATCAGGTCAGCGACGATGCCTTCGAGATCATCTTTGCCATCCAGCCATTCGTGGATATGTGGGGCGAGGATTTCGGCGGCGCGGCGGCACACGCTTTCATCTAACTCCTTCGGGCGCGGACTCATCCCCACCGCCTTTCGACCTTGCGACCTGTCGCGGTCATCTTCACTTTGAAGTTGGAATCACGCGAGCCTGGGAACGGTCGGCCCTTACGCTTTCGTATGCCGACGTTCTTGTCCTGTTGCCGCAGCGTCTTTGCCGCCGTCGGTGTGTCGTGGTGATCGGTCTTATAGCGATGGCATTTTGGGCAGACTGCGCCGCAATTCTCCAGGCTGTTATCGTGCGAGTTGGCCTCAAGGACGACATGGTCAAATTCAACGCCATAGGCGAGTGAGGCGTTACACCGCTGACCCAGGGGTAGCCCGTAGAGGGCGCCCTGCGCCTCGCACCTACCCTCCGCTCTCTTTAAGGTGGCGCGCTTTGTCTGCTTGGTGAATTCGGCGCGGGCCATCAGATATAGCCTTTCGCCGAACCCCAGAGCGACACGGCCAGCAGCACAAGCAGCGCCACACCCAGCCAATATTGTTCCGGTGTTGGCCGCGGCGGTTCGCCCATGTCCATCACGGCAATATCGAGATCGCCAGCCGGCTCTTCGAAATCGGAATAGCGTGAGACCTTCATGGAAGCCCCCCTTCAATGGCGATCGAGACAATCGCGGCGGCGCCAAGCGTCAGCATCAGGCCGAAGAAGCAGAGGCCATCGAGCGCGATCAGCCAGGCGGAGCGCTCACGCTCAGGCGGCGGGGTGTAGGGCGTCATGCTGCCACCGCCTGCGGGCGCCAGTTCCACACCGGTGCTTCGCCGGTGAGTTCGGGAAGGAATTTCCCATCGACCTTGTCCGGGCGCACCCACTTCACCATGAAGTCGAAGACGCCGCGGCGTTCGACGCGCCACACGCAACCTTCTGGTTCGTCGAGCAGACCGTGATTGCCGGCGCCGTGCAGCGCCATCGCAGTCTCGACCGGCATCGGTGAGCCGAAATGCATGACCTTCGGCATTGGCACGGCGAAGCGCGCGCAGAGTTGCGTAAGGGTCGCGAATGGAGCCCGCTGTTCCGCCTCCATGAGATCGAATGCGACGAAGGGCCCCTGCGGCAGCGCGTAACGGGTGCCGTGCGCCTGGGCCATCCACTCCCCAACGAGGCGCTGGCCTGGTTGCAGAACATCCAGCCAGAACGGTCTATGCTCCAGGACCCATGCGGCGAAGAGCTTGTGCTGTTCGTACTTCGACGTTTGCGCAAGGTAACCAGCGCGACCGATCGCATGGATTTCATCGCCGATGCGGGCGATGCCAACATTCGAGCCGTCAACCTTTTCGGTGACGATGATCACGTCATGGCGATCGCGCGCCCTTTCGGTTGCAATGCGTTGCTGGCCTTCGTGGCAGGCGTGATCGGCAGGCCCCATGCGACTGCACGGCAGGTGTGGGATGGAGCCATAGTTCTTGCGGCCGAGCGGTTTCACGATGCACCGACCTTGCCGGCGGCGGTCACAGCGCGACCTTCTTGAACGTTCCGTCCGCCATCCTGGGCGACTGAAATGCGCCGGGGATAGGACGGGCCCCCATTCGCCCGTCGCGCTGGTGCGGTGGGCTTGTTTCAGTGTCGGTTCGACTGGAGACGCGCTCAGGGCGACGTAAACGGATCATCAGCAAGACGAAGATCAGGCTGATCGCCGCGCCGAAGACCGATATCCCGGCCCAAAGCTGAGGGCTTAGAAAGCCATCTGAGGGTGATGATGCCATGTGCCCCGCCCCGCGATTCGTCAGCGGGCACGCTGATGGGTTTCACCCCACTTGTCAATGGGCTGAAACCCACTTTGGTAAAGGGAATGTTGTGCGCACAATCACGAGCGCGGGCTGCGGGGGGGGGCGTCATGCTTGACGCACTTATTTTCAGAATTCGTGGCGGGCACTCTTCACCAAGGATATCGCCACCGGCGCCGCCTCCGGGCTTTACGCCCTTTGTCTCTGACCACCCGGATGAAGAGTTCGACGGCGACGATATCTTAAGTGAGGCCGATGTCTTCGGGCAGAGCTTCGGGCTTGTGTATCGGGACGCCAAAGGAAATGAAACGCATCGTCGAGTTACAGTCCGCGCGCTGCGCCGGTCCTTTCATGGTCATGTGTTCATGCGTGCTTTCTGTTGGGAACGTGCCGCGCCGCGAAGCTTTCGATTGGATCGCATGCAGGCCCTTTATCGCATCACAACCGGCGAGGTGATTGAGAATCCAACGCGGTTTTTCGCTGGATGTATATCGTCGATGACCGAGCAAGATGCTGTGGTTGCTCTGCTTCGCGAACTTGCGCCTGGGCTGCGGACGCTCTTGTACATAGCGCAGTGCGACGGCGAACACATTCTTGAAGAGCGCGGCGCGATCCGCTGGTATGCCGAGCAGCGCGCCGGTGATCGGCCTTTTGAGTGGACCATCGTTGCAGAGTTTCTGGACCGGCAACGCCCCGATTCGTTCCTTGTTTCACAGGGGCTCAAAGCGATTGCTCGTGATGCCGAGCATGCGCGCTGCCTGATGAGGGCTGCAGCTCAGCTCATAGACGCGGATGGCGAAATCACTGCCGAAGAAACTGCTGCTTGTATGGAATTGCAAGGTATACTCCGCGTGGAGGAATAACCAGGCCATGGCCATGCAAAAATGCGTTGAATGTGGGCATGAAATTTCAGCGCAGGCGAAGGCTTGCGTGAATTGCGGTCATCCCCTGAAGAGATCCAGCGGCGCCCGCATCTTGATGCTGATAGTTGGGATACCCGTGGCCGGGTTCGCAGCCCTCGTGATTTTTGGGGCAATTATCGGGCCTTCGGAGGTAAGCCTTCGCGAAAGAATTGATCGTTCTTGCCAGGAGCAGTTTGGTGATCGTGGCGAGGCCGCGGTGACGGAATGCCGACTGCGGTTAAGCGTAGAAGCTCTTGGACAAGCAGAGCGTGAGCGCCTTGAGCGCGCCAGGAATGGCGGGCGTTAGTGTCGCCGGATCGAGAGGAACATTCTCCCAATGACGATCAGGCGGTCCAGCTTCTTTATGGTCTGCGGCTGATATTTGGGATTGTCTGACGCTAGGGTCACGGCACGCGTTTCAATGTGCTGGGACGCGCGCTTAATGACGGCATCGCCCTCGACGTTCAAAGCGTAAATGCCTGGATTTGTCAGGTGGGTTCGCCGCCGATCGACCAAGATCCAGTCGCGGTGGTAGAGGGTCGGCTCCATACTGTCTCCGTCGACCTGGAATACACCAATCTCGGTAAGCGGCGCATTGGTCATCGACCGCAAGAGCGACAAGCTCATGATGAAGTGGTCGATTGGCGCCTCTTCATAATTCTGCGCGCCGGCGCCTGCGGCGAATCGGATATCGTAAACCGGCAACCGTGCGAATTCAGCACCCTCTACGTCGACGATCGATTGATCACGGCCCCGCGTGCCAGCATCTAGAAACCAGGCGCCAATGTCGACGCCGAGCCCGTCGGACAACTTCTGAGCGGAGGCGGCCGTCGGGGTTTGGCCCTTTTCCAAAATGTCTCTCAGATAGGTTTCGTTGAGCTTGGACTTTTTGCTCAGGGCTTTTCGATTGCCGCCCTGCTCCTCTACGAGCTCGGCCAATCGCTGCCGCCAGTCATTTCGGATTCGCATACAAAATGATGGAAAACGGACCGCGCCAGCGCCACTGGGTTCTGGCCCATTGACAAGTGGGGTGAAACCCATCAGCGTGCCCGGGCTATGGCTTCTGATTCGTTGCTCGACGAAATCGACGCGTTCCTATCGCGCCCCGGGGTCTCTCTCACGGAGACCGCTTTCGGATTGCGCGCGGTGAACGACGGCAAGTTTATCGGCGAGATCCGCAAAGGAAGGCGCGTGTGGCCGGAGACTGCAGCGCGAGTCCGTAAATTCATCGCTGGATACCAAGCCGCCACAATTAAGCCCCCCAAACCTCGGAGGGCGGCATGAACCTCCAGGCGGTCTTGGGCCCGTTCCTCACACTCTTTGCCGGCGCGCATGGACTTCACCGTCAGATGCGCGCCGCAACTGCCAGACGGGGGGACCGTCTGGCTCTTTTCTTCCCATTCGTCATGCGCATACACGCTTCGGCGGAAACGGCGCGTCCCGGGTCCGTGCGGCGCCCATCGGTACGCGGGGAACGCGCACCGGAGCGCCGCGCGGCTTTCATTCAGCAGGGTGGAGCAGCGGTAGCTCGCCAGCCTCATAAGCTGGAGGTCGCCCGTTCGAATCGGGCCTCTGCTTCCAAGTTTCGACCCCAGGCTGGCATCGTTCAACGCGCTGGTGCACGCGCGGAGATGCAGGGGGGGTACGCTAGCAAGTGCAGCCGTGAGCGAAGCGTAGCAGCACCGGGCGGTCAGAAAAGGGGCGCCCTGCCTTTCACCGGTGTAACGGGAAGAGAGATCGCGGACCTGGTTCCTGCCCGCGGCAGGCTGGCAATGCGTGATCGCAGTCGGGTGAAAACCCCGGCACCAATTTTTGCGGGAGCGTGCGCATGACGATGCACGCGCACGCCGTTCAAAGAAAAGGCCCCGTTCGCGCGGGGCCCCAATTATCGGCATCAAAACCATTCGATCAAACTGAAGCGTTGCAGTTGGCTCCGGATTTATGGAGCGAACCGATGAAATTTTCCTATCCCTTGAAGGATACATTTGTATCCCGCGCACCGGTGACAAATGCAGAGATTGCCGACGAATTCTGCGATCAGATCGCCGATCTCACGGCGAAGGAAGCTGCCAACATCGCGGGCCGCAGCGTTCCTGCCGCGAAAAAGTGGAAGGCGAAAGTCCAGGCGCCTGATTCCGCCAGCCTGATCACATCAGCCCGGCGCCGGCCGCGCGTCCGCGCCTGGCTGATGTGGAAGATCGGCAGCGATGATGCGCGCATTCAAAGCCCACAGGTTCTCGCGGAGCTTCACACCCTGTTGCTGGCCGTCGGTGTCGGTGAGGGCCGCGAAGCCGTCGAGGCCCGCAAGTTGTACCGCGAAATCTTCCGGCCCCCGGCCGGCACCGAAGCATCGGCCCATCCTGGGCCAGTGCAGTCATCCGATGGCTCGCTGCCCGCGGATGGCTTTGAGCGCCCCTCCGCTGTGGCGAACACCGGGGGCCCGATTACCCCCGGTGTTCTTTTCGAGGCGCGAGAACAATGACCAAGCGCAAGTCGGCCGAATGGGTACGCACTCATGCCGATCTTGCGAAGACCGTGAACGCCGACCTTTCAAAACTGGGACTGACGCCTGTGCCTGCCGCAACGAAACAGAAAACCGCATCGACCAAGCGCCGCGCCTTCAGGCAGCGGAAGTCTTATCGCGCGAATTTCGTTCCGGCCGGCTATGTGCCGATCGAAGCGACGCGCCTGCACCAGTCGGACCGGCGCGTTCACGCGGCACAATCCGACGCCGGCGCCGGCTTAATCGAAACGCCGTGGCACCTGAGAGATTGAACACCCGAATTTGCCACTGGGGGGCAAATTGGCAGAGCGACATTCTTTAGATCGTATCAGGGTCGAGCGCCGATCGATTCCGGCCAGAGGTTCGATCACCATCGA
>Ga0155472_197_pt1 | contig 43098 bp, 59 predicted proteins | sample RifCSPhighO2_12_FD_107130 | JGI IMG/M metagenome (GOLD analysis project Ga0155472, IMG submission 107130) | Gammaproteobacteria bacterium RIFCSPHIGHO2_12_FULL_63_22
CTCAGCACCTCTGGTTCGTGAAGCTGGGCGACCCCACCTTCTATCTGCCGAGCTGGTTGCACGAGAACGCCACCGTCCTCGGCGTCTACCGGGGCCATTACGACCTGCCACTGGCTGACGCCGACTGCTACCTGGCCGGCGCCGTCGAAGTGGAGAAACTGATCGAGGGCACGGTTTACCGCCACTACACCTACCCCGGCTCCGCCCATCCGCACATCATCCGGTTTGAGAAAGAGTTCATGCATCTGCTGGAAGAGCCGCTCTTTGTGGGCATCGAGCAGCCATGGTCGGCGCCCTTCGGCGGCGTCAGCGCCGTGTTCAGCACTGAGGCGTCGGAGACGGACTGCCCGCTCGATTTGCTACAAGCACAGGTGCAAATCCTGCTGTATGAGGAGGACCCGGAGCGGTTCGCCGACCGCGCGAGCATCGCCTTGCCGGAGCGGGCGGTGTGGGCGCAACGGTTCCAGAACCCCGAGCCGGAGAAGGACACCGGCTGGGATAGCGTCTTCCCGAGTGCCCGCTGATGCCACTGTTTCAGACATCGCCTTACCTCTATTCGGCGGGCGACCTGCTGTACCCGGCTGGCTCTGTCGCGCGTGAGGAGCGCGTGCCCGTGCTGACCTCGGAGGCGCCGCGAGCGCCGCGCGGCAACTTCAACGACCTTGCTGGCCTGACAGCCGGGCAGCGGCTCACCCTCGCCCTTGACCGGCTGTACGACGCGCCCGGCGACGTGGCGCATGAGGACGTGGAGGTGGTGGTCATTGACGACGGCACCATCTCTCAGGTCGATGCCAGTGTTGTCACGGCTGACGATGCCGTCGCGTACGACCCGGCCGGCGAGGTGGTCACAGAGCCAACGCCCGCCCCTGAGCCGCAGCCGCCAGAACCGTCATACGAGGAGCCCGCGCCGCCGCCGCCAGAACCGGCGCCCGAGCCCGCGCCACCACCGGCGGCGGACGACAGCGTGACGGTCTGGTGCGAGAGCCAGAACTACGGCACGGACGATAATGGGCAGCCCATCCTCGTCCGGGTCTGCCACGACAGCCTCGGCAATAGTTGGGTGGAGACGTAGAGATGGCCTCCGCGCTTGACGTCCATGAGGCGAAATACGGCTCCTACACCATCCCGGCGGTGGAGTCCATCACGGTCGAGTACGCCGACGGTGAGGCCGCGGCCATCCGGCAGGGCTACGGCGGCCGCACAGACCGCGAGGGCACCCGCGCCTACTCCCTGACCACGTTGCACGGCGGGCTGGGCATCCTGCGCGGCTCTGAGGTCGCCCACGGCACCCGCTACCGCTACAACGAGGGCCTGATGACCCACATGGATAACGGCATGTTCCTGCCCTACGCGGTGACGGCGCAGGCGGCTGAGAGCGCCAACGACATCTCCGGCGTGGTGGCGGCCAACCTGCGGGTATCGATGGTCAACAGCACCCTGGGCGGCTCGAACCCCCGCCCCTACTTCGCCCTCAAGAATAAGTTCAAGCGGGCGGTGGGCGACTCCGATAGCGCCGTCGAGACCACCGGCCTGAGCCTGACCGATAGCATCCTGTGCATGACCGAGGGCAAGGCCAACTCGACCCGTTACATCATCTGCGGCACCAACGGCGCTACCGATGACGTGTTCGGCATCGCCGACCCGACCCTCAGCCCGCCGGTGAAGACGACGATCTTTGCCCTGTCCGCGGGAGATTCCGTCTGGGGCGTCTGGTACATGCCGAACCTCGGGCCGGGCTACATGGTCTACGCCGGGAAGATTGGCGGCAACAGCGGCCTGCACTACCTGGCTACTACCGCCGCGTTACTGACGGCGCCGACCCAGATGCCCCTCACTGCCACGGTGGGAGTTGAGGGCAACATCGCCCTCGTCACATCGGCAGAAATGACGCTCTCTCAGGAGCAGGACGCCAACGGTAATTGGGCTTGGGGCGCTACGACCGCCAGCACGCAGATTGAGTACGGCTACGAATACGGCTTCCCGTCAGGCGATTTCGACGCGGTGCCGGACGACGCGCTCATCAAAGCCCATCAGGTCAAAGTGACGTTAACCGAGACGAACGTCGTCGTAGGGGCAGCTTACGACGGAGCTGTAATCATAGTTAACGGCTCCGTCCGCAGTATCAAGTTCGGGGCCGACGATAGCGTCACGTCCACCGTTACCAAGACCTCCGGCAATACGACCAACAACACATTGGGCGCTGCCATTACGGGGGCTGAGCTTAAGAGCGGCGCCATTCGCGTCGGCCCCGGCCGCGCGTCGGGTGACGGCGCAGGCGGCGCTGATGGAATGGACATCACCGCGATAAAGTGGCAGGTAGCCTACCGGCTAACCGGCACTGCGGCGGCGATGACGCTGGGCGGCTTCGCGGGTAGCCCTGACCCGAATGACGAGTTCGCGGTCTACGCCGCCGCCACGGAGTTTCAGGACGACGCCAGCGCTACCACCGTGCCACGGCTCCTCTGGAAGTTCGACCATTCATACGACGCGGGCAACAACCGGCCCACGGTCAGCGTCGGCAAGGTGCCCACCGGCCTGCGCCACGTCGAGACCTTCACCTACTCTGCTGGCGGCATCGTGGTGGCCGGGGACACGTCGTCAGGGCTGGCGAAGGTCTGCAAGCTGCTGTTGCCGGGCAGGACGCCGACCGAGACCGGCTTCAACAGCAAAGATCAGGGCTTTACCGAGGACTGGGGCATCGCCAACCTCTGGCCCTGCGACCAGGGCTTCATCGCCCAGATGGTCAACACGGCTGGCACCGTCATGCAGGACTGGATATGGCGGGCCGACAACAGCGCTTTCAGCCCCATCAGCAAGCGGGAGACGATCACCTCGACGCCGATACGCTATGTCCGGGCTGACGTGGGTCACCACCTGCGCCGCCGTTACCGCTTCTACGCGACCACGACCAACACCAGCGTCTCGCGCATCTTCCAGCCACGGAACATGTACGAGAACCCGCTGAATAACAACACGTCAGAGGTCAAGGAGGACGGGCCGCTCTACCTCATCACGCCGGACACGGACATCGGCGGCCCGCCGGAGCGCAACAAGGCGGTCCTCGTCGCCTGGTTCCTGGGCCGGGACATCTCCAGCACCAACACCGTGAAGCTGGAGTACAGCAGTGACGGCGGTTCCACCTGGACGACGTGGACGACGTTTACCAGCTTCGGCTCGAAGAGCGTCCTTACGACGCCGGTGGCCTTCCGCTATCTGATGTTCCGGGTCAGCCTGAACCACACCGCCGCCGGCACCGGCACGCCAAACGGCCTCGGTCCCATCCTCATCGAGCTGTACTCTGGATGGCGGAAGGTGCGCGTGGTTACGATCGACTTCGATGCCGATGGCCGGGAGTTCAGGCTCAAGTACGAGCGCGGCGCCATGCAGCTCTACAGCCTGCTCCAGACGCAGGAGAACACTCTGCCCGTCCAGACGCTCAGGCTAGGCGCGGACACGTTCCTGGCGTCGATGGCGCCCATGGTGACACGGTTCCGGCCGAAGGCGCTGGGCGAACGCACGGAGCCTGTGCCTGACCCCAAGGGGCGGCTGCACCGGCTTGAGTTTATGGAGGCGACATCGTGACCAACGTGACCAAAGCATCCGACATGCAGGCGCTGCGGGAGCAGTTCAAAACCTTCCGGCTCACGGAGCAGGTCGTTACCGGCCACGCCAAGCGCCGGGCGAAGTTGCTGGAGCAGGCCCAGGACGAGGAGATTTTCTCCCATCAGGCACAGAGAGAGGCTGTCGCCCGCTTCGGGCTCGTGGTCGAGCGCCACGGCGCGGCGGCGCTGCTGAATCTCAGCTACGAACAGGTCATACTCGGCTTGCCGGGTGACCTGTTGTACGTCTACCAGAAACTGCCCTCGGGCGGCTGGGAAGAGCACCTCTTCGGGCCGGCCTGCGATGACCTGGAGCGGGCGCTGGACCAGTTCAAGACGGACGGGAAGGTGCCTAACCGGGTGGACTGGAGCGACCTCTCGCCACAACTACAGCAGGAGGTCAGCGAGTACCTGGCCAACAACCGGGATTGGCGCGTGGCTGAATGCGGCCACCGCATCCGCTACCCCCGCGTGCAGGTGGCAGAGAAGGCTGACGGGCCGCTGCCGGGAGAGGTGCTGAACGGTGTCTGAGCCAGACTTCATTGAACGTCTCTTCGTCTTCGAGGCCACGACGCCCGGCTCCCCGGAGGCGAGGGAGGCGCAGCACCACGTCCTGATGAACCTGCACCGGCGCATCGCCGTGCGCGAGGCGGACGAACGGCTGATAAGGATGGTAAACACGACGCTGCGGACGGTGCTGATACCCGTGCTCGGCCTTGCGCTGCTAGAGCTTGTGAGAAGGCTGGTGTCCTGATGGACTGGATTTACGTTGTTAGCAGCGTGGCGGTCGCCGCCCTGGGCATCATGGCGATGCTGGTAGGAAGCTCCCACGAGCACGACTGCCATTATCGAAGAGAGGCGCTTGTCCTCCTCGGTATCTATCTCCTCGTAGCCGGGCTGATGCGACTCTACGGGACCTCACGCGAGGCGACGGGTATCCTGAGCATCTTCTTTTGCTTCAGCCTGAGCAGCACGACGGTCTGTCACTTCCTGTTCCATCGTTTCCTTGAGCAGCGGGGGTATTATGCAGACGAGAAGCGCGAGCGGAGGTTAGCGGGATGAAGTTGAAAGAGGCTCTTGCGGGAGGTGGACAGCTTCTGGCGGGGGCCGCCTTGCTGATAGGCGCCATCGCCGGCGCCACGGCCGAGAACCAGGCGTCGCCGCTCGACCAGGTGCCGAACCTCAACCCGTTTGCCTCCAGCCCTGCCGAGTGGCGTTGCCCTGACGGGTTTGTTGAGACGCGCGGCTACGACAGCGACGCGGCCTCAGACTTCATGGCCTGCGAGTCGCCACGCTACATCATCAAGAAATTGACGGCAGGCGAGCCGGTGGGTTTCGACAAGGAGACGGGCAAGTATCTTGACCCGGAGACGCTGCGGTGAGACGCCTGCTCTGGAGGCTGTTCAAGGGCTTCTTTGCCGATGAACTTGAGGAAGAGTTTTGGGAGGGCTGGCGTCGCGGCAAAGCTGCCGAGCACGAGTTCCGCGAGAGACATCAGCTATGAGACGGCTCGCGCTCGTCCTGTTCGTCGCTGGCCTATTGCTCGTGCTGACCGCGCCCACACAAGCGGATCATTTTCAGACGCTTCCGGGCGTCCCAAGCAAGATCATGCGGCGGGCGATGGAGCGCGGCTACCTGACCTACAGGTATGACGACGCGACCGCCAACTACCCGAACTTCAAACCGCAGAACGCGGCCATCTTCCTCGACCAGCTTCTAACCATCGGCGTCGAGTACGTCGAGATTACGGCGGGCGTCCCCGATGTCTGGCTGACTATGCCGGATGACCAGACCTTCATCAATTCGTGCGGCCCTGGCGCGGCGGCCTGTATCACCTACGCCAACGACCCGGTAGTTGTGGCGTATCGGCGGGCGCTACTTTACTTCGACTGGAAGTCGACCTCGGGACACGAGTTCGGCCACAACCTGGGGTTGCATGAGCAGTACCTGGACAACGGGCAGTTTGCTTGCAAGCCGATTTCGCAGGAAGCCTACCCGACCGTAATGAACTGCGGCACGGGGCGCTGGCAGCTCCAGCCAATCGACATTAGCCTGATACGGGCAGTCATGGTGCCCCGGCCAATCTCAGGCTTCTACGGGTTCAGCTACACCGCCAGCGGGGTGTTCAGCTACTGGTGTGGCGGCGATACCGTGCGTGGGACGCGGGTCGCAATTATGGCGGTTGCGCCGGACGGGACGGCCTACTGGAGCGGCATACACCGGACGATAACGAGCGGCTGCGACGGTATTCAGATCATCGGCGAACCGGGCTGGTGCTATCGGGCACTGCCTGAGAACTCGTTTAGCTGGCGCGTGGGCCTGCAGCGGTACGAAGTCGAGTTAGGGTGCTTATGAAATGCTGCCCGACGATGAGCTGGCTGCGGTGTTGAGAGAGGCTAACCGGATCATGCACGGTGGCAAAAGCGCCGTAAATTATTCCGCCAACATTCCTACGCCAGAGCAGCGCGAGCGCATCCGGCGCCGCATCTTCCGCCGCATAGCCTGGGAGCGCCGGGCCTACGTCGTGGCTGCGTTCCTGGCCGGCTTCGGCGCCGGGCTGCTGGCGTGATGGACGCGAAGGTTGCACGGCCCGACAGCCTGCCTGAACACAAGGTCTATCTCGACACGGGTTGCGACCTGCACGCGAACTGCCTGACCTGCCCGTTCGAGCGCTGCCGGTACGACGAGCCGAGCCCTGGCCGGGGACTTGCAGTCAAGACCCGGCTGATGGAGCAAGAGCTGGCCGGGCTCCGGCGCCAGGGATTGACCATGGATGAGATAGCGCAGCGGTGGGGTGTAGCCCGGAGGACGGCATACCGTGTCCTGGCGAAACAAAGGGCAAAGGCGTGAGATGGAGCCTGGCCGCTGCGACAAGTGCTTACAGCCTTGGGATTCGCACTGTTTCCTGCACGAACCTCGGGTTCTTTGCCCTGTGGTGAAGGACGGCAAGCTAGTCACGGCCTGCAAAATGACCGGGCCGAAAGGGAAAGACTGATGAAGGAAGTAACCCGCTATCTCATGGCCGTCAGTTCTGCGCTGGCGGCGGTCAACGTGTTCCTGATGAGTTATCCAGGAGACGCCGTGTCTCAGTCCGTGTTGCTCATCGTAGGCGCTGCCACGGCCTTCGTGGGCGCGCTGGCGTACCAGCTATCGAGGGGTTTAGAATAGGGGCGTCTCAGGCGGGGGCCGGTGAAGATGCCATCCTTCGGGGTGGCTTCTTCATTTCTACGCCGCGCCGTCAACCTACAGCAGCCGGTCTGCGGGGCGCGAAGGTCAACTGCCGCATCTGACGCAGGCCCCGGCGCTCGACAAATCCCGGCAGGGATTGACAGGCTGTGTTGATAGTGTACACTCCCTGCATGGAGTCAACTGTAACCGTTCCTGGTCTGAAGTGCGCTGCGTGTGGCGCTATCTGGGTCCCGAGAAAGGCGACGCCTCCTCAGCAATGCCCCAAGTGCGGCAGCAGGAAATGGAACCAAGTACGATGAATCCAAGCCGTCTCTCTCACGCAAGAGTGGCGCAGGCAGTCAGGCGCGGCGATTTGATTCGCCCTGAACGTTGCGAGAATTGTGGCGCTATCGCTTACAAACGGGAGGGCGAGCGCGTTTCAGGAGCGCCAGTCATGGAAGCGCATCACGAGGATTACAGTCGGCCATTAGATGTCAGGTGGCTCTGCCAATCCTGTCATTCGCTACGTCACCACCCGCTCAAGCCGGTGCCATCACGATGATGAGCATCGACTTCAGCGCCTACAGCCCCGGGCGGCGGGCAGAGATAGAGGCGTGCGCGTCGGAAGTACGCAGCCTCGCCGCCCGTCGTCACGACCTGCTGCCGCTCTGCGGCCATGAGTTGGACGGGTGCGCCGATTGCACGGCGATCATCGCGGTGCAGCGGCAGCTAGGTATCAGACAGGCGCAACTCCAGACGCTCATGACAATGGCCGCGATGGATGCGCTGATTACGTCTATGGCTCAGTCTCAGCCTGAACCGCCGCGCTCGTCGTTCTGGCGCCGTCTCTTCGCTCCGCTCGTTAGCAGCGCTGCTGCTGGCGCATCGTCAGGACCCCGGCAGGAGCCGGAATAGCGAAAGCCGGTCAGGGGCGTCGAAATGCTGACCGGCTTTCAGAAAGAACTTACGTGGACATTATGACACAGACAGAGACTCTCCCGAACCTCGACCACGGCGGCGAATCGCATAGCACGGCCCAGAACGTTGAAGGCTGCCAGGGTTGCCTTGACGCCATGAGATTAGGGAAGGCCGCGCACCTCATCTTCGAGCACGGCAACCGCAAGAAGGCAGCCGAGGCGCTGCTGGCAGAGCTGGAGCAGGCGGCGACGCCCGGCCAGCCCGCAAGCTACGAGATGGACTATCCCACTCGACACGAAGAAGGCCGCTGGCAGGTCTTCACGCCGGGCCGGACGATCTGGGTTCACTGCTTCTACCCGGACGGACTGGACCGTGTCTACGAGCGCCGCTTTGACGATGGCAACCCTCGTCCCTCGCCACGGCTAACCGCCGTGCTGACCCGCGACGAGGCGCTTCTGCTGCTGGCCGGCCACCTGGCCGAGACCGTGGCGGTGCCGCTGTGAAATATAGAGCAACCTTTTCGCATCTCGGGCGCAGCCACGACCTGATCATTGACGCCGAAGGCGAAACGGCTGAGGGGATCGCAGGTTCTCTCTACTTCGGGATCAAGCGGGGAAGATACCTCGTATCGAAGGATGTGCAGGTTGTGGTTGACCTTGACGAGCTCAAGGGTTGGGTGTACGCAGGTTTTCATTCTGCTGGCACTTGCACGCTTGAGGCGGTGCCGATGTGAACGCACTAACGCACGACTTTTGGGACGGCAACGGCCCCGTGCCTGCTCACCAGCACCCGAATGGCGGAGGATGGGTAGCAGATACGGCGCGGGTCTCCGGCTCGGCGCAGGTCTCCGGCTCGGCGCAGGTCTTCGGCTCGGCGCAGGTCTTCGGCGAGGCGCGGGTCTTCGGCGAGGCGCGGGTCTTCGGCGAGAGATCGCTAATAACTCTCGGCCCCGTCGGGAGCCGCAATGCATTTCTCACGGCGGTCTTTCCTGAGCCTGACAGCGACGCGGTAATCCAAATCTTTACCGGCTGCTTCTCGGGCTCGCTGGAGCAGTTTGAGGCGGCCGTCACGAAGACGCACGGCGAATCGGTCTACGCGCGGGAATACCTGGCCACCGCCGAATACCTCAAGGCGCTGACCGCCGCGAGGCTGGAACCGGCAAAGGTGACCTCGTGAACGCCGCAGAGTTGCGAGAGCAGACCACGGCCCGCGACGCGCGCTCGGTCGGCAACTTCGAGGTGCGTTTCACGGACGCCGCCGCCTACCTCCAGACGCTGGAGCAGGATGCGCAGCTTGGCGCCATCGCCGACAGCATCGTCTGGCTGGCCCGCACTGCTGGCATCGCGACCCTTGACGAAGTGACCGGCCGCTGGAACCCCGGCGGCGGACGCGAGGTCGAGTCGTGGCGCTCGATGTACGTCGAGTGCTCCTACATCGCCCGCGGCCAGCTCCACAAGCTGAGCGTCTACTGTGGCGTCGCCCGCAAGGACGCGCAGCCCGGTGGCGACGACAGGTCTGAGGCAACGGCGCTCAGGCTGCTGGAGACAGAGCGCCGGATGCAGACCGCCGTGTCGAAGCTGCGAGGCGAGTACGCCCTGCAGGTCCGTGGCGGTGGCGCCCTGCATCTGCACGACCTGTCGTCGCCATGGATGGCGCACCCGGACCAGAGCATCGAGGCGGTGCCGGAGCCGGTATGCGCGACGTGTAAGGAGCCGATCCACTACGCCAACGAGACATGGCGGCACGACAGCGACAACCGCGCAGAGGCGACGTTGGCGGCGGAGGGGTGGGAGGGGAACCCGATACGCAAGCTGCACCATGTTGCGTCACCCGAGCACGCCTGTGGGCCGTTATGTCCTGACCACGGCGACGTGCGGGACACCAGCCTGGCGGTGCAGCCGTGAGCGCAGAACTGCCGGCCTACGAGATTTCCGGCTACCACTACGAGTGGCGTGCTGAGGTCGATTCGGACTGGTCGCTGGCCGCTGAGCGCATTGCTGGGAAGCGCTGCCGGTACACGGTAGGCCCCGGCAATAGGATCTGTGGAGCCGAACCAGTAGCCGCCCTGAACCGGGGCATGACAAGGGACGGCTTAGGCCGCGTGCCCTCGTGGTGGGCTTACTGCGGTGAGCACCTCTACGGGCGGCGCATCCACAACGGCGTAATCGAGGGGCCTGTCCAGGTGCCGGATGAGGCGGTGCAGCCGTGAGCCTCGTCTGGGCTATCGCCTGCGTCGTCCTCTTCGCCCTCGCGCTCGTCCTGCTGGACCAGGAGCGCCCACCGCGCATCGACCGCAGCAAGCAGCCGCGAGTCATTGACCTCACCACCTACCGGAGGATCCGGCGATGAGCGAGGGATTGATCTTCGCCTACCGCTACCTGTTCGGCGCATTCCCGCTGACCCCTGTCGTGGTGGTGGCGGTTCAGGGCGGTGGCAACGATTGGGCTGCCTACATCGCCGGGCTGCAAACCTATAGCGAGCCACAGCCGGACTTTCTGCAACGAGTCTATCGAGAGGGCTGCAAGCTGAGCGAGAGTGAGGCTATCGCCTTCTTCCCCCACGTCAATCCTGACCTGAGCTACCGGCGATGACGGCTGAGTACGTGGTCGAAGTCCTCAAAACGCCGGCCTGGACGCGGGTGATCGCGCAGGCGCCGGACGGCACCTACACGGCGGTAGTCCGCTTCACGGACGGGCGCCGGAGCGTCAGGCTGGACAGCTACCAGCGGGTCGAGACGGCGCGCTACGACGCGCTGGCGGCGACGCGGAAGCCTGACGGCCGCACGCCCCGGCAGCGCAACCACGGGTACGTTTGATGGATAAGCCAGCCATCCAGGCATTAGTAGAGGCGACCGGCGCCATCCGCATGGAACTGCGTACGCGTGACTGGTTCCGAATCGATCATGGTTTCGGCGTGGACCCCTACGCCGACTTGAAAGACGCCGAGTTTCACCTGCGAGCACTGTATCGAATCCTCGGCGCACCGGAGCAGCCCGATGACTAGCTGGACGCCGGAAGCCGTGGCCGCGTCTGAGGCGCTGGCGGGGGCCCTCGAGCAGGGGCGCATCCGGCGCGAGGGACGCACCTTTTACGTCCCGTCCCGGACCCGCCCGGGCGTCGGGCACCGCGTCGACGTGGCTATGGACGGGCGGCTGTACTGCAACTGCGAAGCCGGCATGAACAACGTTATGTGTTGGGCGGCGAAGGCCGTCCAGAAGGAGATCAAAATGAACGCAACCGAATCGAAGGCACTGGTGCCGGTACAGGTAACGCCGCCCCAGGCGCTCGTCCTGAGCGAGAGGGACATGAGCCTGATCAAGCAGCAGGCTCAAATCATCTTCGCCGGAGCCGTCTCGCTGCCGCAGGAGCTCGACAGCCCCGAGAAGGTGGCGGCCGTGATGATGTACGGCTGGGAGCTGGGGCTCAGGCCCATGACGGCGATCAAGCACCTCTACATCGTCAAGGGCCGGGTGTCGCCCTCAGCAGAGGTCATGGCCGGGCTGCTGATGTCGCGGTACCCGGACGCCCGGCTGAAAGTGGAAGAGCTGGACGATGCCCACTGCGTCATGCGGCTGATCTGGCCGATGCGCCACATCAACGAGCCCTACGAGGTCAAGTGGTCCGACATTGTCAAGGCCGGGCTCGCCAATTCGGACATGAACAAGAGCTACCCCCACGACCGGATGATCAAGCACGCCACCAAGCGACTGCTGCGCATCTACGCCCCGGACGTGATCAACGGCCTCGATGCCCGGGCGCCCGTCTTTGACGGCGGCGAGCCCTACGGCGATGACGAGGGAGATTTCGACGAGCGGGAGCTTTACAACGCCGGCGACGCGCCAGAGCAGCCTTACATCGACGGTCAGGTCGTAGACACCGGCACGGGCGAGATCACGGACGTGGCGCCAGAGCCTGCGGACCCGCCCGCCGAAACAGACGGCCCCGCGACCCCCGAGCAGGTTGCCGAGGTCACCCGGCTGATGCGGGCGTGCAAGGGCGACTGGAGCGCCCGCGATTACGGCGACCTGTTCCGGGCCGTAAAGGACGTTTACATGCCGGCCGGAGAGAGCTTTGACCTCCGGACGCTGACGGCATCGGCCGCCGCCGCCTGCATCGCTGACCTGCGCACCCGGCGCGGGGAGCCGGTGCCTGGAGGGGTGCCGGTGCCTGCCTAAAGGCAATTCGCGGGGCGCTTAGAAAGCGCCCCGCCTTCGCTGCTAGGGCTCACGTCAAGTACGAGGGCGTGAGTCCCTGGCAGCGGTGAGGACGAGATTAGCGAGAAAGGAAACGCCGAAGTGGATGACAAAACGCACTCTTTTAGCAGCGTCCCCTCACCGCCGCTGCGCCCTGCGCTGGCAGCGAGTGGATAGCGGTTGACCGTTATCGGCGTGATAGGGGCGAAATCCCCGACGAGAGCACGCTTATTAAGCTCCAGCGCATGGCGTGGCGACCTTGCCAATCGTCACGCGCCCCCCAGCCCCGGCAGGCCCTCAACCTGCCGGGGCACCACGAAACGAAGGGAGTCGTAATGGACGCAACACCCACAAAGCGCGAGCTGGTAACCGGCGGTGACCCGGATGCGAGGTTCAGTGTGCCCGTCGTGTATGCCGACTTCGCTCCCGCGCCCGACCTTGAGTACATCGCCAATTACGTCATACCGGCCAAGCTGCCTGACTTCCCGGAGTGCAGCGTCACGTACCTATGGAAAAAAAAGGGCGGCGCAAAGTCCGGCAAGGGGGTCTACGGCAAGCTCACCAAGAGCAGCGGCCTGGTGGGCTACTTCGCGGGCACGGAGTACGTCCTATGGCTGGCCGCAGACCACATCAAGGCGTTGGGCTTCACGGCCTACCAGGTCGAGGCGCTGCTGTTCCATGAGCTTTGCCACATCGACATCGAAGAGGACGAAGACTCCGAAGAGGGCAAGCTGACTACGAAGGGCCACGACATCGAGGCGTTCCGGGCTGAGGTCGAACATTACGGCTTCTGGGACGAAGACCTGCGGGCATTCGCCACGACGATGCAGGGAAGGCTGCCGCTCGAATGACCGCCCGCGTCGTCCTTGCCAGCGCCATGACCGAAGCCAAACTCCAGGACGCTGTCCTGGACGCGCTCCAGAAGCTCGGCTGGCGGTGCGTGCATTTCCGCCCGGCAGAGACAAAGAAGGGCTGGCGCACGGCGGTGCAGGGCGACGGCGTTGGCTGGCCGGACATCATCGCGCTACGCCGAGACCGCGGGCTGGCTATCGAGCTCAAGAGCCCCACGGGGAAGCTGGCTATCGAGCAGGTTGACTGGCTGCGGGCGTTCAAGGCTGCCGGGTTCGAGGCTTACGAATGGCGGCCGGAGCAGTGGTACGACGGCACGATAGAGGCGGCGCTCAGATGACCACTACGGCGCAACTACGCAAGCGGGTGAAGTGGATAGTGGTTGATTTCGCCACGTCTAGCGCCGTCTGTGAGCGTTGCCAGAAGTCTACAAAGCTGCCTCTACCGGCTCCGATAGAGGCGATGCACTATTGGTTGCTCTACTTCATGGCACTCCATGAGGACTGCACGGTTAAGGATGGCGAGGCATGACGGCTTCCCGCGACAACGTGATCGTGCTATCGAACGTGCACCAAGGCGCAGATAATTTTGCTTCCTTCGGCGGCATGTACGGCCTCGGCAATCCGACTGTCACCTGGTTGATAGGGCGTGGCTTTGGTGAGCTCGTCGCCCTTACGCCTGAGCAGATGAGGCAGCCAGAGCAGGCGCCCAAATGCACAGCTCGAGCGGAAGGGCTGAACCCGCGCGGCAAGTGGCGGCGGGTAGGTGGACGATGTGACGCCACGATGCGCTACCGGCCTGAGGGATGGGTTTGCTATGAGCATGGGACTCCCGTCCGTGCGCGGCGAGCGATGCGCCTCCAGGAAGCCCCCCGCCTGATCGACTACGGCGATGGGCTCGGTGCAGTGCCCTACAAGGGGAGCATCGTCGAGTTGGTTTGGCTGGCCGACAAGCAGGTCGACGTGGTCTACCAACGTGATCCTGGCGCAAGAGTCGCCTCTTGGCGATACGTCGTGAGGCCCCTCAATGCCTAGGGTCTATGTGCGCATTCCATTGGAAGAGCGGTTTTGGCCTCGGGTGAACAAGGATGGGCCTAGCCCGCAAGCGGCCAGCGTGGTGCGGCCATGACCTCCCGCACGCCATCCCTGCCGCGGTTCCGGGTCGATGACGGGCAGGCTGAGGGTCACCGCTGGCGTCTGTCGCAGCGCTGCTACTGGTGCGCCCTGCCCGTGCGCTATGTCGTCGAGTCTGTGCCTGACCAGGCAACCCGAGAGCATATCAAGCCCCGGTCGGTGGGCGGCGCCTCTGGCAATCAACACCGGAACATCGTCGTCGCCTGCCGTCGCTGTAATCAGGCGCGGGGCACAGATACCCGCTGGCTCCCCTTCCACATCGTTGAGAAGCATCCTCGCTTTGACCCAAAACGAGGCCAAGTCTATGCCCTCTGCCCGCGTACGGACTGCGGCATCTACTGCACCCGTTGCGGCGGTCTGGCTGTTGAGATCGTTCCCGTGCCGCCGCGACCCCGGCGAGAGGCGGCGTCATGAGGACGCGTCGCTACTGCCTGTTCTGCAAGCGGTACATCAAGCCCGGCGCCGTCTGCTACAAAGTCCTCAGAGTCGACTCACAGACACCAGGGCGCAAAGACGGTGCCATAGTTGCCTACATCTGCGCGCGCCACTGGGCTGAGACAGAGCAAGCGGCGACGCTACTGCAGGACGTGGCGCCGTGATCGCCGCCGTGTCGCGCTCGCGCCGCCCGCGCCTGTTTGCGTACTGCCGGGTGAAGCGCTGCCGGTCGGTAGCGACCGAGACGCTAAACGCCGGGGCCGCGCCCTTCTGGTGTGGCAAACACCTTTCGGGGGCGCTGGCCCTGACGAGCAGTAAGCCGCTGACGATGGCTGAGGCGAAGGCGAAGCGGGAGGGGATGAAGTGACGCTGGCAGCCATTGAGCCGAACACAATCCTATGCGGCGACGTGCTGGAGCAGCTCGCGCTACTGCCGGCCGAGAGCGTGAACACCTGCGTAACCTCGCCGCCTTACTGGGGCTTGCGGGACTACGGCGAGGCAGGGCAGATCGGCCTTGAGGCCACGCCGGAGGAGTACGTGGCGAAGCTGGTAGCCGTATTCCGCGAAGTGCGAAGGGTGCTGCGAGCCGATGCCACGCTCTGGCTCAATCTCGGAGACAGCTATGCCAGCGGCGGGCGCAAAACGCGTGACCCAGGTAAGTCCAAGATTCATTCGGCGTCCCATTCATCGAACGCCGGCCGCCCTGACACACCGCCCGGCCTCAAGCCTAAAGACCTCGTAGGCATCCCGTGGCGTGTCGCGTTCGCGTTGCAGCAGCCCTATTACACAGGCAACATCAAGGACGAGAAGGAACGTATCTGGCTTGCCGCGATGATGGACGGCGAGGGAACATTTACGATCCTCTCCACGACATCGCCGCATGGTTCCGGCAATTCCTACCCACCGATTGCACAAATTCGCATGACATCGGAAGCGGCAATTAAAAAGGCTGCAACCCTGGTGGGCGTCGCTTCGCCGGCGCAGTATCCACCGTCGCTGCGGGGAAAGCGTGCTGTTTACCAGTGGCGCCTTGCTGGTGTCCGTGCGGCGTCTGTCGCGCAAGAGTTGTATCCGTACCTGATCGTGAAGCGGCTACAGGCGCTTGTTGCTTGGAACCACCAGCAAATCCGTGACGGCTACGAGACGAAGCGCGGCGTCACAATTCCACAAGAAGCACTCGACAAACAACTCGTGTGCCGGGACCTAATCAGGCGGCTTAATCGAGACGAGACGGTCATCATCCCTTCGTGGATGAAGGAGCCGCCTTCGCTCTATGAACCTGGCTATTACCTGCGAAGCGATGTGATCTGGAGCAAGCCGAACCCGATGCCGGAGTCAGTAACAGATCGACCAACGAAGGCGCACGAGTACATCTTCCTGCTGAGTAAGAGCCAGACGTACTACTACGATCACGAGGCGATTAAGGAGCCAGCGCAGGACTGGGGCACGCGAGACCGCAGCAACTTTCGCAATGGCACCGAAGACCCATTGCTCAAGCACCACGGCTTCACGAACGGCAACCAGGCTGAGACTGGCCGCAACAAGCGCACCGTCTGGCACGTCGCCACGCAGCCATACAGCGAGGCGCACTTCGCCACCTTCCCCGAAGAATTGATAAAGCCCTGCATCCTTGCGGGCGCTCCCGAAGGCGGGCTGGTGCTAGACCCATTCTTTGGCTCCGGCACAACTGGCCTGGTCTCAGCTAAGGCAGGGAGAGGCTACATCGGGATCGAGTTGAATCCGAAATATGTTGCGATGGCCGAGAGGCGGTTGGCGCCGTTCAGGGTGAGGCTGCTATGACGCCCGCCACCCTCACCCGCCGCGAGCGCCTGCTGGTAGCCATCTGGGATGCATGGAAGGACGGCCGCGCGATCCGGTACACCGACATGATCGCGGCGTCTGGGTTCGTGTCGCGCAGTGGACTCTGGTCAACACTAGCCATCCTTGTGAGGCAAGGATGGCTCCGCAAGTCGGTAGTTGAACACTACCACTGGATCGACGCACAGAAGAGCCATAAGTACCTGCCCGGCCCGCGCTTTGGCGGCATCGACCGCAAGACTGGCCGGCCGCTCTACATCATCCAGGGCGCGGACCAGTTTCGGGCACCAGCCATGCGAGCGCCGAAGTACGACCGGCGTAGGGAGCTTTTTGTGGCAGCGCGGAGGTTAGGGGCGTGAGGGGCACCGCTGCTGCTGAGGCTGAGATGTTGCTGGCGTTCGAGAGGCTCTGCCGGCGCTGCGAGCTCCTGGAGCCGCACCCGCTGTATTGGGCCAAATACCCAACGGATGAGGGCGTAGTGATCGAAGTGGTTGAAGAGGCGCTGGATGAAGGGCCTGCCTGCCGGGGCGGACTGCGACCGTTGACCAGCATGGGTGGCGACTGTCCGTATTTCAAGGGTAATGAGGCCGCGCCGTGACCTGCGCACGTCGGCCACGACTGCTCGACTTGTTCTGCGGCGCGGGAGGCGCGGCGATGGGCTCTCCAACAGAGCTTGCTTGGGCTGCTGGCTTTTTCGATGGAGAGGGTTCCATCTCTGCGATTCACGACAAGCGACCGGGGCGCCGCCCCAGTATCTCGCTATCCATTGAGCAGGTTGACTTACGGCCATTGACGCGGTTCCGGGAGGCAGTCAATTGGCACGGCAACATTGTGCAGCGGCCTGCGAGGCGAGCGCCGAATCGGCGACCAATCAACCGCATTTACACCACCAATGAAGCAGCGCTGAACATCATCGGCGTCCTGTGGCCGTGGCTTTCGGAGCCTAAACGAGAGCAGTTCGAGCGAGCTTTAGCAATTGTGGGAGAGGATCGGTATGTCACGCCCCAGGTTGCTTGATCTTTTTTGTGGGGCAGGGGGAGCCGCCGTTGGCTACTACCGCGCCGGCTTCGATGTGGTGGGGGTCGATCTAAAGCCGCAGCCGCGATACCCCTTTGAGTTTCACCAGGCGGACGCCATGACGTATCCGCTGGAGGGCTTCGATGCTATTCACGCGAGCCCGCCGTGCCAGGGATACAGCCGCCTACGGCATCTTCCCTGGCTGAGGGGCCGCGTGTGGCCCTTACTGATTGAACCAACCCGAGAGCGGCTAATCGCAGCAGGCATCCCCTGGACAATTGAGAACGTCATGGACGCACCCCTCCACGGCCCGTGGCTTTGTGGTCGGATGTTTGATTTGCCGCTTTACCGGCACCGCCGTTTTGAATCGTCCTGGCGTTGGTTCCCACCTCATCACCTGAAGCACGGGACCGTCATCGGTCACGGACGGATGGTCAATGACCGCCATAAAGGAACGCTTAACGCCGGTAGCAACAAAGGCGCTTGGGGCAATCAATCGATCGTGACCGTGGCCGGCGGGCAATTCCGCAAAGCAGACGGGGAGTCCGCAATGGGCATCGACTGGATGTCGAAGGCGGAGCTTACGCAGGCTATCCCGCCCGTGATGACCGAGTACATAGGCCGTCAGTTGATAGCCGTCATGGCGGCTACGCGATGATCTGCCAGACCTGCGGCAACCCCCACGAAGGCCGCGGCTCCCGCTGCCAGCCCTGCCTGCTGCACCCGCCGCCAGAGCAGGCCCGCCAGCGCAGCACGCCCACGAAGGGCAAGGGGCAGCAGCGTAGCGGTTCAGCGCCCTACCAGCCACAGAGCGCTACTAGCCGCGCAGGGGCGATAGCGGCCCTGCCTCACATCGAGACGCAGACCGAGCGCTGTGTGAGAGTCCTACAGGAGTATGGCCCGGCGACGCGCAACGAGCTGGCCTTGCGGTCGAACATCGTCCTCTCCGCCGTCTGTGCCCGCGTCAACCCGCTACTGGCGGACCAGCGCGACGCTGACGGCAGGCTGATTGCCCGTCAGGAGCTGAGGGTAGCCGGGCAGCGCAGCTGCCGGGTGAGCGGGCACACCGCCGAGGTGCTGGAGTATCTGAGTTACGAGACGTGGCGCGAGAGGATGTTATGAAGCCTAGTGAGACAACAGAGCAGCAACTACGCGGTGCCAAGCGTGAGATACGCGAGACGCGGAAACACATTCGGGCCCTGACCCTTGAGGTGGAGTCATATCTTGCCTGTCTCGACCTTGAGATGACGAAGCATGAGAACCCTTTGCGCGGCCAGGAAATCGCCAAACTCAGCAACCGGCTTGAGATGGCAAGCGACATTGCGATCCGTTTCGGCCTGGGCAAACGTTGATGGGGCGCGAGAGGATGCTATGAGTGACACGGTTGTGGTCAACGTCCGTGGCGACGGAACCCGGCGGCTGACCGGCCACCTGTACGACGTGTCAATCTCGCGCCCGTCGAAGTGGGGAAACCCCTTCGTTATCGGCAGGGACGGCGCTCGCGAGGAGGTCATAGCCAAGTACCGCGAGTACATCCTTGGCCGCCCCGACCTGCTGGCCGCGTTGCCAGAGCTGCGGGGTAAGCGCCTCGGCTGTTGGTGTGCGCCGAAGGCTTGTCACGGCGATGTGCTAGTCGAGCTGCTGCGAGGTGAGGGCTGATGAAGTGGTTTCGGTTCTACAGCGAGGCGCTGGCCGACCCAAAGGTGCAGCTGCTTCCTGACGCGACCTTCAAGGGCTGGATCAATCTACTCTGCGTCATCAATGAGACGGAGCCTAGCCGCGGCCCTCGCAGCGGCTACCTTCCGCCGCGCTTCGAGGACATCACTTATAAGCTCTATGGCCGCGAGCCTGAAGGCGCTGACCGGGCAGCATCCCTATTGGCCGAACTGGTTGAAATCGGCCTGCTGGAGCTCCGGAGCGGACGCTATCGGGCGCACAACTGGCCCCGCCGCCAGCCCGTTTCAGACGATGTTACATCGAGGGTGCAGGAAACACGTATGAAACGAAAAGGAAACGTTACATCCACCGTACATGTACGGCGAAAGCACGGCGAAAGCACGGCCCCAGAGGAGAGGAGAGGAGAGGAGAGGAGAGAGGAAGATAGAGACTTAGAGGCAGATACAGAGGCAGATACAGAGGCAGAGGAGGATCAGCGCGACGAGCGCGCCGTCCGCCGCCGCCTCAGTAGCCTGAGCCTTCGGGTCAGCAATCTGGATTTATCCTCTGCCCTCGAAGCTTCTGGCCCAGATTGCATCTGGCATTGCGTCGACGAAGCCGAGCGGCACAACAAGCTGTCCTGGGCTTACGTGGACCAGATTCGGCTCCGTCACGGCCGCGACGGCTGCCCCCCTACTGAGCTGAAAACACGAACCGAGCGATTAGCAGCGGCGCCAAGCCGCAGGAGGTAACGAAGTGATGGCAGGCGATAAGACGCTGCTCAATGAGGCCCAAGATGCGTGGGCGGTTGTGAACGCAACTGACCCGCGACTAGACCCAGATACTTGGCATGAAGCAGTCAGGAAAATGCTGTGCGCGTTGCTTGAGCAGGTTGAAGTCATGGACGACACGCTTAGCACTAACGAGCAGGGAATCTGACCTGGCTCACCCGCGCCGCCGTGCTGGTACTAGCGATCACGGCGACGGGGCTTGTAAACCTCGAAGGAGGGAACGATGGACGACAAACAACCGAAGGACGTGAGGCTGCGCTACCAGTGCAGCCGGTGCAAGCTGCCCTGCGAGGTGGATCTCAGCCAGACCCGAATCCTTGGGACGCCGCCGATGAGCCTCTGCTGCAAGGCGGCGGCGACGGTGATGAGCAGGAGGGACTGAGCGATGGCCCCGACCCTGCTCCTGCTGCTCCTGTTAGCGCACCTGACGTGGCGGCGGTGGTGTGCTCACCGGAGTTCCCGGCGTGGGATTGCCAGTGGGCGCTACGGACGGTCTGGTGCGAGAGCCGCAACCAGCCGGATGCGGTGGGGCACGAGGTCTACAAGGGGGCGGACTGGTACTTCGTTGGCTGGTGGCAGATTGCGTCGCCCCACGTTGACCCCGGCCTCTTCGACCCGTGGGAGAACACGCGGCAGGCGTACGGGAAGTTTCTTAGCGGCGGCATCGGCCACTGGCCGTACTGCGGGAGGTAGTGAGTGATGGCTGGCTACAAGTATTCGCCGCCCACCGGCTGGCCACCGTCCAGCAGCCGGGGCGAGATTCAGGCTGAGTTCCAGCGCTGGAACGACCAGGCAGGCGAGCGCGTCGTCTTGGATTACGACCTGCCTATGCTGCGCCCCGGCCAGCGCGAAGCCGCCGTCACGTTCTTGCTGCGCGGCAACAAGGTGACTGTGAAGCTGGACAAATGGCCGGAGTTCCAAACCAACCTCCGTTGCTGCCTGCTGATCATCAAGGATATGCGCCTCGGCGAAGCGCGCGGCATGACCGAGGCTATCCGGGCGGCCTACATGGCGCTGCCCGCGCCGAAGACGGAGCGAGACCCCTACGAGGTGCTGGGCGTGCGGCCGGACACGGAGCTCGACGTTATCGAGGCCGCGTATCGGGCGAAGGCAAAGAGGCTGCATCCAGACAATCCGAAAACCGGCATGGAGGATGGGGCGGCGATGGTCGAGCTAAACAAGGCGATCGAGGCGGTGAGGGCACGATGAGCGTGATCTGGGAACAGTGGACAGACGTGGGAAATATTCTGGTTTTCCTTATGATCATCACGGCAGTACATGCCCTTTTCATGGGAAGGGAGCCATGGCTTCCGGTCAGCCTGGGCGCACTGGGCCTGTTCTGCTGGGCGATGAGCGATCTGCTGAGGGCGCTGGCGAGGCTATGTAGCCGGGAACGCGATGCAGCGCCGGATTAGTCAGAAAAGCTCGGGCACGCTCCGGACGCTTCGTCAGGATTTGGAACTGCGGGGCGTAGTCCGGCAAGCCGGCAAGTGCCGCTGTGCCTTCCAGGCGCGCCTCAACTGGGTCATCGTCGGCGGCGAGTCCGGCTCCGGCCGCCGCCCCTTCGACTTGCAATGGGCTCGGGACCTCAAGGCGCAATGCGACGCTGCCGGGGTGCCGATGTTTTTTAAGCAAGCTGGTGGCGCGCGGCCGGGTATGCCATCGGGCGACCCGGAGCTAGACGCGGCGAAGGCGTTTCCGTGAGGCGCTTACGGCTATGGCTTGCCACCAAACGTAACCCCGCCTGCAAAGGCGGCTGGCCTTTGTTTGACTGTGGCCGTCCCTCAGTCGCGTGCGTCAACCTGTTCGGCTGGCGGCGTAACCATATCTGCGCTTACCACCTTGAGCCGCTGGAGGCAACGGGGAGCGAGTGGGCTGCGCTCAACTTCCTCGCCCGGCTGTACAGCCCACCACCGGAGGCCCAGCGATGAGCGACGACACGCTGACCCGCATCCACCCCTACACCCGCCAGACCTTCCTGCGCCGCCTTGAGCGCCTGCTCCGGATGCGCCGGGATTACCGCGACGACCTCAACGCCCTCGGCTTCTGCCTGCTTGACCGCGCTATCGCCACGACCATCGAAGACTGCGCCTGGTGTGGTGCTGCAGGAGCCGCGCAAACCCTGGTCGACGCGGCTGAGTCGCAGAGGGAGCCTACCCCGTGACGGTTTGTAGCCCGAGCGCCATCAGCTCTACCTCTACCTGCTCGTCGCCGGTGTCTGCCAGGTCCCGCATCGCGTCATGCAGGGCTGCGAGCCTGGCGAAGTACTCACCGAGGTTCATACCGCGCATCCTCGCTGCTTGGTTGAGGCGGGCAGCGACGGGATAGCAAGAGATACAAGGGGTGGGGATGATTATTTTCAGGCTTATTTTGCGAAGCTCCCCGCCGCGGCGTAACATAAGGGCCAAAACGTACCCATCACGAGGTCCGCCCTTGTATGGCGAAGAAGCCGCAACGCACGTATCCATCGGAATTAAGAGCCAGGGCAATCGCCGAGATGCTGGCTGGCGCGGCGCTGAAACCCCTGGCCCGCCGTCTCGAAATCCCCGAATCAACCCTGCGGGTATGGCGGGCGCAAGCGAAAGCCCACCCGGTGTTAGCGCCAGAAAAACAAGAGGACATAGGGGAGTTGATCTATGACCTCATCAGTGAGCTTGCCAGGGGGTCTAGAGCTATCGCCCGGAAACTACAGGACGAGGCGTGGCTCGACCGACAATCTGCAGAACATCTCGCTATCAGCCTGGGAGTGGCCATCGATAAACTCGCTGGACTTGCAGGCGCCATCCAGCGAGGCCAACGAGCCGCAGACGCTATCCGCGCAGCAAATAGCGCAGGCGATGCTCTCCCCCGTTGACTGTGCCGAGGTGCTCTCGGGCGGCTGGTACAAGCGGGCGCCGCACCTGGAGCTGCTGAACGAGTACCTGCTCAAGTGCGAGCGGGGCGAGATTACCCGGCTGATGGTATTCATGCCGCCGCAGCACAGCAAATCCGAGACCGTCTCCCACTTCCTGCCCTGCTGGATTCTCGGCCGCCACCCTGAGGCGCGCATTGGCCTGGCATCTTACGGCCAATCCTGGGCAGAGCACTGGGGCCGCGAGGTGCGGGATACGATGCGGGAATACGGCCAGCAGGTATGGGGCTTGAGCGTCCGTGAGGACACCAGCAGCGTGTCTGACTGGCGGCTGCAGGGCCAACGTGGTGGCATGGTGAGCGTTGGCGTCCGCGCTGGCCTGACCGGCCGGGGGCTGGAATGGCTGATCATCGACGACCCGGTGAAGGATGACGAAGAGGCGTACTCCGAGGTCAAACAAGAGGGCAACTGGAATTGGTATCAGTCCGTCGCCCGTACCCGACTGAGCGCGGCCGCCGTGCAAATCCTGATGATGACCAGGTGGCACGAGGCCGACCTCGCGGGCAAGATTCTGGAGGCGGAAGCGCATGGCTGGACCGTGCTCCGGCTGCCAGCTCTGGCCGAGCGCAGTGACCCGCTAGGCCGCGAAGAGGGCGAACCGCTTTGGCCGGCGATAGGCAAGGACCGCGCATGGCTTGAGGAGGTGCGCTACGGCCCAGTCAACCCCGAGACCAACCGGCGCGAGGGTGGCATTACGGAATACTGGTTCAGCGCCCTCTACCAGCAGCACCCATCGCCCGAGTCCGGCCTGCTGTTCCAGCGCTCGTGGTGGCAGTACTACGAGTCGCCGCCGGATGGGTCGGACCAGGGCATCTATCCGGGCGGGATATTCGTCGACGCCGCCTTTACAGAGGAAACCTACAGCGACTACACCGTCTTGGCGCCGGTGATCCGGGTGGTGCGAGACCTCTACTGGCTGGGGTTGCGCCGTGGCCGGTGGGCGGCAGCGCAGTTTGTCGAGCAGTGCATCATCGCCCAGGAGGAGTACCGGCTGCCGCTGTTCGTGGAGGAGACGACCAGCTCCCGCTCGCTGATTCAGATGCTCAAGTCCAAGGGCCTGACGGTGATCGCGGTGCCGGTGCTGGGCAAGAGCAAGCGCAACCGCGCCGAGGCCGCCAGCCCTTACGTTGCTGCGGGCCAGTGCTACCTGCCCCACGAATCGTGGGCGAAGGGCTTTATCGAGGAGCACGCCCAGTTTCCCCACGGCGCGCATGATGACCAGGTTGACACCACGAGCGCCGCTATCATGCGGCTCTTGGTGGAGCGCATTGGCGAGCGCCAAGAGTCCGTATCGCTGAATTGGGAGGTGCGCTGATGGCCAGCAAGCGGGAGATCACGGACATTCGCGGCGAGGTCACAAAGGCCCGCCAGTACATGCAGAGGCTCGATAAGCCGGAACGGGATTCGCATGAGATCGAGACTGGCGCCTATAAGTACGAGGAGCACGTCCCGAAGCAGCTCGGCAAGGCCGTCGTCCGCCGGGGCAGGCGCTCCAGCATCAAGGCGCTGGAGCTGATCTCCGCTATCAACTGGCCGCTGCGCCCGGACATCAGGCTGCCCAGCAAGGGCGCCCGCGCTGACGACCTTAACGACCGGCTGGAGGGCTGGTTCGCGAACATCATCAAGCGCATCGACCCGCGCGGGGCGAAGAAAATGATGGTCCACAACGGCCAGGTCCGCGACCGCGCCGCCTGGGTGTGGGTTTCGGTTTCGGAATACGAGCGCCCGGCCTTCAAGCGGCCGAAGCGCGAGGGCGGCGAAGAGCGCGCCGCCTACGATATGCGATGCGCTGATGCCGAGACGGCGCACGATGAGCACTGCCGGGACGAGGAGTCGCGGTACAACCCCTACCGCATGGAGCTGCTACCCAGCGATGCCGTGGGCATCCTGCCGCGCGACGGCGACATATCCTTCGCCTGCGTCGAGATGGAGATGGACGTGCTGGAGATTGCCCGGCGCTTTGGCGGTGGGGGCAAGGACACGGCGCCGCTGGAGGTGCTCGGCAAGCGGTTCGACTGGCTGCGGGCGCGTGACGGCAAGGGCGTTGACGGCCTGGGCGACCAGCGCTATCTCGACTCCAAACTCACCGTCTATATGGCCGACGACGGCGTAAACATCTATTGCTACGTCGAGCAGCCGGCCTCAGAGAGCGGCGAGAAGTACAAGGAGCTGGAGGTCTACCCGAACACCTTCGGCCGACCGTCGCTGGTGCCGTTCTACGGCATCCGGCGGGACGGGTTGCCGCCTGAGCAGGCGTACGAGGGCCTGCTGTGGCCGTTCACTGAGTGCGAGCGCAACTGGAACATCACCCACACCCTCATCCTCACGATGGCCGCCAACCGCCGGTGGGTGCAGCCGCCGCCCAAAGAAGGGCTTGGCATCCGGTCGGGCCTGCCAGCCAGCCAGGACGCCAAGAGCGCGGAGTCCACCGACACGCGCAAGCGCACCGCCGAGGGGGAGGTGGTCGTGCCGGCCGTCGACGCCGAGTTGCAGGACGTGAGCAACAAGGTTGACGAGGCCCTGCTGGCCACGCTGGAGGACATCCAGAACGAGTGGGCTATGTTGTCATCGCCGCTCACCCTCCTGAACCCCAACCCCGACCAGATCGAGAAGGGCACCGCCGCCGTCGTGCTCTACGGCACCGGCGCCGGGCTGCGGGTGTTCCAGCCCACGATCGACTCCACGACCAGCGGTTACGCGACGATGTTCCGCATGTTCGCCAACCACCAGGTCGTGGCACGCAACCCACACCTGCGGAACGGGGAGAACAGCGACCTTGACCGCCCGGTGAGGTTCAGCTACCTCGGCACGGAAGACCTGAAAAACCCCCACGGCGCTGGCGAAGAGGTGGAGATACCGCCCAGTGCCTTCAAGGACTTGCTGTCTTCCCCGGATAGCATCCGGGTCAACCCGGTCGCCACGACGGAGCAGCAGCGGATGCTGGCGATGAGGAACCAGGCAGAGCTGATGGCGATGGACCCGCCGCTGGCCACGCCCGAGGACGTGTTCGAGGCGGGCGGCTACAACAACGTCTCGGAAAAGATGGGCAAGATCAGGCTGTACCAGATGCAGCAACTCAACGCCCGCGCCCTCCTCAACGCCTCGGTCAAGAGCATTGCCCGCCGCATCGCCCTGCGCCAGGGCAGAGACGAAAACCTGATGCTGCTGATGTTCGCGCCGGAGCAGCCCGCCGGGGCAGGCGGCCCTGCGCAAATGGGACAAGGATCAAGTGGAGGCCGGGTGAACACCGGTTTCACCTACAACCCGCCACCGTCACCGACGCCGGCGGCCAACTCGGGGGCGCTGTGATGGATGCTCGGGTCATCGAGCTGAAGCCGGGGCACCCCCTCGGCCAGGCGTGGAGGGGAGAGCACCTCGTCTTCAGCTTCGACGAAACCACCGGCCGCCGCCGCCACTTCATCGAGCGAGTGCCGGAAGAGGACATCTGCGATCCTCGGATGCTGGATTCCTTCGACCAGGCGGGCGCGCCGGTGCAGATGATCGATGACACGGTCGAGTTCGACATGGACAACGGCCTAGCGGTTTACTACTGGAGCCCGGCTCTTCAGAACCACGAGGGAGTGCGGGCGATGCGCCTGACTCTCAAGAGCTGGGCACCGAGGCCGTTCTGATGGTCATGCCGCAGTTTCCCAACCTCGTAGGCCCCCTGGACCAGAAGACCGAAGCCTTCATCGAAGAGGAACTGCTCGTCTGGGCCGCCGAGTACTGGGACGAGTTGTGCGACTACTTTGATGCCGCCATCTCCGGCTTCTGGAAGGAGCCACCGCGCTTCCGCCGGGGCCTTTATGAGCAGCACCTGCCCATCTTTGTCCTGCCCGCCGCCGACATCTCGGCGTGGCTGGCGCCGATGGACGAGGGACTGCCCTTCGCGGTGGAGCCGCCGGTGGTGCAGATGCTGCTCCAGTACTACGGCCAGAACATGCCGCGGGAGCCGCTGCCGCTCCCGGCCCAGGTTGACCCCGCGACCGGCCAGCCCGCCTACGACCCGATGCAGGTGCAGCAGTACCAGGCCGCCCGGCAGCAGTGGCAGGAGATGTACCGCAAGTGGCAGGAGCGCATCATCAGGCTGGAGGCGGGTGAGGTCATGCCTCAAGACCTGCTGACCGGCTGGTGGGCTCAGCAGTACGAGAACGAGCCGAAGCAGGGCGTGCGCTACATCCGCGACTATGCCTCAATCCTGAAGGCTGACGAGAAGAAGATGCAGGCTGACCCGCTGGTGCTGCCTATGCCCTCAGAGGGTGGAGGGGGCGGCCCGTGGCCGGCCTGACCTACAACCCCGCGTCTGCCTTCGCCGACCTCGGCTATCAGTCCGTCACGCCCTACGACCAGTACACCGCGGACATGGCCCAGTTCGACACGATGGTAGCGCCGCCGCCTGCTACCCTCCCCGAGCCGCCGGTGGCGAATGCTGGTTCCGCTGCTGGTGCTGCGGCCAACGCTGCGGCAGCAGCGCCGATGGTGCTGCCCGAAGTACTGGGGCCACAGCTCAGTGTGACCACGACGCCGCAGCCGGTGCAGCCTCTGGCGCCGCTGGAGACCTACGCCCCGCCGCCTCAGCCGCTGACGATTACGGGGGAGACCTACGGCTCGTACCGGGTGCCGGGGTCAGAGCAGGCGACGCTTGATGCCAGCCAGCAGGCGAGTTTCGAGGCGTATCTGACGGCGATGGCCAAGACCGAGATGCGCGACCGCGCCGCAAGTGAGTGGGGATTGGGCTCAGCAGACCTGTCGCGGGCTTACGACTATGAGGCGTACAACGCCCTCCAGCGTGGCTACGGCGGCGAAGAGGCCACGCCCGCAAGCGTGGCGAAGAATGCCTTCGAGAACTGGATGGCCCAGAAAGAATTACGGGATTTGCAAGAGGCCGCGCCGCAATGGGCGGCGCAGGAGATCGAAGACGTGCTGTCGGGCAGGACGCAAGAGCCAGGACTGGTGGGGAAGTTTGTTAGCGGGCTTACGGGTAGCCGCTACGGACGGGCGGTCAGCAAGGTCGTGGGCGCAGACTTCATCCCGGAGCCGTTGATTCAGTCGGGCGTCGCGGCGAACCCGATTGCGCGCACGCTGGGACTGGACAAGTACCTGCGCGAGCGTGCGACGGACGGCAGGGTCAGCCTCGCAGACGTGTACCAGACAGCCGACCGCCCGTCCGACATCGCCAAGCAGCAGACGATCAAGCTCCTGGGCGACAACGCGGCGGGGCGGATTGTTGGCGAGACGCTGAACCAGCTCCTCGCGCCGGAGAACGTCATAGGCGCTGGCTTCACGGGCAAGGGGCTGCTGGCTAACCTTCTGGGCCGTGGCGACATCACGATGGTGCAGTACGGGTCGATGATTGCCGGTGGCACGGCTGCCGCGAGCGCTGCTGCCGAGGCAGGCTTGCCGCCGTGGTTGCAGATGGCCGTGGCGTTGCCCGGAGGTATCGCGGCGTTGAGTGCGGTTGACCTGGCTGAAGTAGCGGCGCGTGGGTCAGGGAGGGCGTTGGCCAGGTACGGGGAGACTGCCTTGAAGTCGGGCGTGGGCGCTATCCCCGAAGGCGCTGTGAGGCCGGCAGAGTTGCCGGTGCCAAACATGCGGCTGCCGCGCGACGTGCAGACGGGCGAGGTAGCGCCGTTCGCCGCTGTTGGTGGGTCTGACTTCACGCCAGGGCGGACATTTAACCAACCGAACCGGCCACGTATGTATGGCGGACAGTCTCAAGCCGACATCGCCGCGATCAACGCGAAGCTCGGCAGTGGCGAGGCAATGAAGCGTAACCCAAAGGCGTTGCGTGAGGTGATGCCGCTCAATGCCGACATGGAGGAATTAGGACAGGGCCTTGTGTTCGACCGCGCTGCCCTTGGCCTCGAAACGCCCGCCGCCATCAACGCGCGGCTGGACGAGCTATATGCCAACCCAAAGGGCAAGTTCAGTGAGATTGGCAAACTAGAGGCGCAGTTAGAAGTTCATGCGGAGCTTGACCAATGGCCGGATGCAGCGCAGCAGTTCGACCGTGTAGGCGACAAGGCGATCTATCAGTCAGGGTTTGGTGTCGCAAACAAGGCGAAGGCTGCGGAGTTTGTCCGCGTCCATGAGGCGATGGCGAACGATACCTTCGACAACTTCAACTTTGACACTCTCATCGACCCGGCTACCGGAGTTAGGCCGGAACGTATGCCCATCCGTGTCACGCCAAACCCGCGTATCACCCCCCGACAGCCAGCAGCGCCTTTAGCCCCGGCTACAGTCAAGCGGGCCGACCTGTTCGGGAACGTCACTGACACCTACGCTACTGAGGCGGAACTGAACGGCATTCGTCAGTCGCAGGGTCAACTAAATATCCCCGCCACCCCCAAGCCGCCTGAGCCGGTGTCGGCGTCACCCGCCAGCGGCGCCGCGGCTGCCCCGGCTCAGGTTCCTCCCGCCGGGCGTGGCGGCGGCGGCGCTCCCCCCGCTGCCCCACGTCCGGTACAGCCGCCGGCGTCGATGGGCGGCGAATTGCCGTCCGGCATTCAGGAAGCGAAGGACATCGCCAACGCCAAGATTCCGTCTGTATTCAACGTCGAGTCCGGCGTCCAGCCAGGCATCGCGCGGCAGGTCGCGGGTCAGGCCGTGCCCGGATACAAGGCTCCCCGTCAGGTGCTCGTGGCGAACAGCGCACGCGAGTCCGTCCAGGCCCAGGTAACGAGCTTTACAGACCCGTTGCTGAAGGCAGCCGACATCGAAGATGTGTGGAAAGCCTCTCCTGCACGCTACATCGGCGCCTCGGATGACCCGAACATCGGCACCTGGTATCACTACCTTGAAAACTGGTGGGACTACGAAGGCGTGTCACCCGCGCTTATATCGGCCCGGCAGCAGTGGGACGAAGCCTTTAACGCTGGCCTGCGGCGCATGGAGGACGTGTACGGCGTCACGATCAACCCGTATCTCCGGCGTGGCCCTAACGGAGAGGTCGCGTCCTACGTCCCGCACATGGAATCTACGGACGTTCTGGACGCTCGCAGGAAGGCGGGAGAGCTGGGGCCGGAGCGGGAAACGCTGGGCACGAGCAAGGTCGCTATCGAGAAAGAGCGCGGTATCCCGACCATCGGGGAGCGCATGAAGTTCGACCCCGACTTCAAGCCTGAGACGGACGCGCGGACTATCGCCCAGCGGTACGGCGCGATGCAGACGGACGCGGCCAGCCGTGCGACGTACAAGGCGCTGATCAACGGCAAGACGGAGATGCAGTTGTTGGAAGAGGGCCACCCTGAGCTGCTTGCCTTGCGTAAGAAGCTGACTGGTGATGTAACCGCCACGAAGGGCCGTATCGCCAGAGAGCAGGCCAACTACCTGGCCGGCCGGAAAGCGACGGAGTTGACGGAGCAGGCCGCCGAGAGGTTGCAGGGCAAGATTGACCTCGTGAGTGCCCGCATCGCGGAATTGGGCGACGACTTCGGGCCGGAGCTTTCATACCTGTCTGGCGAAGCGCGGCAGATGACACGGCAGTTGAGCGAGGTGGGCGCCGCGAACGCGAGGGCACTGGCTCAGGCCGAGTCCGGTATCGTTAACCTCACGGCCAACCTGACGAAGTACATTGACGAAGCGGAGAAGCTGGCCGATGTGCGGCGCACCGTGCGGACCACCAACAGGCGCGTGGTCAACGGCAAGGTCTACGCCTTCGACCCGGTGACGAACAAGTGGGTTACCCCCGACGTGGCGCGGGCCAGCGCCGCTATCAGCCGCACCAAGACCAATGGCATCATCGCCCTGCTGGAAGAAGCGCGGTCGGTGCAACTCAATGGTGGCGACCTTTCACCTGTCACCTACGGACATTCACAGATGGGCGCTGCCGGGTATCTCGGCACGACGGCGCACATGGTCACTCACCCGCGCGAGGTCGCGAAGGCCATCGCCACCAATGACGTCTGGAAGGGCGTTGACCAGGAGATGCTAGGCGTCTATCAGGGCTTGCGAGGACGGTCGGTACGCTCGCCACTGGCTGAGATTCGTCCCGACGACGCCAAACGGGGACTGGAGCGGCTGCCGAAGGTGGGCAAGGGCATCAGGGCGGTTAATGACCTCGCCAACCGGATCGCTACCTACGGCGACTATCTGGCGTGGGAGACGAGCGTACGCAGCATTATGCGAAAGCCGGAGTTTGCCCACCTCACGCTGGCGCAGGCCGGGGCTGAGTCGATGAAGGCGATGGACAACATCGCGGCGAAGGTCGACCTGTCGAAGTTGGGCCTATCGCGGGCGGCGCAGCGGGTTATCAACGCACCGCTGACCTCGTTGTCCTACATGGGCGCCACGCCGCAGTTCGCCGTGTCGTACTCCCGCGCCGGTGGAAAGCTCATGGGCGAGATTGCGAAGAACAAGGGCAACCCGCTGAACGCATGGCGGGCGTTGGGCGCTGCTGACCAGGAGACGCTGATTCACGGCACAGAGTTGCTGGCGTCTGTGACGGCCTTGAGTGCCGCGAGCAACGTCTTGTTTGGCGATGAAACTAAGTCAATCGAGCGCAGGCTGAAAGAGTCCGCGAACCCGTTGAGCGGCGACTGGTGGATGCTCAAGCTGCCGGGCGGCTACTCGATCCCGCTGGCGACTCCGATGCGTGCCAGCGTGAGGATGGCGGTGAGGACGGCCCAGGGCAAGACAGACGCGCCCGTGGACTACCTGGCGAACCGCCTGATCAACGTGCCCAGCTTCCTTTACCACATGGCGGTCAACGAGGACTGGAAGGGCGACACGATCACGAAGGGCAGTACGACCGACCAGATACGGCAGGCTGTGCTTTACGGGCTGGAGTCGGCCTCGATTACCACCTCATCGCCTATCAGGGCGCTGAGGACGGGCGAGGGCTCCGTGAGCAGCGTGGCCAGGGAGATGCTGACGAACCAGGCCGGCTTCGGTGTCTACGATGAATCCCCCTTCGCCGAAGCAGACCGCACGGTGCGTCAATCCCTCAAGGATGGCTCAGAGACCTACGTCAACGCCGACGGCGTGACGGTGACATACCCCAAGACCTACGTCGATAAGGACGGCAGCCAGAAGCCGGTAGACAACCTGAACGACCTCAAGGCCGCCGACCCGCTGGCCGCTGAAGACTTCCTGGCCAAGCATCCGGAGCTGGCGACCCAGCTTGAGAAGCAGCGGCAGGACACCACCCAGGCCATTCATAGTCTCCAGTCTGAGCAGAAGACCGAGCAGCAAGCGCGTGACGACGAGTTTGCCGCGGGGACTATGACGCCGGAAGACTGGCGCGACCAGTCCAGCCAGCGCAACCGGGAGTACGGCGCCGCCGTCCGGGAGCGGGCGAAGGACTACGGCTCAGACCCGAAAGAGCAGGACACGGCACTCTCTGAGGCGCTCACGTTGCAGTCGGACGCCATCAAGGCAGCCACGTCGAAGACGGGCCAGATCGACTGGGAGAAGGTTGACCGGGAGATGGCGAAGCTCACGCCAGACCAGCAGAAGCTGATGCAGTCGCAAGGGCTGGTGGGTGAGACGGACAAGCGCAAGGAGTACTTGGGCGACATCGCTCAACTTGAGCCGTACTTCGAGATGCGGGACGAAGCATGGCGCAAGGCGCAGGCCGAGAACCCCGGCTTTGCCAGGGCCGCGTCGCCAGACCTGTACGTCTACATGGAGGCGCAGGCGATGGTGAAGGACGGCATCCCCGAAACCATCGCCCGGAAGCTGGCGCAGGTCGAAGTGGACATGGCGATGAAGCTGCCTGCCATCGATTCAAAGCTTTACCTGATGGACCACCCCGAGCTTGTGCGGCTGCTGGCGAAGTGGGGGTTCAGCGTCTCTGACGCCCTCCGGATGATCGCCGAGGTGGCGCCGTGAACTGGTGGGATTACATGCTCACCCAGGGCTTCGGGCCGACCAACGAGCCGCTGGACTCCGGCTACGGCGGCTACGCGAACTACAACAAAGGCCATGACTATGGCGTCCCGCTCCTCACCCCCATCACCGCCATCGTTGGCGGCACGGTCGTTTCCGTGGGCGACATCGGCGACGGCTGGGGCGTCCGGGTCTGGGTGCGCGACGCCCAGGGTTATATCCATAATTTCGGCCATCTCGACTCGGCCAACGTGCAGGCCGGCCAGACGGTCGCACCCGGCCAGGTTGTCGGACTCTCCGGCAATTCGGGCAAATCGACAGGCCCGCATATCTCCTATGATGTCTGGGAAGAGGCGACGGGCAGCTACGTTGACCCATCGCCATATATTGAGCAGGCTCGTGCCGCCGGCTCGCCAACGCAGGTAAGCACTGCAGGAGGCCCCGCCATGCCAGCACCGAGCTACACCCCGGAAGAGACCGCGATCCTCGATTCGGTCGCAAAGCGCGTCCTCGGGGACCCGGCGGCGACCTGGGCATCCCTCACCCCTGACAACCCGAAGTACATCACGGCCGTGGCGCTGGCAAAGGAACTGGGTGTCGATGTCACCCCGGCTGCCGCGAAGCCGGTAGAGGTAGCAAAGCCTCAAGGCGCCGTCACCAGGTCGCAGCTCGAAGAGCTTGGCGCCAACTTCAGCGTCCCCGGCCAGGCAACGCTGCAAGATGGCACGGTCTACAAGCAGAACCCGGACGGCACCTATGGTTCACCGGCGAAGCCCGCCGCCGACCCCAACGCGGGCAAGGTGCTCTCCGGTGAAGGCTTCACCGCCGTCAGCAAGGCCGGGGCGCCCGCGAGCAAGACCGGCCCGGTGCAGTCGCAAGCAGGCGTCACTAGCCTGCGCTACCAGGGCGGCCAGGCTCCAACCGAGACCGCGAACTTCAACTACATCACCCAGGAAGAAGCGGCGAAGGCTGCCGCCACGCCCGGCACCCAGGTAGGCGACTTCCTCGGCTCCACGCTGACGCCACAGGGCAAGAAACTGCCCATCACCTACGGCGGCATCTACGAGGGCGGCGGCATGAAGCCAATCATCAGCCCTAGCGGCGCACCGCTCAGCGCCACCGGCGTCTACTACCCGTACGAGGGCGCCGACCCGGTGAGCATCGGCCAGGGGTTGCCGGACGCCAACTACATCCGCGACATCCTCGGCCCTGCCGGGTCGGCTTCGGTGCTGGCGGGCAAGAGCGCCGGCCAGATTACCGACATCGGCATGAACCTGCAATCGATGCGGCAGGGCACCGACCCGCGCCTGCAGGTCGACCTACCCGCGCTGGCGTCGCTGCCCGGCTCCACTGGCAGGCCCGGCACCCACCCGAGTTACATCAACGCCCTGGCCGCCTACCGCGAGGCTATCGGCCAGCCGCTGTCGCAGTTCGAGTTGTATCTGATGCAGCAGGAAGCGCAGCAGCCAATGCCGAATGAGCCGGAGGTTGACGAGACCGACCTGGCGCTCCAGCAGCAGCCTCTTACGGCGGCGGGCGGCGTATCGATGTGGGGCGGTGGCGCCACGGGAAGGCCCACGAGAAGCCCCTGGGTCGGTGCAAACCCTGACGCGCCCGCTGCCGCGCCACCGAAGGACTACATGCCCATCGAGGAGCAGACCGGCAGGCCAGGGATGCGGCTTGAGCCCATCTCGCCCAACTACTACATGCTCTCGAAGACTTACGGCGGCGATGTTGCCGGGTTGATGATGGCCTTCGGGCTATCACCGGGGGCGGCGGCGCAGGCGTATGCCAGAGGCGCCAGGGCGAACCTGCCGCGTACTCAGCCCGCGCTAGGGGGCTTCCAGCAGAGCTGGGGCAAGGGATACGGCAACTGGCTTCCGGCGAGCACGGCCGCGCTCAGATACAAGCCGTCCGGCGCCCCGAAGCAGCAGTTCAGCCGCTTGCCCGCCGTGTTCGCCAGGGGCGGCGAGTTCGTCACGGACGGCATGAAGGCGATCGTTGACGTGGACACGGGCAAGCCGGAGGTGGTCTTCGGCGACCAGTCCGAGAAGGTGACCATCACGCCCCAGCCGGGCAACGACATCGGCCGCGCCCAGGCCAACGAGCAACGGGTGGCGTCTCAACTTCACTCGCGTTTCCGGTCTCGCTACAGCGGCAAGCTGACCCCCCAGGCGTCGCGTCCCGCAGGCGGGTCAGACCCGTCGCTGCTGCGCATCTTCGCCGCCAACGCCAACATCAGGGCACGGACCTCAAGGCCACTGGGGAGGGTATGAGTTGACCACGGCAACACTGGACATCAGCACCATGGTGGCGCCCAATCGTCGCGTCCATGCGCCCCAAGAACTGGCGATACGCTGCCGGTTCCCCCGACGCAAGCAGCCTGACCGGGTGTGCGGCGCGAAGGTGGCGACGTTTGAGAAGGGCGAAGAGGAGTTGCTGAAAAGCCTCTCGCTACGGATCGAATGCCCCAGTTGCTCGCGGGTAGACACGCTGCGCGGTTTTCTCCGGGGGCCGCTCACTTGACAAAGCCGCAAGGCGTACCATAATCTCCTTGCGGCGAGTGGGCGGCTAATCACCGCCTCCTCCCTCCCACTCTCGATAACGGCCTCAACGCACAAACGGCCTCGAAGTGCTCTCAGCATCCGAGGTCGTTTTCATGCCAGACGACGAGTCCACTCCCGAAGTTGAAGCCACTCCCACTCCCGGCGCGGACACGGAGTTAACCCAAGAGGCGCTCGACGCGCTGAACGCTGGCGACACGCCTCTTGCTCCCGTCGCCAAAGCAGACCCCGACCCAACACCAGCCCCCAAGCCCGCTGACGGCGACGCTGACGGAGACGGAGATGGCGACGCCAAGCCCGAGGCCACGGGGCCGCGCTCCCTGCGCGACATCCACGACGCCATCCAGGCCAACCAGCCCGTCCTACCCGAAGAGGTCCAGCGCTACACGAAGGCGCAGTCAGACTTTACGGCGCAGCAGAAGGCCGAGACCGAGCGCCAGGCGAAGGTCGAAGCCATCATCCCCGAGACGCAGAAGGCCGTAGTCGATGTCGTCAAAGGACTGATCGCCGACCTCTCTGACGTGGACGTTGAACTGCTGGAAGGCAGGCTCGGCCCCAAGTTCGCGGAGATGTCCGGCGTCCTCGAAGAGGCTTTCGTCGGCCCGTACGTCAACGTGCAGGGCGGCCAGCTTGAAGGTCTCGGCGTCCCGCTCGCGGAGCTGACGCAGATGCCGCCCGAGAACTACGTGCCGGTCGCGTACAACCGTGGACTGGCGACGGGCAAGGCGAACCCCGACCCCGAGGTCTACGTCAAGAAGGCCGACGCGGAGAAGGGCATCCAGACTCGCATCGATAAGGCGGTGTCTGACGCCCTTGAGGCGCACGGCATCACCGCGAAGGGCACGCCGGGCGCGGGAGGCTCGGCAAAGAACACCCAGATCAACCCCGAGGGCAAGAGCGCCCGGCAGCTCGCGGAAGCGTCTGCCGCTGGCACCTACGACCTTGACGCAGACATCCGGCGCGTGCTGGCCGGTACAGGTTCGGCTTAGGCAGGGCAGCAGTCCTGCCCAGGAGGATTAGGCAATGGCAGTATCACCAGCGGTAGTCACCCTCTTCAGCGCCAAGGTGCTGAAGAACCTCGACCCCAGCCACGTCTGGACGGAGGGCTGCAACACCAACTACGAGGGCGAGATCAAGGGCAAGGGCGACGTGCTGAAAATCTTCAGCGTGCCACGGCCCACCCCCGCGAACTACGTGGTGGGGACGAACATGACCTACGAGCGGCTGCGCCCGTCCGCCATCACCCTGACCATCGACCAGGACAAGGCGTGGGCCATCCAGGAAGACGACCTGGAGCGGCAGCTCTCAAGAGTCAAGTCGTTCGATGAGCTCGCCATCAACGGCGCCTGGGCGCTGGCCGACCTGGCCGAGGTCTTTCTGTCCGAACTGATGGCCTCGCAGGCGGCGATTACCTACACGTCGCAGATCGTCGGCAACGGCGCGGGCAACAAGTCCGCCTACGACCTCATCGTAGAGATAGTCACGGCCATCAAGGAGACCGCGAAGGTGGCGCCCATGGGGATGCACGCCTTCATCCCGTTCTGGTTCTATGCCAAGCTCCTGCTCGACCAGCGGTTCACCGGCAGCAACACCGCCGCCGCCCGCCTGACGCTGCGCGGCGAACGCATCGGCGTGCTCGAAAACGTCACCATCCACGAGACCAGCAACGCCCTCGACTCGGCCGGCACCGGCCAGGACACGGACGGGCCGGTGAACACGATCATCGTCTGCTCCGACAAGGCGACGACCTGGGGCCGCCACATCCCCGAAGAGGGCATGGTGCAGTACCTGGACAACAAGACCAACCACGACGGCTACGACAACCGCATGAGAGCCCGGTACGTCTTCGGCGGCACCGTGGTCTACCCGCAGCTGATCGCGAAGTGCGTCGTTACGAAGGGCAACTAGGGCCGCTGAGGCCGGGAGGTAATTGAGATGGCCGATGTAACTGTAGCCGCCTACGACGGCACGACCGACAACGGCAACGTGCAGATCATGAAGCGCAACGACGACATGCCCGAGGTCGGCACCGGCCTACTGGGCACCGGCGCCGCGCTCACCGCCGGGCAGACCTTCGAGATCGATGTCCAGTTCGATGACGACGTGATGATCTTCTGTGAAGATACGTCGGCCGGCGCGAACAGCATCACCCTCGACGCGGGCGACTACCCGGCCAGCCCGAAGGCATCGCAGGGCGCCAGCACCGTGGCGATGGTGGCTTCCGATGTGGTTAGCATCATCCCGGCGAAGGGCAGGCACCTCCAGAGCGACGGCAAGATTACCGGCTCCATGCTGGCGGCCGGACGCATCTGGGCCATGCACGGCCCGGCGGGGTTCATCGGCAAGGCGTACAAGAACGCCACCACGAGCCAGGACATTTAACCGGCGGACGCGCGGAGTAGGAGAGCACCATGAACGACAGAGACCTGCTCATTCAGGCCATCCGCAACGGGGCTACCGCATGGACGCCCCAGGAGTGGTCGATGCGCCCGGCCGCCACCTACGCTATCAAGTTCGCCGTGGGCGGCCCTTCGCTCACCTCCGGCGACGCGCACGAGTTGGCCGATTACGGCTTCACCACAACGACCCTCGGATTGACGGGCGGCTCTGGCGCCGACGTGCCGGACGCCGGCTGGAGCACCCTCGACTGGGGCACACCCGGCAAGCTGGCAGGCGGCGACACCACCGACCTGTTCCAGAGCCCGGCTATCTTCGCCGACCCGATGGGCTTCTACGAGGCGGCAAAATGCCTGAACATCTCGGGCGCCCAACCGCCGAAGCAGTTTGTCGCCGAGTGGTGGGGCGCCCTCACCACCGCCTCCGCTGACGAGTCGACCTCCGGATTCGGCCTGGTCGAGGCCGGAGGGACGGCGGGCACCGCCGCCAACCGCTTTGCCTGGATCAAGTCTGACGGCACCAACCTGCTGCTGGCCTCCGGCGCCGCCGCTGCCACCGTGGTCAACGCGCTGGCGGTCGTCACCACCATGCTGCTGCACCGCATCGTTATCGACCGCGTGCTGCAGCGGGTGGACTGGTACACCTCGACGGACGGCATCACGTTCACCCACCGGGCCTACCTGGCCCTTGAGGCGGACGAGCTGCCGGTGAGTTTCGGCGCCTATTCGGGCACCACCAACCGGTTCGCCCTTTACGGCACCGGCTTCTTCTACTACATCTAGGGCGCGGCCCAGGAGGACACACGTTATGGCTGGATTCGACCTGTTCCGCATCACGGAGTTGGTGAAGAGGACACCGGCCCCCTCGCAGGAGGGAGGGTTCCTCGCCAATGGCCCCTGGTTCCTGCCGGATGGCTCTCTGGTCGCATCTCTTGACCTTTGGGCGGCCGCATGGATCTGGGCGGGCTACGGCTTCAACATCCAGGCCGGGCTTGCCACGACCCCCATCACCTTCGCCGGGGCCTACGACGCCGACGCGCCGGACCTCTTCGTCCATATCCCCAACGGCTACGCATTTATCCCCCTGGAGATTGAGGTCACGTTTGAGGCGGTCGGCACCGAATCAACGATGGAGATCATGGCGCTGGCCTCCCCCGAGGGCGATTCCTCGGCCACGGTTACCGGCGGAGCGCTGGCGACCGTCGCCAACATGCGCGTGGGCTCCAGCATCACCAGTGGCGTGACAGCCTCGGGAGGCGTGGACGCGGCCGGTATCACCGACCCCAACGTCACCGGCTCCTTCACCTTCTGGCGAGCACAGCGACCCCTCACGGACACCGTGGCTACCACCGAGAATGACCGCCACGACTTGAATTTCCGCTGGAACCACCGGCAGAACGGTGCGCCGCCGGTCATCCTCGGCTCACCAGCCGGGACGCTCGGCTCCGCTGCCGCTGGCGGTTCGCTGTCGGTCTACGCGGCATCGCAGGCCGGCACCGGCTTCATCATCGTGAACGCCATCATCCTGCCGCCCACGCTGGCCCAGGTGATGTTCGGCAACGCACCGTAATACCGGAGGGAGACCATGACCGCAACTGACCTGTGCCCTGTCTGCGGCTACCCGGTGGGCTCCTTCAAGCATCACAAGGCAGAGGCAAAGGGGCTTCTCGGGCACGGGAGCAGCCCCGTCACTGCGCCACAGGAGGGGCAGGTATCGACCCCTACCCCTCCTGTTAGCCCCTCACGGCGAGGGAAGAGGAGCAGCTGACCGTGACCCAGCAATCCCCCATCCACCACCTGATCAACCCCATCGAGGACGCCAACGAGCAGCGGCGCATCAAGTTGCTGCCTCTCAGTCCGAACCTCGCCTTCCAATTCCTGCGCGAGCAGGGGGACGGCGTGTACTACTTCGAGGGCTGGCCGGAAGGCTTCGACTTCACAAAGTGCAAGCTCAAGGGCTGCACCCTTTCCCCGACCGGCGAGTACGTCATGGTGCTCTATCACCCGAGTTTCCCCTTCCTGCTGGAGGGCGTGAACCCGGAGATGATCGTCCTCCACTGGAAGCGGCAGAGGTTGGAGCCGGTGGCAGAGGGGGCGATGGCGGATGCCTAGTCTCGGCCAGCAGGAGAACGTCTATTGCCGGGTCACGGATTATGTGGCCGGGACGGTGACGGAATACCCGTCTTACGTCTGCTCGCACTGCCAGCGCACCATCATTAACAACCCCGAGGCGTCATGGCGCCGCCCGCGGCCGGTGTGCAGGTCCTGCGACCACTACATCTGCCTGCGATGTGAGACGGCGAGTGCGCACCGGGGCGGCGAGTGCATGAGCATCCGCCCGGACATTGACAGGGGTTTCGAAGACCTCTGGAAGCAGCCCTGGATGCTGAGGGACGCCCAGAGCGAACCGCTGTATCGCATCCTTGACGAAGAGACCGGCGATACAAAGCTCGTGCGGCGGACGGACGTTGGCTACACCGGCCGCCAGATGGCGAACCTGGCCGGCTACCTGAACCACGACGGCACCAGCAGGCTGCTGGTAGGAGAGAGGCCCCCGGCATGAAGACCTACATCGTTGAATCCTTCTACACCAGGTCGGACGGATCGGTTGACCCGGCACCCCGCTTCCTGCCATTGAGCCGGTCGCGGTCAACGGTCGAGCAGGACGTGTTACGCGACTCTAGCGGCGCCGTCAAGCGCGTTGACAACAACCGGGTTGGCCCCTGGGGTGATACTACCCAGCCGGTAACGGTCGAGTTGGAGGATGACGAGGCCGCCTTCCTGCGCAAGCTCCCCGGCCACGGGCTACACCAGCACTGGAGTTTCGAGGTCTCGGAGGTCTAACATGCCGTCCTTTTCGATTGGAAGACAAGGCGCCACTCCCGTAGCGGGAAACATGCTCCTGGGCGCAACCACCGGCCTGCAAGAGGTGGGTTTGGTGCGGTCCCTGACCGTGGACGGTGAGGCGGCGTCTGCTGGTATTAACCGCATGACCATGCTTCGCTCGACTACCAACCTGACCACCCCGACCGCGCAGACCCCGGCGGACATGGGGCCGTCAGGCTCCGCCCCCTACATCGACTACTCAACCACCGCCACCGGCGAGCCCACCACGGCCGCCGCTCCCGGGCTGGTGGAACGCGCGCTGCAAGCCTACGGGCAGGCACTGGCGATGGCGTGGCCGGGACTGGACGCGCCTATCATCCAGGGCGCCACGGCGGGCAACAACGAGATCACGCTAGAATCCACTTCCGGGACGAACGTGATTACCTGCCACGCTGTTATTGAGGAGCTGTAACTTGTGCGGCACCTCACCCTTGCCGCGCTGCTCATAGCCCTTGGCGGCTTCTTCCTGCTCGCGTCAGGCATGGCACGGCCAAGTAGCGCCGCCTCCTGCACGGTGGTCATCGGCTACTCGAACACTAACCAGTGGTTCAGGGACGGTGGCTTTGAGTCGAAGCCCGGCATCGTGAACGGCGAGTGGGAGAACATCGCTGAGGGTGGCAGCGATATAGCCCGTCTTGCATACCAGGATGATTGGGTATGGGACATCTGGGCGGGAGACACGATCAGCAGCCGTTGCACGGTCAATGACCGTGCGCCGACAACGATCCTTTTCGACGTGGGATTCCGCGAGGACGGCTCCCTCGGCAACGGCTTTGCAGTCCTGACAGACGGCGTTGCCCGTGCCCGTCAGGAGCTAGGCTTCAGTGGGCCAATCATTCTCAAGCCTATGGTTGGTTCGTCAGACGTGAACTGCACGAACTGGTCATCTCGGGCGGCGCCTCGAGTCAGAGATGTTGTTGCGGCGGTCGTGGCAAGCGACCCCAGCCTCATCATGGGGCCTTACCTCACTATTCCCTGCTCGCAATTCCGCTCAGGCGATAGCAAAGGGCACTTCTCGGACACCGGCAAGGTGTTAGTCGCGCAGATGGTCGCGGCATGGTGGACCGGCGTTTCTGTCCCTACCGCTACGAGCACTGGGCCAGGAGCAACACCGGCGAATACGCAAGTGGCCACAAATACGCCCTCCCCGACAGTTACAAGGACAGCGACCCCGACAGCTACGCCGCCTCCGGCTAAGAGCATTTCTGCCTGCACAGTCAGGACAACTTACAGCGACGGCACGACCTACACCCGCAGCGTTGCAGTCTCAGTTTGCCAGGGACTTGAATAGATGGCCGCGCCGCTAACCGATGCTGTAGGTGCCGCTGCCGGTAGCAGCTCATCTCACACCGTCGCGCTGACCATCGCGGCAAACTCGAACCGCGTCCTCTATGCCTTCGTTGGCGACCCGGCGCAGAACGGCGTGTCCGCTATCACATGGAACACGAGCGAGGTGCCTGCCCTGCTTGCTTCCGGCACCTACAACGCGGCAGGTGACAACTGGTATCTGTATAGGCTAATTAACCCCACCGCGACCACGGCGAACCTGGTTGTCACGTATGGAGGCACCTCGAACCACACGCTACTCATCGCCTCTTTCTACGACTGCGACCAGACCACGCCAGACGACGGCGCTGACGAGGCCGAAGGCTCCGGTACGGCGATGCAGAACACGGTCGCAAGCGCGACGGGTGACCTCGCGGTGGCTTTTGGAGTATCTACCGGCACGTCCACCTTTGCCCCGGCCTCTGGTGAGTCGGAAATTATAGACAGCGCCGTCGCAGGCGCCGCCTACACGTTAGCTGGTGCGGCAACGGTGAGCTTCGACATCACCCTCGGCACGTCACGCCCCTGGGTGTGCGTGGGCCTGAATCTCAACGCGGTCGCGGCTGCGGCAGACCCCCCGCCCGGCACCCGTATGCGCAACTACCTCCAGCAGCCGGCGATGGCACTGCCGCTGATCCGCCAGGGCGCGAACCTGCTCACGACCCTGCTGGTTGCACCGCCGGGGCGCTCTCAGCAGCCGCTACCGGCCACGGTGCGGCTCCCCGGCCTGATACCCTCACCCGCCAACCTCAGCACGACCACGCTTCTGGTAGTCGTGGCAGACCCGCCGCCGCCAGGCACCCGCGTCCAGCCGTTCCCGAGCCGCCCCGTGGTCATCTATCCGGCCATCACGCCATCTGCCCCGGCCTCAGCCGCCCTGTACGGCGTGGTGCCGTCCTGGAGCACGCCGCCCATCTTCCGCGCCCTTGACCTGTCACGCCCGCCGCTCTCTCAGGGCAGCATCATCGCCCTGCTCGACCAGCGCCCGTCATCGTGGGGTTCGAGCAGCCAGCGGGCGCCGGTAATCGTTATCGGCCTGCCTCAGCCGGGCGGCAATCTGGCTATACTGTTCCTTGTAATCGAGACTCACGGCTTCGGGCTGATACCCGTTATGCCGAGAGGACTGGACGTACCTGGACCCCGCTTCCGTGCCACGGGGTCAAGGCAGGAGCTATCGCGGGTCATGCCCCCGAGGTTCCTGCCGTCTCAGCCGAGGAGGCTCAGGTGAGCACGACCTGGACGGCAGCCCGCCGCGACCTGTACGACCGGGTACCTGGCCTCGGGATGAACTTCACCGCCGGTTACGCGGGCGGCTACGTCACCACTACCGACCATCGCTTTGTCCAGGCCGGTTCACTGGCCGCGCTGGAGCGCTACCGTGGTGGCTTCCTCTTCCGGCCCGACCGGGCGGCGGGAGACCAGATACGGCCCATCTCAGACATTAGCTATGGCTCCGGCACGCTGACCATCACCCACGACGGCCCGGCCTGGTCGAACCAGACTGATACCAACGTCGAGGTCGTAGCTCTTGACCCCGACCTGCTGCTCAAGATTTACAACCGGGGGCTGCGGCTGCTGAAAAACCCGAACCTGATCCCGCTGGCCCAC
>Ga0155472_136_pt1 | contig 41808 bp, 37 predicted proteins | sample RifCSPhighO2_12_FD_107130 | JGI IMG/M metagenome (GOLD analysis project Ga0155472, IMG submission 107130) | Gammaproteobacteria bacterium RIFCSPHIGHO2_12_FULL_63_22
AGATCGAGAACATCGTGCGCCATCTGCGCATGGGCAAGACGCCGCTGGACGCTGCGCGCGATGCGGCCGACGAGATTGGCACGGCCGTGATCGCCACATCGCTCACCTTGGCGGCGGTATTCGTGCCGGTGGCCTTCATGCCCGGCATCGCCGGCAAGTTCTTCCAGGAATTCGGCTGGACCGCAGCAACGGCCGTCGTTTTCTCCTTGCTGGTCGCGCGCTTGCTGACGCCGATGATGGCCGCCTATCAACTCAAGGCGCATCCGGAAAAGCACGGCGAAACGCGCCTGATGACCTGGTATCTGGTCTGGGTGGACCGTGCGCTGCGCCATCGTGCGCTGACCTTGTGGATCGCCTTCGTCCTGTTCCTCGGCTCGCTGGCGATCGTGCCCTTCATCCCGACCACCTTCATCCCGATCTCCGACCTGGGCCGCAGCAACCTCAGCCTGGAATTGCCGCCCGGCACGCGCCTGCAAGACACCGTGGCGCTGACCGAGCTGGCCAGGTCAAAACTCGCCGGCATCAAGGAACTTCAGCACGTCTACACCACGGTCGGCAGCACGCTCGACATCGGCGACCCAACCAAGACCGGCGTTGGCGAAGCGCGCAAGGCGACCCTGGTGCTCGACTGGGGCGTAGCCGATGACCGCGAGCGCTCGCAGCAGGAACTCGAACGCGACGTGCGCGCGCGCCTTGCCGACCTGCCCGGAACGCGGGTCAGCTACATCAGTTCCGAGCCCGGTGAATTGCTGCAACTGGTGTTGGCGAGCGACGACCCCAAGCGCTTGAACGATGCCGCGCTCGCGCTTGAACGCGACCTGCGCAGCGTGCCGGGCCTGGGCAGCGTCACATCGTCCGCGTCGCTGTTGCGCCCGGAGCTGGTGATCGTGCCCAACGCCGCGCGCGCCGCGGACCTGGGCGTCGCAACGGCCGACATTGCAGAAGCCGCGCGCATCGCCACGGCCGGCGACTACAAGCAACGGCTGGCGAAGTTGAACCTGCCCGAGCGCCAGGTACCGATCCGAGTTGGCTTCAATGAGAAGTCCCTGGCCGATCCGGCATTGATAGGAACGCTGCGCGTGCCCGGCAAGAACGGCACCGTGCCGCTGTCGGCTGTTGCCGACATCATCACTACCAGTGGTCCTGCACAGATCGCGCGCTACCAGCGCCAGCGCAACGTCACGCTGACCGCCGAACTCAACGGCCGACCGCTGGGCGAGGTGATGACCGAAGTGCAGAAGTTGCCGAGCGTCACCTCGTTGCCACCCGGCGTGAGTTTCCTCAACACCGGCGACGCCGAGGTTTTCGTCGAACTGTTCGTCGGCTTCGCCTTCGCGATGGGTGCCGGGCTGATCTGCATCTACATGGTGCTGTTGCTGCTGTTCAACCACGCGCTGCAGCCGCTGACCATCCTGACCGCCGTGCCGCTGTGCGCGGGCGGCGCCTTCGGCGCCTTGCTGATCACGCAGAACGCGTTGTCCCTGCCGGCTTTGATCGGCCTGTTGATGTTGATCGGCATCGCGACGAAAAACTCCATCCTGCTGGTGGACTACGCGGTGATGGCGGAGGACGAACACGGCATGTCCCAGCACGACGCGCTGGTGGACGCCTGCCGCAAGCGCGCGCAGCCGGTCATCATGACCACGCTGGCGATGATGGCCGGCATGATGCCGATCGCGCTGGGCTTCTCGGGCGACTCGAGCTTCCGCGCGCCGATGGCGATCGCCGTCATCGGCGGCCTGATCACCTCGACGCTGTTGTCGCTGATCGTGATCCCGGCGGCGTTCACGGTGCTGGACGACTTGGGTGAGTGGGTGAAGCGGCGCGGCAAGGCCAAGACTGTCGCTGCTTCTGCCTGATCCCGGATCAAAAGCGGTTTACGAAGTTCCGCGCGGCGCCGGGAAAGGGCAGACGTGGTCCAACCACGTCCGAAGCGAGGGGCAAAGCGGACGCCGCGTCCCCAATCCGAAGCCCCGAAATATCAAGGGAGGTGCACACGTGGCTCCACCACGTGACAAGCGGCGCTTCGACAGAATTAAAACGACACCGACGAGCCCATCGCGCATCCTCTCTGACCCCGCCATTCGCCGAGACTAAGTGGAAGCCTCGGATGGGTACCTGGTCGTGAGGACAGCAGGACTGAACTACGGATTACGTCTGGGAGCGGGGGGCGGTGTTTGCTTCGACCAAGTCGCGCGAGCGCCGACAGGCGCGAGTGCAGCGACTCGAAGTGAATACCGACCCCTGCCTCGCCGTAACGCGTACCGCTCGTACGCGTAACCGCTTCGAACTCTACGAGCGCAGGCCCACGCCCTTGGTCAGCAATCGCAGCGCCAACCAGGTCAGCGCGGCGACGAAGCCGAGCATCACGGCGTACGCCGTCCAGATCGGCATGTCGATCGCCGATTCACCGAGCAAGCCGTAGCGGAAGGCGTTGACCATGTAGAAGATCGGATTGGCATGGGTCGCCGTCTCTGCCCACTCGGGCAGCACGCGCACCGAATAAAACACGCCGCCCAGGTAGGTCAGCGGAGTCAGGATGAAAGTCGGGATGATGGCGATGTCGTCGAACTTCTTCGCATAGACGGCGTTGACGAAACCAGCCAGTGAAAAGATGGTCGCGCCCAGCAGCACGGTGGTCAGCGTGACGAAGGGATGCGGCACGCGCACCTGGGTGAAGAACATCGCGATAACCAGCACGATCGCGCCGACCATCAGGCCGCGCAACACGCCGCCGGCGACGTAACCGCCCAATATCACCCAGTTCGGCATCGGGCTGACCAGCAGTTCTTCCACGTGGCGGCCGAACTTGGCGCCGAAGAAGGACGAGCTGATGTTGCCGTAGGCGTTCTGGATGACCGACATCATCACCAGGCCGGGCACGATGAAATCCATGTAGCTGAAACCGCCCATGTCGCCGATGCGCGAACCGATCAGGCTGCCGAAGATCAGGAAGTACAACGTCATCGTGATCGCCGGCGGCACCAGGGTCTGGCCCCAGATGCGCAGGATGCGGGCGATCTCGCGGCGCGCGATGGTCTTGATGGCGACGAGGTTGGGATGGGCGACGCGCACCAGCGGTTGCGCTTCGGCAATTTGCGATTCGGGCAGGCTCATGCGGCGGCTCCGGCGACAGGCGCCTTGTTGTTGTCACCGGTCAGTCGCACGAACAACTCTTCCAGGCGGTTGGACTGCGTGCGCATCGAGCGCACGCGGATGCCGGCATTGCTCAGTGCCTCGAACACATGGTTCAAGTCCATGCTGCGCGGCATTTCCAGGGTGAGCGTGTGGTCGTTCGGTGCTTCGAAGGACACGCCGGAGATGTACGGCAATTCCGCCGGCAGCGTGCCCTCGATGTCGAACACGAAACCTTCCACGTCGAGTTTCGACAACAGCAGCTTCATCGGGCCTTGCTCGATGATCTGCCCCTTGTCGATGATGGCCAGGTTGCGGCACAGGCTCTCGGCTTCTTCCAGGTAGTGCGTGGTCAGGATGACGGTGGTGCCGGCGGCATTCACTTCGCGCAATGTCTTCCACATGCCGCGGCGGATCTCGATGTCCACGCCGGCGGTGGGCTCGTCCAGTATCAGCAGGCGCGGGCGGGTCATCATGGCGCGGGCAATCATCAGCCGGCGCTTCATGCCGCCCGACAAGGTGCGGCTCATCATGTGCGCCTTCGGCCACAGCTGCGCGGCTTTCAGTTCTTCTTCCGCGCGCACCAATGCCTGCGCCCGCGGCATGCCGTAGAAGCCTGCGTAATTGACCAGGATGTCGAGTGGCTTCTCGAACATGTTGAAGTTCACTTCCTGCGGCACCAGGCCGATCAGGCGCATCGCGGCCGAACGTTGCGCGGCGATGTCCACGCCGAAAACCTTCACGCTGCCGCTGCTGGAGTTGACCAACGAACTGACCACGCCGATCAGGCTCGACTTGCCGGCGCCGTTCGGGCCGAGCAGGGCGAAGAAGTCGCCTGGCATCACCGACAGCGACACGCCCTTCAGCGCCTCGACGCCGTTGTCGTAGGTCTTGCGCAGCTTGTCCACTTGCAGGGCGGGGGTGTTCATCCAGGCTCCAATGACATGGCGATCACGGCACGTGCCGCGATAGCCGTTTATTATAGGCGTTTGCGCTGTAGCCCCCGGAGCTTTCGTGGCCAACCATTTCCCGTTGCGACTGATCGGCAGCCGCATGCTCGCGCCGAGCGTTCGCCACCTCGAGTTCGCGCGGGACGACGGGCTGCCGCTCGATTTCATCCCGGGCCAGTTCATCCAGGTGCACTTCAATTATCCCGATGGCAGCGCGACCAAGCGCAGCTACTCGCTGGCGACCATGCACGACCACGCGATGGGTCCGGGCGAGGCCGTGGAGATCGCGGTCAGCTACGTGGCCGGCGGTGCCGCGACGGCCTTGTTCACCGCGCTCGATGAAGGCCAGCAGATCCAGGCGAGCGGTCCCTATGGGCGTTTTTGCCTGGGCGCGGCGGATGCCAACCAGCGTTACCTGCTGATTGGCACCGGCACGGGCGTCACGCCGTACCGTGCGATGCTGCCTCAGCTTGCGCAGATGATGGCAACGCGCGATGTGGACGTGGTCTTGCTGTTCGGGGCGCGCACGCCGGCCGAGCTGATCTATGGCGAGGATTTTTACGCGTTCGCGCGGGCCCACCCACGCTTCCGGTTCGTGCCCTGCTTCAGCCGCGAACTTCCCGCCGATGCGCATGCCGACGTGCGCCGCGGCTATGTGCAGGACGCACTGGTGGATTTCGCACCGGACGCCGCCGGCGACATCGCCTACCTGTGCGGCAACCCGAACATGGTGGACACCGCGTTCGAGGCGCTGAAATCCGCCGGCCTGCCGGTGCCGCATATCCGGCGCGAGAAGTACGTCAGCAGCAAGTAAGCCTGCGTCTTGGCGGGCCCCTTTTCCGACGGGGTGTCAAGGACACTTGACAGGCAGCGGCCGCTTCCCTATCTTGCCTGTCAAGTGTCCTTGACAGGTTCCCATGTCCGCCCTCGATTCCCTCACCACCTGCCGCCGCAAGGCCCTGCTGTTCCTGGCCTTGGGCCTGGGCTTCCTGGCCCTGGCCTGGATCGCCCATGTTGCCGCCTGGCCCGTTGGTGACCGCTTCCTGGGCATCCTGGCCGGATTCGGTGCCGGCGCGGTGTTCAGCTCGGTGCTGCTGTGGTTCATGCCCGACGCCGGCGGCGGCATGCCCAAGGCGCTGATGCGCCGCTACTACCGCGAATTCATTCCCGCGATGGCCGGCTACATCGCAGTGATGCTGGTCTGGAAGAAGCTGCTCGACTGGGTCCAGGCGCCCGCCCTGCGCGTGTTGGTCGCGCTGCTGCCGGCCCTGCTGATTCTCTGGATCATGCGGGCCTTCGTTCGCTACGTCAGCGATTCGGACGAATTGCAGCGGCGGATCGAACTGGAATCAGGCGCGGTGGCGGGACTCGCCGTGAGCGCCGGCTACATGGCCGCCGGTTTCCTGCAGACCGCGCACCTGATCGATATACCGTCGAAGGTCGCCATGCTTTGGGTGTTCCCGATGCTGTGCTTCACCTACGGCATCGCGAAAGTCTTCGTGGCGCGGCGCTACTCGTGAACAACCGGCTGCGCGAACTGCGCGAGGCCCGCGGCTGGTCGCAAGGCGAACTTGCCGAGCACCTGGTCGTGTCGCGCCAGACCGTCAACGCGCTGGAAACCGGCAAGTACGACCCGAGCCTGCCACTCGCCTTCAAGATCGCGCGCATGTTCAACCTGAGCATCGAATCCATCTTCATCGACGAGGCCCACTGAGACCCCATGAAACTCCTTTCCCACCGATCCACGCTGCAGGAATTGTCGTCATGAACCGGAAGACCCGTTTGATCATCGCCGTGGTGCTGTTGCTGGCGCTGTTCGGCTACCGCCAGTACAAGGATCGCGAACAGGTCGTGGTGAAGCCCACGCCCACCTCACCCGCTGCGCAAGCCAAGGCCGATGCGGCTGCCAGCAGCGCAGCTCCGGCCATCACGCGACGCCTCGGCATGCTGGCCTTCACGCCGTGCACGCTGGCGCCCGACTTCGGCACGGCCTCGGTGGAAGCCTTGTGCAGCAAGTTGCTGGTGCCGGAAGACCACGCCGCGCCCAACGGCCGCAAGATTTCCCTGGCCATCGCCTGGGTGCCGGCCAAGGGTGAAGGCCTGCCCGACCCGATGTTCATGCTGGCCGGCGGTCCGGGCCAGTCGGCGCTGGAGTCCTTCCCCGGCATCGCACCCGCCTTCGCCGACGTGCGCAAGAAGCGCGACATCGTGCTGGTGGACCAGCGCGGCACCGGCGATTCCAACAAGCTCGTCTGCAAGGACGACAAGGGCAAGAGCGCCGTCGTCGAAGAGGATAACTACAGCCCCGAAGCCGCGCGCGCGTTCGCTGCGCGTTGCGCCGCCAAGCTCGCTGTCACGGCCGACCTGCGCCTGTATTCCACCAGCGACGCCATCCAGGATCTCGACGCGGTGCGGATCGCCATCGGCGCCGAACAGATCAACCTGATGGGCATCTCCTACGGCACTCGCGTCGCCCAGCAATATGCGGCGCGCTACCCGGCGCATACACGCACGGTCACCATCGACGGCATCGTCCCCAACTCGCTGATCCTCGGCAACGAGCACGCGCGCAACCTCGAGAGTTCGCTCAACAGTCAATTCGCGCGCTGCACGCAGGACAAGGATTGCCTGGCCAAACTGGGCAACCCGCGCGAGCGCCTGAATGCCTTGATGACCCGCCTGGCCACCGACCCGCCGCTGGTGTCCTATCGCGACGCCATCACCGGCGAAGCGAAACAGGAAAAGATGACGCCGGGACACATCGCCATGCTGGCGCGCATGTTCGCCTACGCCCCGCAGGCCGCCGGCTTGCTGCCGCTGGAATTGAACGAAGCCGCACAGGGCCGCCACGAATCGTTGATGGCGCTGGCCACCCTGCTCGGCAGCACGCTCGGCGACCAGATCATGCATGGCATGCAGTTGTCGGTGATCTGCACCGAGGACGCGGGCGAGATGACGATCGACGACGCGGACAAGGACAGCCTGCTCGGCACCAGCATGATCACCGTCCTGCAGGCGCAGTGCGACGCCTGGCCCAAGGGCAAGCGTCCCGACGGTTTCCGCAAGCCGCTGGCCGGAACGGTGCCGGTGCTGATCCTGTCGGGCGAATTCGATCCGGTAACACCGCCACGCTACGGCGATGAAGTGGCGAAATCCTTGCCCAAGGGCCGCCACCTCGTCATCCGCGGCCAGGGCCACAACGTGGTCGGGATCGGCTGCATGCCGAAACTTTTCGCCAGCTTCGTCGATGGCGCGGACGCGAAAAAGCTCGACGCGTCCTGCCTCGACAAGGTTCCGTATGCCAAACCCTTTACCGGCTTCTACGGCTGGGAGCCCTGAGATGATCGACGTCCAAGACCTGCATAAATCCTTCAAGACCAAGACCGGCCTGGTGAAGGCCGTACAAGGCGTCAGCTTCACCGCGCGCGACGGCGAGATCACCGGCCTGCTCGGTCCCAACGGCGCCGGCAAGACCACCACGCTGCGCATGCTGTACACCCTGATGTCGCCCGAATCCGGACGCGTGCAGGTGGATGGCCTCGACAGCGTGAAAGATGCCGAAGCCGTGCGTCGCCAGCTGGGCGTGTTGCCCGACGCCCGCGGCGTGTACAAGCGGCTCACCGCGCGCGAGAACATCGCCTACTTCGGCCGCCTGCATGGTTTGAGCGAAGCCGATATCGCGCGACGCACCACAGAGCTGTCGGCGGCGCTGGGCATGGAAGACGTGCTCGACCGCCAGACCGAAGGCTTCTCGCAAGGCCAGCGCACCAAGACGGCGATCGCCCGCGCCCTGGTGCACGACCCGCGCAACGTCATCCTCGACGAGCCGACCAACGGCCTGGACGTGATGACCACGCGCGGCCTGCGCGACTTCCTGCGCCAGCTGCGTGGCGAAGGTCGCTGCGTAATTTTTTCCAGCCACATCATGCAGGAGGTCGCCGCCCTGTGCGATCGCATCGTGGTGATCGCGCAAGGCAAGGTGATGGCGGCAGGCACGCCCGATGAGCTGCGCGCGCAAACCGGCGAGGAAAACCTCGAGGACGCCTTCGTGAAGGCCATCGGATCGGAAGAAGGACTGCTCGCATGAAGGCGCTATGGACTGTTTGCATGAAAGAACTCGTGGACTTGTTCCGCGACCGGCGCACCATGATGGTGTCGCTGTTGATGGGTCCCTTGCTGATGCCCGCCCTGATCCTGGGCATTGGCAAGCTGGCCAGCGACCGCATTTCCACCGCGCTTGAAAAGCCCTTGGAAGTGCCCGTGGTCGGCGCCAGCAACGCGCCCAACCTGGTGGCCTGGCTGGAAGGCCAGAACATCGTGATCAAGCCCGCGCCGGCCGATCCGGATGACGCCATCCGCTCGCAACGCGAGGACGTGATCCTGCGCATCGGCGACAAGTTCGGCGAGCAATGGCGCGGCAGCCTGCCCGCCACCATCGAGATCCTGCACGACAGCTCGCGGGAGGACGCGCAGATTCCGGTCGAACGCCTGCGCGGGTTGCTCAACAACTACGGGCAGGGCGTGGGCGCGTTGCGCCTGATCGCCCGCGGCATCAGCCCGACCACCTCGCAGCCGCTGCGCATCAGCGACCGTGACCTGGCCACGCCCGAAGCAAGGCGCGGACAGGCCCTGGCCTTCCTGCCCTATATCCTGATCCTCACCACCTTCATCGGTGGCGCGGGCCTGGTGATCGATGCCACGGCCGGCGAGCGCGAACGCAATTCACTCGAGCCGTTGTTGGCCACGCCGGCCAAACGATCGACCATCATGAGTGGCAAGATCGCCGCGGCTTGCCTGTTCGGCTTGCTGAGCCTGGCGCTGACGCTGGTGATGTTCAAGCTCAGCTTCCAGTTCGCGCCGAGCCTGGGCATCAAGCTGGACGTGTCGGTGTGGTCGCTGATCCGCATCGCGGTGGTGTTGCTGCCGATGCTGATGATCAGCACCTGCCTGCTGACCTTCATCGCCGCCGGCGTAAAAAGCGTCAAGGAAGCGCAGAGCTACATGAGCGTGCTGATGCTGTTGCCGATGCTGCCGACCATCATCCTGATGGTGAACCCGGTGAAGAACCAGTTGTGGATGATGACCGTGCCCTTCCTTGCGCAGAACCAGATGATCCTCAAGCTGGTGCGCAGCGAAAACATCTCGGCCAACGAATGGCTGGCTTACCTGGGCGCGGGCTTTGCCGCCGCGGCCGTGTTGTGGTGGTTGGCCTCGCGCCGTTATCTCGATGAGAGGCTGGCCATCTCCGCCTGACGGTGCACGACGCGGAAAAAGAAAAGGCCCGGGAGCGATCCCGGGCCTTTTTCCTTTCAAGCGGCGAATCGATTACTGCGCGAAGTCGAAGGTGCGGGTAACCGTCTGCGATCCGGCGATTGGCTGGAACTTCCAGCGCCGCACGGCCGACTGCACATTGCGCTCGAACACGCCGCGCGGCCGGGCGCTGACGATGTCGATGTCGCTGACGCTACCGTCGGAGTTGACGGTGAACGACACCACGACCTGGCCCGAGGTCTTCGAGCGCGCCGCGTCCGGCGGATAGGCCGGTTGCGGCGTGCTGATGGCGACCAGCTCGTTGGCGGCGGGACGAGGTGCGGCGGTTTGCGGGGTGGGCCGCTGCACGGGCGGTGCGGCCACGACCGGTGCCGGCGTCGGCGCCTGCTGCTGTTGCGGCGGAGCCTGGGTGGGAGCCGGTTGCGCCGCAGCAGCTTCAGCTTCGCGTTGCTGCGCAGCGGCGGCCGCTGCCGCCTGCAAGGCGCGCGCATCGTCCTGGGCCTTCTTGCGCGCTGCTTCCTCGGCGGCAATCTGCTCCGGTGTGCGGGTGTCTGCCGCGGGTGCCTGTTGCGCGGCGGCAGCCTGGCCTTTCGCAATGGCATCGGCGATGCGGCCCAGCGACGGTGCTTGCGGGTCGGCCGACTGGATCAACAAGCGCAGTCGTTCGGCTTCCAGGAAGTCGGCGCGGCCGATTGCCTGTTCCGCGGCGATCACTGCGTAGGGCTGCAGGTCCATCAGCGCGCTTTCCGCCGACGCGTCGGGCTTCGCACTCTTCTTGCGCAGAGCGATGTAGTACTCCATTGCATTGTTGCCGGCCGGGGCGTAGATGCGCTGTTCGCGAAGGGCCTGGCGGCCGCGGGTCTTGAGCTCCTCCCCACTCAGCGCGGCCAGGGCGGCGGCTTGCTGTTCGGCGGCCTGGCCTACCGCCGCCTCGGCGGCAGCGGCAGCGGCCGTCGCAGGTGCAGCGGGTTCGGGTTTGTCTGAACAGGCGGCGAGCCCCAGCCCCAGGGCCAGGGCAATTGCCCAGCGAAGGGAGGTGGCAGGTACTTTTGCAGGTGACATGGGCAGGCTCGCTTGGTTGGAGAAGTGGGGCATGACTTTCAGCACATAAAACTTTGGCCTCTTTGTCAAGACTTTTCCGTTAGCGGCATCACTTTCCGATACAAAAGCCCGAAAAGATTCTTCCAAGAAGCGTGTCGGCGTCCATCACTCCGGTGATTTGGCCCAATGCCAGTTGCGCCTGGCGCAATTCTTCCGCAGCCAGTTCCGCCTGGTTTGCATCCAGGCACGCGCTCGCGCGATCCAGGCAAATTCGGGCCTGCGCGAGCGCATCGAGGTGTCGCGCGCGCGCGCTGAAACTGCCGCCACCCTCGCCGCCAGCAAGTTCGCGCAACCGGGCGCGCAGCTTGTCGAGCCCGAGACTAGTACGCGCGGATACGGAGAAGTGGTCAATCTGTACTACGCCGCTTGCGTGCGACCGCAGGTCGGCCTTGTTGTGCAACCAGAGCACGCGTGCGCCTTCCGGTATCTCGCCAGCCAGGTCTGCGGGCAGCTTGGCATCGTCGTCGTCCAGGACGGCCAGCACGACATCGGCGCGCTGCAATTCCGCGCGTGCGCGGCGGATGCCTTCGGCTTCGATGCTGTCGGGCGCATCGCGCAGTCCCGCCGTGTCCACCAGCGTCAGCAACACGCCTTCCAAGTCGAGCGTCTCGCGCAGCAGGTCGCGCGTGGTGCCGGCGATGTCGCTGACGATGGCGCGGTCTTCATCGGCCAGTGCATTCAACAACGACGACTTGCCGACGTTCGGCGCGCCGATGATCACCACGTGCAGTCCATCCATCAAGCGCTTGCCGCGGCCGGCTTCGCGCACCAGTACGGCGAGTGATTCGCGAGTCGCGCGCAGGCGATCGCCGAGTTCCGGCGCGGCCAGGAAATCGATGTCCTCGTCGGGAAAATCCAGCGCCGCCTCGACATACATGCGCAGCTGGGTGAGTTGTTCGACCAGCGCATCGACGCGTCGCGAGAATTCGCCGTCCAGCGATCTGCGCGCCGCGCGTGCGGCGGCCTGGCTGCCGGCACTGATCAGGTCGGCGACGGCTTCGGCCTGGGCGAGGTCGAGCTTGCCTTCGAGGAAGGCGCGTTCGGTGAATTCACCCGGCCGCGCCGGGCGCGCGCCCAAGCGCACGCAACGCTGCAACAACTGCGCAAGCACCACGGGACTGCCGTGCGCCTGCAGTTCGACCACGTCTTCGCCGGTATAGGACGCGGGCGCGGCAAACCACAACACGATGCCGTCATCGAGGGTGTGGCCGTCGTCATCCCGAAATCGCGCATGTACGGCCAGTCGCGGGAGCAATCGCCGTGCGCAGATGCCTTCAGCGATAGCTCGCGAGGCCGGCCCCGACAATCGCACGATGCCGACGCCACCGGCGCCTGGCGCGGTGGCGATTGCAGCGATGGTGTCGCGACCTTGCGGGGCAGGCATGGCCGGCGCGAAGGATTACTTCGCGACCACCGGGGTCTTCGGACCGTGCTGCTTGGTCATCCACCACTGCTGCAGCAAGCCGAGCAGGCCGTTGGTGACCCAGTACAACACCAGGCCGGCCGGGAAGAAGGCCATCATCACGCCGAACACCAACGGCATGAACTGCATCATCTTCTTCTGCAGCGGATCGATGCCCGGCATCGGCGTCAGCTTTTGCGTCAGGTACATCACGGTCAGGTTGATCGCGGGCAACACGAAGTAGGGATCGGCCGCCGTCAGGTTCTGGATCCACCCCATCCACGCCGCATGGCGCAGCTCGACGGTTTCCAGCAATACCCAGTACAGGCCCAGGAAGATCGGGATCGGGATCAGCATCGGCAGGCAGCCGCCGATCGGATTGATCTTTTCCTTTTTGTACAACTCCATCATCGCGATCTGGAATTGTTGCTTGTCGTCGCCGTAGCGCTCTTTCAGCGCCTCGATGCGCGGTTGCACGGCGCGCATCTTGGCCATGGACTGGTACTGCTTGGCCGACAGCGGATACAGCGCGGCCTTCAGCAACACGACGATGGCGATGATCGCCCAGCCCCAGTTGCCGAACAGCCCGTGCAGCCACGACAACAGCATGAACAAGGGCTTGGCGATGAAGCTGAGCATGCCGTAGTCGACCGTCAGGTCGAGGTTGGGCGCCATTTCGGCCATCGGTGCCTGCAGCTTCGGTCCGACCCACAGGCGGCTGTCATGCACGGCGCTCGAACCCGGCGCCACGTCGAGTGGCGAGGCAATGCTGCGCACCACGTACAGCGGCACGCCATTGCGTGTTTCAACCGTGGTGTTGAATTGAACCTGCGGTTCTTTCGCCTGCGGCACCCAGGCCGTGGCGAAATGGTGTTGCAGCATGGCGATCCAGCCGCCGGTGATGGTGCCGGCCGGTGGTGTTTCATTGCTGTAGTCGCTGAGCGGCGTCTTCTCGTACTTGCCATCGGGCGTATACCAGGCGGCGCCGACGAAGCTGAAAGTTTCCGGGCTGGTCAGGAAGCTGTGCTTGGGCGGCGGCGGCGGCGCGACCCGCGACAGCCGGACGAACGGATAGATCCGCTGTGCAGCGGCGCCCGGATTGGAAATGCGGTCGTTGACCTCGAGCACGTAGCTGCCGCGCTTGAGGGTAAGTGTGCGCTTGACCACCAGGCCGGTGCCCGGGTCGGTCCAGCTCAGCGGCACCGACAGCGAAGCCGCGCCTGGCGCAAGCACGTACTGGCTGGCGCCGTCGTCGGCGCTGAATTGCGCATCGAGCGTTTGTTGCGCGGCACTGGTGTCGACGCGAATCAAGCCCGACTCAGCCACCTGGTAGGTCGCCGGCGAGCTGTCGAGCAAGTGCACGTTCGGGCTCCCCGCTTTTTTCTCGAGCGTGTACTTGAGCAGCTGCGAATCGGTGATGCGGCCGCCGTTGAGATCGATGGTGAGGCGCAGCGTGTCGTTGGCGATCGTGATCGGCCGCGCCGACTGCGCTGCGCTGCTCGTGCCGGCGGCGGGCGCCAGGGCCACGCCAGCGGGCGGAAGCGCCGTGCTGCCGGCCGCAGGTGGCGGCGCAAGGCCGGCGACCGGCGCAGCAGCCTCGGGCGAGGTGGACGCGCTGGTGGCGGCAGCGGGGATGGCAGGCGCGGTCGTGGCGGCCAGCTGGCCCTTGCTCCACTCCATCCACAACAAGGTCGCGACGACCAGCCAGGCGATCAACAGGAAAGAACGGGTTTGATTCATGGACGAACAATCACCCGGCGCGTACGGCGCCTGTCAGGACTCAGGGGAAGGAGGGCGACCGGTAATCGCGTCGGAGGGCGGCATTGTGCCGGGTGGGGCCATGGGCTTCAACGTGCGGGCGCGATTGAACAAGGACAAGAGGTCGGCGCGCAGCGCGGCGGCCTCGGCCTTGGCCGCCTCGGGCTTGGCCAGCAGCACGTAATCGCCGGCGGGCAAGCCGTCACGCAGGATGCGAAAACATTCCTTGGCCTGGCGGCGCAGGCGGTTGCGCACCACGGCCCGCTTGTCCACGCGCTTGGAAACGGTAACGCCCAAACGCGTGCGGCCGCCCTCGAGGGGCAGCCGCACATTCAATCGAAAAAAAGTTCCAGACACGCGCCGACCTTCGCCAAACACAGCCTGGTACTCGGCTGAGACGTGCAGGCGCGCGTCGGGGGGGAAACTCTGGGAGGAGGTCATCGGCGCGGCAGCACGTCAACGTGGCCGCGCGGGAACCGCGACGCCGACTAGCGGCGAAGCGTCAGACGCAGAGGCGGGCGCGGCCCTTGGCACGGCGACGGGCAAGGATCTTGCGGCCGTCGGCGGTCGCCATGCGGGCGCGAAAGCCGTGGTCGCGCTTGCGCTTGATGTTGCTGGGTTGGTACGTACGCTTGGTGGCCATGGTGGCAGCTCGGCTTGAATGGGGCGGAAATGAACTGGAAACGATAGCAACCGCAGCACGAAAGGTCAAGGTCATCCCACTTGGCAGGTGCCTGCGGCGGGGGCTAGACTGGCCAACCCCGTACTTATCCACAGCCCGCCCCGTGCGGCGCGCGAAGGTTGCCGAAGTTTGATGGATACCGTCTGGCCCCGTTGCCTCGAACGCCTGGAGGCTGAATTTTCGGCGGAGGACGTGCATACCTGGCTCAAGCCCCTGCAGGCCACGGCCCGTCCCGATGGCCTGGTACTGCTGGCCCCGAATGCGTTCGTGGTCGATACCGTGCGCGAACGCTACCTGGGCCGCATCCGCGAGCTGGCCGGCCATTTCGCCGGCCTGCCCACCCAGGTGTCGCTGGAAGTCGGCTCGACGATGCGCGAGGCCGCGCCCGCCGCTTTGGCGGCGCCGACCAAGGCCGCGGTCGATTTCCAGGGCAACCTCGACAAGCACTACACCTTCGACAACTTCGTCGAAGGCCGCAGCAACCAACTGGGACGCGCGGCTGCGCTGCAGGTCGCACTGAACCCGGGGCGCGATTACAACCCACTGTTGTTGTATGGCGGCACCGGCCTGGGCAAGACCCACCTGATGTACGCCGCCGGCAATCTGATGCGCGCCAACAACCCCGGCATGCGCGTGTTGTACCTGCGTTCGGAACAGTTCTTCAGCGCGATGATGAAATCGCTGCAGGACAAATCGATGGACCAGTTCAAGCGCCAGTTCCACCAGGTGGACGCGCTGCTGATCGACGATATCCAGTTTTTTGCGGGGAAAAACACCACCCAGGAAGAATTCTTCCACACCTTCAACACGCTGTTCGATGGCAAGCAACAGATCATCCTGACTTGCGATCGTTATCCGCGCGAAGTGGAAAACCTGGAACCGCGATTGAAATCGCGATTGGGTTGGGGCCTCTCGGTCGCGATCGAGCCGCCTGATTTCGAAACCCGCGCCGCCATCCTCACGGCCAAGGCCAGCGAGCGGAAGATGAGTCTTCCCGAAGACGTGGCCTACCTGATCGCCAAGCGCATGCGCTCGAACGTGCGCGACCTGGAAGGCGCGCTCAACACCCTGGCGGCGCGCTCCAATTTCATGGGCCGGCCGATCACCCCGGAGTTTGCGCAGGAGACCTTGCGCGACCTGTTGCGCGCCCAGGCGCAGGTCATTTCGATCAGCAATATCCAGAAGACCGTGGCAGACTACTATCAGCTACGCATGGCGGACATGTTGTCGAAGCGCAGGACGCGCTCGCTGGCGCGTCCACGGCAGATGGCAATGGCGTTGGCCAAGGATTTGACCGAGCACAGCCTGCCGGAAATCGGCGATGCGTTCGGGGGGCGGGACCACACGACGGTGCTGCATGCCTGCCGCGTGATCCGCGACCTGATCGGCACCGACGGCAAGCTGCACGAGGACTGGGACAAGCTGGTGCGCAAGCTGACCGAATAGGCCGCGGCGCCAGTGGGGAAGAAGGGTTATACCGGCGGCACGGGGATAGCCTGTGGATAAGGTGGGGGAAGTTTCAGGCCTCGACACTTATCCACAGATTGTCCCACGGGTCCGGGGCCTGCGACACACAGGCTTCTGGCACGATAAGTTGTTTATATTCAATGAGTTAAGTGTGAGTTTGGGGCTTTTTGGTCCCCTCTACCACCACCAGTTTTAATTTATCCACCTGGATCTTGGGGTTCCCTGCATGCGTTTCAGCCTTTCGCGCGAAGCCTTTCTCAAGCCATTGCAGCAAGTGGTCAATGTCGTGGAACGACGGCAGACGCTGCCGGTCCTGGCCAACCTGTTGGTCCAGGTCGAAGGTGGCAACTTGTCCATGACAGGCACCGACCTGGAAGTGGAGATGGTGTCCCGGTCCGCTGTGGACGACAGCCAGGCGGGCGAAGGGACGATTCCGGCCCGCAAGCTGTTCGAGATCGTGCGGGCACTGCCCGACGGATCCAAGGTCACCGTCAGCCAGGCTGGCGACAAGGTCACCGTGCAAGCCGGGCGCAGCCGCTTCACGCTGGCTACCCTGCCCGCCAACGATTTCCCGGCGATCGAAGACCTGGAGCTGGTCGAGCGCGTCCGCGTCTCGGAATCGGCGCTGAAGGAACTGATCGAGCGCACGGCGTTCGCCATGGCCCAGCAGGACGTCCGCTACTACCTCAACGGCCTGTTGCTGGACCTGCGCGAGAACACCCTGCGCTGCGTAGCCACCGACGGCCACCGCCTAGCCATGTGCGAGGCCGAGCTTCCGGCCGGTGTGCAAACCCGCAAGCAGATCATCCTGCCGCGCAAGGGCGTGCTGGAGTTGCAGCGCCTTCTGGAAGGTGGCGACCGTGAGGTCGAGCTCGAAGTCGGCCGCAACCACCTGCGCATGCGCCGCGAGGACGTCACCTTTACCTCCAAGCTGATCGACGGCCGCTTCCCCGATTACGACGCGGTCATTCCGATCGGCGCCGACAAGGAAGTGAAGGTGGACCGCGAGGTCCTGCGGGCCGCCCTGCAACGCGCCGCCATCCTGTCCAACGAAAAATACCGCGGCGTGAAGCTCGAGGTATCGCCGGGCCAGCTGAAGATCGTCGCGCACAACCCGGAACAGGAAGAGGCCCAGGAAGAAGTCGAGGCCGAGACCCGGGTAGACAACCTGGCGGTCGGCTTCAACGTGACCTACCTGCTGGACGCGCTGTCCGCGCTGCGCGAGGAGCACGTCATCATCAACCTGCGCGACGGCAATTCATCCGCCCTGATCCGCGAGGCCAGCCACGAGCGCAGCCGCCATGTGGTGATGCCGTTGCGCCTGTGACGCCCAGCCCTGACATGACGTCCGCCCAACACAGGCCCGGTATCCCCGGGCCTGGTTTGCTTTGGGGCCCCAAGGCCATTTCCTGGCGGGGCCTGGCGTGATCCTGACCCGGCTCCAGATCCGTCAGTTGCGCTGCCTGGTCGAGGCGGAACTCGAGCCCCAGCCGGGCTTGAACGTGCTGGTGGGCGCCAATGGCGCCGGAAAGTCCAGCGTGGTCGAAGCCATCCACCTGCTGGGTTATGGCCGCTCGTTCCGCGGCCGAGTCTCCGACGGACTCGTGCGCACGGGCGCGCCGCATCTGGAGGTGTACGCCGAATGGCTGGACCGCTCAGGCGCCGGCCACCGCGCCGGCCTGCGCCACACCGGCAGTCGCTGGGAAGCGCGCCTGGACGGTGCGCCCGCCCCCAGCCTGACCGAGTTGTGCGCACAGGTCGCCGTGGTCACCTTTGAACCTGGCAGCCACGACCTGATTGCCGGGGGCGCAGAACATCGCCGTCGCTACCTCGACTGGGGGCTGTTCCACGTGGAACCGGATTTCCTGCCGCAGTGGCGCCGTTACTCGCGTGCCTTGAAGCAGCGCAATGTCCTGCTCAAGTCCGTGCCCTCGCCCTCGGCGCTGGATCCCTGGGACCGTGAACTGGCCGAGGCCGGGGAACGCCTGACCCGGCTACGTGCGGACTACCTGGATCAACTGGAAGCCTTCGTCGGCGAGCAGGCCCAGGCCTTCCTGTCCGAACTAGGCCGCGCCAGCCTGGAGTTCCGCCCCGGATGGAAGCGTGACGACATCAGCCTGGCGGATTCCCTGCTGCTGGGCCGGGAGCGGGACCTGGCGCTGGGCTACACCGGCTCCGGTCCGCACCGGGCCGATTGGCGGGTGGATTTTTCAGGCTTGCCAGGCCGGGAGGCGCTGTCCCGCGGCCAGGAGAAGTTGACCGCCCTGGCCTGCATCCTGGGCCAGGCGAGCGCCTTCGCCAGCCGCACCGGTGCCTGGCCCCTGGTTTGCCTCGACGACCTCGCGTCGGAGCTCGATCTTCGGCATCAGGCGCAGGTGCTGGAGCGAGTGGGGCGCTCGAACGCCCAGGTCCTGCTCACCGGCACCCAAATCCCCGAGATCCTGCGATCAGGCGACACGGCGTTTACCTTGTTCCACGTGGAACAGGGCCGTATTCGGGCCGGTTGATGCGTCTGTCTCGTAAATGAGACGAAGCACAAAGCGCGACCCGCGTCGGCTATAATCTGCACTCCTTATTGTAAAGCGCGCGACCGCCACCGGCGGCGCGTTGCACCGCCCGTCCAGAGATCCCAATCCGATGACCGAGTCGCAGACGCCGATCGCTCCCAACAACACCTACGACTCCAGCAAGATCACCGTGCTGCGCGGCCTTGAAGCCGTCCGCAAGCGGCCAGGCATGTACATCGGCGACGTGCACGACGGCACCGGCCTGCATCACATGGTGTTCGAAGTCGTGGACAACGGCATCGACGAAGCGCTGGCCGGTCATTGCGATCGACTCATCGTCACCCTGCACAACGATGGCTCGTGTTCGGTGTCCGACAACGGCCGCGGCATTCCGGTGGACATCCACAAGGAAGAGGGCGTATCCGCCGCAGAAGTCATCATGACCGTGCTGCATGCGGGCGGTAAGTTCGATGACAACAGCTACAAGGTTTCCGGCGGCTTGCACGGCGTCGGTGTGTCCGTCGTCAACGCACTGTCCGGCCACCTGTGGCTCGACATCTGGCGCGACGGCGCGCACTACCAGCAGGAATATGCGCTGGGCGAGCCGTTGTATCCGCTGAAGGAACTCGGCCCGTCGTCCAAGCGCGGCACCGAGTTGCGCTTCCTGCCCAGCGCTGAAATCTTCACCGACGTCGAATTCCATTACGACATCCTGGCCAAGCGCCTGCGCGAACTGAGCTTCCTCAATTCCGGCGTCAAGATCGAACTGATCGACGAACGCGGCGAAGGCAAGTCCGACATCTTCGAATACGAAGGCGGCATCAAGAGCTTCGTCGAACACCTCGCCGCGCTGAAGACGCCGCTGCATCCGACCGTCGTGTCCGCCTCCGGCGAGAAGGACGGCATCGTGGTGGACATCGCGCTGCAGTGGACCGACGCCTACCAGGAAACGATGTTCTGCTTCACCAACAACATTCCGCAGAAAGACGGCGGCACGCACCTGATTGGTTTCCGCGCCGCGCTCACCCGCACGCTGTCCAACTACATTGAACAGAACGGCATCGCCAAGCAGGCCAAGGTCGCGTTGTCGGGCGACGACATGCGCGAAGGCATGATCGCCGTGTTGTCGGTGAAAGTGCCCGACCCGAGCTTCAGTTCGCAGACGAAGGAAAAACTGGTCTCGTCCGAAGTCCGTCCCGCGGTGGAATCGGTCATCGGCCAGAAGCTGGAAGAGTTCCTGCAGGAACGCCCGAACGAAGCGCGCGCCATCGCCGGCAAGATCGTCGACGCCGCGCGTGCGCGCGAAGCCGCACGCAAGGCGCGCGACCTGACCCGCCGCAAGGGCGCGCTCGACATCGCCGGCCTGCCCGGCAAGCTCGCCGACTGCCAGGAAAAAGATCCCGCGTTGTCCGAGCTCTTCATCGTCGAGGGTGACTCCGCCGGTGGCTCCGCCAAGCAGGGCCGCAACCGCAAGACCCAGGCCATCCTTCCGTTGAAGGGCAAGATCCTCAACGTCGAGCGTGCGCGCTTCGACCGCATGCTCGCCTCGGCCGAAGTCGGCACGCTGATCACCGCGCTGGGTTGCGGCATCGGCAAGGACGAGTACAACCCGGACAAGCTGCGCTACCACCGCATCATCCTGATGACCGACGCCGACGTGGACGGCTCGCACATCCGCACGCTGTTGCTCACCTTCTTCTACCGGCAGATGCCGGAACTGATCGAGCGCGGGCACGTCTACATCGGCCTGCCGCCGCTGTACAAGATCAAGCAGGGCAAGAACGAGCTGTACATGAAGGACGACGCGGCGCTCAACGCCTACCTCGTCAACAACGCCATCGAAGGCGCCGAACTGCGCACGGGCGAGGGCGCGCCGGCGATCCCGGGCCCGGCCCTGGAAAAGTTGCTGCTCGATGTCGTCGCCGCCAATGAAGTCATTGCGCGCCACGCCTATCGCGTCGATCGCGCCGTGCTCGAAGCCTTGCTTGAAGCGCGTCCGCTTACGGCCGACGATTTCGTCGACGAATCGCGCCTGGCCGAATGGTGTGCCACGCTGGAAAGCGAACTCAATGCGTCCGGCCTTGGCCGCCCGCGCTATTCGGTGCGCGTGCAGCCGACCAGCGACGGCCAGGTCGGCGCCTTGCTGATCGAAAAACGCCACCACGGCCTGAGCTCCATCCAGACCCTGGCGGTGAACCAGTTGCTGCATGGCGAACTGCGCCAGATCAACGAGATCGCCGCGCAGCTGCACGGCTTGCTGCAGCCCGGCGCCAGCGTGTCGCGCGGTGGCAAGACCCAGGCCATCACCCGCTTCCGCCAAGCCCAGGAATGGCTGCTGGAAGAAGCCAAGAAGGGTCGCGCCATCCAGCGCTTCAAGGGCCTGGGCGAAATGAATCCCGAGCAACTCTGGGATACCACGGTCAATCCCGAAACGCGTCGCCTGTTGAAGGTGCGCATCGAGGATGCCGTGGCGGCAGACCAGATCTTCTCCACGCTGATGGGCGACGTGGTCGAACCACGCCGCGAGTTCATCGAGGAAAACGCCCTGCGCGTGGGCAACCTGGACGTCTGATCCGGACCCGGCCGGCCCCCGGACCCGCCCCAACCGGGCGGCGCCGGGCAGGCGCCACGGGCCATTGACGCCGCGTTAAGGCGTGATGCCCTACAACTGTCGCCGGAGCACCCGATTCACCCGGCTGCCAATCGCCGCCACCGCGTCTGCCCGGGCGCAGCTATTGAGGCGAACGGCCATCCCCCGTACGCTTTGCAGCCCTCGCTCCATCCCGTCCCCGCCTTACTGCCGTTTCCGTTCCGGAGAGCCCCATGAAGAAGTCGCTGTTGTTGTCCGCGGTGCTGGCCGCCGTGCTGGTTCCGCTGCCGGTTGAAACGGTGAGTGCACAGGCGGGCGGCGTTGACGCGCCGCAGGCCAACACCCGTGCCGCACGCAAGGCCCGCGAAGCAAAGAAGAGCGGCGCCACAAACGTTGCGCAGACCTATCCCAAGGCAGCCCGCGTTGCGCCCAAACAGGCCGGCGAACCGAAGCTGTCCAAGCAGCTGGGCGCGCTGTTCGAGCTGCAGACCAAGAACGACAGCGAAGATCAAATGATCGCGAAGGCCGAGGAAATCCTCGCCGATTCGCGCGCCAACGCCTTCGACAAGTCCAGCGCGGCCTACCTTGCCGGTGGCGCCTGGCAGTCCAAGGAAACCAAGGACTATTCCAACACCATCAAGTATTACAAGCAGGCCATCGAGTTCAACGGACTGCACAACAACCTGCATTACCAGGCCATGTTGCAGGTCGCGCAGATGCTCGATGCGGACAAGAAGTCCGACGAAGCACTGACCTACGTCGATCGTTTCCTGGCCGAAACCCAGTCCGAGGACGAGCGCGCCATCGCCATCAAGAACCAGATCCTGATCGGCAGCGGCAAGCCCGAGCAGGCCATCGCGGTGATGGAGAAGTTGGCCGCCGCCAAGCCTGCCGACAAGAAGCTGCAGATGAACCTGGCAAGCCTCTACCAGGAGGCCGGCCAGGAGGCCAAGGCGCTCGCCATCCTTGACCGTATGCGCAAGGACGGCCTGTTCACCGAAAGCAATGATTACGACATCGCCTGGCGCCTGCTGGCCAACAGCAACGACCGCCAGAAGGAAGCCGTCGGCATGATCGAGGAAGGCATGCAGAAGGGCATCCTGACCCCGGGCGCCGATGTGTACGCCTACCAGGCCCAGACTTATTACGCCGACGGCGAGACCGACAAGGCCATTGCCGCCTGGACCAAGGGCGCCCCGCTCAGCAAGAACGGCACGAGCTTCCTGAACCTGGCCAAGGCCCAGCAGGACAAGGAACGCTATGCCGACGCCAAGGCCTCGGCCCAGCAGGCGCTGGCCAAGGGCGTCACCAAGCCCGGCGAAGCCTGGCAGGTTATCGGCATGAGCGAAGACGGCCTGGGCAACAAGGCTGGCGCCATGGCGGCCTACCGGGAAGCGGCAAAGTACCCGGAAACCAAGAAATGGGCCGAAGCCGAACTCCGTCAAGCTTCGGGAAAGTGACGGTTGGTAATGAAGACGCCTTCGTATAAGCTAATACGTTCCCGCCGCTGGAAAGCAGTGGGTCGTTGCGCTTGTGCGCCGCGAGAACGAATGATCGAGCCGCCACCCGCATGACGGATTTACACACCAGCTTCGATACTCCCAAGCAAACGATCAGCTGGCCGCGCATCGCGGGCACTTCGTTTGCGATCGCGTTGCACGTGGTCGTCTTCATGACCCTGATGGCGCCCGTCACTTCGCAAAAGAGCGCGGACAAGGAAGATGACGTAACGCTCGTCAACTTCATCGAACCGCCCAAGCCACCACCGCCGCCGCCGCCGCCGCCGAAGGAACCGCCCAAGACGATCACCCGCATCGTCGAAGCGCCCAAGCCGACCGCGTTGCCGCCGCCGCCGGAAGAACCGCCGATGGTCTACAACGACCCGAGCCCGGTCTCCACGCCTGCACCGCCACCGGCTCCGCCGGCACCGGTCGCCGCGCCTGCAGATTTCGGTGGCTCGGTCGACCCGACCGGCCGCGCCTTGAACAAGCCGGTCTATCCGCCGGAAGAAATGCGCCGCGGAATCACGGGCACCACGCTGCTTACGCTCACCTACGACATCTCCGGTAACGTCACCGGCGTCGAGGTCAAGCGTTCCAGCGGCAATCGAAACCTGGATCGGGCCGCCGTCAAGGCTGCCAACCGCTGGAAGATCAACCCGGGCATGCGCGGAGGGGTACGCGTTGCTGGTCAGGTCGATGTCCCCGTCGAATTCACTCTTTAACGACTAACACTAGAAGGTCATATTTATGCTGCAGGACATCCTCATCAACACTGCCGCTGCCGCCGCGGCCGCCGCACCGGCCGCCTCCAACGCCGAATCCCTGCAGAAACTGGGCTTCAGCCACATGATCCAGAACCTGGATGTCATCAGCGCAGGCGTGCTGGTGATCCTGGTGATCATGTCGGTCGGCGCCTGGTGGTACACCATCGTCAACCTGATCAAGAATGCGGTCATCCGCACTCGTGCCGACCGCGTGATGCGCACGTTCTGGGAAACCCCGAACGCGCAGGACGCGATCCGCTTCATGGAAGAACAGAAAGCCAACGAGCCGTTCTCGAAGATCGCGCTTGATTGCGCCCAGGCCGCTGCGCACCACCAGCGTCATGAAGGCAGCCGCCTGGTCGAAGCCCTGAACCGCTCCGAGTTCATCGACCGCGCCCTGCGCCAGGCCGTCACGCGTGAAAGCGCCAACCTGGAAAACGGCCTGACCTGGCTCGCCACCGTCGGCGCCACCGCGCCCTTCGTCGGCCTGCTCGGCACCGTCTGGGGCATCTACCACGCCCTGCTCAGCATCGGCGAAAGCGGCAGCTCGTCCATCGACGCCGTCGCCGGCCCGGTCGGCGAGGCGCTGATCATGACCGCCATCGGCCTGGGCGTCGCCATTCCGGCCGTGCTTGCCTACAACTACTTCGTGCGCGTCAACCGTGACACCTACTCGAAGTTCGATACCTTCGCCCACGACCTGCACGACTTCTTCGCCACCGGTTCCCGCGTGGGCGAGGTCAAGCGCTAAGTCCGGCAACCGAGGCAGACAGCCATGGCTTTCAGTTCAAACTCCAGCGGCGGCGGTCCTATGGCCGACATCAACGTGACGCCCCTCGTGGACGTCATGCTGGTGCTCCTGATCATCTTCATGATCACGGCGCCCCTGATGACGCACAAGGTCGTGGTCAAGCTGCCCGAGGCCTCGCTCAGCACCAAGCCGGTGATCACCACGCCGCCGGTCACGCTGGCCATCAAGTCCGATGGCTCGCGTTACTGGAATGACGAACTGGTCAATCCCGCCAAGCTCGACCAGTACATGGGCGTCATCGTGCAGAAGGACCCGCAGCCGCAGGTCAACATCCGCGCCGATGCAACCACCAAGTACGGCGTCATCAACGATGCCGTGCAGACGTTGCGCAAGGCTGGCGTTCGCAAGGTCGGATTCGTTTCCGGCCCCGAGCGCGACAACTAAGTACAGGGACTCGAGATGGCATTTGCTTCCAACTCTGGCGGCGGCCCCATGGCCGACATCAACGTGACGCCCCTCGTGGACGTCATGCTGGTGCTGCTGATCATCTTCATGGTGACGGTGCCCCCGCTGTCGTATCCGATCCAGGTCGACCTTCCGCAGCCCAGCACCATGCCGCCACCGCCGGGCATGCCGCCGCCGCCGATCCGCATCCGCATCGACGCCGCTGGCGGCGTCAGCTGGAATGGCAGCCCGGTGGACATGCGCATCCTGCAGTCGCAGTTCGATGTTGAAGGTGCACGCGGCGATACGCCGGCCGGCACCATCGACGCCACCAAGCAGCCCGCCATCGAGATCGAAACCGACCGCGATGCCGAATACGAAATGCTGGCCAAGGTGCTGTCGCGCGCCAAGAACGCAAACCTGGTCAAGATCAATTTCGTGGACATGGCAGCGCAGTAAACAGCGCGACCGATTGCAACAGGACAACGCCGCCCTCGGGCGGCGTTTGTTTTTGTCAGCTCGCCGCGATGATGCGCAGGTACGCGCGCACCGTCGCGTCCAGCCCGGCGTACAGCGCCTCGCCGATCAAGGCGTGGCCGATCGACACTTCCGAAACCCCGGGTACGCCTTTCAGGAACGCCCCCAGGTTGGCCTGGCTCAGGTCGTGGCCCGCATTTACCGCCAGGCCCAGCGCCCGGGCTTCGGCCGCCGTGGCCGAACAGGCCGCCAGCTCAGCCGACGCGTCGCCGGCCGCAAAGGCTTCGGCGAACGGCCCGGTGTAAAGCTCGATCCGGTCCGCGCCCATCGCGGCCGCCAGGCGCAGGTTGCGCGCGCCGGCGTCCATGAACAGCGACACCCGCGCCCCCGCCGCCTTGAAGTCGGCCACCAGCGGCGCGAGGGCCGCGTGGTCGCGCTCCAGGTCGAAGCCGTGGTCCGAGGTCAGCTGCCCGTCGCCATCGGGCACCAGCGTCACTTGCTGGGGCCGGGTCTCGCGCACCAGCGCCAGCAGCCCCGGATAGCCGCCACGCGGCGGCGCGAACGGGTTGCCCTCGATATTGAATTCGACCCGGCCGCGGGCCAGCACGGCCAGGTCGCGGACATCGCCGGGCCGGATATGGCGCTGGTCGGGGCGCGGATGCACGGTCAGGCCACCGGCGCCGGCAGCCATTACCGCGCGTGCCGCGGCGACCACGCTGGGCTCGTCGCCACCGCGAGAGTTGCGCAGCACGGCCACTTTGTTCACATTGACGCTCAGTACGGTCATGGGGAGTGATTCGTTGGAAGGGTTGGTAGCCAAGGCGTCGCCAGAAACCGCCCGGGACTTGGGCTCGACAGCACAGTACCGTTTCCGCCGGGTGTCGCATACTGCGCCGATGACCCGCTTTTTTCTCCTGCGCGCCTTGCTGGCGTTGCTGCTTGCCACACTGGTCGTGGCCGGCGCGATGGCGGACACCTTGCGCGGCACGCCGCTGCTTCGCCGTTACCTGCCCGAAGACTACAACGCGACGCCGCAGCATTGGGCGATCGCCACCGACAAGCAAGGCCGCCTGTACGTGGGCAATGGCGAGGGCGTGCTTCGCTATGACGGCGAAACCTGGCAACTGATCACCCTGCCGGCCAAGCAGATCGGCCGCGACGTGGTCACCGGGCGCGACGGCCGCATCTACGTCGCCAGCTACGACACTTTCGGCTGGCTGCAGACATCACCTGATGGCGAAATGGTCTATCAGGAGTTGCTGACCGCCGTGGGCCTGAAGGGCCGCGACCGTGACCTGGGCAATGTCTGGCAAATCATCGTCACCGACGAGGGCACCTACTTTCGCGGCGAGCGGATGCTGCACTTCCTCAGTTACGACCACAAACAGGTCAAGCACTGGCCGCTGGATGAAAACCAGCGCAGCTTTTTCGCGCAGGGCAACCAGCTTTACGCGCGCATCGCCGGCAAGGGCTTTTGCCGTTTCGTCGATGGCAAGTTCGAGTTGTTGCCGGGCGGCGAGCTGTTCGCCGACCAGGGCCTGCCTGGCGTCATCGATCGCGGCAGCTGGCAGTTGCTGGTTGGCGACCTGGGTTTCTTCCGCGCCGACAAGCAAGGCGTGCGTCCCATCGCCGGTGACGCCGGCGCCGAATTGCGCGACGCCAATGCCTACGTTGCCTATGCCTTGCAGGACGACAGCTTCGTCATCGGCACGCTGAAGGGCGAACTGTTCCGTTACGGTCCCGACTTCAAGCTGCGCGAGCGCGTCAACCTGGGCAGCTTTGGCGTGGTTGCGCTGGGCAGCGACCAGGAAGGTGGCCTGTGGGCGGCCACCGAAGGCGACCTGATCCGGATGTCGCTGCCGTCGCCGTGGTCGTTCATCGGCGCGGCGCAGGGCCTTGGCGGCACCGTCTACGATTTCGAATGGCACGACGATGCGTTGTGGGTGGCCGGCACGCGCGGCATCGTGCGCCTGAGCGCCGGAGAACACGGCCGCATCGCGGCGCGTGAAACCGGTTGGGTGCAGCTCGAGGCGTTTGCAGTGGCGAGCACCGACGCGGGCCTGGTGGCGGCGCATCGCAACGGCATACTCGTGCTCGATCCGGGCGCCACGGAACCGCGGCCCGTGCTCGAGACCGAGGCGGAAAGCGTCTTGCAGCTGGTGGCCTCGCGCTTCCATCCCGATAGGCTGTACGGCCTGGGCGACCAGCACCTGTACGTGCTGGAACGCAACGACGGCCGTTGGGGCCTGGGTTATTCGATCGCGCTGGAAGGCGCCAGCGCTTCAACGCTGATCGAAACCGGTGCCGAGCAAGTGTGGCTCGACGATTCCCGCGGCGGTCCGCAGCGCTGGACGCTGGACCCCGTACGCAAGGCCGCGGCGCGCAAGGAAGTGTTCGGCAAGGCCCAGGGCATCGAGCTCGACCCCGCGGCGGGCAGCTTCCTGTTCGAGCTCGACGGCAAGATCCACGTGATCAGCGGCGAGCAGGGTTTCCGTTTCGACACGAAGCGCTTCATTCCCGATGTCGGTCCGCCCTTCACCCTGGTGGACCGCCCGAATGAACTGGTGGTCGAGCAGACGCCGCTGGGCACCTATGCCTTCACGCGGCGTCAGCTGTGGTTCCGCGCGCCGAAGGCGACCGAGTGGAAGCCCCTGCACCTGGGTTCGCAACTGGCCGCGGGTTACGGCCGGCTTCGCTTCAACCAGGATGGCGTGTTGCGCGTCGCCACGTGGAGTGGGTTGCTGCAGTACAACCCGGCCGAAAAACAGCCGGCGCCGGTGCCGTTGGTGCTGGGCTTCGAGCTGGTTACGGCGGAAAGCCCCGACGGCCAGGAAATGCGCAGGCTGCCGATTTCGTCGGCCGGCAAGACGGTGGAAATTCCGTCCGGTTACCGGCTGCACTTCCGCTACGGCATGGTCAGCATGGACAGCGGCCTGGAGTTCCGCTATCGGCTCAATGGCTCGGGCCTGCCCGACGCCTGGAGCAACTGGACCGATCGCGAGTTGTTCATTCGCGCCATGACGCCCGGCGAATACCTGCTGGAAGTCGAGGCGCGCACGCGCAGTGGGCGTCCGGCCGCGCCCACCAACTATCGCTACACGATCCTGCCGACCTGGAAACAGCGCGCGTGGGTCCAGTGGACCGGCGGCCTGTTGTTGCTGGGCATCTGCGTGTTGCTGGTGCAGGAGTTCGTGCGCCGTCGCACCCAGCGCTATGTGGAGACCAATCGCAAGCTCGAGGCGCGCATCGGCGAGCGCACGCACGAGCTGGAAGCCGTGAACCGCAAGCTGGCGGAGCTGGCGACCGAAGATGCACTGACCGGCGTCGCCAACCGCCGCGCCCTGGAAAACGGCTTGCAGCGTGAATGGTATCGCTGCCTCGACCAGCGCCGTCCGCTGTCGGTGCTGATGATCGACGTCGATCATTTCAAGCGCTACAACGATGCGCACGGCCACCTGGAAGGCGACGTGCTGTTGCGCACCATCGCCCAGCAGCTGTACGCATTGCATGATCCCAAGCGCGAACTCCTGGCCCGTTATGGCGGCGAGGAATTTGCCCTGTTGCTGCCCGGCGTGCATCAGGATGAGGCCTTGCGCCGCGCCGAAAAGATCCGCATCGGCATGCAGGAACACATCGGCGAAACCACCATCAGCATCGGCGTGGCCGGCTTCGTGCCGACCATGCAGGGTGATTCGATGAACCTGCTGCGTCGCGCGGACGCCGCGCTCTATCGCGCCAAGCGCGCAGGTCGCAACCGGGTGGAAGTGGACACCGAGTCGTCGGCCTGATCAGCCGGCGAGCAGGTAGGCCGTCAGTCGCGGCGTGATGGCGTCGCGCAACGCGAGCACGGCCGTGTGTTCGCGCGAGGGCGACAAGCGGAAGAATTGCCAGCGCGCGGCATCGCCCGCGTCGCTGGGTGGCTCCAGCAACCGTGGCGTGTCGGCCCGTGCGTCGAAGCGCCAGCGCGGCGTGTAGCCGAAGATGCCAGTCCCGGTGGCCTTGCAGCTTGCTTCCTTGGCCGTCCACAAGCGCAGGAAAGCCAGGCGCGCGGATTCTGCATCCATGGCATCGAGCTGGTCGGCTTCCTGGGCGCTGAACCAGCGTCGCGACAGGCGACCGACCGGCGGAATCCGGTCAATGCGTTCCAGGTCCACGCCGACGCGGCCCTGGCGGCACAAGGCGACCAAGGTGCCGCCACGGGTATCGCTGAGATTGAAATCCGGCGCGCCTTCGTGGCGCAGGAAGGGGCGGCCTTTTTCCTCACGACCGAAGGCGAGCGCGTGCGGCGGCAGGCCGACATGCGCGGCGAGCACGGTCCGCAGCAAGCGATCCACGCGCTGCCGGCGCGGCTCGGGCGGGTCCGCCGATCCAGGGTCAGGGCACCAGTGCAGGCGCAGTTCGTCCGGCGCCAGCGGCGGCGCTTCGGCCGCGCGCAGCAACGGCCAGGGCAGGGCGATCAGGGCGGCGGTTCGCTGCCGGGATTGCCAGGGCTGCCGGGATTGGATTGCGCGGCAGCCTTGCGTGCCTCGGCCTGCTCGCGCAGCCGGCGCAGGTCTTCGGGGCTGATGATCTGCGTGTCGTTGCGTGCGCCGCTGGAGATGCGGGTGGACACCCAGCCCAGCATCCAGGCGATGAAGCCCACCAGGGACGCCAGCACCAGGATCACCACCAGCCAGCCGGAGGCCTTGGACGCGGCGAGCAACAGGGCCATGGCGATAAACAGATATAACCAGTGCATGGGACGACCCTCGGTAACGTGGGGCCAGTTTAGCCCAGCCTCACAGCAGCGGCGATAGCAGCCGGGCCGACGCCTCGCCCAGCGACGGCCAGAATCCCAGGCGCCGCGGGCCATGTACTTCGCGGCCGTGCGACAGGTCTTCGGCCAGCACCGATTCCAGGGCCGACGCCACGCCGGCGTCCTCGAACAACACACACAATTCGAAATTCAGCCGGAAGCTGCGGTTGTCGAAATTCGAACTGCCCAGCACGCTGATGTCCGAGTCCACCAGCAGCGCCTTGGTGTGCAACATCTTCGGATACTCGAAGACGCGCACGCCTGCGCCTATCAACTCGTCGAAGTAGGATCGCGCCGCCGCCGACACCAGCGCCGAATCGCCGCGCCGCGGCACCAGCAGGCGCACGTCCACGCCGCGCAATGCCGCCGAGGTCAGCGCCATGCGCGCGGCTTCGCCGGGCACGAAATACGGCGTCACCAGCCAGATCCGTTTTTGCGAGCGGTGCAGTGCGCCCAGCATCACCCGGTGGATCGTCTCCCAGGGCGAATCCGGCCCGGCCGGCAACACTTGCGTGCGAATGGGTCCGTTCGGCATCTGCGGCCACAAGTCGGTTTCCTGCGGCGCACGACCGCTGGCGTAAACCCAGTCCTCGGCGAAGGCCAGCTGCAACCAGCGCACCGCCTGGCCGTCCATGCGCAGGTGCAGGTCGTGGAAGGCATCCTCGCGCAGCGCTTCGTTTTCGGTGTCGGTGATGTTGATGCCGCCCGTAAATCCAATCGTGCCGTCGATCACCACGATCTTGCGATGCGTGCGCAGGTTCAGGCGCGGATGCCACAGGCGGCGCAATCGGAAGCGATGGAAGAACGCGACCTCGCCGCCGGCATCGCGCAAGGGGGCAATGAATTCGCGGGACAGTTTGGCCGAGCCCAGCGCATCGACCAGCAGGCGGACTTTCACGCCTTCGCGCGCTTTCGCAACCAGGGCATCGCGGACCCGCGTGCCGGTGATGTCGGGTTCGAAAATGTAGTACTCGACGTGCACGTGGTAACGCGCCGATTCGATCGCATCCACCAGTGCGTTGAACGTCGCAGCGCCGCCGACCAGCAACTTCACCCGCTCGCAGCTGCTGGGCAGGAAACCACTGGCGCCTTCGGCCAGTCGCATCAGCGGGCTGGGTTCGTTGGCCTGGTGCGATCCGAGCCGCAGCTCGCCCATGCGCGCCCGTGCCTGGCTGCGCTTGATGCGGTTGCGCCGGATGCGAGTCGGGCCGAGCACGTGGTAGATGACCAGGCCCACCACCGGCAACAAGGCCAATGACAGGATCCAGCTCAGCGTCGCCACCGGCTCGCGTTTCTGCATCATGATCCAGCCGGCCAGCCAGACCAGGTAGCCGGCCCAGGCCAGGCCCAGCCAGAGCGACAGGTGCGGCTGCAGGGCGGTCCAGAGTTCGATCATTCCGGCAGTCTACCGAGTGCGGCGGTGCTTGGCCGACGCGCGTGGCCCACTAACAGAAACGGCGGCCGAAGCCGCCGTTCCGTCACTCGATGCCGGACGCCGTTATCGACGTCGAATCAGTCCCAGCAGGAACAGGATGACGACCGCGCCGATCACCGCGTTGATGATCGCCCCGGCGACACCGCCGCCCAGCGACACACCCAGGCGACCGAGCAACCAGGTGCCGACGAAGGCGCCGATGATGCCGATGATGATGTTGCCGAGCAGGCCGAAGCCATATCCCTTTACGATCAGTCCAGCCAGCCAACCGGCGATCGCGCCGATTATCAGGATGGTCAGCAAGCTTTCCATTGCCATGTCCAGTTCCCCGTGATGACGCCCAAGCGGACGCAGGCCATAACTACGCGTCCCCGGTGCCGGTCGCAAGCAGGAGCCCGTTCAGGCTTCAGCGGCGGTTGGGATTCAGGCCGGCAGCGAGTCGTGTTCCAGGTGGTAGCGCGTAGCTGTTTCGACCTCGTGCCGCGATCCCAGGAACACCGGCACGCGCTGGTGCAGCCCGGTCGGCACCACGTCCATCAGCCGGCTGCGCCCGGTAGTCGCCGCGCCGCCCGCCTGCTCGACGATGAAGGCCATCGGGTTGGCTTCGTACATCAGGCGCAGGCGGCCCGGCTTTGACAGATCCTTCCTGTCCGCCGGATAGATGAAGATGCCGCCGCGGGTCAGGATGCGGTGCACGTCGGCGACCATGCTCGCCACCCAGCGCATGTTGAAGTCCTTGCCGCGCACACCCTGCTTGCCTTCCAGCAAATCGGAAACGTAGCGCTGCATCGGCGCATGCCAGTGGCGCTGGTTGGACATGTTGATGGCGAATTCCTGCGTGTCCGCCGGAATGCGGATATCGCGCCGGGTCAGCATGAAGCTGCCCTGCTCGCGGTCCAGCGTGAAGCCATGCGTGCCGCGGCCGATGGTCAGCACCAGCAGCGTGCTCGGCCCGTAGATGGTGTAGCCCGCGCAAACCTGCGCGACACCGGGCTGCAGGAAATGTTCGTCGGTCGGCTCGATGACGCCATCGGGACATTGCAGCACCGAGAAGATGGTGCCGACCGCCACGTTCACGTCAATGTTCGAACTGCCATCCAGGGGATCGAACAACAACAGGTAATTGCCCTTGGGATACGCGTTCGGAATCGGGTGCGCATGCTCCATTTCCTCCGACGCCAGCCCGGCCAGGTGCCCGCCCCACTCATTGGCCTCGAGCAGGATCTCGTTCGACAGCACATCAAGTTTCTTCTGCGCCTCGCCCTGCACGTTGCCGGTGCCGGCATCACCCAACACGCCCCCCAACGCGCCCTTGCCCACGGCGGTGGAGATGGTCTTGCATGCGCGCGCCACCACTTCGATCAGCAGTCGCAAGTCAGCGTTGATATGTCCGGCATGTTGTTCCTGGATCAGGAAGCGGGTAAGCGAAATCGGCTTGGCAGACATGACATCTCGTCGTAGTTCGCGGAGCCTTCGATTATAAATCACCCGGACAACGACGCTGCGCGGGCGCTTGACGGCGCCGGGGGACGGGTCCGCCCTGGTCGCCCCGGCGTAGCCGCTCCATGCGGACTCAGGGTCGACCGGCCGGCCATCCATGGCCCGCCTCCTGTGCGAACCCATCCCCCGGCACCGCCAAGCGCCCGGCCACTGCCCTCGCGAGGTGAGTAATAAGCAAGCCCTCGCGATGCAATCTTCTTCTTGGGGGAAATGCGTCGCTGTGCCTCTGCCGATGGATTGCATGCGAGTGCGCATCCCGCTGGCTTCGAACCCATGAAATCTGACCACCGACAAACTCTCCAAATTGCGGAGTCGTGCTTGTTCGACGTTGACGTTCAACAACACACGATGGTGTCTGACGAACGATTGGCGGTGACGGGGGGTGGGTTCGCACAGGAGGTTGGCCATGGATGGCCAACCGGTCGACTCTGAGTCCGCAGGAGCGGCTACGCCGAGGCGACCAGGGCGGACCCGCCCCCCGGCGCCGTCAAGCGTTCGCGCCAGCAGCTATCGCGAGTCGGTGGCGAGTCAGATGATTTGGAGGGTGATGGCTTTGAGGACGGCGCGGGTGCGGTCGCGGGTGCCTAGTTTGTCGAGGATGTCCGAGACGTAGTTTTTCACCGTGCCCTCGGACAGGAACACCGCGCGGGCGATTTCCTTGTTCGAGTAGCCGCCGGCGAGCAGTCGCAGGATCGCCACTTCGCGTTCGCTGAAGGTGTCGGTGGGCTCGCTGGTGTCGCGGTAGGCGTAGCGCGCGCGCACCGGGTCGGTGGAGACCGGGGCGAGCAGCGTGTCGCCGGCGGCGACTCGCGTTACCGCGTCCAGCAGGTCTTCCGGCGATGCGTCCTTCAGCAGGAATCCACGCGCCCCGTATTCGGCGGCGCGCAGGGTCAGGTCGGGTTCGTCGAAGGTCGTCAGCAGGATCACCGGCGTGGAATTGCCTGCGGCGCGCAAGGCATCCAGCAATCCGAAACCATCGAGACCGGGCATGCGGATGTCCGACAGGATCACGTCCACCGGCTCGTGTTCGATCGCGGCCAGCAGGGCGCCGCCGTCGCCGGCCTGCACCACCACCCGCAATTGGCTGAAGCCGCCGAGCAGCGCGGCCAGGCCGCTGCGTACCAGGGCCTGGTCGTCGGCCAGCGCCAGCCGCAAGGGCGTCGCGGCCGGACTCATGCCGCCTCCGGCAACCAGGCCTCGAGGTGCACGCCGCCGGACTCACGGCGCTCCGCGGTTACGCCGCCGCCAATCGCTTCCAGTCGTTCGCGCATGCCGGTCAGGCCGTTGCCGAAGCGCAGCTCGCCGCCGCCGCGGCCGTCGTCGCGCAGGTCCAGGCGCAGTTGGCCGTCCTTGCGGCGCACGGTCAGCCACAGGTTTTCCGCACCGCCATGTCGTGCCGAATTGGTCAGCGCTTCCTGCACGGTGCGCAGCACCGCTTCGGCTTGTTCGAACGAGGCCACGCGCAATCCTGCTTCCATGTCCAGGCGCAGGCGCGGTTTGGGGAACGGCGCGGCCAGTCGCTCGATCAACTCGCGCAATTGCACGCCGTCATGCAGGCGCATCTGTTGCACCACGGCGCGAATGTCGCCGAGCAATTCGTCGGCCAGTTTCGCGCAGAGGTCCACCTGCGCATTGCCCGCCAGCGCCGGCTGTCGCTGCAGTGCGCCCAGGTTCAATTTCAGCGCGGTCAGCTTGTGACCGGCCACGTCGTGCAATTCGCGCGAGATGCGCAGGCGTTCCGAATCGCGCGCGCTCTCGGCCAGCAGCGAACGCGTGGCGAGCAGGTCGGCGTTGACCTCGGCCAGCACGTCGCGCGACCGTTGCGCGGTGTAGGCATACCAGGCGGTGACGATGGCGAACAACTGGAAGCTGGCGCCGATCAACACCGTGAACAAGGGCGACGACGCCCGCCACAGTTGTCCGTAGGCGAAGTACATCGCCAGGTTCACCGCGACGAAAACCAATACCAATCGAACAGGCGAGAGCATCTGCGCCAGCTGCGCCATCACGATGATCAGCAGCACGCTGGTCGAACCGTAGCGCGCCAGCACGATGATGCCGAGCGCCAGCAGCAGTTGCGCGATCACGATGCCGATGCCGCGATTGCCGTCCACGCACAGCACCGAGCGCAGCATGAACAATGCGATGAAAGCGACATGTGCTGCGATCACCGTCGGCCACAGCGCGGGCGCGTCGATCAGCCCCGTGCCTCGCGGCGCGTTGAAAAGCAGTTCGCTGCCGATCGCCAGCCAAGCGATATAGGCGGCCAAGTTCAGGGGTTCGAGCAGGGGGCGCAGTCGGTTCCACATGCACGCAGCTTGGGCCGATGTTCGGCCGGGCTCAAGACGTCGCAAGCACAAAGTGACTTCCGGCACCTCGAAGCGATGACCACCGGCACCTGATCGCCGCCGCCCTCGCCGGCAAAGTGGCCTCGCACAAACGGAGAACACCATGTCTGCCTATTCGATGACCGTCCTCATGCACTCGAGCCTCGGCGCCGCCGCGCTGGCCACCTACTGGGTCGCCGCGCTGGCGAAGAAGGGCAGCGGGCCGCACAAGCTGGCTGGCAAGGTCTATGTCGCGGTGATGATCGGCCTGTTGATCCCGGCCGTGCCACTGAGCATCAATGTCTTCCGGCACTTCAGCACGGCGTTTGGCGCGTTCCTGTTCTACCTGCTGGTCATCACGGGCACCGCGCTCTGGCAGGGCTGGTACGCAACCCGCAACAAGCGCGATTTCAGTCGCTATGTCGGGTCCGGTTTTCGCCGCCTGGCATGGTTGAACATCGGCTCGGGCCTGGCCGTGCTCGGCCTCGGCATCGCCACGACCTCGCCGATCTTCCTGGGCTTCTCGCTGGTTGGCCTGCTGGGCGGGCGCAGCATGTTGCGCCTGGCCAAGGCCGGCCCGGCGCATCCGCGCTGGTGGATGGAACAGCACCTCGGCGCCATGCTCGGCTGCGGCGTCGCCACGCACATCGCCTTCCTGCAGATTGGCTTGCCGCGCCTGATGCCCTCGCTGGCGGGACCGGTGCTACAGAACATCGCCTGGCTCGGACCGCTGGTGGTCGCCGGCCTGGCGCGAGTGTGGCTCGGCCGCAAATACCTGGGTGGCGTGGGCGGCGCCGGTGCGGCGAATCGTGCAACACCGGCGGACAAGGCCCGCAGCATCAGCCCGCGCCCCAGCCTGGGCGAGACCTCGTCAGCGAATTGATTCGACGATCTGCCCGGTGTCCACGGTGGCGCGTTGCAGCCGCTGCGCGCTGGCGCCGCGCAGCACGCGGAACTCGTCGAAGTAGGACGGCAGGCCTTCGGCCACCAGGGTCGGGCCGTCCTGCAGCTGGTAATGCAGGTGCGGGAAGAAGGCGCTGCCCGACGCGCCGATCGCGGCGATGGTTTGTCCGCGCCGCACGCGGTCACCGGCTTTCACCTGCACGCTGCCCTGCTTGAGATGTCCGTACACACTGAACTCGCCGTTGCCATGGTCGATCACCGCATGGTTGCCGAACAGCACCATCGGATCTTGCGGAATCTTCGACTGATCGAAGTTGCGGTTGTCGGGCTGCCCGTTCTCCATCGCCACGATCACGCCGTCGCCGGTGGCGCGCACCGGCGCGCCGAAGCCCACGTAATTTTCATTGCGCGACAAATCGCCATGGGCCATTTCGCCGTCCTCATCCACCGGCACGAAATCGTAGCCGTAGCGCATGAAATTGCTCTTGAAGCCCATCTGCGCCAGCGGCGCGAAGCTGTAATCGAAGCGCCGATGGTGGGCCAGCGCATCGTGGCCGTCGTAGTTGATCATGCGGCCGCGCACCGGCAGGACCAGCGCGGTCAAGCCCTGGCGCGCCACGGGCTTCACCTCGATGCTGCGCACGATCTCCGGCGCATCCTTCGCATCGCCCGACAGCGTCATGTCGAATTGCAGGCTGCCGATCTGCAGTTCGCGGCCAAAACTCGGAAACGGATTGAACATCGTCAGCGTGCCGCCGGCCGGCACGTCGCGCGCGGGCAGGGTGTGGATGCTGGGACGCACGCCATTGCCATCCAGCAGCCGGCGTTCCAGCAAGCGGCCGGCCGAATCGCGCACCGAAACCTGCAGGCGTCGCAACGACAGCGGCGCCGCGCCCTTGTTGCGCAGGAACAGCTCGAAGTTCAGGTCTTGCCGGTCGGGCAGGGTTTCGATGTAAATGCGCGAAGGCCCGCTCGACAATTGCAGCACGTCGTCAGGGGTCGCGGCGCTCGCTGGTGTCGGCAACAGCAGGGCAAGCACGAAAAAAATCAAGGTACGCATCCATCCACTCCCCATAGGTATTGGGTGGATGGATACCGCGGCCACGACAACGGTTGCACCCGCGCGAGTCGCGCGGGCCGAGGATCAGATGTCGCCGTCCTGCAGCCAGCCCTCGCCCGTGCCGCGCTGATAGACCCTGTCGCCGGGCAGGATCTCGCCGGCCGGAATCGTCGGCAACTGCGATAGCTCATCGTAATACGGGCGGAAATCGGGCCCGGTCGCATCGAACAACTGGTCGAAGCTGTCGATCACGAAATACGTCTTTTGGTAGGTGTCGATCCGATAGCGCGTGCGCATGACGCGCAGCAGGTCGAAGCCGATGCGGTTGGGCGCCTTTGATTCGAGGCAATGCACGCTTTCACCGCTGGAGCTGACGATGCCCGAGCCATAGATGCGCAGGCCCTGCGGCGTGTTGATCAGTCCGAACTCGACCGTGTACCAGTACAGGCGCGTCAACTGCGCCAACGCCTCGGGGCCGATGCCGTGCGCCTTCACGCCGCCGCGGCCGTAGGCCTGCATGTAATCGGCGAAGACGGGGTTCATCAGCAGCGGCACGTGGCCGAACAAGTCGTGGAACAGATCGGGTTCGGACAGGTAATCGAGTTGCTCCGGGCGACGGATCCACCAGGTCACCGGAAAGCGCCGGTTGGCCAGGTGTTCGAAGAAATCCAGTTCCGGCAACAGGCCTTCCACGCAGACCAGTTGCCATCCGGTCTTGGCGAGCAATTGCGGATTGAGGTCGGAAAATTTCGGGATCGCGTCTTCGCCGATGCCCATCTCGTCCTGCGTGACGAGGAACTCGTCGCAGGCGCGGCCGACCAGGATGTCGCGCTGGCGGCGGAACAGCGTGCTCCAGACCTGGTGGTCGGTCTCGGAATAGTTTGCCCACGGCTGCTCGACGACGCCGGTCGCGTACAGGGGCACGCTGCCCTTGTCGGTGCTGAGGTGTTCGACGCGTTGCGGCTGGGTCATGGCGGACGGCTTCCGGGGGGAGCCCAGTTTATCGCAAGCCCTGGGACATCTGCCCATCGGCCACCATCACGCAGTTGCGGCCTTCAGTCTTGGCCGCGTACATCGCCCGGTCGGCGCGTCGCAGCAAGTGCGAGAACTGCTGGTCCGAAGCATCCAGGGCCGCCACGCCAATGGAAATCGTCAGCGGCAGTTCGATCAGGCCGTCGCCGTCGTGGATGGCCATGGGCGTGTCGGAGAAGCCGCGGCGGAGCCGTTCAGCCGCGGCCCGCGCGCTGTGCAGGTCGATATCGGGCATCACCACCACGAACTCCTCGCCGCCTTGCCGGCCGATCAGGTCTTCGTTGCGCAGGATCTCGCGCATCCGGCGCACGACTTCCACCAGCACGTTGTCGCCACACTCGTGCCCGTGCTGGTCGTTGACGAGTTTGAAGTGGTCCACGTCCACGATCAGGATCGCCAGCGGAATGCCATGCCGTCGCGCCGCGCTGATTGCGCGTGTCGCCAGGTCGTCAATGGCGCGGCGGTTGTAGATGCCGGTCAGGTAATCCACGCGCGCCATGCGCTCCAACTGCACCTGCGCGCTTTCGGCGCACATCAGCAGGAAGCCCACCGTGGCCAGCACCGGCAACAACAGCAGGCCGCCGATGCAGGCCAGGTTGACTGGCGTGGCGGCCAGCAATTGATCGGGCGCGATCGGCCAAAAGCTTTCCAGGCCCGCGCGCACCAGCACCAGTAGCGTCACCAGGGCGAACAGCGCGCCCGTGAAGCGCGGCACCCGGCCGCGCGGTCCGCCGCGCCGGAACACCGCCCGCGCGCCGCTGCCGATCAGTACCGCCAGCAACACGTGCACGATGATGATCCGCGCCTGCAGGTGCGGCGAGACGAAGGTGAACCACACGGCGGCAAGACCCACCATCCCGGTGATGACATACAGGCGCATGCGCCGTTCGGGCAATCCATAGAAACTGCGCAAGGCGATCGCCATGCAGCCGAAGGAAGCCGCCAGCGAGGTGGCGCCTACCGCGATAACCAGCCACAACGGAATCTGGTCGCGAAGTGCAATCAGGGTGAAGCCGAGCGGATGCAATGCGATGCCGGCCAGCCACCAGCGCAGGCTGGGCCGGACGTTGTCCGGCAGGCTCTTCCAGTTGAGCAAAAGCATCCCTGCGGTGAGCCAGGTAACCAGCGCACCGACCAGGATTGCGGTGCGCGGGTCGAATGACCAGGCCACGGGAGCCCTCGGGGGAAATACCACTGAAGCGATGCAAATTGCGCGCCAATGTCCGCGCCGTGATCGTGATCCCCATCACGATGCAGGAATCTATTCTGCCGGCGGTCGCCGAAATGGCAGAACGACGCCGGTTTCCGTCGGTGCGCGATCGGCGGGCCGATGCCAGATGACGGGCACTTCATCGGGCGACGGCAACTCCAGCGTCGTCTCCGGCGGCTGCTCTTCCTCGATTTCCCAACTGTAACGGCGACGCGGCGGCACCGGGTCGGCCCGACGCCAGACAAAGCCGCAGATCACGCCGAACACGGCGCCCGACAAGTGGTATTCCCAGGACACGCCCATCTCGATCGGCAACACCGACATCAGCATGCCGCCGAAGAAGAAGAAGGCGATCAACGACGCCGCAATGGCCGGGCGGTCGCGGCGCAGGATGCCCAGGGTGAACACCAGGAAGCCCAGCCCGTGGGTCACGCCACTGGCGCCGATATGGAAGCCGCCCGTGGCGATCAGCCAGGTGCCCAGGCCCGAACCAATCCAGAGCACCGGCAAGGCGCGCAGCGTGGCGCGCGGAAACACCGTGCCCGCCAGCGTGCCCAGGATCAGCACCGACAGCGAGTTGGCCGCCAGGTGTCCGATCGAGCCGTGCAGCAGCGGCGCCGTCAGCACGCCCAGCAAGCCAGCGCCCACCTGCGGCTGCAAGCTGTAGGGCCGCAGGCTCGGCGCCAGGTCTTGCAGGAAGAAGATGGTGCCCAGCACCACCACCGCCAGCATCGACAGCGTCAGCGCACGCTTGAATCGCGCCAGTACGGCGGGCGCCTCGGTCAGTTCGGGGTCGAGGTCGGAGGAAGGATCGGCGTCGGACATGGGCTAGAGATGGGGCGACCTCGCCGCAAGGCAAGGCCGCCCACCGCGGCAGCGCGGCCTAGCTGGCGTGCTTGGGTCGCGGTGCGATCCACAGGCTGGCCAGCATCGCCGTCGCAATCAGCGCTGCGACGACACCCAGGGACAGGAACACCGGAATCTTCACCCAATCCACGATCAGCATCTTCGCGCCGATGAACACCAGCACCGCCGCCAGGCCGTAGGTCAGCAGGTGGAATTTCTCGACCATGCCGGCCAGCAGGAAGTACAGCGCACGCAGGCCGAGCACGGCGAACACGTTGGAGGTGAGCACGATGAACGGATCGGTGGTGATGGCGAAGATGGCGGGGATGGAGTCCACCGCGAAGATCACGTCAGTCACGCCGATCATCACCAGCACCACGAACAGCGGCGTATAGCGGCGACGGCCGCCCTCGCCGATCCACAGCGCCTCGCCATGGAAACCGCGCGTCAACGGCAGGTGGCCGGTGATCCAGCGCAGGATTGGATTGTTCTCGAGATCCGGTTCCTTGCCCACGGCCCACAACATCTTGGCGCCGGTCACCAGCAGGAACAGGCCGAACACGTACAGCAGCCAGTGGAACTTGGCGATCAATGCGGCGCCGATGAAGATCAGGATCGCGCGCAACACGATCGCGCCGAGCACGCCGAACACCAGCACGCGCTGCTGCGATGCGGCGGGTACGCCGAAGTAGGTGAACAACATCAGGAAGACGAAGATGTTGTCCACGGCCAGCGCTTTCTCGACCAGGTAGCCGGTCAGGAACTCAGTGGCCACACGAGTCGCTTCCGCCTCGGGCAACGTGCCCCGCAGGTAGAACCACAGGCCGGCATTGAAGGCCAGGGCCAGGCCGATCCAGATGGCGCTCCAGATGACGGCCTCGCGCTGGCCGATGCGGTGCGGGCCGTGGGTGCGCATGACCCACAGGTCCACGGCCAGGGCAATGAGGATGAAGACGGCAAAGCCCGCCCACATCAGGGGTGTTCCGATCGAGTCCATGTTGTCAGTCTCCAGAAAGCAAAAAGCCTCGCGACCGAGGCGCAAGGCTGTTTTCTGGACAGACCTTCGCCCCGGAGGACGAAGGTCTTGCTCGCAAGCCTTGGGCTTGCCTTCCGGACCGGAGGGAGGGACTTGCCGGAGCAAGACACGCCTCGTGTTGACGATCGCGGAAGCGGGAGCTACTCCCCTTCAAGGCGGAAAATAGCATGGCCGCGTCAACAACGCATGAATCCCGGGGCCCCCCGGTACAATGGCGGCATGAATGCTCCCGCTGAACTACCCGTCGTCCACCTCAAGATCGAGCGCCGGTCCAACCACCCCTGGATCTTCCAGAAGATGGTGGACAAGCCCGTTGCCAAGCCGCGGCCGGGCGCCATCGTGGACATCGTCGACAACACCGGGCACTGGGTCGGGCGGGGCTTCTACAACGGCCATTCCCGCATCGCCCTGCGCGTGCTCACCGAAGACTACGAGGAGGCGCTGGACGAGGCCTGGTTCGTACGCAAGGTGCGCGAGGCGGTCAGCCTGCGTCGCGATGTCTTGCACCTCGACGAGACGACCGACGCCTGGCGCGTCATCCATTCCGAGGGCGACGGCATCTCCGGCCTGGTGGTGGACCGCTACGGCGACCTGATCGTGGTCGAGTTCTTTTCCGCGGGCGCGTTCCGCCATCGCGAATGGATCTACGCCGCGTTGCGCGAAGCCTTCCCCGGTTGCCGTTTCTACAGCTTCGCCGAGGAACACGTGCAGAAGCAGGAAAGCTTCGACTTCCGCTCACCGGAGCCGCCCGCGCCGAGCGTCATCACCGAAAACGGATTGAAGTTCCGCGCCAGTCCCGGTAGCGGCCACAAGACCGGTTTCTTCGCCGACCAGCGCGACAATCGTGAATACCTGTCGCGCTT
>Ga0155472_178_pt2 | contig 41637 bp, 34 predicted proteins | sample RifCSPhighO2_12_FD_107130 | JGI IMG/M metagenome (GOLD analysis project Ga0155472, IMG submission 107130) | Gammaproteobacteria bacterium RIFCSPHIGHO2_12_FULL_63_22
GCGACCTGCGTTGGCGGGGGTACTGACGAGTGTTGCCCTGACGCTCAGTTGGCCGCAGGTGAGGGAGGGCGAGTGCCGGGTATCATTTTCACCAAGCCGATTCCGTGTGGCGACTGAAAATGATGCGCGGCAATCGCCGCACCCAGAACCAACGGATTTGCTTCAGCCGCGTGACTCAGGCGCGGCCGCCAAACTCGCCAGTGACAGTGCTGACCCAGATCTTTTCGCCGTTGCTGATGTACTCGGGTACCTGGATCTCGATGCCCGTATTCAATCGCGCAGGCTTCGGCCGCTTGGTGGCCGTACCGCCCTTGAGTTCCGGCGGCGTCTCGACTACTTGCAGCACCACGCTGGCCGGCAACAGCACGGCTACCGGCTGGTCGTCGATGATCTGCACGTAGCAGCCTTCCAGGCCGTCGGTGATGTAGCCGGCGTTCTCGCCGATCACGTCTGCGTCCAGCTGGTAGGGCGTGTAGTCATCCTTGTCCAGGAAGACGAAGGCTTCGCCGTCCTTGTACGAAAAGGTCGCTTCTCGGCGGATCAATTCGACTTCCTTCAGTTCGTCTTCCGAGCGCAGGCTCAGGTCGAACTTGCTGCCGCCGGGCACGCTGTACATGATGAAGCGGAACGTGACGTTGCCGCTGCGGCCCTGTGCTGCGCTGCGCTCGATGTCGCGGATCTGGTAAACGGTGCCGTTGTGCTCGACCACGTTGCCTTTCTTTACTTCAGACGCTTTCATGTTGGATACCCGGATGGATTAAGTGCTTGCTTGCGAATTCACTTGGGAGCGAGGCGGACGGCGCCATCGAGACGAATGGTTTCGCCATTGAGGTAGCGGTTGCCTAGGATGAAGGCGACCGTTTCGGCAAACTCGCCTGGCTGCCCCAAGCGCGACGGGAAGGGGATGGAGGCCGACAGCGATTCCTGCACCTGCTGCGGCATCATGTCCACCATCGGCGTCCAGAAGATGCCCGGGGCAATCGTCATCACGCGTACGCCGATCCGCGCGAATTCGCGCGCCATCGGCAGGGTCATCGCAACCACGCCGCCCTTGGATGCCGAATACGCGGCTTGCCCGATCTGTCCTTCGTAGGCGGCAACCGAGGCGGTGTTGATGATGACGCCGCGTTCGCCGTCTTCGCCGGCCTCGTTGTGCTGCATCAGGTCGGCCGCGCCCTTGGCAACGTTGAAGCTGCCAACCAGGTTCACCATGACGGTGGTCGAGAACTGGCGCAGCGGCATCGGGCCTTCGCGGCCCAGCACGCGGCCCGCGCCCAGGATGCCGGCGCAGTTCATCGCGACGTTCAAGCCGCCCAGGAAGTCGCGCGCCGTGGCGAGGTTCGCCTGCACGGCGGCTTCATCGGTCACATCGGTGCGCAGGTAGATCGCGTTGCCCGCGCCCAGCGCATCGATGGCTTCGGCGCCCTTGTCGTCGTTCACATCGAACAGCGCAACCTTGCCGCCGTTGCGCACGATATGTTCGGCCACGGCAAAGCCCAGGCCGGAAACACCGCCCGTGATGACGGCAAGGGAATCTTTCAGCTGCATGTTGGTTCCAGAAGGTGCAAAACGGGGATTTTACGGCAGATCGAGGCCCGGCCGCGACCGGCTACAGGTCCATCAGGTAGAAGGTATTGCAGCCGCCATGGCCGGTGGCGCCCATCGGACCGCCGATCTTGTGGAAGCCGCTGCGCTCGTAAAGCCGCATCGCCGCATCCATGCCGCGCAAGGTCTCCAGGTAGCAGCGCTTGAAACCAATCCCGCGCGCGGCGGCAAGACAGTGGGTCATCATCGCGGCGCCTGCGCCCATGCCTCGCACCTCGGGCAGGAAATACATCTTGCGCAGCTCGCACACATCCGGTTCGCCGCCCGTCAGCGGTGCGACGCCGCCGCCACCCATCACTTCGCCATTGCGCTCGATCACGAAATACGCGCAGCGCGGTTCCGAGTAGGCGCGGCTCATCCAGTCCACTTCCGGATCGCTGATGGCAAAGCCACTGCCGACGGCGCCGAACTCCGGCATCACCGTGCGGATAACCGTTGCCACGGCGGCATCGTCGCGGGGTGCGATCGGTCGAATCACGTAGTCACTCATGCATTGTCGCTCGCTATCGTTACCTTGCTGCCGCTGGCGCGCCCGAGCAGGGCGGACAGCCAGCGTCCCGTGTCAATGAGTTGCGCAAGGTCCACGCCGGTGTCCATGCCCATGCCCTCCAGCATGTACACCACATCCTCGGTCGCAACATTACCGCTGGCGCCGTGCGCATACGGGCAGCCACCGGTACCCGACACGGCGGAGTCCACCACCCGCACGCCTTCTTCCAGGCAGGCGAGGATGTTGGCCAGCGCCTGGCCGCGCGTGTCGTGGAAGTGCACCGCCAACGCCGACATCGGCACCGCATCGGCCACTGCGCGCAGCATGTCGCGTGCCTTCACCGGCGTACCGATGCCGATCGTGTCGCCAAGCGAAATCTCGTAGCAGCCCAGGTCGTGCATGCGCCGCGCCACCCGCACGACGTCCGCCACCGGCACGTCGCCCTGGTAGGGGCAGCCGAGCACCGTTGACACGTAGCCGCGCACTTTCACGCCTGATGACGCTGCGCGCAGCAGGATGGGCTTGAAGCGCTCGATGCTCTCATCGATGGACGCATTGATATTCTTCTTGTTGAAAGCCTCCGACGCCGCGGAGAAAACCGCAACCTCGGTGGCGCCCGCTGCCAGCGCGCGGTCAAAGCCCTGTTCGTTGGGTACCAGCACCGGGTAGGAAACGCCCGGCTTGCGGGTGATGCCCGCAAAAACTTCGGCCGCGTCGGCCAGCTGCGGAATCCATTTCGGGCTGACGAAGCTGGTGGCCTCGATGCACGCCAGTCCCGTTTCCGACAGGCGGTTGATCAGTTCTATCTTGTCGCGGGCGGCAATAATCGACTTTTCGTTCTGCAGGCCGTCTCGCGGCCCGACTTCGACAATGCGGACGTGCTCGGTCATGGCTTGCCGTTACCGTCGTCGCGGCGGAAGCGCCCGAATTCGGCACTGAATACGCCGGGCAGGGTGAGGACTTCAGGTCGGGCCGGTCCGGTGATTCGGTTCAGCAGCCGGTCGTCCTCGTAATCCACCGTGCCCGGAATCTTGCCGTCGATGATCAGGTGCGCGACGGCCTTGTCGTCCATGTCGTTGAAGAGGAGTTCGCCCTGGTCCCAGGAATAGCGCATCAGGAAGACGTCGCCCGGATGGGCGGCCAGGTCAGCGAAGTCGAATCGTTTTGCGGTCCAGCCGGCGTCCACCCACATGAATCCGTTAGCACCCGATTGCGCAACATGGACCTGGGTTGGATCACCTTCGCGGAGATTTCCGTTCGATCGATCGGTCACGTCCAACTGGCAGTCAGCCGAGAACACCAGCACCATTTCGCCGTCGGGCCTGCCGTCTTCATTGATGGAGATCCAGCGGCCGGACAATCCGGGGTCGCATGCGCCGGCGGCCAGTGGCGGCGTCTGGAATGTCGTGCCCTGGCAGGCGCAGAGCAGGGCGAGTCCGGCGATGCCGGCCAACAGTCGCAGGTGACGAATCAAGCCGTCCATCATGCCTCCAGGCGAATCAGCAAGGCGTCGCCGTCAACGAAGTCTCCGGTGGCCACGCGCACGTCGGCGATCACGCCGGCGCGTGGCGCCCGCAGCGCCAGTTCCATCTTCATCGCTTCCATCACACCCAGTTCCTGGCCTTCTTCAACCACGTCGCCAATCAACACGCGCACCAATACGATACGCCCGGGCATCGGCGCCAGCACGCGGTCGCCTCCACCGGCGGCATCGCCGGCATCCAGGCGGAAGGCCGGCAGTCGCGACAGGGTCAGGCGTTGTTCGCCGTCGTGCAGGAACACGGACGAAGCATCCACGCGACAACGCAGCCGACGCGATTGTCCGGCGACCTTCAAGGACAGCCAGCGCCCGTCGATCGCGGCGTCGGAGACGTCAAAGTGTTCGCCGGAAACCTGCAACCGATAATCGCCATCGGCGCCGTGCGAGCTGGCGTCCAGACGCAATTCACGCCAGCCGAAGCAAAGCCGGGTTTGTCCGGCATGGCCCAGCCGCCAGCTATCGGCGCGCGCCCAGGGCGAATGCGGATCCGGCGACAGTTTCGCTGCCGCCAGCGTGGCGGCCTCGTCGTGCACCAGGCAGGCGGCGCTGGCGACGGCGACCCACGACGCATCCGGTCCGACTGCCGTGGGCAACACCTCTTCCAGGTGCCGGTCGAGATAGCCGGTGTCGATCGTGCCATCCACGACGACCGGATGGCGAATGAGCTTTTCCAGGAATTCGACGTTCGACTTCGGGCCCGTCACTTCGCAATCGGCCAATGCGTCGCGCAGTCGCGCCAGGGCGCGCGGGCGATCGGTGTCCCAGGCGATCAGCTTGGCGATCATCGGGTCATAGAAGATGGTGACCGTGTCGCCTTCCACCACGCCGCCATCGAGCCGGATGTTTTCGGACGGCGTCGGCAGGATCAGTCGCGCAAGGCGACCGGAACCTGGCAGGAAATTCTTCTCGGGGTCTTCCGCATACAGGCGCACTTCGATGGCGTGGCCGTGGCTGCGAATTTCCGATTGCGACAGGGGCAGCGGTTCGCCCGCGGCCACGCGGATCTGCCACTCCACCAGGTCCAGCCCTGTCACCATTTCGGTGACGGGATGCTCGACCTGCAGGCGCGTGTTGATTTCCATGAAATAGAAATCGCCTTCCGGCCCGACGATGAATTCAACGGTGCCTGCATTGAGGTAATCGATCGCGCGGGCAGCCTCTACCGCGGCCTTTCCCATCGCTGCGCGACGCTCGGCGTTGAGGAAAGGCGAGGGCGATTCCTCGATGACCTTCTGGTAGCGGCGCTGTGCCGAACACTCGCGCTCGCCCAGATGGATGGTGTTGCCCGCGCGGTCGGCAAACACCTGGAATTCGATGTGCCGTGGTTGGCCGATGTAGCGCTCGAGCAAGACGCGATCGCGGCCGAAGGCGTTGCGCGATTCGCGCTGGCATGATTCCAGCGCGGCGGCGAACTCCTTGCTGGCATGGACGATGCGCATGCCCTTGCCGCCGCCGCCGTGCGCGGCCTTGATCATCAGCGGATAACCGATGCGGTCGGCTTCGGCATGCAGCGTGGCGACATCCTGGTCGGCGCCGGTGTAACCGGGCACCACAGGCACGCCATTCGCCGCCATCAGGTCCTTGGCGCCGGCCTTGCTCCCCATCTTTCGCATCGAGGCTGCGTCGGGCCCCACGAAAACCATTCCGGCCTCGGCCACGGCCTCGGCGAAATCGGCATTCTCGGAAAGGAATCCGTAACCGGGATGGATCGCCTGTACGCCGGCGCGCAGGGCCGTTTCAATGATCACTTCACCGCGCAGGTAACTGTCCTGCGGCCTGGGTCCGCCGATCAGGTAGGCCTCGTCGGCCATCAGTACGTGTTGCGCATTCGCATCCGCTTCGGAATACACGGCGACCGACGTGATGCCGAGGCGGCGGCAAGTGCGCATGATGCGGCAGGCAATTTCGCCGCGATTGGCGACCAGCAATTTCTGGAACGTCGGGTGGGCGCTCACTCGCCGCGGCTCCAGGTCGGCGCACGTTTGTCCAGGAAGGCGCCAAGGCCTTCCTGTCCTTCCGGCGAAACCCGAAGTGCTGCGATCAGTACTGCATTTTCCAGGTCGATCCGCAGCGCCCGTTCCTTGTCCATGCCGGTCATGCGCAAGGCCAGCAACTTGGCTTCGCGTTGTGCGATGGGCCCACCCTTGCCGATCCAGTGCAGGGTACGTGCCACCGCGGCATCCAGGTCGAGCGGCGTCACGCATTCATGCAAGAGACCCATGCGGTGCGCTTCGCGGGCTTCGAACACTTCGGCCCCAACGAACATGCGGCGGGCCTGACGCGCGCCGACGGCGGCGACGACATAGGGAGAAATGACCGCAGGCACGAGGCCCAGCTTCACTTCACTGAGGGAAAATTTTGCGCCTTCCACGCCGATGGCGATGTCGCAACAGGCGATCAGCCCGATACCACCGCCATAGGCCGAGCCGTTGACGCGCGCCACGGTGGGCTTACCCAGGAAATTGAGCGTGCGCATCAGCGTGGCGAGCCGCATCGAGTCTTCGATGTTTTCCGACTCGCTCGCGGCGGCCATGCCGCGCATCCAGTTCAGGTCGGCACCGGCCGAGAAGGTGGAGCCAGCGCCAGTCAGTACGACGGCCCGAACGGCCGGGTCGAGGTCGAGTTCCTGCAAGGCGTCGTTCAATTCGCCGATCAGCGTGGCATCGAAGGCGTTGTGCACCTCCGGGCGCTGCATCCGGACGGTGGCGACACCGCCCTGGTAGTCAACGCTCAGGGTTTGCCACGGGGCAGGTTTCCTGGAAGCAGGGGACATTCGGCGCCGGCACCTTATATAGAGACCCGCAATCTTAACCGCCGGGCCGCCCGGACGGGGTTCAGGGCCCCGGGACCCTTGTTTTACAAATAAGAACCATTATCATTGAGACATATCCCGGAGACGTCCCATGCTTGGAAACCTGCTACTGGTCTTTCGTGAGGTCCTCGAGGCCGCCCTGATCATCAGCATCGTCGCAGCGGCAACGCGCGGCGTGCCGACCCGCGGCCTCTGGATCGGCGCCGGTATCGCGCTGGGCCTGGTCGGAGCCGCAGTTGTGGCAGCCTTCGCCGGCGCGATCGGCGACTCCATGAGCGGCATGGGCCAGGAATGGTTCAACGCGGGCGTGCTGCTGGCAGCCGTGGTGATGATCAGCTGGCACGTGGTCTGGATGGCGCGCCACTCGCGCGAACTGTCCATGCAGATGAAGGCCGTGGGTACGGCCGTATCGCAGGGCAGCCGGCCGATGACGGCCTTGCTGGTAGTGGTGGCGCTGGCGGTACTGCGCGAAGGTTCGGAAGTGGTGCTGTTCGGCTACGGCCTGATGGCAAGCGGCGCGTCGATGGCTTCGCTGGTGGGTGGCGGCCTGATCGGCCTGGCGCTGGGCGTGGCAGTCGGCCTGGCCCTTTATTTCGGTTTGCTGAAGATTCCGGTTCGCCATTTCTTCTCGGCCACCAATGCCTTGCTGGTGTTGCTGGCGGCTGGCCTGGCCAGTTCGGCGGCCGGCAAGCTGGTGCAGGCTGACGTGCTGCCGACCCTGGTGGACCCGTTGTGGGACAGCTCCTGGCTGCTTACCGACGAGTCGGTGGTCGGCAACATGATGCATGTGCTGGTGGGTTACACCGCCCAGCCCAGCGGCATGCAACTGGTGTTCTATGCGGCAACGGTGGTGCTGCTGTTGATCGGGATGCGCCTGTCAGGCGCACCGGCGCCGGCCAAAGCTGCCCAATCCCCGGCGCCCCGCGCGCTGGCCTGATCAAGTCTTGTAGCTTTCCAATGGAGTCCCGAATGCGCCGTTTCCTGTTGCCGGCCCTGCTCGCCCTTGCCTTGCCCGCCATCGCCGTGCCCGCGTTGGCCGCCGATGCCAAGGAATACACCCTTACGCTTCGCAAGAATCGCTTCGTGCCCGCGCAGCTGACCGTTCCTGCCAACACCAAGGTCAAGCTGATCATCGTCAACGAAGACAGCACGCCGGAAGAGTTCGAGAGCCACGAGCTCAATCGCGAAAAGATCGTGATGGGCAAGGGCAAGATCACGGTTTGGGTCGGCCCGCTGAAGCCGGGGCGCTATCCGTTCTTCGGCGAGTTCCACATGGACACCGCGCAGGGCGTGCTGATCGCCAAGTAACCCGATCCATGGCACCGGCGAAAAAAAACCCCGCGAGATGCGGGGTTTTTTCTTGCCGGGCTTTCGCCGGGTTTACTTGATGTCGAAGTACATCACCACCGGGTCGTGGTCGGAAACGCGCATCGGCACACCGGCGTCGGCGAAGTTGTCTTCACCGAAGTCGGCGTTGATGCGGGCCACCTCGGCGCGGGCGGCCGGGCTGGTGCGCAGCAGCGCGTTGTTGACCAGGATGTGGTCCACGGCCTGGGCATTGCCCTGGCGGATCACGGTGTACCGCTGTGCAGCGGGCAGGCGCGTGGTGAGGTTGGTCAGGGCATCGGTGACCGGGCTGGCCACGTAACCCAGGACCTGGGCGCGTGGGGCGGTGCGACCGCTCACGATGCCCATCAAGTCGTTGCGGCCGTCGTTGAACTGCGCGGCCTCGAAGTCACCCAGCATCACCAGCTTCGCTTCCGGGCGGGCGCTCTGCAGCGACTGCACCAAGGATGCGAGGTAAGCAGCCTGCGCTGCGCGACGTGCACGCAGGTAGGCGCCGCGGGTGGACCAGCCATGCGTGCCGTTGGCGGACAGGTTGCCGTCGAGCGCGCTCAACTGGGCGCTGATGACCGTCACGGTGGTGCTGCTGCCGTTGGCGGCGTTGATGCGGGCTTCCATCACCAGCGGCGCCTGCACGTGCAGGGACTCGCTGCTGCCGTCGCGCTGGCGGAACTTGCTGGCCGCGCCAGACTGGGTCACCGACAACACTTCAACGCGTGCCACGCCAGGACGAACCTGGGCGGTGTTGACCAGGAAGCCGAGCTTGCCGGTGGCAGCGGCCGGCGTGGTCGCGCGGTACGCGGCCTGGCTTGCGCAGCTACCCGGGAACAGCACGTTGCCGTCCTTCGCATTCACGGCGGCGGCGATGTCGCCGAGCACGTTGCGGTTCTCGACTTCGGCCAGGCCCAGGATGTCGGGTGTCTTGGCGAAGGCGCAGATTGCGTTGGCAGTCTTGGCGAGGCGGGTGGCATAGGCCGTCGCGCCCAGCACCGGCTCGGAACCCGTGCGCGAATCGTCGAGGAAGCGGCGCAGGTTGAAGCTGGCGATGGTCGCTTCGTTCAAGCTGGCGGCGGTCACGGCCTTCGGCGCGGCACCGGATGCCACTTCAATATTGGCCGACGGGTCGGGCAGCAGGCGATAGGCGCCCTGACCGTAGCCCAGCACGCCAACCAGGCCGCGCACATTGTCGCCGGCATCGGCCGACAGGGCGGAGGCGCCGCGCTGGCCGAGCGAGTCGATCAACAGGCGTTCCGGATTGGTATCGAACACCTGCGGGCTGACGCCGGCAGCGCTCGCGCGATCCAGGGCATTCAGGCCGGCCTCGAGGAAGGGACGGGCGACGCCGCGCAGCACGCCGTAGAACTTGCCGTCGCCACGTACGCGGTTGCTGGCTTCGTCGATGCGGCCGCCGGTCGGTCCGACCACGGTCAGCTTCGGCACCGCAACGCGCATGCCTTCGAAACGCTCCAGGCTGGTGATCGACGGATCCGATCCGATCACCGTGGCGTCGAGCTCGATGGCGCGCGGCAGCGCTTGCGCGTTGGCCAGCACGGTCACCTTGCTGGACGCGATCTGGGTCTGGGTCAGCTGGTTGGCTTCGTCGCCGACCACGGCTTCGATGACGCGGCCGGACACTTCCACGCGGTTGCCAACGGCAATCGTCGCATCCGGTTTGCCGGCCACGTACAGGCCTTCGGCAGTCAGCGCATTGCCGTCTTGCTCGCCGTCGGCTGACTGCAGGTAGAAGCCATCGGCATCCACGGCGGTCACGATACCGGTGGTGCTGACTTCCTTGCCTTCGATCGGCGACAGCTGGGCGACGCCCTGGATTTCAGCGATGGTGGCCGTGGCGGAGTCGTCGTTGGTGATGGTGCCGGTGCCGCTGGAGGTGGAGATGCCGGCACCGCTGACGGCGTTGATCGAAACGTTGAAGGTTTCGTTGTTCTCGACGGTCGTGTCACCGAAGACTTTTACTTCGAAGACGTAGCGGGTACGGCCGGCGTCGATCACCGCGCCGTTCACGGTGCGGGACTCGTAGTCGCTGTTCTGGTTGGCCGTGCCGTTGCTGGTGGAGATGTTGAAGCTGACGGGCGAAGGCATCGGGGTGGACAGCGTCACCAGGAAGGTGGCGGTGCCGAAGCCGCTGTTACCTTCCACGATGGTCGTCGGGTTGACCGTCAGCATCGCAGAGTCGTCGTTGGTGATGGTGCCCAGGCCCTGGCCGTCGATGACGCTCGCGCCGGACACGTTGTTGAGGTTGATGGTGAAGGTTTCGTTGGCCTCGACCGCAGTGTCGCCGTTGACGTTGACCGAGAAGGTCTTGCTGGTCTGGCCGGCCGCGATCGACTGGCCCGGCATGTTGAGCTCGACGTAGTCCACGCCTGCGGCGGCGGTGCCGTTGCTGGTCCAGATGTCGAAGTTGACCGCGCCTGTGGCCGCGGCGCTCAGGCTGACGGTAAAGGTCATCAGCTTGGTACCGGCGTTGCCCTCGCTGGTGGACGCGTTGGAGACGGAAACCTGCGGCGGGGTGCCGGCAGCCGTATCGTCGTTGAGGATGTTGCCGGTCGCCGAACCGTCGGAGACGGTCGCGCCGCTGACGTTGCTGACGTTGACCGTGAAGGTCTCGTCGGCTTCCACCGCCGTGTCGCCATTGATCGTGACGGCGAAGTTCTTGCTGGTCTGGCCGGCGGCCAGGGTCTGGCCGGACAGCGCGAGAGCGACGTAGTCGCTGCCGGCGGTAGCGGAACCGTTGGCGGTCGCGATGTCGAAGCTCACCGCGCTGGCCGGGATGGCGTTCAATTGCACGGTGAAGGTGGCCGTGCTGGTGCCGGCGTTGCCTTCCGACACTGACACATTGGCGATCGACAGGGCCGGCAGCACCACGCTGTCGTCATTGAGGATCGTGCCCACGCCCTGGCTGTCGGCGATGGTGGCGCCGGTGACGCTGGTCACGTTGAGGTTGAAGGTTTCGTTGGCTTCGACCGCAGTGTCGCCGTTGATGGTGACCGAGAAGGTCTTGTTGCTCATGCCGGCCGGGATGGACTGGCCGGTCAGGTTGAGCGCGACATAATCGGTGCCCGACGAGGCGGTGACGTTGGAGGTCACCACGTTGAAACCGACGTTGGCTTGCGCAACGGCGCTCAGGCTGACAGTGAAGGTGGCGAGCGAGGTGCCGGCGTTGCCTTCCGTCACGCTGACGTCGCTGACCGAAATCGCCGGCAGCGGGGCGCTGTCGTCGTTGTTGATGTTGCCGGTGGCCGTGCCGTCGGCGATGCTCGCGCCGACCGCATTGCTCAGGTTGACGAAGAAGGTCTCGTTCGGCTCGGTGATCGTGTCGCCGATGATGGACACGGTGAAGGTGCGGGTGGTGCTGCCCGCGGCGATCGACAGGTTGGTCGCGCTGTTGGCCGTGTAGTCGCTGCCGGCAATGGCGCTGCCGTTGGCAGTGGCGATGTTGAAGGTAACCGGGCTGGTGCTGGTCGAGGACAAGGTGACCGTGAAGGTGGCGTTGGTCGCGCCCGAATTGCCTTCAGTCACCGAGACGTCGGCGACGCTCAGCGACAGCGGGGCAACGGCGTCGTCATTGACGATCGTGGCCACGCCCTGGCCGTCGCCGATCAGCGCGCCGGTGACGGCGCTCAGGTTCACGAACACGGTCTCGTCGGCTTCAACCGTGGTGTCGCCATTGATCGTGACGTTGAAGGTCTTGCTGGTGGTGCCGGCCGGGATGCTCTGGCCGGTCAGGCTCATCACCACGTAGTCGTTGCCCGCGGTGGCGGTGCCGCCGCCGGTCGCGATGTTGAAGCCAACGGCGTTGGTCAGCACCTTCGACAGCGACACGGTGAAGGTGGCGACGCTGGTGCCGCTGTTGCCCTCGGCGATGGCGACGTTGTTGATGGAAAGCGTGGCTTCGCTGGCCGAGGAGACGCGGGAGATGAAGGCGTCCTGCGAGCCCTTGTTGGTGCCCTGCGCCGCGGCGAGCACCGGGAAGTTGGCGGATGCGCTGTAACCGACGATGTAGGCGTCGCCGGCGGCGTCCACGTCCACTTCAGTGCCGTAGTCGTCGCCGCTGCCGCCCAGGAAGGTGCCGTAGACGAAGGCGCTGCCGGACGCGGCCAGCTTCACCAGGAAGCCGTCGTACAGGCCGGCGTTGCTGGCCTGGATGGAGTTGCTGATCGGGAAGCCCGTGGTCGAGTTGGACTGGCCGGCGATATAGGCGTTGCCGGCGCTGTCCACCGCGATGCCATTCGCCGCTTCGCCGCCGCTGCCGCCGATGAAAGTGCTGTACACCCAAGCGTTGCCGGTCGGGCTGACTTTGGTGACGAAGCCGTCGGTGTTCGAACCGCCGAGGCCGGCATTGAAAGACTGTGCCGGAGTGACGACCGGGAAGTTGGCCGACGCCGTCACGCCGGCGACATAGGCGTTGCCCGCGCCGTCGACGACCAGGCTGTAGCCCAGGTCCTGGCCGACGCCGCCGAGGAACGTGCTGTAGACCAGTGAGTTGCCGGCCGCAGACAGCTTCGCGATGAACGCATCGCCGTTGCCGCTATTGTTGACCTGCTTCGGCGACTTGGTGGGAAAGTTTGCCGACGTGCTCGTACCGGTGACGTAGGCACTGCCGCTGCCATCGATTGCGATTGCGTAGGCTTCGTCGTATTCCGTGCCGCCGAGATAGGTGCTGTAGATCAGGCTGGTGCCCGAGGCGCTGAACTTGCTGACGAAGGCTTCCGAACGTGCGCACTTGTTGACGTCAACGGTGGCGTCGCAGCCGGCAGGCGCGGCCGAGCGGTTGGCCTGGAACGCATTGACGGTCGGGAAATTCGTGGAGGCGGTCCAGCCGGCGACGTAAGCGCTGCCACTGCTGTCCACCGCGACGCCGTAGCCGTACTCACCGGTGGCGCCGACGTAGGTGGTGTTGGCATTGCCGCCCAGGAACGTGCTGTAGACCAGGGCGTTGCCGCTTGCGTTCAACTTGGTCAGGAACGCATCCTGGGTGCCGCCGAGCGCGGTCTGGTAGGCGCTGACCACCGGGTAGTTGAGCGAAGTGGTGCGGCCGGTGACGTAGGCGTTGCCGGCGGAGTCGATGGCGATGCCGGCAGCTTCATCCGTGCCCTGGCCGCCGATGTAGGTGCTATAGACCAGCGCGCCAGCCGAGCTGAGCTTGGTGACGAACACTTCGCCTGCGCCGGCGCTGGAGGCCTGGTAAGCATTCTTGGTCGGGAAGTTGGTCGTCGAATTCGCGAAGCCGGTGATGTAGGCGTTCTGCGCCGCATCGACCTTGATGTCGAGCGCGCGATCGCCGAGGTTGCCGCCGATGTAGGTGCTGTAGACCAGGATCGGATCGATCACCAGTTGCGCGGTCTTGTCGTAGGCGCCGAGGTTGAAGCCGACGCGGCCGTTGGCGAGCATCGCGTAGCTGGCATCCACGTGGCGGCGCGCGCCGTTGACCTGCTGGTAGGCGATCGGGGCGTGCTGGACGATATCGCCCTGGTTCGTGCCGAGCACCAGGTTGCCTTGCGCATCAAGCTTGAGCGATTTCGCGCCGTCGATGTTCAGTGCGATCTGGCTCGGGTCGGCGCCCGGTGCGACCAGGAAGTCGTACTCGAGCTGCAACTGGTTGCCGTAGTACACGAGGTCGACGCCCGGGTACACGCCGGTGTACTTCACGCGGGCGAAGTTGGCCAGGTCGCGCTGCCACTTGGCGGAATCATTGCCGACGAAGTAGTTGGTCTTGCTCGCCTGCTGGTCGATGGCCTGCATCGCGGGATTGCGGTTGCCGCCTTCCAGGGACAGGCGAACCACGGCGGTGTCGCTGTTTTCTTCGGCCGACGCCTTCAGGCTCAACACGGCTTCGGTCGGGGTCAGGAACAGGCTGAAGCCAGCGCTGCGCGAGAGATAGCGAACTTCCGCGTCGGTCTGGCCGCGGTTTGCTTCGAAGCTGATCGGCAATTTGCCGTAGTTGCCGCGCGCCTGTGCGTCTGCCTGCGGTGCACCGTTTGCCGAGGGGGTCGGAAGCGAAGCTGCGGGGGCAGGCTGGCTCAGGGTTGTGGCGATGATCGCCGCAGTGGCCAGGAGGGGGAGGCAGGAGAGGCGGGGCTGGCTCAAGCTTGAATCCCTGTGACGAGGCTGCGGGGGCGGCCGTTTAGGTAGTTTGTACTACCGGGATACCGACCCATTCAGGGGGTGTCAAGACGTAAAATGCTTATGCAACAAGCACATTCAGGATGTGTGCGCGACATCATCATTGGGCACATCGAATGTGTGATGCGCGTCTGATTTCAGGGCATTTGCCCAAAACGGAACTGCGTCGCGGAAATCCAAAACTGCGCAGCCACTTTGATGCGCTGCAACGTGGCGCAAGCCTTTGTCCAAAGGCTGTCGGGCCTTTTCGGGAAGTGGCTCGGAGGGGGTGGCGAAAATTTCGGCAGGGCGTTTCAACGCCGCCGTAATTCCGCTACATCCGGAAGACGCCGAAGCGTTCCTTTACGATCGGGGCGTTGAAAGACGCCGACAAAGCCATGCCGAGAACGCGTCGCGTGTCGACCGGATCGATGATGCCGTCGTCCCACAAACGGGCGCTCGCGTAGTACGGATGTCCCTGTCGCTCGTACTGGTCGCGAATGGGCGCTTTGTACGCTTCTTCGTCCGCAGCGGACCATTCCTGTCCCGTTGCTTCCATGCCGTCGCGCTTCACGGTGGCCAATACCGAGGCGGCTTGCTCGCCGCCCATCACCGAAATGCGGGCATTCGGCCACAGCCACAGGAATCGGCCGCCGTAGGCGCGCCCGCACATCGCGTAGTTGCCGGCGCCGAAGCTGCCGCCGATGACCACGGTGAACTTGGGAACGTGCGAACAGGCCACGGCGGTCACCATCTTGGCCCCGTCCTTGGCGATGCCGGCGTTCTCGTACTTCTTGCCGACCATGAAGCCGGTGATGTTCTGCAGGAACACCAGGGGAATGTCGCGCTGGTTGCACAACTCGATGAAATGGGCGCCCTTGAGCGCGCTTTCGGCGAACAGGATGCCGTTGTTGGCGACGATGCCGACCGGATAGCCGTGGATGTGGGCGAAGCCGGTAACCAGGGTCTTGCCGTAGCGCGCCTTGAATTCCTGGAACTCCGAGCCGTCCACGACCCGGGCGATGATCTCGCGGATGTCGAAACTCTTGCGGGTGTCCTTCGGGATCACGCCGTACAACTCCTCGGCGGGATACAGCGGATCCACCGGCGCCTGCACCGCGACTGGCAACTGCTTCTTGCGATTGAGATGCACCAGGATGTCGCGGGCGATCGCCAGGGCATGGCCGTCGTTTTCAGCCAGGTGGTCGGCGACGCCCGAGATGCCGGTGTGCACCTCGGCGCCACCCAGGGATTCGGCATCCACCACTTCGCCGGTGGCGGCCTTCACCAGCGGCGGGCCGCCCAGGAAGATCGTGCCCTGGTTGCGCACGATGATGCTTTCGTCGCACATCGCCGGCACATACGCGCCGCCCGCGGTGCAACTTCCCATCACCACCGCGATCTGCGGGATGTTCTTTGCCGACAGCCGCGCCTGGTTGTAGAAGATGCGGCCGAAATGTTCCTTGTCCGGGAAGACCTCGTCCTGCAGCGGCAGGAAGGCGCCACCGGAATCGACCAGATAGACGCAGGGCAGGCAGTTCTCCAGCGCGATCTCCTGCGCACGCAGGTGCTTCTTCACCGTCATCGGGAAATACGTACCGCCCTTTACGGTAGCGTCGTTGGCTACCACCACCACTTCCTGGCCGTGCACGCGACCGATGCCGGTGATGATGCCGGCGCAGGGCGACTGGTCCTCGTACATGCCGTCGGCAGCAAGTGCGGAAAACTCAAGGAAAGGTGAGCCCGGGTCCAGCAGGGCGCTGACCCGCTCACGCGGCAGCAGCTTGTCGCGCGCGGTGTGCTTGGCGCGGGCCTTTTCACCGCCACCCAGGGCGATGCGCTCGAGTTTGGCGTCCAGGTTGGCGACCTGCGCCCGGAGGGAGGCGACGTTTTCCTGGAAGTCCGGGCTTTGCTTGTCGATCTGGGACTTTAGCGATGGCATGCGCAGTGCACTCGGCGATTGACCGCTGGAGTTTACGGGGCCACGGCCAAAAAGAGAAAGGGCGTGCCGAAGCACGCCCTTTCCTGTATCGACTGCCGGAACGCTTCAGGGTCGTTCTGGAGTTTTGTTACTTAGTTCTTGCCAGCATCGGCAGCGCGGGCTGCGTCATCACGCGCCTGCTCAGCTGCATTTTCAGCGGAGTCGGCAACGTCTTCTGCAACTTCAGCAGCGTCGGCCTTCATGTCGGCCGCTTCGCCGCTGCCGGCAGCAGCGGCTTCGGCAGCAGCCTGGTCGGCAACAGCAGCGGCGTCGGTCGCGGTGCCAGCAGCAGAGGCGGCGGCATCGGCAGCCATCGCAGCGGCGTCACCGGTTGCGCTACCCGAAGCGTCCATGGCGGAAGCATTCGCGTCGGCAGCAGCCTGGGTTGCATCGGCAGCGGATTCGCTGGCGTCGGCAGCAGCGTCGGCAGCCTGGTCCTTGTTGGTGCAGGCGGTCAGGGCGAGGCCCAGTGCGAGGGCGAGCATGGTTTTGGTCAGGGACATGTTTGATTTCCTTGTCTAGGCGATTGAATGGTCGCGACACGCAACGTGTCTCGAGCCGCGGCCAGCATATTTATCGGGTCGCGCATTGCCAAGTGCACGCGCGTTCGCCGACAGGTAACCATTCAGGCTTTGATGACGAGGCATTCAGTTGTACGAAAATAATTTCGTGCAGAACAAAAATCGATCGTGCAATTTGCGGATTCAAAAAACTTTCGCGCAATAAAAAACCGCCGGCTTTCGCCGGCGGTTTCAGTTTTCTGCAAAAGAGCAGTAAGCAGTTGCTTACTTGGTCTCTTCAGCCGACATGTCAGCAGCAGCGGCGTCGGTGGCAGCGGCGTCAGCCGAAGCAGCGGCGTCAGCAGCAGCGTCGGTCGCGGTGGCAGCGGCGTCGGTCGCGGTGGCGGCAGCGTCGGTGGCCATTGCGTCGGTGGCAGCAGCGGCGTCAGCAGCAGCGGCGTCGGCGGTGGCAGCGGCGTCAGCGGCGGTGTCAGCAGCGTCGGTAGCGGTGGCAGCAGCGTCGGTCGCGGTGGCAGCGGCGTCGGTTGCGGCGTCGTCTTGCTTCGAGCACGCCGTCAGGGCGAGGCCGAGAGCCAGGGCAAGCAGGGTTTTGTTCAGGGACATGGTTAATTCCTCAGTCTAGACGTTAACGAATTGTTTACTTCGATTTGTTTCAAACAAATACGTGCGCCCGGGGCGCACGTGGCCCGAATCATGACAAAAACTGGCCCAGAGTCAAGCGGTTTGGTCGGGGTTCAGCGCAATTTGCACGATGGATGGCTGTTTCAAGCCATTTCGATGGCGATGGCAGTTGCCTCGCCGCCGCCAATGCACAGGCTTGCTACGCCGCGGCGGCCGCCACTGCGCTGGAGTGCGTGGATCAGGGTGACGATCAGGCGGGCGCCGCTGGCTCCGATCGGGTGGCCCAGGGCACACGCGCCGCCGTTGACGTTGAGCTTGGCGTGGTCAATGCCCAGTTCGCGGATCGGGGCCATGGCCACGGTCGCGAATGCCTCGTTCACTTCGAACAGGTCCACGTCGGCAATCGACCAGCCAGCCTTGTCCAGGACCTTCTGGATGGCCGCGACCGGCGCAGTGGTGAACCACTCCGGCGCCTGCGAGTGCGTGGCGTGCGCGACGATGCGCGCCAGCGGCGCAAGTCCGCGGCTCGTGCAATTGTCGTCGCTCATCAATACCAGCGCGGCGGCACCATCGTTGATGCTGGACGAGCTGGCGGCGGTGATGGTGCCGTCTTTCTTGAAGGCGGGCTTCAGCGTGGGGATTTTTGCGATGTCGCACTTGCCGGGCTGCTCGTCGGTATCGACGATGACATCACCCTTGCGACCGCTCACCGTCACCGGTGCGATCTCGGCCTTGAACGTGCCATTGGCAACAGCGGCCTGCGCACGGCGCACGGATTCGGCGGCGAAGGCATCCTGTTCTTCGCGGGTGAAGTTGTACTTGCCGGCGCACAGTTCACCGAAGCCGCCCATCGGCTGCTTGTCGTAGGGATTGGTCAGGCCGTCCCAGGCCATGTGGTCGAGCATTTCGGTGCTGCCGAAACGGATACCCGTGCGCGAACCCATCAACAGGTGCGGCGCGTTGGTCATGCTTTCCATGCCGCCGGCGACCACGATGTCGGCCGATCCGGCCTTGATCAGGTCATGCCCCAGCATCACTGCCTTCATGCCCGAGCCGCAGACTTTGTTGACGGTGGTCGCACCGGCCGACGTCGGAATGCCCGCGCCAATCGCCGCCTGGCGCGCAGGCGCCTGGCCGAGGCCGGCCGGCAGTACGCAACCCATCAACACTTCCGATACATCCTCGGCGGCAACACCGGATTGCTCGAGTGCAGCACGCATGGCGGTCGCGCCCAACTGGGTGGCGGGCACGCCGGTGAACTGGCCGAGCAGGGCACCAAGGGCGGTGCGCTTGGCGCCGACGATCACGACATTGGACATGGTTTTGGCTCCGGATTTCTCAATCCGCAATTATCCCATGTCTGCCTGTTGTGGGTAGTGGCCAATCGGCCAATGCTGTCGGAAACGCCTTGACGTTCATGTCTCGGGCTTCGAAGCCCCGCGGTGCGGCAAGCGCGGCCCGATGCCGGTTCGCGGGACCCGCCGCAAGTACGTCCATGTAGGCTCATCGGCGGGGTCCCTCCCGCCGATGGTCCCGCGACCCGACCCCAGTCCGCACTCGCCACACCGTGGGGCGGCGAGGCGAGCGCAGGGATTCAGGCGAGGGCCGACCGCGTTGCGTGATCCCAAAGCCGCAAGCCGCAAGCTGAGGGATGAAACGCGCAATCCGCAATCCGAAGAAAAATGGCGATGCGCAGGCGCCGAGTCGGAAGGCGCGCAGCAAGTTCGTCTTCCCAACCACCAGTGAGGTTCGAGAAGCTGCTCCGTTCTTGCAAGGGCGAGCCCGCGACGCCTGCCGCAGACAGGATGCCGGGGTGGTTTTTCGTGACCATCGGCGGCAGGGACGCCGCCGATGAGCCTACATGGACGTACTTGCGGCGAGTCACGAAAAATCGCACCGGCAGCCGGTCTTTGCCTCAGCGATGCGTACCGCTCTTACAAAGCTTCAGGGCGAATCAAACAACTCACGCCCGATCAGCATTCTGCGAATTTCGTTTGTACCTGCGCCAATGGCGTAGAGCTTTGCGTCGCGCAGCAATCGGCCGGTGGCGTATTCGTTGATGTAGCCGTTGCCGCCGAGCGACTGGATGGCTTCAAGGGTTACCTGCACTGCCGATTCCGACGCGTGCAGCAGGCAGCTGGCGGGATCGGTGCGCGAGCTGTGGCCGGCGTCGAAGTCGCGCGCGACCTGGTAGGCGAAGGCGCGCGAAGACTGCAGTGCGGTGTACATGTCGGCGATCTTGCCCTGCATCAGGCCGAAGGTGCCGATGGCGGCGTCGAACTGGCGGCGCTCGCGGACGTAGGGCAGGGTGATGTCGAGTGCGGCCTGCATCAGGCCGATCGGACCGCCGCTCAACACCAGGCGTTCGGTATTCAGGCCGGACATCAAGACCTTCACGCCCTGGTTTACTTCGCCCAGTACGTTTTCTTCCGGGATTTCGCAGTCTTCGAACACAAGTTCGCAGGTGTTGGATCCGCGCATGCCCAGCTTGTCGAGTTTCTGCGCGGTGGAAAAACCTTTCATGCCGCGTTCGACGATGAAGGCCGTCATGCAGCGCGAGCCGGCTTCCTTGCCTGCGGTGCGCATGTACACCACCAGCACGTCCGCTTCGGGGCCGTTGGTGATCCACATCTTGCTGCCGTTGGCGACCCACGCATTGCCGCGTTTCTCGGCGCGGCAACTCATCGAGCCGACGACATCGGAACCGGCGCCGGCCTCGCTCATCGCGAGCGCGCCCTTGAAGGTGCCGTCGCACAGGCCCGGCAAATACTTCCGGCGCTGCGCTTCGTTGCCGTTGACGTAAAGATTCTGCGTGCACAGGTTGGAGTGCGCGCCGTAGCTCAGGCCGATCGAACCGGAAGCGCGGGAGATTTCCTCCATCGCCACCACATGCGCCAGGTAACCCATGCCCGAGCCGCCGTATTCGGTCGGGATGGTGATGCCCAGCAGGCCCATTTCGCCCAGCTTCGGCCACAGGTCGGGCGGGAAGAGATTGTCGTGGTCGATCCGTGCTGCGCGCGGCGCAATCTCGCCGTCGGCGAAGTTGCGCACGGCATCGCGCAAAGCATCGAGTTCTTCGCCCAACGGAAAGGTGCGCATCGGGTCAGCGGCCGCTACGGCCCTGGAACCTCGGCGCGGTCGCGCCCAGGTGTGGCAGGCGCAGCTTGCCGATGGCGCTGATGCGTTCTTCGGCCATGCGGTCCGCGGCCTTGTAGGTCGGGATGTTGTCGCGCTTGGCGATTTCGAAGATGCGACCCAGGTTGAAGTAGATGGTGCGCAGCATGCGCATGGCGCGCTCGCGGTTGTAGCCGTCGATCTCCAGCGACACGTTCATCAGGCCGCCGGCGTTCACCGCGTAATCGGGGGCGTACAGGATGCCGAGGCGTTCCACTTCATCGCCGATCTCGTCATTGGCCAACTGGTTGTTGGCGGCGCCGCAGATCACCTTGCACTTCAGGCGGGGCAGGGTATTGGCATTGACCGTGCCGCCCAGGGCGCAGGGCGAATACACGTCCATGTCCACGTCGTAGATCTGGTCGGGGGCAACCGCTTCGGCGCCGTGGTCGTCCACTGCACGCTGCACGAGTTCCTTGTTGATGTCGGTCACGAACACTTTCGCGCCGCGCTCGCGCAGCAGCTTCACGAATTCCATGCCGACATGGCCGACGCCTTGCACGGCGTAGGAATAGTTGCCCACTTCTTCATTGCCGTACTTCACCTGCAACGCGGCCATCAGGCCCTGCAGCGTGCCGTAGGCAGTGAACGGAGACGGATCGCCCGAGCCGCCATGCACCTGGTGCACGCCGGTAACGAAGGGGGTCTCGCGGAAGACATATTCCATGTCGTTGACATCGATGCCGACGTCTTCGGCGGTGATGTAACGACCGTTCAAGGAATTGACGAAACGGCCGAACGAACGGAACAGCGCCTCGGACTTGTCCTTGTTCGGATCGCCGATGATCACGCCCTTGCCGCCGCCCAGGTTCAGGCCCGACACCGCCGCCTTGTAAGTCATGCCCCGGCTCAGGCGCAGCACGTCATTCAGCGCGTCCTGTTCGGTGGCATAGGGCCACATGCGCAGGCCGCCGAGGGCCGGGCCGAGCACCGAGTTGTGGATGGCGATGATCGCCTTCAGGCCTGCATCCTTGTTGTGGCAAAAGATGACTTCTTCGTGGCCAGTCTGGGCGAGGGTTTCAAAAATCATGGGAACTCCGGGGCGATTTGCGCAGGTGCAGGGCCGGGGCGATGCTCGGCATGTCCTGAAGCGGTGCGGCTAAGTCGCTGTAAATTAAGGAAAAGGAAGGGTCCGGTGCGCAGCTGCCGGGGCGCTTGGCGCGGCGTAGTGTAAAGCAATCGCTCTAAACAGGACCGTCGAAGCGATCCCACGGGTCGTCAAAGCGAACCCATTGGCCGGGCATCGGCGCTGGAACCGCTTCCAGCCTTGTCCGGTTTGTTCATACAGCTGCGTTCACATAATTGCCTTGCCGCTTTGTCTCTCCCCGGAAAGCGGCGGCACAAACCCTTGAGCAGGGATTGGGCGACCGCACTCCGGTCGCCTTTTTTTTTGGCAAGCGGCGGATAATAGAGGGCTTCCTGCACGAGGACGCCCATGAACTCCCAGCATCGCAAGCCGCTGCCCGGCACCCGCCTGGACTACTTCGACGCCCGCGCCGCGGTGGATGCGCTGCAACCCGGCGCCTGGGATGGCCTGCCGTACACCTCGCGCGTCCTCGCTGAAAACCTGGTGCGGCGCTGCGAGCCGGCCATGCTGGACGCTTCGCTGCGGCAACTGGTCGATCGCCGGCGCGATTTGGACTTCCCCTGGTTTCCGGCCCGCGTGGTCTGCCACGACATCCTGGGCCAGACCGCGCTGGTGGACCTGGCCGGCCTGCGCGACGCCATTGCCGACCAGGGCGGCGACCCGGCGCAAGTCAATCCCGTGGTGCCCGTGCAACTGATCGTGGACCACTCGCTGGCTGTTGAATGCGGCGGCTACGACCCGGATGCCTTCACCAAGAATCGCGCCATCGAGGACCGCCGCAACGAAGACCGCTTCCACTTCATCGACTGGACCAAGCGCGCGTTTCGCAACGTGGACGTGATCCCGCCGGGCAACGGAATCATGCATCAGATCAATCTCGAGAAAATGAGCCCCGTGGTCTATGTGCAGGACGGCGTGGCATTTCCGGATACCTGCGTCGGCACCGACAGCCACACGCCGCACGTGGATGCACTCGGCGTCGTCGCCATCGGCGTCGGCGGCCTTGAAGCGGAAAGCGTGATGCTGGGCCGCGCGTCGTGGATGCGACTGCCCGACATCATCGGCGTCGAGCTCGGCGGCCGCCCGCAACCGGGCATCACTGCCACCGACATCGTGCTCGCGCTCACCGAATTCCTGCGCGCGCAAAAGGTCGTCGGCGCCTGGCTCGAATTCCGCGGTGAAGGCGCCGCAGCGCTGACCCTCGGCGATCGCGCCACCATTTCCAACATGGCGCCCGAGTACGGCGCCACCGCGGCGATGTTCTTCATTGACGACAACACGCTCGACTACCTGCGGCTGACCGGCCGCGCCGACGAGCAAGTAGCGCTGGTGGAAAACTACGCCCGTATCGCCGGCCTATGGGCCGATGCCCTCGCCACCGCGAAGTACGAGCGCACGCTGCACTTCGACCTGTCGTCGGTGGGCCGCAACATGGCCGGCCCGTCGAACCCGCATGCACGCGTGTCCACCAGCGACCTTGCCGCCAAGGGCATCGCCGGCAACCTCGATGCCGCACGTGCGCAGGAGGCCGAAGGCCTGCTACCCGATGGCGCGGTGATCATCGCTGCCATCACCAGCTGCACCAATACCTCCAACCCGCGCAACGTGATTGCCGCAGGCCTTCTGGCGCGCAATGCAAACCGCGCCGGCCTGCTGCGCAAGCCGTGGGTAAAGAGTTCGCTCGCGCCCGGGTCCAAGACCGTCGAGTTGTACCTGGAAGCCGCCGGCCTGAAGCAGGAACTCGAGCAGCTGGGCTTCGGCATCGTCGCCTTCGCCTGCACCACCTGCAATGGCATGAGCGGCGCGCTCGATCCGAAGATCCAGCAGGAAATCATCGAGCGCGACCTGTACGCCACCGCGGTGCTGTCGGGCAATCGCAATTTCGACGGCCGCATCCATCCCTACGCCAAGCAAGCCTTCCTCGCTTCGCCGCCGCTGGTCGTCGCCTATGCCATCGCCGGCACGATTCGTTTCGACATCGAGAAGGACGTGCTTGGCAATGACGTTGGCGGCAAGCCGGTGCGCCTGAAGGACCTGTGGCCCAGCGACGCCGAGATCGACGCCATCGTGAAGTCGGCGGTCAAGCCCGAACAATTCCGCCAGGTGTACGAGCCCATGTTCCGCATCGCCGTCGAATCCGGTGCGCGGGTCAGCCCGCTGTACGACTGGCGTCCAATGAGCACCTACATCCGTCGCCCGCCGTATTGGGAAGGCGCGCTGGCCGCGCCGCGCACGCTTACCGGCATGCGGCCGCTGGCCTTGCTCGGCGACAACATCACCACCGACCACCTGTCGCCGTCGAACGCGATCATGGCCAACAGCGCGGCCGGTGAGTACCTGGCGAAGATGGGCGTGCCGGAAGAAGACTTCAATTCCTACGCGACCCATCGCGGCGACCACCTGACTGCCTTGCGCGCGACCTTCGCCAATCCCACGCTGACCAATGAAATGGCGGTGGTGGACGGCATGGTGAAAAGAGGATCGCTGGCGCGCGTGGAACCGGAAGGCCAGGTGATGCGCATGTGGGAAGCGATCGAAACCTATCTCGATCGCGGCCAGCCGCTGATCATCATTGCCGGCGCGGATTACGGCCAGGGCAGCTCGCGTGACTGGGCGGCCAAGGGCGTGCGACTCGCTGGTGTGGAAGCGATTGCGGCGGAAGGCTTCGAGCGCATCCATCGCACCAATTTGATCGGCATGGGCGTATTGCCGCTGGAGTTCCTGCCAGGCACGACGCGCAAGACGCTCGGGCTCGACGGTACTGAAACCTATAGCGTGCTTGGCGAACGCAGCCCGCGCGCGGCACTGACCCTGGTGGTGGAGCGTCGCAATGGCGAACGCCTCGAGGTGCCGGTGAAATGCCGGCTCGACACCGCCGAAGAACTGTCTATCTACGAAGCCGGCGGCGTGCTGCAGCGCTTTGCCCAGGACTTCCTCGCTTCCACCAAGGCAGCCTGAACCATGGCGCATCGTCCGCAGATCCGCATTGCCGCCACCTACATGCGCGGTGGCACGTCGAAGGGCGTGTTTTTCCGCTTGCAGGACTTGCCCACAGCAGCGCAGGCGCCGGGCGCGGCCCGCGATGCGCTGATGCTGCGCGTGATCGGTTCGCCGGATCCTTATGGCAAGCACACCGACGGCATGGGCGGCGCGACATCCAGCACCAGCAAGTGCGTGATCATTTCCGCCAGCACACAAGCGGGCCACGATGTGGATTATCTGTACGGCCAGGTGTCGATCGATAGCGCCTTCGTCGATTGGAGCGGCAACTGCGGAAACCTCAGCACCGCCGTGGGCCCCTTCGCCATCTCGAACGGATTCATCAACGCATCGCGCCTGCCGAAGGACGGCATGTTCGAAGTGCGCGTGTGGCAGGCAAACATCGGCAAGACGATCATTGTCCATGTGCCGATCTCCGACGGGCAGGTGCAGGAGACCGGTGATTTCGAACTCGATGGCGTGACCTTTCCAGCCGCCGAGATCGTGCTCGAGTTCATCGATCCCGCCGACGAAGGCGAGGGCGACGCCGGTGGCGCAATTTTCCCGACCGGGCAACTTGTCGACACGCTGCAGGTGCCGGGCGTCGGGGATCTGCAAGTGACGATGATCAACGCCGGCATCCCGACCATCTTCGTGAATGCGAAGGACATCGGCTACACCGGCGCCGAGTTGCAGGGCGACATCAATGGCGATGCCAAGGCGCTGGCGATGTTCGAAGCCATTCGCGCGCACGGCGCCGTGCGCATGGGCCTGATACCGGACATCGCTGCGGCGGCGACGCGCCAGCACACGCCCAAGGTGGCCTTCGTGGCGCCACCGGCCGACTACACATCCAGCAGCGGCAAGCGGATTGCCGCCGGCGACATCGACCTGCTTGCGCGGGCCCTGTCGATGGGCAAGCTGCACCACGCCATGATGGGCACCGCAGCCGTGGCGATCGCTACGGCGGCATCGATTCCAGGCACGCTGGTCAACCTGGCGGCGGGTGGTGGAGATCGCGCGGCGGTGCGCTTCGGCCACCCCAGCGGCACCTTGCGCGTGGGTGCCGAAGCGGCACTCATTGACGGCCGCTGGCAGGTCCGCAAGGCGGTGATGAGCCGAAGTGCGCGGGTGCTGATGGAAGGCTTCGTGCGGGTGCCGGGCTAGCAGGAGCCCCGCGCCATCCTGAGGGGGTCTCGACCCCTTCTGATCCACGTCAAAGCATCGCCCGGCCAAGCGTCTATATTCGGCACTGGCAATCCTGCCGCTGCCCGGGCCCAGCCATGGATCTCAACCATTACCTGCAGATGCTTGCCGACCGTTCGGCGTCCGACTTGTTCCTCAGCCCGGGCGCGCCGCCCAACATCAAGATCGAGGGCCTGACCCGACACGTTGGCACCAAGCTGCTGACCGCGCTGGACGTGCGCGACATGGCCTATTCGGTGATGAACGAGCGCCAGCAGGCGCAGTTCGAGGATGAGTGGGAAATGAACCTGGCGCTGGCCATGGGCGACATCGGCCGCTTCCGCATCAACGTCTATCGGCAGCGCGGCGACATCGCGATGGCGGTGCGCTATGTCACCAACAAGATTCCTTCCATCGAGGAACTGAATCTTCCGACCTTGCTCAAGGACCTGATCATGCTGCCGCGTGGGCTGATCCTGTTCGTGGGCGCGGCCGGTTCGGGCAAGTCCACCACCATGGCCTCGATGATCGATTACCGCAACCAGAATCGCACCGGCCACATCCTCACCGTGGAAGAGCCGATCGAATACATGCATTCGCACAAGCAGTCGGTGGTGGACCAGCGTGAAGTGGGCCTGGACACACGCACCTATGCCACCGCCCTGAAGAATGCGATGCGCGAGGCGCCGGACGTGATCATGATCGGCGAAATCCGCGATCGCGAAACCATGCAGCAGGCCATCACCTACGCCGAAACCGGCCACCTGTGCCTGTCCACCCTGCATGCCAACAACGCCAACCAGACGCTCGACCGCATCATCAACTTCTTCCCGGAAACCGCGCGCACCCAGGTCCTGCTGGACATGTCGCTCAACCTGAAGGCGGTCATTTCGCAGCGACTGCTGAAGAGCGTGCACGCCAACGTGCGGCGCGTGCCGGCGGTGGAAGTGCTGCTGTCGTCGCCCTACGTGTCCGACCTGATCATCAAGGGCGAGATCGGCGCCATCAAGGAAGCGATGAAGCACAGCACCGAAATCGGCATGCAGACCTTCGACGAGTCCTTGTTCCGCCTTTTCGCAGCGGGCCAGATCAGTTACCAGGACGCCATCGAAGTGGCCGACTCGCGTACCGACCTGGCGCTGCGGATTCGCCTGCAAGGGCTTGCGCCCGAGGGCGTGGTGGACAACGAGATGGCGATGGAGGAAATGCCACCGCCGAAGGACGAGGCGCGCGGCGGTCGCATCGGCGGCTGATGCGGTTTTCGCGCGCGGCGTATTTTCGGCTATCTTTCGCGCATGCATGCACAGCCCGGCACGGGCCTCCACGACGATGATGAAACCGGGCAGGCCGAGCTGCAGGCCGTGCTGTCGCGCATCGCCGATCGTGATGAACAGGCGCTCGGCCGCTTCTACGACCTGACCCTGTCGCGCATCTACGGCCTGATCCTGCGGGTGGTGCGCAATCCGGCGGATGCGGAAGAGGTGGTAGGGGATGTCTACCTGCAGGTGTGGGAAAAAGCCTGCGACTTCCGGTCCGAGCGGGGCTGCGTGCTGGCCTGGCTGAAGACCCTGGCCTGGAGCCGGGCCGTGGACCGCCAGCGCCGGGGCCGGAAATACGCCATGGAGGTCGAACTGCATCCAGAGGGCACGGAACCCGCGTATACGGAATGTGAAGGCCACGATGCCGAAGCCGCGCTGATGGCCTGGTCGTCGGCCGATGCCGTCGCCAAAGCCTTCCAGGTCCTGTCCGATGTACAAAAACAAATCCTTACCCTGGCCTTCCAGCAAGACATGAGCCACCAAGACATCGCCCAACAGACCGGCCTGCCCCTGGGCACGGTGAAGTCGCACGCGCGCCGCGGCCTGGCGGCGTTGCGCACGGCGCTGGGCGGAGGGAGCAGCGACGATGTCTGAGCACGACGACGCCCTGCTGCTGGCCGCACTGGCGGGCCTGGTGCCGGACGCCGAACCCGCTGCCGACGCGCGCGGCCGCATGCGCGCCGCGCTGATGGCGAAGGTGTCGAAGCCGGCGCCGACCACGCATGTGCTGCGGGCCGACGAAGGCGAGTGGAAGCCGCTGCTGCCGGGTATCCACATCAAGACCCTGCGCATCGACCGCGAGAAGGGCACGCAGACGACGTTGTGGCGCGTGGATCCGGGCGCTCGCGTGCCGCCGCATCCGCATTCGCACGAAGAAGAGTGCCTGGTGATCGAAGGTTCGATCATCCAGAACGGCATCGAATACTTGCCGGGTGATTACCTGCTGGCCGACGCGGGTGAAAAACACGCGCCCTTCGATTCCCCGCGCGGCGCGCTGTTCCTGATCCGCGGCGAATTGGTGCCCGATGTGTCAGTGCTGAAGCGGCTCGGGTAGGCGGCTGGCGAAGACCGCGGGGCAGGACGTCGCCAGCGAGGCCAGGTCTTCCATTTCCGGCGGCTGCAGTCCGCTGCCCATCGCCAATTGCCGGGCCGCGCACGCTTCCGCGCGGGATCCTGCCGCCTCTGCCGCAAGCGCAAGCAGGATGTAGCTGCCTACGTCCTGGCGCAGCTTGCTGTTCTGCTGCGCCAAGGCAAGTGCACGCGCCGGTTCGCCGCGATCCAGGTAAAACCCGATTGCGTGTTGCGCGAAAGCGGCGGGGTATTTCGCGACCAGCCGCGACCAGCCTTCGCTCGCGCGCGCATCGAGCCGTGCGGCGAGCGAAGCATTGCCCGCGTCGCGTTCCAGGCCGGCCAGCGCGCCGATGAATTCCGGGCTGCCGGTGTCGGCGATCACGCGCGCATAGAGTTCGCGCGCCACCGCGAAACTTCGTAATTGCGTCTGGGTTTCGGCCAGATGTTCGGTGGCCAGGGTGAAACCCGGCAAACGGTCGTGCGCCGCCTTGAAGAACAGCGCGGCATCGGCATGCCGGCCATGGCGGAGCAGGGCGATGCCCTGTTGCACGTGCAGCCAGGCCAGCGGCATGGGGCTCGAGTCGGTGAACAACGCTTGCGCGCGCCGGAACTGGGCGCTTGCGCCGGCCAGGTCGCCCTTCTGCAGTAGCAGGTTGCCGCGGAATGCGATCTCGTAGAAACCTCCCTGCGGATCCGTGCTGCGCGAAAAATCCTCGCGCAACAAGTCGTAACGGCCGGTGGCCAAGGAGATTTCCCGACGCGCTTCCGCCAGGGCACCCGCCTTGGCAGGATTTGCGCTTGCGACGGCATCGAGGTCGGCGGCAGCTGCGGTGAAGCGATGGAAGCCGGCCAACACGGTCGCGCGCAAAGCCAGTGCTTCGGCATTACGCGGCGATTGGGCGAGTGCCGCGTCCAGAAGTCCGAGTGCGTGCTCCGCATCCGCCAGCTTGCCGCGAATCCGATAGCGGTGGTACAGCGCGCCCGCCTGCGAAACCTGCAGGTCGGCGCGTGCATTACGACGATTTGCGGCAGCGAGTGCATCGATGCGCGCGTCCAGGTTGCCCAGGTAGATGTCGCCCGACGTGGTCTGGATATCATCCAGTCCTGCCGGCCAATTCTGGGCCCGGGCCGGGACGGGCGTTACGCCCGCCGCGGAGTTAGCAGTCGCGCGCGCTTCGTTCGCAATTCCAAAGCCCGTTATCAGCAGCGGCGAAACCAGTAAAACAATGCGAACGAAGCGGCGCATGGTCAGTCCTCAGTTCGGGTTGCCAAGGAAGGGGAAGTCCGACAGGAAGAGGCTGTCGTTGGCGACGAAATCACTGACGCCCGGGCCGACCACGGCGCCCAGGGTGTCATCCATCACGTCGCGCGCCAGGGTACGGCCACCGCATTGGCCGGCCACGCCGAGCTCAACCGCAAGGTAGGCGTCGCAGGCGGCAACCTGCGTATCAATCTGCAGGCGGTCGTCCACCAGGATCGAAGCCAGCACACCCGAGGGCGCCAATGCGTTGCCGGTGACGCCGTCCAGCGTGTCCAGCGCGGCGAGGTTGCCGGCCATCTCGGCCTGGAACTCACCCGCCCAATTCGCCGGCGAGGCCGAGGCGTTGTAGGCGTCCTTCTTGCCAGTGCTGGCCAGCAGGTCGATCAAGGCCGTGTTGATGGCCGGACGGCCCATGCGGTCGATCTGCGTGCTGGTGCCGAGGCGTTCGTCGTCCACGCGCGCCGTGGAGGCATAGACCTTCAGTACCGGCGCGGCGCCTTTGGCAGTCACGCGCTCGCTGCGAATGCCCAGCACGATGGCCATGCCGTTCAAGCCGTTGAAGAAATTGAGGCCCGGGTTGGTGAAGGAGGGCGTCAGCGTATCGCGAGTGGTGTTGAAGGCCGCCAGGTCGAAGAAGAATGGGTCGTCGCGCAAGCCGGCGAACACACGCAGGTGCTGGCCGCCGACGATGGCGCCTTGCGCGCCCTTCGCGGCGAGGCCGTTGTTACCGACGCATTGCACTTCGCCCACCTTCTTGAAACGGCAGGTGATGAGGGTTTCATCGCCGGTGATGCCGTTGTCGATGTGGAAGCGATAGGCCACCGAGTTCGAGAATTGGGTCGCGCTGGTGGCCAGCGGGATCAGCGTCGCGGCGACGATCAGTTCGCCCGAATCGTTGGGGTTGATGAAGGTATAGACGTCGTTGATGTCGGCGGCCGGGTCGGTCTTCACCGTCGGCGAGTCGAGGTGGTCGGCGGCGTTCGCCGTCGGCGCGATGGAAGCGAGCGCTGCTGCAAGCGCCAGTGCAATGCTTGTCGAAGTGAGTTTTGACATGAGTCCTCTCCGTTGGGGGGGCAGCCGTGAATGCGACTGTCAGCAGCCTTACGCGAGCCCCTTCGAATCTGGATGCAGTTCACGAAAACACCTTCACGCATGCATCACGCCGCGGTCCATGTTGCAGCGCGGGAGATTCCTTCACGCCGATTTGCCGCCTGTCGGCACACCGTGAATCCGCTGCATCCAGAAGCGCACCAGCGCTCGTATAGGCAGTGACGTGGCGATGGCCGCGGCCAATTCCAGGGGAGCGACATGATCAAATCCATATTGTTGGCCTGCGCACTGTCGTGCGCGGCTGATTCGGCCTTGGCGCAGGACGCCACCGCAACGGCGCCATCCAGCGATCCTCCGATTCGCAAGCTCAACGGCATGCTGGTGGATATCAAGGGCCGCGGGCTTTACACCTACGACAAGGACAAGACGCCGGGCAAGAGTGACTGCGACAACCAATGCCGTTTCCTGTGGCCGCCCTTGAAGGCTGATCCAGGCGCCGTGCCGAAGGGGCCCTTCACGCTGGCCGTGCGCAGCGACGGCAGCAAGCAATGGGCCTTGCGCGGCAAGCCGCTCTATCGCTGGGCGTCCGACAAGAAATACGGCGACGGCGGCGGCGATGGCGTCAGCGATGTCTGGCGCCTGGTGCGCGTTGCACCACCGAAACCTGCCGCATCCGCCGCTGCGCCGGCTTCCGCCGCGCCCGCGCCCGTTGCTGCCAAGCCTGCCTCCAACTAAACCATGGACACCAACATGATCGATTCGAATGACCTTGCGCGCCCGCGCCGCGCTGCCTTGTTCCTCGCCATCGCGATGGCAGCTCCCGCTGCACTCGCGCAAGACAGCAGTGACGACAGCGACTTCGATACCGGCGGCAAGTTGTTGCTGACCGGCGGCGTCACGCAACTCGAAGGTGCCGCCGGTGGCGGCCTGACGCCGTGGGCCGTGATCGGCGGCTACGGCTCGCGCGAACAGATCGGCGCCAATGCCTTCTACACCCGCGTGAATGTCGGCGACTACCACCTCGACGATGCCGGCGTGCTGATCGGTTTCTACGACCGCGTCGAACTGAGTTACGCGCAACAGCGCTTCGATACCGAACAGGTGGGCGCAGCGCTGGGGCTGGGCGAGGGCTTCACCTTCAAGCAGGACGTGATTGGCCTGAAGGTGCGCGTGGCCGGTGACGCAGTGCTCGATTCCGACAGCGCCATGCCGCAGATCGCGGTCGGCCTGCAATACAAGAAGAACAACCAGGGCGCCGTGCTCGACTTCATCGGCGCGAAGGATGATTCGGGCGTTGACGTTTACGTGACCGCGACCAAGTTGTTCCTGGCCCAGGGTGTGCTGTTGAATGGCACCGTGCGATTCACCAAGGCCAACCAGATCGGCATCCTGGGTTTCGGCGGCGACAAGAATGACAGCTACAAGCCGCAGTTCGAATTCTCGGCGGCGTATCTGTTGACGCGCAAACTCGCCATCGGCGCCGAATACCGCATGAAGCCCGACAACCTCGGCATCGCCCGCGAGGACGACTGGTTCGATGTGTTCGTCGCCTACGCGCCCACCCGCAATGTGTCGGTCACCCTGGCTTACGCGGACCTCGGCAACATCGTCATCAAGGACAACCAGCGCGGCCTGTATGCGTCGCTGCAGGTTGGCTTCTAACTCGCGTCACGGAGAACACTCATGATCATTTCGAAAAATACGTGCCTATCGTTCGCCCTGGCCGCGTTGCTGATCGCGGTCGCGCCCGGCGCGATGGCGCAGCAGGCGCCCACGCCGACGACCGAGGCTGCGCCGACGGAGACCGCGACCGCGGAAGCCACCGACGACCTGGACATCGCCGAAGCCGACGCAGCGCCGCCCGCCGATGCCACCGCCGCTGCGAAGGAAGCCACTGGTGAAACTGCCAGCACGGAACGCGACCCCACCGCCGCCAACCCCGCGCCGGCCGATCCGTCGTTGCTGCCGGTCTACAAGGAATTCGGCGAGATGGCCGGGCTCACCGCCTTGATGGACGACTTCATGGTCATCCTGCTGGCCGACGAGCGCACGCGTCCGTTCTTCCAGGACGCCGACCAGCCGAAGATCAAGAAGCTGCTGGCCGAACAATTCTGCGTCATTTTGGGCGGACCGTGCACGTACAGCGGTCGCGACATGAAGTCCTCGCACAAGGGCCTGGACATCGGCCGCGGCCACTTCAACGCGCTGGTGGAAGATTTGCAGATTGCGATGGACAAGCGCGGCATTCCGTTCCGCGCGCAGAACAAGCTGCTGGCCAAGCTCGCCCCGATGCATCGGGAAGTCGAAACCAGGTAGTCGATCAAGCCGTCAGTAATGTTCGGAGCCGGCGGCTTCGACGCGATTCTTGCCGCCGGCCTTTGCCCGATATAGCGCGGCATCCGCTGCCGCAATCAACAGCTCCGCGCTGAACCCAGCGCGGGGCACCATCGCCGCCACGCCCACGCTGATGGTCACCACGCCCTGCGGCGTGGCCGGGTGCGACAGGTTGGCGCTTTCGACCGCATGGCGGATGCGCTCGCCTTGTTCGACCGCCTGTTCCAGGTTCAGGCCCGGCATCACCACGCCGAATTCCTCGCCGCCGTAGCGGCCGGCGGTGGCGTCTTCGTCGGGCAATTCGGCGTCGATGCGGCGGCCTATCTCGCGCAGGCAATCGTCGCCGGCCAGGTGGCCGCGCTGGTCGTTGTAGGCCTTGAACTGGTCCAGGTCGAACAACACGAAAGCCAGCGACGTGCCGCGCGCCTGCGCCAGTTCCCATTCGCCGTGCAGGCGCTCGAGCAACATGCGCCGGTTGGCCAGGTCGGTGAGTGGGTCGTGGTAGGACAGGCGGGTAAGCTCTTCGTTGATGCGGCGCAATTCGAGGCCGCGCGTTTCCAGCTCCAGCGTGCGTTGCCGCACCAGGCCGACCAGCTGGCGCTCGCGCCGGCGCTGCTGGCTCTCGCGCAGGCGCAGCAGCACGTACAGCACCAACAAGCCCACGACAATCAACGTGAGCAGCGCGGGCGGGGTGCGCCAGAACGGCATCGGGATCGCGATGGCGAGTTCGATGGGCTTGGCCAAAACACCCTCGGCATCTCGCGCCTCCAGTCGCAGGCGATAGTCGCCAGGCGGCAGCGCAGTGAAGCTGCGCGTATTTTCGGCGGTCCAGTCGGTGGGTACCTTTTCAAGGCCGAGCATCTGGCTGCGATAGCGGATCTCGCCTTCGCGCTCGCCGGTGCGCAAGGCCATCTCAACCATCACATCGTGGCGGCCGGTGCCCAGCTCGATCGGCCGCGACCAGCGGGAGGGCATGATCCAGCGCTGGTCCACGCTGACCCGTTCCAGCGCGAGCGGCGCAGCTGGCAGCGGGCCCGCAGCTACGGGTTGTGGCGTAAAGACGCCCAGGCCACCCAGCGTGCCCAGCCAGATGCGACGCATCGCATCCACTTGCAGCGCACCGTAATTGTTTTCGTCGTGCGGCATGCCATCGGCGCGGTGGAAATTGGTGGCCGAAAAGCTGCCGTCCGATTTTGGCTGCCAGAGCGATGACCCGTAATTGGTGCTGACGAATAGATTGCCGCGCCCGTCCGGCACCACTTCATAAACGAAGGGATCGGTTGGCGTCGGCAATTTCGGAGCGGACACGAAGCGTGGTCGATCCGGATCGGTCACGTCCACGCGCACCGCACCGGCGCGCAGGCTGCCGGCCCACAGAATCGAGCGGCCGTCGGCTTGCGGAACCAGGCTCAGGCCGTAATAGCTCTTGTCGGGCAGGCCTTGTTCGACGCTGAAATATTTCCAGCCCTTGCCATCGATGCGGGCGAGTCCGCGCGTGTTGGTGCTGGCCCACAACGCACCGCCCACGCGCTGCAAATCGTAGATACGGCTCGGATAGCCTTGCGCCGGAGAGAACAAGGTCCACGCGCCGTCCTTCAATCGCGCCAGGCCCGATTCGCGCAGCAGGAACCAGGTGCTGCCATCGCCATCGAACAGGATCAGCGTGACGGCCTCATGGTCGGACTTCGGCCAGGGCGTTGCCATCGTGACGAAGCGATCGCCTTGCAAACGGCTGATCTCGCCGCCCCAGGTGCTTACCAGCAGGTCCTTCGATCGGGGGTCGCGCGCGATGCTGCGCACCATGTCGCTGGGCAGGCCATCGCTGGTGTGGAAGCTGCGCCAACCGTCCGGCGAATGAAACGCCAGGCCGTCGCCATCACTGCCCAGCCACAATTGTTCGCGGCCGTGGCGGATCTCATGCAGCACGGACCACACGCCATTGCCGCGCCGGCCGACGCGGCTGATGGTGCGCCACGCGCCCACCAGCGGCAATCGCGCCGCGCCCTGGTCGGAGCCGATCCATATCTGCGGTGCGCCGCGTGCATTGCGGCCGGCAGCCAGCGCCTTTACCGTGCTGCCGTCGAAGCGCCCTTGCTGGTCCAGCGGTACCCAGCGGTCGCCGATCAGGTGCGCCGCGCCCGTGCGCGTCCCCACCCACAGATGCGGCGCCTGGCCGGGCGGGGTGTGCACCAGCAGGCGCTGCAGGAAATTGCTTTGCAGCCCGTCGTCGGATGCCAGCAAGCGCTGCCACTCGCCGTGCTGCAGGCGCGCGAGCCCACCGCCATAACTTGCCACCCACAGGATGTCGCTGCCATCGCGTGAATCCGTCCAGTGTTCCAGCGACGTGATCTCGTTGAAGCGCGGGCCCGCTGCCGTCATCGGCACGGGTTCGCAAGCGGCGCTGCCGATGCAACGCCACAGCCCCTTGCCAAAACTCGCAAGCCACACCACGTCTTCCTCGGTGGTGCTGCCAGGCTGCAGCAACACATCGAAGATTTCTGTATTCGACAGCGCCCCGGGCATGTCCCGCGGCTTCCAGGTCCGGCCATCCCATTCGTGCAGCGTGCCGCGGCCGGTACTGAACAGGCGATAGGCCGGCTGCGTGCCGAAACTGCGCAGCCGCACGCCCGATTCCGCGGGCAGGCCCATGGCGCGGCCGACGTCGTGCCAGATGCCCTGGTCGCGCATGTACAGGCCATGGCCCGGCACCGACACCCACACTTTTCCATCCGGCGTGGACGCCAGGTCGCCGATGGCATTCGACAACACACCGTTGGGGCCCGATTCGGGAATGAAGCGGCGACTGTTGTAGCGGGCCAGGCCGCGCATCGTGCCCAGCCACACCTGGCCCTGCGGCGTTACCGCGGCAGCGACCACGCTGACGGCGGGCAGGCCGTCGCCAACGTCGAAGGATTCGGCGGGCAGGTAACCGATGTCTTCCAGCGACGTGCGGTTGGGCGCAGCGTGCACGGCGCTGCACATCGCCCAGCAAAGGACGACGAGGCTGCCGATGATCCGCAAGCCAGGACTGCTACGCATTAGTGTTTCCCCCGGGCCAAAGATAACCGAGGCCGGGGGCGGAGGCGAATCAGGCGCGGGCGGGCCCTATCCAGCCGAACAGGCGCTTGCCCAGGGCAAGGCTGGCCAGCGACAACAGCGCCACGACGCCTACGTGCCACAGCAGCACCATCAGGCTGGTCTCGCCCTCGTGCACCAGGCTGACGCCGGCCGAGGCCATGGCCGCCGCGCTCAGCGCCGCCAGCATCGCGGTGGGCGCGGGCTTCACGGCGCCGGCGTGGCGCACCATCACCAGCAGCGTGATGCCCAGCGGGATGCTGATGGCCGTGATGGCGCGCGCGCACTCGCCGCTATGCGTTTGCCAGGCGAAGGCGGCCCAGCCCATGTTGTTGAAATCAGCCAGGCAACCCCAGCCGATGCTGGCCAGCCACACCGCCAGCGGCAAGGCCGGCAGCCAGGCCCAGGACGGCGAACGACCGGGCACGCTGATCTGGAACACGGCATACGCGGCCAGCAGGCCAGTCAACAAACTGGCGATCCACTCGGCCAGCTTCGGCGCCTGCGCCATTTGCGTGGACAGGCCCGGATGCATGCCCATGCTTGCCGCGACCAGCGCAACCAACGCGGCAGCGGCGACCGCCCACGCGAGCGTGCGCAGCATCGGCGATGCAAGCGGACGCACGGGCTTCGCGCGTTTCGCCAGTTGGTCTATCAGGGAGTCGGTGTCATTCATGGCTCAAATCCTTTCCGTCCAACGCGCGCTTCAATGATTTCAGGGCCCGGTGGCAGGCAACTTTCAGCGAACCGATGCTCTGGTCGCTCTGGGCGGCAGCTTCGCACAGCGACAGTTCGCTGATGCGCAGCAGCCGGATGGCTTCGCGTTGCCGCGCCGGCAACTGGCTGACCGCGGCGCCCAAGGCCAAGCCTTGCTGGCTGCGATCGAGCGCCTGGTCGGGCGTGGCGTCGGTGGCGGCGACGTGCAGATGGTCCGATTCCTGCGCGAGTTCGTGTTGCAGGCGACGCGTGCGCTTGCGCAGCAGATCGATGCAGCGACGCGTCGCGATCGTCTTCAGCCAGGGCTTGAACGGACGATGCGGTTCGTAGGTGTGGCGGATGTCGTGCACGACGATCAGTATTTCCTGCACGGCATCTTCGGCATCGCTCTCGTTGCCGACGAAGCGACGAGACAAGGCGCGCAGGTAGGGAACGATGTCCTTCAACAGTTGATGGTAGGCAGCGCGATCCCCAGCCTGCGCGCAGGCCATCCACTGGCCCCAGCGCACGCCCACATCGGTGTCGTCGTCGGAAATTGAATCCAGCGGCGCGGGCGAACTCTGCGGCTGCATGGCATGGACGCGACCTGATTCCGGAAATGGAATGATCCGAGCCATCGTCTTACTTTCCGGCCCGGATTCCAAGTCGCGCGGCATGGCCATCACCGTTTGCGGCGCGTAATCAGGTGATCGAGCGAGAAGCGGCCCGGCCCACGCGCCGCGATGTACAGCAGCAACGCCGCCCAGATGCCGTGGGTCGGCCACGCGTCCGGATAGACGAACACCTGGATCACCATCGTCATGCCCAGCAGCGCCAGCGCCGACAAGCGCGAGGCCAGGCCGATCACCAGCAGGAAGGGGAAGATGTGTTCCGCCGTCGCGGCCATCGTCGCGGCGAATTCCGGCGGCAGCACCGGCAGCGCGTATTCGTAGGTGAAGAGTTCGATCGCGCCTTCGCTGACTTTGGGCCAACCCAGTTGCGCTTCCAGTCCGATCGGATTCAGCACGAAGCCTTCGATCTTCGACTGGCCCGACACCCAGAAGGTCGCGCCCATGCACAAGCGCGCCAGGAAGGCGATGGCGTCGTGCGGGATCTTTTCGAGGTTCTTGGTCAGGAAAGTCTGGCCGGGCAGGTTGATGGCGTTCAACGGGGTGTCCTTGAAGGTGGGGCTTGGTGTGGATTCGAATGGTGGGCGGGAAAAGTTACGCAGCCGCCCGGAATAATCACGCCGTAGTCCACGAAACGACCCAGCCGTCGCTGCACCACTGGCCCAGGAAACCCAGCGCCTGCGCCGGCACCTCGTCCGCGGGCAACCACTGCAACAGCAATTCGCAGCAGGCAGCGAAGTCACCACCGGCGCGGAAATGATCGAGCGCCGCGGCCTCGGCTTCGGACAGAGATCGGAAATGGGTAATCAGGTCTGCGTCGCGCCAGATGGCCCAGTGCGCGCGATGCACGCCGACGGGGCGTCGATTGCGCGGCAACGGCTGGCCGGATTTCGCAGCCATCCAGACTTGCACGGCGTTGGTGCGGGTGGACTGCCGCCGCAGGCTGGGCTGGAAACTGGGGCAAAGGGTCGGCCAGCACTCTTCCGGCAGCGCCAACAAAGCTTGCCATTCGGCCCGTGGCGCATCGGCGGCGTCGAAGCTGTCGAGCAGCGCGCGTTCGAAGGCAGCGAGTTCGGCGACGCGTGGATTCGCCTGGTGCGAGGAATGGCGGCGAAGGAAGGTGGGCAGGTGGTTGCCGAAATTGCGCAGCGACCGATGTTGCGACGGGTACAGCGCGATGTAGTCGTTGCAGGTGCGCAGCCAGCGCTCGTCGCCCAGGTACCAGGCCAAGGCCGCGTGGTCGCTTTTCAGCGCCTCGCGCAGCCGCGCGGCGTAAGCATGCGTGTAGATCTGCAGGCCAAGACCCGGCGCGATGCCCTGGCTGCCATCGAGTTGCGACGCGACCGGCGTGCCCGCGCCGCTGATGCAACGCAGGAAATCCGATTGCAGTTGGGCGAGGGCGCTCATGCGGCGACCGTGTCTTGCGATGGCGACGCGGCCTGCGGGGCGTCGGCTGGCTGCGCCGTGGCTGCGGCGAAATGCCGACGCGCCTGGTCGAGCTCGGCAATCAACTCGGGCAGTGGCGGAATGTGGTCGTCGCGCTCGATCATGGTGCTGATCGGGCCGAAGCGCCTTATCGCCGATTCGTACAGCGACCACACCGCATCGGGCACGGCATGGTCGTGGGTATCAATCACGTGCGTGCCGTAGTCGCTGTGCCCGGCCAGGTGGATCTGCCAGATGTGCGGTGCTGGCAATCCCGCCAGGAAATCGTCGCTGTCGTAACCGTGGTTGCGCGCGCTGACCACCACGTTGTTGATGTCCAGCAACAGGCGGCAACCGCTGCGCGTGGCGATTTCGCGCAGGAATTCCCATTCGGTCATCGTGGATGTGCTGAAGCGCACGTAGCTGCTGAGGTTTTCGAGCACCAGCTCGCGGCCCAGGAAATCCTGCACCTGCTGCACGCGGTCCACCACGTGCGCCACGGCTTCGTCGCTGTAGGGCAGGGGCAGCAGGTCGTGGCTGTTGATGCCGTTGGCGCCGGTCCAGCACAGGTGGTCGGACACCCAGGCCGGTTGCACGTCGCTGGCGAGTTGCCTGAGTGCGCGCAGGTAGTCGAAGTCCAGCGGGTCGCTGCCGCCGATGTTCATGGACACGCCATGCATCACGATGGGATAGCGCTGGCGGAAGGCTTCCAGGTAGCGACGCGGCTTGCCGCCGGCGACCATGAAGTTTTCCGAATTGATCTCGAGCCAATCGACGGCGGGATTGGTTTCAAGCAGGTCGTTGAAGTGCTCGGTGCGCAGCCCGAGGCCGAAGCCGAGCCACGGTCGCGGCCCCGGGGCTTGCACCCCAGGGTCGCGATCGGCCGGCACGATACCGGCGTTGCACATCAGCCCGCCGTGCCGCCGAAGTTGCTGCAGGTGGATGCCGGCAAGGCGATGAAGCCCTGGCCCTTGCACGAACCCTGGCCCTTGCAGGCATTGGTCGCGGTCTTGCAATCGTTGTGGCCCTTGCAGACATTGGCGCCCATGCAATGCACGAAGGTCTTGGGGTCCACGGCCACGCTCATGCCTTCGTCAATCACCTTGCCGCCGGCATTGCCGCAGGCTTCGGCCGTGGCGACGGAAAAGCCCTCGCCCTTGCACGAGCCCTGGCCCTTGCAGGCATTGGTCGCGGTCTTGCAGTCGTTGTGGCCTTTACAGACATTGAGGCCGGCGCAATGGATCAAGTCCACCGTGCCCGCGGTTGCCTTGGCAGTGGTGCCCTTGGCCTGGGCCTGGCCCATGCTGCCTGCCATGCCGGCGGCGATAACGGCCAGGGCCATGCCCGAAAAGCGGGTGAGGTTCTGCGATTCCATGTGTTGCTCCTGAAGGGGAAGTCGGTCGGGACCGGCTGGCCCCACTGAACGGTTCGCTTCAGGAAGTGGAAAGGTTACGCAGTCCGCGTACGGGGCCGGGACGCACCGGCTTCAGTTCGCGGTCGTGCGCCTCTGGCCGATATGGGTATCCAGGAAACGCAGCAGGCGCGCATAGAAGTCCTTCCGGTGCCGATCGAGCATCAACCCATGGCCGGTGTTGGAGTACTCGATGTACTCCACCTTCTGCTTGCGCTTGGACAGCTGGGACTTCATCTCGTGCGCGTGGCGCACATCGACACGCGCGTCGCGATAGCCATGTGCCAGCAGCACCGGCACACCGATCTCCGCGGCGTGCTTCGCCGGGGACCGGGCCGCGAGTTCCACTTTGTCGGTGCCCAACGCGCGGTTGAGGTATTTCTTGCCAAGGTTGGTACTGCGAATGCTGCCCCACTTGAAACTTGTTTCCAGGTTGGTCGGCGCAGCGAATGCGGCAACACATTTGTACAGGCCCGGCTCGCGTATCGGCCCCATCAGCGCCGCATAACCGCCATAGCTGCTGCCGAAGATGCAGATCCGGCCGGGGTCGGCGATGCCCTCGGCTATGGCCCAACGAGTTGCATCGGTCACGTCGTCCTGCATGGCCCGACCCCACTCGCGCATGCCCTTCTCGATGAATTGCCAGCCGTAGCCGCCGGAGCCGCGGAAGTTGACCTGCAGCACCGCGTAGCCGTGCTGCCCCAGTATCTGCACTTCCGGATCGTGGCCCCAGACATCGCGAATCCAGTAAGGTCCGCCGTGCGGTAGCACCACCAGCGGCAGGTTCTTGCCGCTCGAGCCCGGCGGAATCGTCAGCAAGCCATGCAACACGAGGCCGTCGCGCGCCTTGAGGGTGAACGGCTTCATCGTCGCCTGCTTGGATGGATCAAGCCACGGCGATTCGCGCGTGATGATCGATGCCTTGAGCGCTTTCCGGTCGAACAGGTACCAGGCGCCCGGATCGCGGTCGCTGGAGATGTAAAGCACCAGGATGTTGCGGTCCTTGCTGGCGCTGGCGATGGAGACGTACTTGCCCGGGAATGCCGCTTGCAGGTCAATCCGCACCTGCGCATCGGGATGGTCGGGCAGCCAAAGACGCAACTGCGGGGAAGTCGACTCGTAATATGCGCCCAGGATTTCGAGCCCGTCCATCGAGTACACGCTACGCAGCGGATTGGACGAAGGATCGGCATACAGTGGCTTACGTTCGCCGGTCGCGAAGTCGTAGCGCTCGATCATGTCCGGACCTTCCTTGCGCTGGCTCTGCAGGAATCCGGTCGAGCCGTCGCGCGAAACCCCGATCGGCTGTACTTCCAGCTTGGTCACTGCCGCGTCATTTATCAGGCTCCAGGTCTTGTCCTTGGGGTGGTATACGAAGGTGCGGCCAGTTTCGTCCTCCTTGTCGATCTTCAGCGCGAAGCCGGTGGTGGCGTCCGGGTTGACGTAAATGGTCGCGCCCGGCGGCCCCTGGATCAGCAACTCGCCCTTGCCCGGCTTCTTGATCGTGTTTCGCAGGATCTGCTGTTCGCAGCCGTCCTTCGACTTGCCTTCGCTACTGCAGTCATAGACCAGGATGTGATCGTGGTCGTCGGGAATGGCGCGCCAGAAGTCGCCGGGCAGCACGGTCGGCGGCGAACCGTCCAGCGTGGCGATCAACATCACCGGATCCACGATGGCGTAGCCGTCGCGGGTGCTGGTGCGGGTAGCGCCGACCAGCAGCCGCTGGTCGTCGAGCCAGCGCAGTTCCGACACGACGCCGTTGTTGCCTGAGTCGAAGGTGATGAGCGGCTTCAGCCCGACCCGTTCGTGCACGGTGACCGAGGTGGTCGTGCCGATGCGCCGGGCAATGGCCAGCCGGTTGCCGTCTGGCGACACCGAGATTTGCTGGAACTCGCTCTCGCGAAGCA